>UZAT01139629.1_pt1 | contig 18896 bp, 23 predicted proteins | sample 2160861 | NCBI WGS metagenome assembly UZAT01 (sample SAMEA5138306, study PRJEB28736) | viral metagenome | reverse complement strand
GATGTTAAAATTCTTGACGCGGATTATGTCACCCTTCTTACACGGGATATAGTTTGTGACCATATTATCCGTCCCGGCAGACTCACTTACGGCACCTGATCCGAGTCTGGAGTCCATTAGCCAATCCGAGCTTGCAGGATCGGCAAGATTTTTATACGACGGTTGTGGCTCTTCCGGGGTGACAGGAGGATTTTCGGTGGAACCGTCCATGTGGATCTCTCTGTTCTCTCCCGCGCCGATCTTCGTGCAGTGAATAACGCCCTCCTTCAAATCGACCGTTACAATATCGAACGAATGCTCCGTTGCCGTACCCTGCACTCTCTCCGCTTCGAGCTGCGCTTCGACCGACGACTGAGATCCTTGGTTCTCGTTAAACGAGTCGCATCTGTGTAAAATAACAGGGAAAAGCAACGTTTGATCGTCGTTTACGATATTTCCAACCCCGAATACCTTGTCTACATGATAATGGCCTGCGTGATATGCGATAAGCGATCCCTTCGCGCCTGTAAAGTCAACGTCCATTCGAACATATCGGAAATCGTTGCTATCTGTTCCGTGAGAAATGGATGCCTTCCCGCGCGAAACATACGCATTTAGCATCTCGATCATTTGCTTAGCATCGCTAAACTGATCGCGGATATCGGTAACAACCACACCATCACCAAATCGATCGACTACCCAAACAGGAGCAACGTGGGATGCAACGACAACTCTCCACCGATCATTCGGTATGGTAAGCAAACTCCAGTAAAGCATTTCGTACTGTGCTTGCGTGTATCCGAACGTGTTCATGTAGTTTGTCAGTGTACTTCCCGTAGGTCTCGCGCTGGTGTTGAGCATGATAAATCTTGTTTTTGATGCATTATCATCAACCGCGTATCCCGCTCCGTTTTCCGACCAGCAAAGCGGATATTTTACCCTCATGCCGTTATATACCCTCGCAAGAGCTTCGTTCAGCGGATAGTAGTTGGCATTCCCGTTGTAATAGTATCCGTCGTGATTTCCTTGCGTGACAAGCAATCTGTCTATAACCGGCTTCATGAGTTCCCAGAATCCATTAAATTCCGCCTCGCTGGCATCCTTGCTCTCAATCGTGCCGCGAGATACCATGTCACCAAGGCACAGGACAAAATTGATCCCGCACTTGTCGGATATTTGCTTTGCCAATGACCCGGTATAACTGCCCCTTTGCTGGGCAAAGTGAGTGTCTGCGATAACCGCGTATGAGAACCAATCCTGTCCCGCGCCGTCTTGAATCGTGTTAATTTCCTCGGCCTTCTCGGAGACATGATTTTTCCAGTACTCAGGCAGATCGGGATTTTCCTCAAGCAGGTCGTCTACGGATTTTTTTAGTCCGTCGTAATCTGTCGTAAGCTTTACGACACTCTGATTGAGCTTTACGCCTTGCGCTGCGGACAACGGCTTATTGGAGACGTTGGTACTCAAATTGTCTACGATATCCACCACGTTAACCTTTGCGGTGGTCACGGAGTCGATCAGAGTCTTGTTTGCCTTGATATACGCAACAATCTCCGATAACTGGTCGAGCGTGGTATCGTCGCTGTCTGCCAACGTTTCCAGCCTCTCCTCAAGGCTGCTTAAAAACAGGCGTATATCCTCGTGAGACTCATCCGACACGTTGTGATCGTAGATAGCCTCGCTAAGCTCATTCTCGGTTATGCCGTCCGTTTCTCCGCCGTCTCCTGCTCCGGATCCACCGATCCCGATAAAGCCAGCCGAAACGGCGAACTCCTTCCCGGTCTCGTTTGGCTCCGTGAACGCGATGACCACGTATTTGAGATCCATGGTGGGGGCTTCGCCCTCGCGCTCGAAGGAGATCGTCACGATTCCGATACTGTCCGGCGGCGAAACATTGGTCACCTCAATACCAATGCTTCTGGACTCTACGCGCGTGGCGTTGTCAACGGGCAAAAGCAGGATCGAGACCGCACGGGAACTCAAGGTATCGTTCGCCGCATACAGGCCGCTGATGTTACCAAACGCCTGCTTTGGGTCGGCGTCCTCCCACTGGTTCTTTTTGATGGTCAGCGTGGAGAGCCGTACCTCATCCAAATCATCCAAACGGTTGTCTATCGTTTCCAGTTTTTCCGAGTTTTGCTCTGTAACGCTGTAAATAGAGCTTAAAAGTCTATATACACCCTGAATAGAGTAATCACTCAAATCCTCTGCCGTCTCCGGCATGTTTGAAATTACTCCGGCAAGTATCTCGACGCTGTTCGCGGCGGTTGGAATAACTCGACCATCTGCAAAGTGAAGGAAAATTTGATAGCGGAGACGACCGTTCGTTATAGAGGCGGAAGGTGGCAGATTGGCCTGCCACAACCTATTTCCTGCTGTCTTTGTGGGCGTAAACTGAATGTCTTCGATAATCTCAAACGACGGCGGAACAAGGTGCATCGTGACCAAAGCGTAATCCGCTTCTGTTACGACAACTAAATCAGCCAGCGAAGACCCTTGCGGGACTCGCGACGGCGTAGAGCGCACCGTTCCGTCTGATTTGACCTCAAATAAGATCATGTTGGTAACCTCCTCTTGAAATTAAAATAGATTTCTGTTGGCGCTTCGGTGGTGTTCTTGCCCAGCATAAACCGTCCTCCCTTGATGATCGCCCAGGATTCAAAGCCCTCGGGCGATCCCTTATAGGTTATTTTGCGGTAGTTTTCGTCTACGCTGATGGGGTAGGTGGCGATGTAATCGCTCTCGTCGGTCGTACCCGTGAGCTGGTTGATGCGTTGCTTATAGAAGTAGATATTGGCCGCCGAAGCCGTTTGAGATTGGCGAACGGCAGAGCAATGATAGGCGATGCCATCACCGATAATCAAGCCGTCGTTGGTGATGTAGTGGAGCTGGTAGGACAAGCACCCAGCATCTGCGCTGTCCTTATGCCACAGCACGGGATGGTCTCCTGTACTGGCCATGACCGTTCCCCCAATGGTTTCTGTTACCTCGGGCAGACCGTGCGCCGAGGAAAGGCTTTCAGGTGCTTTCACCACGGTCAAAAGCCTGAATCCGACCGAGTGGGCTTGTGCGTAGTACGGATCACCGTAGGGGACGTAGTCCTGAACACGATAGCCTTTTGCGCCTGCGGAGGACTTGGATCCAGCGGCGAAGTTGTCCTCAAATCGCCAACCGAAATACAGGGAAGTACCCAGCGCAAGAGAGATCACGGGAAGAGCTACGGAATCGGCGGTTATGGGGTTTCCGTCCTTGTCGTAGGTCGTGACCATCGCAACGGACACGTCTTTGCCTTTCGATTGGCGTCCGAATGCCCTTAAGACCTCGATTCGGAGCGAGGAAGTCGCGGCGGTGTTGGCATCATCCGAGGTCTTTTTTCCGATCTCCACGAACTCCTCCAGCACCGTGTAGCGGTCTTCGGAGGCGGGAATCTCAAACTGACGAATGGCGTTGTTGATTTCTACCCGTGCGCCAAGCTGGTTGTAGCCCGTAGAAAGGGCGATATTTGCCAACACGAAATCGTGGTATACCCGCGCCGTTACGGAGGAGATGTAGTTGTTATCGTCATAGAGAGTGCCGGTGTTCGGCACGTCTTCCAGCCGCTTGAACATATACATCACAGAGTCCGAGGATGATGCCATCATGGCAAGCTGACCGCGCAGGTTTTCGCCGAATGCCTTTGCAGAGAGCTTATTGGCAGACTGGTTGTGAGCCAGTACCGACGGAAATGCGCCGTCATAGGTGGGCTTGTAAGCCCTCACACGGGCTGTGACGGACGGAATGTATGTCACGCGGAAAATGAGGTTGGGGTAATCCAGATCCCGCAGAGTGCCCGTGGGTGCGCCTGTAGCGGCCTGGATGATGTTGGTGACGGAATATTCCTCAAAGGCGTTCAGGATGCTCACGGCGGCATCTTGCGCCTTATACCAAAGCCCCTCGATGTTCGGTGCGCCCTGCTTGTAGTAAAGGGCGTAGGTCTTGGAAGTGGGATACGCTCCCGAGAAGCCCGAAAGAATGTCATACTCCGACTTCTCAAATATGTAGGGGGTGATATCGCCTCCAGGATAGGTTTTTCCGTTGACGGTAAATTCTCCCACCTCCACCTTAATAAGCTTTTCAATGGGATTGGCCGTCTTAATGATGCCCGTCCCCTCTGTTATACGTGCCTCTTCGGTGGATGCACGGAGGGACATATAGCCGCCGGTAAAGGGTTCCACCATGCTGCCTTCCGCCTCGTCGTCAAGGTTGACGAGGTTTGCGGCAAGTGCTTCAAGGCCTGCGGTGTAGTCTCCAACTGTGACGGAGGATGCACCGCCGTAGCGCATACCCTTGGAAAGATCGGCTCGTTCTACACCGCCCAGCTCGTCGAACTCAATATAATCCAGTCCGTCGGTGAGATCGTGGACGGCTCGGGGAATGGCGTGGACGTACTGACCGACCTCTCGCAAGCACTCCCAGAGGCTCCGACCGTTGGAGAAACGGAACTCAGGGGCGGCCTGTTGGAATTTCTTGCGCTGCTCCTCGCTCTTGTAGCGCAGACGGTAGCGGGGGGAGTCAAGACCTACGCGGAGGGTTTCGGAGGTATCAAGCAGAATGTTGACCACGTCCTCGACGGTGTAGGGGTCGCGGGAGACGGGTTTTTCTGACACGTAAATCTGTGCCATGAGGCCTCTAAAGCCTACATAGCTGCCAAACTCGCAAGCGATAATGTAAATACCGCCTTTATCAAAGTTAAATTCTACTGTATCATCAATTCCAAATTCTCCGCCATCGTAGTATTTCGACTCATCAAACTCAAAACTTCCGTCGCTCTTGAATATCAACGGCGTAGAATCTCCACGGTATACAGATATAGCCGCCATGTCTCCTTCTACGATTCCGTTGTCAAAACCTCGCATAAAATCAGAGAGAGGTATTACGGTCTTACCTGTTACTATAGGCGATACAAGTTCCTCGGTTCTATAAATGTCACCGAGCGTTCCGCCGTTGTACAAATTGTAGGTTCTCAAATACGTGAGCGTTTGTCCGTCCGTGTAATCCCTCACAAGAGGATTGGTAAACGCCTTCGCTCCGCACATAATCCGCTCGGTCTCTTTTGTGTGCTCCATAACGGTCACGGTGTGCTTGTATCGGTTCGCGCCGATCTTCTCCTCCACCTCGTCCATGGCCACGATAAAGCTCATGGCGTGTTCACCTCGCCCGATCTCTACGGGGGTGAAGGGGGTGAAAGGCTCCTTTCGGCGGGTGTTGGGAAGCTCAACCACGGCGAAATCAAGTGTCTCATCAAGGGCTTTCTGCACCATGAACGGAAACGTGAAATATTCGGTGTAATCCTCGCCGCCGATGATGAGGCGGTTATATTTAATATTTCTCACGATACGCCTCCTGTACGGGATCTGTTGACCGACTGGCCGAGTCGGGATGTCTTTCGCTCGATGCTCTCGCGCTCTATGCGACGGTTGGTGTTGATTGTAATGGAATTCTGGATGAACGAGATGGATTCCTGCAAAGCCGACAAGGCCGCCGAAATAGCTGCACCAGGAACTCCGCCTACCGCCGCGCCAAGACCAATGCTGATGGCTGTAGAAGACATTCCCGATAAAATCTGCGCCCGCTGCTGCATCTCTGCAGAGCCTGTTGTGGCTTGAATTTGGGATACCCCGAAATTGACGGCAGCGTTGACATATGGCATTACCTGCTGAACGGCCACAAGACCAGCCGCCACGGCTCCCTTGTCTGCCTTTCCCTCTGCCTTGGCTTGGGAAACGCCCTGCCCCGCTGTCGTTCCTGTCGGCTCTGCCTTCGTGGATACGGGTACGCGGTCGCCTTGAGTGGTGTCGGTAATGATTACCTCAATCGCCATGGTCAATCCTCCTCGCCTACCGCCCAGCGGTCGTACTCAAGCAGATCGGTGTTGATCTCCGTAACCTTCCCTTGCAACAGACAGGTAAACGGGTGATTTATTCCGAGAGAGACATTGAGATTCGGGTCGTATTCGTCGATTGGAATGTACGTCCCGTTAACAACCATGATGACTCTGTTCCCTGATACTGCGATTTTATCACCCGTGGAAGTGGCAAGAATTGTAGGAGGAAGCTCTCCCGTTGTAATAAACCGTTTAGGTCTCAACGTCTTTCCGAAAAGAGAAGCACCGGTAACAATTGTTCCATATCGATCTGCGTTTCCATACGGTATATAATATATAACGTGATCAGTCTTTCCGTCGGTATATACGTGCGGCGTGTACCCGTTGATATGCTCTGCTGATCCGTCGCCCCAAAACACCAAAGAATCCATCATAGAAAGAAAAACTACAGTGCCGGTTTTTGAAATTTTTTTGAAAAGGTCACTATACCTCGCGGCTGTTGGGGTTATATCCGCCAGAGAGACCGAAACACCGATATTGGCAGGAGGATTGGCTGAGGTTGCCGCCGTGCCTACCGCCATCAGGTAGGCAGAGGACTTGCCGTTTCGGATGACCTCCACGGCAAAGGCCTTGTTCCCTGCTCCGTTGTTGACGATGTCGAGGAGCATTTCGCCGAGGCTGTTGTCCATCAAGGGGGTGTCGAAGGTGATTCCGTACATCTCCTGCGTGATAGACACCTCTCCATGCCCCTCGGTGTTGGGGGTCGTTTCGCTGGTGGATACCCGCGATTCATCCAAGCGGAGGAACGGCACGGAAAGGCCGTTGATCTTCAGCTCGGTGTCGAGCGCGGTGATGCCTCGCTCTACGATGGTAAAGGTCACCGTTTGGGTGATGACCACGATCTCGCCGTTATACAGGCCTACGTCTCGGCGCTTGTCGTCTACCGAGCAGGTCTCAAAGTTATACACCACCGTGAAGGTCGTGTCGCCTTGGGTCTTTCTCTCTGCTTTGGCGTTGAAATCTGCCGCCACCTCGTTGAGGTGCTTGCGGATGTCCTCTGCCATCTCCGATGGAGCGGGGATCTCGATAGTCCCCGACACCACGGCGATATAGGGAGTAGCCAGCGCGGTAAGCGGTACAGGGTTGAGCCTAAAAACGCCAACCACAGGCGTGACGATCTCGTTTACGCGCCTGCGGGGCATGTCGTTGGTGGAAATCTCACCGAAGTCGTAAAAGAGCTTATAGCCCGTTTTAGTGGCCATGTCGGCGGTCAATAAAGTGTAATCAAAATAGGCCATTAAGGCTCTCCCTCCACTTCTCCGATCTTTTTCAGGGACTCAACCAAAGCCCGCTGAAAATATCGGTAATTTCTATTGATTCGACCTCGCACCAGGTTGCCGTTTTTATCGCGATACACATGGTGCGGGTAGTTGTTGACGTAGGGTGCGTATGGAGCTATATTGGCGTCCACCACGATAACAAATTTACCGTGGGCGACGGGTCTGCCATAGGTGGCGTTCCGTTGCAGGTTTCTTGTCCGTACCGGGGTCATGCTGCGAATGTCCTTTACGACTCCGTGCATGATTTTATTGAAAAGCCTGTCGGTCATGTCCTCACCTCATCCCTATGGGGTTGCTGATGCGCTTGAGGCGGATTACGGTCTCGGTGCGCTCGTTGCGGAGCATGGCCGAAGCCGCGCCCGAGATCCGAGTGGTCTGCAGGTCAAGGATCTTGTACAGCTCCTCGCCTATCAGCACCGCTCCCTCTAAGCTCCAAGAGAGGTTCGCGGCGGTCTTAATCGTCTCGTCTACGGACAAGTATTCAAGGTTGTTCACAAGCTCGTCCATGGCGTTCTGCGAAGCCGTAGCCCACGCAAAACGGAATGGCGTACCCGTGTCATTAACGGGCAAGTCGGGAACGGTAGGAAAATACCGCCCCCACCTTGGATATGTGTTTTTGGGTCTCAAGAAGCTATACACTTAATACCCCTCCTCACTATATCGGGGTGTAATGTCCCTGTCGTACAGGGAGAACGATGGAGAGCAGAGGCCATGGGTGAGAAGCACGTCCCTTGCAAGGGGTGCGATCTCGGCCGCTCTCATTCTCGCGGGGTCAATGGTGGCCCCTGTATCAATGTTGACGCCGGTGTAGGCAGACAGGTCGCCGTTGTTCAGCACGTAGATCAGTTGCTCGGCCATGGCGTCGCGGATAGCCACGCGCTTGGCGGGATCGAGCGCCATCATCTGCTCGCGCTTGTAGGGAGTCGGGGTAGCCCGCAGGCAGAACGCGTAGATCTGTCTGCTGACCCTGTCCAGCAATATCCCTGCCTCGTTGGCGGTGTCAGAGGCACCGCCATGGTCGGCAAGGATCACAGAGAGATTGCGGTTCATCCGCTGTGTGACGAACGCCTCCGTGAGCTTGTACCGATGGTCGGCGGTATCATAGATCATGTGATCGTCGCTGTATGGTTTCATGGCGGTGCCTCCTTTATTGGGTTAAGCCTTTAGGCCTTGGTGTGCATGTACACCAGATCGGGGTTGGTCACACGGAAGCCCATGTTGACCTCGACCTGTGCCAGCACGCCGTTGAAGTCCTTACCGCCGTCGATGAGGCGGAACACCTCAAGGTTGGTCAGGGCGGAGAAGGCGCGGTAGTCGTACACGAGGAAGTTGATGTTGTTGAGGGTGGCGGCCTCGACGGTCTTCAGGGTGTCGGCGTAGTTGTAGTAGCTGTAAGCGCCGGATGCGCCGAGCTGGGAAGCCTCGATGATGGTGAAGCCGTACCAGTCGCGGATCACGCCGGTGCCCTGAATGTTCTCGTTGCGGCCGTTGGTGAAGTCCTTACCGGCAGCACCGAGGAATGCGGAGTAGGCCTGGGGGGACGCAAGGATGACCTTGGCGGAGCTTGCGCCCTTGGAGGACAGAGCAGAGCGGACGGACAGGATGGCGTCCTTGATGTTGTCCTTGTCTACGGCACCCTTCTCCGAGAAGGCGGTCGCCTCGGTTGCCAGAGCGGCAAGGCCAGAGCCGTTGATGCTGTTCTTGGCGAGGTTGGTGGTGTCGGCCAGCAGCTCCTCGGCGGCGGGAGCCTCGATGGCGTTCATGGCAACGCCGTAGAGCTTGCGGCTCTTCTGGAAGTTGTTGTTGAGGACGATGGAGATCAGATCATCCTGGGCGTTGACGTGCTGGAAGTCTCTTCCGGGCTTACCGGGGACGATGGCGTCCTCCTTCTTGTACTTGTGTACCTGATAGCCGCCAGCAACGCCCTGCTGGTACTGGGTGGAGAAGGTGACACCGGGGATCATCCACGCCTCGTGGTAAAGGTTGGGAGCGAAAGACGCGGCAAAGCGCTGGTCTACGTTCATAGAACCGTAAATGATGTCCTGCATAGTTTTGATTCCTTTCAAAAAAAGTTTTTAGGGTTTGTAAAACGGGTTGTCCTTGTACTTGGCCTCCTGCACGGCTCTCACGTCATCGAGGGTCTTGCCAGTCTGTACGGGGGTCATGCGAACGCCAAATTTGGACTTGAAATACTCCTCTTCGTGACCGCCGACAACGGTCTGGAGGATTTCTGCGTCGGTCTTGCCGTTGTTTTCGGGCTTCTCCGCCTCGGCAACGAAGGCGCTGAAAACGTGATCCTTCGTCACATCGTTAACGAATTGCTTGCCACCAACGGCGGTGGCCATGCGGTCGCCATATACGCGAGATCGCTTGAACTCTCGGAGCTGCACAAGCTCCTCCTGATCGGCGGTCGAACTTGTGCGGAGTTCGTCCCGCTCTCTTACGATGTCGTCGTAGTCTGCGCACCGCTGGATCTGAGCGGTTTGGTTGGCGATGGTCTCCTGCAGGGCGGTGACTCCCTCCTTGGCGGCGTTCACGGCTCTGCCGTGGTCTGCCATGATCTCGTCCACCTGCTCCTTCGTAAGGCCGTAGCCTTCAAGCTTTGCTCTTTCCATGTGATTCCTCCTTCACTCTTTTTACGTGGTTGCTCACGATGAAGTTTAGTTTTACGTCTTTGCGGACGAGGGGATGCTTATATTGGCAACACGGGAGTCTTTCCTCCCCGCTGTCCGTTTGTAAAGGTCTTCACCGATGGTTAGCTTCAGGCGATCACCGTTGATGACCAGATTGTTGGCGTCACAGTAGTCCTCGTAATCACGTCGGAGCTGGAGCCATTCTTTCCGAAGATTCTTGACGTCCTCCACCAAGCCCTTATTATTGGACTCGTCGCGGACAATCTTCAGAAGCTCATATTTTTCTTTTTTCATGCGCACGTCCCGCTCCATCTCTCTCTGCTTGGCTTCAAGGGCGCGGGTGCGCTCGATGGTGTCCTTGGGTATGACCTCCACGTTCTGCCCTTCTTGGTACGGCACCATGGTGTGTCGGCAGTTATAGGCGAACAGACCCGCCGCATATACGCGGGAGGGGTCTCTCTTGCCCCTTACGGTGACCTTCTCGGCCACGTCCTCGATGGGCTTAAAGGTGCGACCGTCAAAGCGCTCGGTCTTTCCTGTGAGGCTGTAGCATTTGCCTTGGTACGGCTGACAGCGAGCAGAGCAGTTGGCATGAGGTGGGACGTATACGTACTTAACGCCCGCCTCGATCATGCGTTGCTTCTGCTCCTTGTATCGATCCCACCGCACCGACATCTCCACGACGTTTCGGGGGTTGACGTTGGTCATGGGGATCTTGTGGGTGCGGATGCTCTCAAAGTCGCCCATCTTGCCCTTGACCTCTTTGTGGATGTCGTTGTAGTAGGTATTTCCCGCGGTGGCGTTGGTATAGCCGCCGTCCGAGTCCTTGTATATCGTTTTCGCGGCTCTCTTGGCCACGTTCTCGGATACACTAAACTGGACGGGGACGGTGCGCTCCAAGGCCTCCTTCTGCTTTGCGGTCAGCCTGTCGGGGTCTATGAGCGACTGCGCGAACATATACGGCGTCATGGTGCCGACCATGTTGAGCGCCATGGAGTAGATCTCCCTCGACCACTCTTGCAGATCTGCGCGGTATCTGTCAGCGATCTCCACGCCGTCCTCCATTTCCAAGAGGTCTTTGGCAAAGTGGTCTATCTGCTCGTTGATGCTCTGGAACACCTTGCCCTCGTCAGTCTTGCGAAGGACTTCACGGAGGCAGAACGCCTTGATGCTGGCCTTTAGATCCTCGTAGGCGGTGCGATCCCAGTCGGGCTTATCGGGCGCGTAGGTGTATCCGCTCACTCGTTACCACCGCCCTCGTCCTCCCTGCCGAAAGGCTCGACCGGGAAAAGCTCGTCGTATGGGTCGGGCTGGCTCTTGCGGATCTCCTCCAAGGCGGCCTGCGCCTCCTCGGGGGACTCGTTGGGGTAGAAGAATCGACGGTACTCCACGTCACTCAACACCTTTGCGGAGTGGCCTTGGCTGATCTGCGCGAATTCCTCGGTGCTGTCCTTCAGCAGATCCTGCGACCAGTCGAAGGTGAGGGCGTACCCCTCGGCAACGGACACACCGCACACGGCAAGCATGACGCGCATACCGTATGCAAGGTGGTGCATAGCCGACTCGATGGAATCGCGCATACGCCCAACCATCGCCCACGTGTCGTACATGGAGCGCTTGACCTGTGTAGCCGTGGCCATGCTGGTGTCGGCAGGGGTAAGAATGCCGTTGGACGTGCCGACCTGCTTCTCCAGTCGACCGAACAGGTGGAGGAGGCGGTCACGATATGCCGCATCACGGATGTCGGGAGAATAGACAGAGAACAGGTCTGCACCTGTACCGAGCTTTCCTGTGTTCTCGGTAAGGAGGTACTCTTGCGTGATCTTCACGCGTCCTCCGTTGCGCGCCAGGGTGTCTTGGTCGATCATGGAGCGGTCAACGCCCAAAACGGAGCGCTTGTGGGCAAATTCCACACGGTACTCCTCGATAGTGTCGTAGATCTCCTTGATGGTGTCCTGACACCCGTCGCAGATGGATGCTCCCTGCAGCTTGTCGGCGTTGCGGTTGTCCTTGGGAGAGTCCACGAAGCCGAATGGTCGTTCCTCAACGCCCGTGAAGGTGATCTCGGGGAGGAGGTCTGCCCACTCGGCGACTACCTGCAGAGGCACGTCACCGCCGAAATTGCCGTTACGATGAAGCACCGCCTTGTTGACCACGGTGTAGGTCTTGGCATCTGCATCGTACTGGTGGTGGGTCAGCCTTGCATACCGCTTGTCGCCTACGGTCTTGATGTCCGAAACGCAGACGAAGCCGACCAGGTCATCTCCCTCAAAGTCGGTGGCGATGACGTTGGACTGGCTCACGAAGTCGGTATAAACCCGATCACCGAGGATGTACGGCACAAGATAGACGCGACCGACACCCAGCGCGAGGGGTAGCCACTTGGATGCTCTGCCCCAAACGGAATACAGAAGCTCGTCCAGCTCCTCGTCGTCGCAGGATACCGTGCTACCGTTCATGGCGTAGGTGGAGAGCCTGTTGGCGAAGATCTCCACGAAGTTGATGCGGAGCTTGTTCTTGTAGTCGGCATCCCACCGCTCCTCTATGCGCTGGTCAAGGTACGACTCACGCGCCTTGCCCCGAAGGGAGAACAGGCGCATAGCGCTCTGCAGGAACTGTCGCCCCCATACGATGGCGGCACCTGCCTGAATATCAACCGTCTGCATGGCGGTCACCTCCTGTATACGTTTCTTGTGAGATCTCTGATGTGCGCCTCGAAACTGTACTCCAGCGCATCAAGCGGGCATATGTTCGTCCCGGCACTCGGATTATCATACCGAGTATCCTTGTCAGCCTTGGGATCCCATGTAGCCGACCGTAAGGCGGCAATCAATGACTTGTTTTGCTCCTTGACTATTTTGATGCGCTTTGTGGACAGAAGCAAATCCTCGCATCGTATTCGGTCTATGACCTCGTTTTTAATGGAGTTGCGGATGAGGGACGGAAACCGCCCTCGCTCGGTGTTGATGATTGCCTGCTCTGCGGAGTCGGCGTAGACCGCCGCTACACGGTGGCCGTAGATGCCCTCCACGGACTTGATAAAGGACTCCAGCGCGTTGCAGATGTACTCCACATTGGTGCCTGTCGCCCTGTCCTCGTCGGATTTGAGGATGTACAACGTGCACCCGTCACGGCTTACCGCGGAAGCGCAAAAGGCGTGTTTGGACTTGTTTCCGCCAAAGTCCTGCCCAACGCAAATCGGGCGGATGTCCTCGGGTACTTCCTCGGCGGTGATGTAGTAGTCGCCCTCGTTGTCGCAGAACTGCGGGTAGACCAGTCCCTCGGCAATGCACCTCTCTCCGAGGATGTTACGTCGGTAGCGGATAGTCCCCACGGTGTACTCCGCCTCGATCTGTCGCCGCCGCTCCTCTGATACCGAGAGATTATCGGCAATAGTGAAATGCTGATACTGATACCCGCCCATGGCTTCGGCTATGGCGGGATCCTGATAGCGGTCGATGTACTCGGTATAGATGCTGGCGTTGGGATTGGAGGGGTTCAAGTCCCACAGGCGCAGGGGCTTCTGCGCGGCGATCTGTCGGTCTGATGCGACCTTGATAAAGCTCACACGGGCATCGTCGCTGTCGAAATGCTCGTTGATCTCGGTGGCGATCCACAGGCCATAGGAGTTACCGAGGATCTTCTTGTAGGAGTCCGCTTTACCGCCTCCCGCGAATACGACCACCTTTTCCCCCGTCTGCGTGTACAGGCGGAGGCATTCGTTGTCCTTATATTTTCCCCACTTGCACCGACCACGGAAGAGATGCTCCAGCCCGAAGCCGTTACAGTCGCCTATGTTGAGCTTGGCGTTGGGGAGAGTCGACCCGCTGGCAAGGTGGATCTTGTCGGGGCAGGTCTCAAGGTACGCCGCCGCTATGATGCAATGGTCGATGGTCTTACCGCTTCGCACCGCGCCCTCGGCTACGGACATCTTGACCTTGAGTGCGTTCTTGATGTACGCGCGGTGCTTTGGGGAGAAGGGAGACCACGGGATCGTGCATTTAGGCATCATCGTCACCTCTTAACAGATCCGCGAGGGGAGAGAGATCCTCGACCACGTCGGGCTTGATCTCGTCGCGGGGTTCAACCAGCTCAAGCAGGAGTTTAAAGGAATTGGGGTTTTTCATTGCCTCCATAACTTGCCCGGCAATCATAGCCTCGGCCATGGTCATTTTTTTGGTGTCAAAGCCCAGCGATGCGAATTTATCTTTAAGCGCATCATCGGTCACGCGGCACGAAAGCATAGCCTGTGCAAGCTCTTGCATGGACTTTTTACGTCGTCTTGCTTCACCCGACTTCTTGCCTCCGTTCTTGCCTCTCTCTCGTGCTTCGCTCGTGCTTCGAACAGGCGAAATGAGGTTTTGAGGATTAGCCACGTGCTCACCTCCTTTTGCATACGCCAACCCCTCCTATGGCTTTCCATGATACAATTTTACCCCGAAAAAGTCCATTTGTACTACAAGAATAGCTGGAAAACAAAAAGCCCCGCCGAAGCGGTGGGGTAATGAAGAAGGGGGGCTAACCAGCCCCCCTCTCCTCATCTGGAAAAGCAATCGCACAATATATCCTTCTCGCAATTTCAAGCCACCCGTAGACGGTGGATTCAGCCATGTGACCAGTGGTGCAATACCGCACCACCCGGCGGTTGATGTCGCCCTTCTGCAAGGCGGCGGTTGGGTTCTCAAAGTATACCGCCACGACCGCATCGGCTATATAGCCTTTTCCCTCGGCGCGAAGTACGGATAGGGTGGCAAAAACGGCTCTGTCGCTAAACCACGCCTCTGATCCCAGCATCTCGGTGTGGTTGGGATTCTGGCGGCGAGCTGCATATCTGCGGAAAGCCTCGGTTACCTCTCGGCGTTGTTGCGCCTTGGTCATAGTGTATCCTCCTCTCTTGGGCTTATTTGCCCCGTAAACGGCGCGTGTGGCGTTTTGGCGCTTGCCCCCTCCAGTTGGTAGGGTATAGGCCTCTGCGCCGTTTGTGGGGCTTGTAGGCGGTCTGTCACGCCTTCGTGAGCTTCAGCGGGATCGCCCCGCCGCGGATGTAGGCGTTAACGGTGTTGATGGCCTCGTCCACGCCCCAGCAGGCGGTGGCGGCGTAGCCGTTTTTGGCAAGGTTGGTCAGCCACTCTTTCTGCTCGGAGGTGGTCTTGTTGTTGCCCACCTTCATCTCGATGTAGAGGCCGTGGTAGTTTCCGCGAGGGAGCGGGACGACCAAATCCGGGAAGCCCTTCTGCATGCCCATGCGCTTGAGCTTCTGCCCCATCTGCGGACTGCGCTTGCCCTCGTTTGGAACGTGGGCTATGGGAACGCCTCGGAGGTTGCAATACTCCACCACGGCAATGGTCGCCTCATCCTCGGTCACGCCGATATAGGCGCGGGGTCTCATGGATTGGGGCATATCAGTCTCCTTTCGGCGGCTCGGGCAGGGGCATCCAATGGGTGACCTTGTATCGCATATACTTTGTCAAATAATGCGTTCCGTCAGCATCAGCTACCATCCAAAATCCACCGCTATATGAACCTATCACCATCGCGGGTGCGCCCCCTATTGTCAAGCCTTCCAGCGCGACCAAGACCGCTCTGCAATTGTCAGGCAACCTCTCGTCGATGCTGATCCACTCCGCCCTCGGTGCGACGTCGGCGGTTGGAAAGTCGTCAATACAAGACAACGCATCATTAAACGGACACGCTCGGCATTTTATTCCACTATAACTGTTGCACTCTTTGCAATAATTGAGTCTTGCCGACTCTATTGCGGCATCCGCATCAATATATCGTGCCATATCACTCTCCTTTCATCCCAAGAACAGCAAAGCCTTCTTTGCAATATTCGGGATCGTCTATCATGTAGCAAACCTCTCGGCGTAATTCTCTGCCCGTGTATTCTCCACCACAATATTCTTGTAGATGGAGAATGTCACCGACCTTAAAGTTTCGATCATTAAAACGGATTTCAAATGTTTTTATACCGCTCTCGACCGCCATATAATATTTAGGCTTAATTTTCAGGTAGTGGTGTTGTCTGCTCATATCACTCACCGCCTTTCTTCTGTTTCGGGCATTCTTTTGTCCCTATGAAATGCGCCCAACTCACAGGCAAAGGAAAATAAATTTTTTTCAGTTCCTCCGTCAACTGTGCTCTAAAACAAGACTTGGGGCAATATTTCTTATAGTCCAGGCAATGTGTCGCATCGTGGTTCATTCCGCACCGCCCTCCTCCTTAATCATCATCGATCTGTTGCAGGTTTTCATGTTCTCCTCTTTTCCAGACGGTCTACCCACTCGTCTGGGTAGCCGTCTTTTCTGAATGTTTTAGCCAGTTCGGTGTCGAGCCAGTCGGTGCGTTCTTCGTTGCTGTCAAAGCTGGCGATCTTGGCATACAGGCGCTTCCATCTGCGGAGGGTGCGCCTTGCGCGCACCTCTCCGTGGCCGTGTTCTTGGTGGTTGGCGATACACATGAGTTTGAGCCAAGTTTTCTGCAGCTCGGCTTCCTCGTGGTCAAGGTTGATTTTCACGAGATCGGGGATTAGGGTCTGCTCCAGCTCCTCCATGACCTTCTCCTTGAGGTACTGGATAATGATGTGCTTGTCCCTATCGGGAAGCCGTTCCCACTCCTTGGGGGCGCGGGGCTTGGCTTGGGCGATGTTACATTTCATGGTGGTCTCCTTTCATGCTTTGTAATTTTCAAAATCGGGGCAAGCCCCCATGATCCACTTGGCATTGCACCACCGTTGCAGATCCTTGATGGTCTTCGGCGCGTTGGGCTTATCGTACACCATCACGTATGGGTTAAATCCCATGTCTCTTAAATTGTAGATGCGATATAGATCCTCGGCAAGTGTAGAGCCGTGATTGGTCAGCACGTAGACCGTCCCCCACTTCCCGTGGATCTTGTGCGTGGCATACTCCTTGTACCGCTCGAAATACGGCTTCAGGTCATCTGTCGGACGATCCCATGCGAAGTGGATGTTTTTAACCTTGACCTGATTGAGCAAGGCTATGTTTTCGGGGGTGGTCATGCGGATATCCAGACCTTGGTTAAAATCCACATAAGCACCGCTGTCAATGAGCTGTCGGAGCAGATCGGGATGCTCCCGACAGGCAAGAATATTGGGATCCATCAGCACGATGTTTTTCTGACCTCGCCAGAACTCCTGCAAATCCGCCACTTTGACAGATTTTCTCCCCTCCTTCTCGGCTACGATACAGAAATCACAAGCCCGTGGGCATCCCCTCGTCAGGAATCCGTAGGCGGTGTCTTCTGTCAAGTCTGGGTACAGGCTATAATCGGGGTACATATGCTCTACCTCGTCGGGTAGGCGGTTGTCGAGGCCGTAGCCTGTCCCTCCCTTGATGATCTTATCCGCCCACGGCTCCCAGCTAATGTCGGGTGAGTAAGTGTCGTCAAAAACCTTGCTCTGATACACTATGTCGTAATGGTAGAAGGGAAAACACCATTCAACGGTGTCCCCCTGTGCCTTGTGGTACGCGGAGATCTTCATCAAGGCGAGATTCGGGTAGTTGTGGCCGTCCACGTCTATGAGTCCTATTTTCATTTCCTCACCTCAAAATCTCAACTGCACATCCCCGTCAAGCATAGCCCATCGGAAGGGATGTATGGGGTTCACGATGCCCTCGTCCTCGAGGGCGAAGCGGCGGTCAAAGTCGTGGACGGTGTGGCCGTCGGGCTTGAATGTGGTCGGGCTGTCCAGATCCCACTTCATGAGCAACGCCCAGTATTCGGGATAGTCGCGTCGCAGGAGCCGAAGCTGATCCACGCCTTGATTATGGCAGAACCAGCAACCGCCCCGCGTCGCCGTGGTGTAGATCGGGGAGAGCAGGTCGTTTTCCTCGCACCACTTGCGACACATGGCCTCCGTCCAGCCTGCCTCGACTAAAGGTAGCTTTGCGTCAGGTTTTCCTATGTGCCTTGCGATTCGCTCTTGTTCGTCGGCAGCGATTCCGATGTAACTGATGCCGACTTCTGTCGATTTCTTGGCTTCGGCAATGGCTGCCATTTTCAGTTTGCTGTTGCACCATGGCCCCATGACAATGGGAAAACCCCAAATGGCTCGCTCATCATCGTAAATTTGGAACTTGCTAATATGCTTTCCCTTTTCCTTCCTCTTGGCTATGGTTTCGGGACGGATTTTGTGATAAAACGAATTTTCGTATGTGATACGCCCTACGCCCTGTTGCGTAGCGCAAAACCGCTCCACCTCAATCCCCCACCGCTCCTTTATGATCCTGTCCGCCTTGACCTTGAACTCCACCATGGGCGGCAGATCTGCTGGAATTGTGTCGGTCGCCCAGACCTCTGCATGAACGATGCGATCAAGCGGCCATCCCAGCTCCTCGATAGCCCCAAGGCAAGCGAGGGAGTCCTTGCCGTAGGATAGGGATAGGACATGTTCAGGCATGGTTGGCCTCCACATACAGCGCATGGAGCATGGCCGCTCTGCGCACGATCCGCCCGCAGTAGGTAGCCGACTGCTTGTGTCGCTTGCCGATGGCGTTCAGGTTCTCACCGTTGGCTCTCTCCTCGCAGATGTGCCTGTCCTTGAGAGGGCGTGGAAACTTCTTGACCAGCGCGGGGTTGGAAAACACCGCGTCGATCTCTTCGTGGGTGATCACGGATCTGAGTCCTCTTTTCATGATTTCACCTCCAAGTAGTACTGACAGTCTTGACCCGACTCCACCTCGGTGCATCTGCAACGGCGCCTGTGGCTGTTGAAATTGGGGCAGGTGTCGCACTCCTCGTCCTTGTCCACGCACTCGGAGAAGTGGCATTTGGCGCAGGTGCGATGGCATTTGCAATGCTCGGTGAGTTGCCTCTGATACTCTGCGGCAGCCTCTGCAAATTTGCTCATTTTCGTCTCCTTTAGCCCCGTTTGGGGCTTTTTATTTTTGGTGTCTCTACTTTTCTTATTCAGGCAAAGTATTCAGTATTCTGTTTCGGCGGTCGTTTACCTCACGCTCGGTAAGCTGCCGACGAGGCTCCGGCATTCTCGTTTGGCTTGCGGCGGCAGATATGGCCACCTTAACAGGGGCTGGCAGGCTTGCTTCGTAAGCCATGCG
>UZAT01373694.1_pt1 | contig 18947 bp, 36 predicted proteins | sample 2160861 | NCBI WGS metagenome assembly UZAT01 (sample SAMEA5138306, study PRJEB28736) | viral metagenome | reverse complement strand
GTAGAATTTCACCCACCCCCTGGGTGTTTGATAGTCTTATTTGTTGAAAAATTTGTTATCTTTTTATGGTTCTCATATCAATGACTCCCGCTTGCTGCTGTCTTCTCAGCTTCTCCGGGTGTCGACCGTTATGGCACGAAGTACATACGGCTTCAAGGTTCGACCACTCCAGCCTCAGATCCCAACCTTCCGGGGTCTGTATGTGCTTGATGTGATGCACCTCTACGGCTAAACCTTGACAGCCTTCCAGCTTCGCCTCGCACTTATAGCCTGCGGATTTGAGTCTCGCCCGGCTCTGAGCTTTCCAGTCTTTCGACCTATAGAAGGCGATGTACTTGGAGTCTCTTCGTGCGTTGTACTTCTGCATCTTCTTCTTGAGGTTCCGCTCCTTGATAGCCTCAAGCTCTGCCTGGACTATAGGAGTACATTCCTCGCAGTAGGCTGGACCGTATGGCATCAGCCTCTTACAACGAGGGCAGGGCTTCAAAGCCATAGCTCCGCCTCCTTCTTTAATATCCCACCTAACCCACCTGCGCCAGCCTATCCTATACCGGCTCTATACTATTTCACAATAACATACTACTACAAAAAAACTCTCATATCCTATCATCCTATGAGGGCATAAAAAAAGCCCCCTCAAGAGAGGGGGTGGAACAAGTGGAACGATGGAACGCACTCAGCGTAATATACTCCCTATATAAGCCTATATAACCCTATATATACTCCTATATTAGCCTTATTTACCTATTAGTTGTCCTTGTTGTTCCACTTGTTCCACTTGTTCCACTTAGTGCCTTGAGCCCTTATTTTATAAAGGTTTTTAGGTGGAACAAGACCACACTAAAAGTGGAACGAGTGGAACATACTTTATTATACTAAAGCAAAAAAGAGTGGAACAAGGCGAGCCCTCACACCCCTCTCTTGTTCCACTTTTGCCTGGTCTTGTTCCACTTTGGCTCGGTCTTGTTCCACCTCTCAAGGCATAAAAAAAGCCCCGGAGTCTGATCCTCCGGAGCTCTTTCTATCCACTCTCTTTTACTATATCGCTATATAAAATTATTCGTTTTGTGCGGTGATTGTATTCCCCTATAACTTCACCATTTAATAATACCAAGTGCCACACTCCTCGTGTCAAAGAGCCCACCTCTATCCCTATAGTGTCCAACCCTTTATCCTTGAGCGCCTCGATCACGCCCGCATATACTTTGCCCTCTTTTCTTATCACGCCGTCAACCTTCTCTCTTATTCTATTATCTTCCATACCTATCCCGACCCTGTCCGCCGAGGTTTATGAGTCCTTCGTCTACTGCCTGCTCACCTATCTCGCCCTTCCCGGTGAATAGGAATATAAGCCATTGAAAAATCCTTTTCATATCTCCTCCTTGTCTTCCTCGGTCGGTAGCTCTACCTCTCCGAGCATATCGTCAAAAAACTTCTGCGGGAAGCCGTTCTTCTTGAATATCTCAGCCATACGCTTGTCCAGGTACTCCAGCTGCTCGCCGCTCTTGACGAGCTTCCTCTGCCGCTGGAAGAGCCTGCGGTGGTTACCCAGGAAGACGGTCAGCCTTTTCTCTCCGAAGCCGAAGCCGTCGTGCAGGGTCAAGCAGACCATCTTAATGTAAATGTCAAGCATTATGCGGGCATCTCTCTCAGTCGTCTCCCGAGCGGCTACGAGGGCGAGGTTCCGGGCGTGTGCCTCTATGCGCTCCCTCTCAGTCTTGGGAAGATGACCCCAGGATTTTGGTATGTTTGCCTTCATTGTTCTACCTCCGTGCTGTCTCCCATATTCACGGCGAGTAATTTATAAATGAGGTCGAGGAGATCGACATCTCCCTCACCTACACAGAGCTCTATAATCTGCCCGAGCAGTAGCGTTTTTTCGATAGTGTGCTTCATTTTCTTCTCCTTTTTATTTTTGTAAGCGTTTACAATTTTTCTATTGACTTTTTTGCCTTACTGTGATATAATGGAGAAGGTCCGCCGAGGTAAGGCTCTCGGCGTGACCTTTTGGGTGGGTTATCCGTGGTAGGTGGGTCCACCCTTTTTTATTTGTTTGTTTTGGTGTCTCGGACTATCTGAGCGGCTTCTTGCGGGGTTTTCGCTTTGCTTTCTATGAGCTTTGCGAGGTTTTCAAGTAGTTGGTCGAACTGTTGATTTGTCATTTCCTCGGGCATTTCCTTTTCCTTTCTGCCTTACTTATTCGTCTCGGTTCCCCTTGACTGTATATATTATACACTATTTTTCGGTGTATGTCAATATGTAATATTGTACAAACTTTCGTGTAATTTTTTAGTTATTTTGTACACTTGTTTTTGGTGTTTATTTGTGGTATAATAGTATGTGTGAGTTTCTGTAAAAAGGAGGTTTATATGGCTATACATTATAAAGTCGACATTCTTGCGTCGCTCAAGAGAGCAGGCTACACATCCTACCGACTCCGTAAAGATAAAATATTCGGGGAGAGTGCTATACAGCAGTTTCGGGAGGGAGTTGTCTCCCTGGCTTGTCTTGATAAGCTCTGCGCCCTGCTGAACTGTCAGCCCGGCGACATAATAGAATATAAGGAGGAAGAAAATGAGTAAAAAGAAGCACGGCTGCCTCTGGTGGCTGCTTATAGGTTGGTGGTACGTTCCGCTCAAGTGGGCGGTCTCTTACCTTCTCCGCTATTTATCCCCGTATATGAACCCCACACAGTCCTCTACCCCTGAGCCCTCTACACCTGAGCCCATCGAAGACAAACCTCAGTTAAAAGTCGAAAACCACCACATAGCAGGCACCAGCTTCCGCTTGGATGATATCAAGGCACTACTCAAGGAGGACCCTATCTACGATTTTAATAAGCGAGAGCTGATCGAGGACGGTTATATCAATGAGCGAGTCTACAAGCTGAGACCCTTCATTCACTCCGCAGTATTAGAGCCCGAACCGGATAACCCGCACGACCCGAAGGCTATCAAGGTACTGACCGAGGGCGTGCATATCGGCTATATAAAATCGGGATCGTGCGCTCACATACATAAATTACTGAGAGAGGGACGAATAGAGAGTGCTGAGGTCGAGATAAAAGGCGGAGCGTATAAAATAGTATTAGCGCACTACGACGAGTTTGACAATGGTACCTACTCTCTTGAGCGTGATACCATCCCATTCTCCGCAGTTTTAAGCCTTACCTTGAAGTAACCAAAAAAGAACCGGACGCATTTGTCCGGTTCTTTTTATATACTCCTGGCTATAGCTTCGGCTATCTTCTCCGCACCGTGCTCCAGGTAGAGCTTGCGGTCGGTGTAGTTGTCGAGGAAGAAGAGCTCGACCAGGATGGCGGTCGGTTTCGTATGCTTGATAACGTAGAAGCCGCTCCCGTCTTTTATTCCTCGGTTCTTGAAGCCTAAGCCCGCCGTGTGGGCGCAGATTTTTGCCGCTGTGGCGTGTTTCTTACCTTGCCAGGTCCAGCACTCCACCCCTTGCCCTAAGTGCGAGCTGGAGGCGTTACAATGGACGGAGAGGAAGAGCTCCGCACCGCTATCGTTTACGAGCTGGCAGACTTTTCGGAGGTAGGCTCCCTGGGTGGGTGCCTTGTCCACGGTGGAGTCGTGGACGGTGTGACCTCTCGCCTTTAACTTGGGGATCAGAGCCTTGACCACCGCTCGGGTGATGTCGCTCTCGTGGAAGCCTTTGTAGGTTGCGCCGTAGCCTGCGCCTTGCTTGGTATGCCCTGCATTTACTGATATTTTAATAGGTATCACCACCTTATATCTTTATCCTATCAAGTGGTAGGCTCTCACGAACTACCAAAAAAGCCCCGAAGGCTCAAGCCCTCGGGGTATCTCTGTCCAGTATTTTCTCAATCATAGCCACCACGTAGGGCGGTGGGTTCCTCACTTCGTTGTACCAGTTCTGCACCGTGCGGAGAGGGATGCCGAACCTCTTGGCGAGTTCGGTCTGCGAGAGCTCATACTCCTCGCATATCTCTCGGATCGATTTAGGCATTTTTCAAGGCCCCAAGCATCTCAAGGTATAGTGCTCTCGTCTCCTCGTCCATCTCTTCCTCTGTGTAGCTTGCGACCATATCCTCGGGCATATAAGGCTCCTCGCCCTCGACCTTATTATAGATAGCGATGCAGTTCGGGTACTCGGTGCTTACCACCGCATATTGTGCTCCAAGGTCAGCCTCTGCGAGGGTGATGCCTCCGCCTGTATAGAATACTTCAATCTTCATTATTTTGTCCTCCTTCGTTATCGTATGACCTTATAATACACCCATTGAGTGCATTAGTCAAGCAGAAAGACCGGACAATTTTTGCCCGGTCTTCCCCTTATAGGTTCTTGAGCTTTATCAGCGCCCGGGCGTGGATGCGGTGGGTCTGCTGCTCGCTGTAGTTTATAGTAGCCATTATCTTATACCAGGACAGTCCGTCTATGTATCGAAGTCTTAAGATCGTCCTCTCGGTCGGGTCTTCCAGGGTTCCGATGGCGCTCTCTATCTCCAGCTGAGCGGCTACCAGCTCCTCCAGCTTCTTGGTGTAGCACTCTCGGAGCGGTTGCAGCGCTTCCTGGTCGCTCTCGGGGCTCCTCTCAAGGTTTCGGAGCCTCTGCTCGATTTGACGCTGTTCTTTTTTCATAGGTTGGTAGTTTCGCAGTTGCTCCTTGGTCATATCCTTATAACCTCGCTTTAAATGATTTCTTTTTCCCGCTCAAGTAAATGACGGGGGTCTCCTTGCTTGAAGGCTTGAACTCTCCAGCCTCACCGTAGCCGCCGTAGTTAAGGTTGGCGGCGGTGTTGACGAAGAGCTTGTCCGTCAGCGTTACCGTGCTATTATTGACGTCGATACGGTAGAATGCTTGTCTCAGCACCATAGGCAGGTGCGTATGGGAATGGATGTATATATCGGCGTCAATGATGGAAGCCATATCCGCAAGCCTTATAGCTTTGGCGCCTTCCTTGCGTCCGCCGCCGCTACCGTGCAAGGTGTAGATAGTGTACCGGATCTTCCGTCCGTGAACGTGCTGCGAGCCTTTGCCGAACCTCAAGAATATGATGGCGGAGGTCGGCGTATAAAAGTCCTGCAAGCCGAGCTGTGCAGCGATCAGGGCGGAGAGGTTGATGCCTTCCTTGCGGTAGGTACGGGCTTCGTGGTTTCCGTGAGTGATGCAGATAATCTTGTCCTGGATAGGACCGAAGAGCTCGACCGCCTTCTCCAGCTGGTCCATAGGGTTGAGCGTCTGAGCATAAGAGTCGCCTATGCTCGTCTTGGTGGCATTGTCAAGAAGGTCGCCGTTTAAAATGCAGTAAGCGTTCGGCGTGTTTTTAACGTACTCGATACGCTCAAGCAAGCGCTTCATATCACAGTGCTCGTCGCCGATATGCTCATCGGCGAAAATGTGTAGCTCGACCTGCTCGAGGTCGCTCGGCAGGTCAATCTTAATAACTTTCATATCATCCTCCTATTTTCTTTTTTGTATTTCTCAAGAAGGCGGTGCAGGTTCTTCTTCCTGGTCCGCTTCTTTTTGCTTAGTCGTGCGAGGTGCATCAGGCGCTTGTTATCGGGTCGCTGTGTGAAGCCGTACATTTTTATAAGCGAAGGCATCAAGACGTTTATAAAGCGGAGCGTGGTGTTTGCTATAGCCCGCACGGTTTCTATATCTCGCTGGATATAGGGGTTCTCTTTTGCCCACTCTTCCGCCCAGACGGGATCCTCTTCGACCTCTTCAAGCGGGTACTGAGGCTTGAAGCCGTTCCCGCTGTCTATGAATATATCGCTCGGGTTGAGCGGTGTGGTGTCTTTAGGTGGCATCGTTCTCAGCCTCCTTTTTGACCTTTTTGGCGTACTCGGCGATTGCCTGCACTATAGCATCGTCCTCTTCTCGCAAGCTGTCGTGGAGTCCCTGGCTGATCGCTTCTCCGACCTTTAAAAATTCCAAGCTCTCACTCTTTTTAGCTGCCATTGTTCTCGTCCTCCTCTTCGACATATTTGCCGCCCTTTCCGTCGTAGAACTCGCACTCCTCCAGGGTCTCGCTTGCGTTGCAGTCCAGGTTTCGATGGCAGACGTCCTTCTTTCCGTTGCAGTAAAATTTTTTCATCGTTTTCGGTTCCTCCTTCCTTAGTAGCCACGAATGAGCCACTTGACCAGTTCCCAGATGAGCTTGCGCACCTGCTTCTTGCTCAGCCGGACACCTTCTCCGTAGGGTTTACCCACACGGAATTCGAAGAGCTCGAGATCTCCGCACCGTGCATAAGTGTCGTACATATCCTGGTCCGGTATGGATTTCACATTGACCCGCAGGTATGTCTTGCCCACTGTGTTTGATGTGTAGCCCTCAATGTATCCCCACTTCCTGGGATCTTCGCCGGGGGCGCTGTGGTATGTTTCGTTAATAATCTCAAATGCCATCGTTCTCGTCCTCCAGGTCTTTGAGTCTTTCCTTTATGGTCTCCGGGTTCGCTTCTTCAAACCTTGAGCACTGCTTTCTGTTTCCGACGTTTGCACCGGATGCGCTTCCGATGCAGAAGCTTATAAGGCACCGCTCTTTTTTATGTGTGGGTATACATACTCCGTAGGTGCTGAGGTTACTACACCGTACGCATATACTGTTTTTTGTTGTCATTTCTTTACTATCTCAAGCCTCAGAGCCTCCAGGGCTCCGGCTTGTCCTTTCTCTTTTCTTTGTAGTGCCTTGAGCACTCGCTCGTCGTGGGTGCCCTTAAGTATTAAGTGATATATGCGGCAGACGTTCTTCTGCCCGGGTCGGTTGAGTCGTTCGTTGGCTTGCTGGTAGAGCTCCAGGCTCCACGGTAGCCCGAACCAGATGAGCAGGTGCCCGCCTTCCTGGAGGTTCAGCCCGTGCCCGATGCTCGCAGGGTGTGCGAGTGCTACGGGGATCTCGCCTCGGTTCCAGGCATCTATATCCTCCGGCTTGTCAAGTGCCCGGCACTTGATGCGCTCACGGATGCGGTCAGCGTCGTGCTTATAGGCGTATAGCACCAGCACGGGATCGCCGCCAGCCTCCTCAAGCATCTCCTCCAGAGCGTCGAGCTTGACGTCGTGGATATGGTGCACCTGCCCCTCAAGGTCATAAATGGCACCGTTCGCAAACTGGAGGAGCTTATTGGTAAGTGCTGCCTCGGTGCCTGCGACTATCTCGCCCTCGGCATCCAGGCACTCCAGCACCTTGTCTCTCTCAAACTGTTTATACTGCTTGAGGATCGCAGGCGGTGCTTCCAGCTCCACGTCCTCGTATATCTGTCCGGGAAGCTTGAGCACGTCCTCCTTGCGGATGCTCATACAGATGTCGGAGAGCTTGGCATATACCTCCTCCTCAGCTCCCTCTTTCGGTCGGTAGCTGTATACGATGTGCCCGTTCATCTTTTCGGGGATCAGATACCGAGCACGGAAGGCTCCGAGGGTTCTGCCCAGCCTCTCGCCCTGGTCGAGCAGATATATCTCGGGGTATAAGTCCTCGATGCCGTTCGGTCTCGGTGTACCCGTCAGCCCTATGAGGCGGCGGATGCGCCCCCGCACTCGGCGGAGAGCCTTCCACCGCTTAGCCTGGGCGGACTTGAAGCTGGAGAGCTCGTCGATGACTACGATGGGGAACTTCCAGTTCTTGCCCATCGTTTCCACCAGCCACACCACGTTCTCCCGGTTTATGACGTAAATGTCCGCCGGGGCTTCCAGAGCTGCGAGTCGCTCCTTCTGGGTGCCCATTATCTTGGAGATGCGAAGGTGTCGGAGGTGCGCCCACTTGGCTGTCTCTTTGCTCCAGGTATTCTCGGCTACTCTTTTGGGCGCTATCACCAGCACCGGACCGTCCTCCATCAAGTCGAAGAGGATAGAGTCCAGGGCGGTGAGCGTGGTCACGGTCTTGCCCGTTCCCATACCCCAGAGGAGAGCGCAGGCAGGTCGAGCGGTGATCCACTCGATGCCTGCGGCTTGGTGTGGGTACGGTACGAAGTCGCTCATACTTTGGGCTCCTCGTATTTCTTTTTGAGTTCGGCTATAAAACCATCAATGCCACGCAGAGCATCAATCTTTCCGTTTACTGTGTTGATAAACTCTCCGTCCTCTTTCTTGTATCTTTCTTTGGTATAATACTCTGCATGGCGTTTATAATTGCTTTTAAGGGCTTCGGTTATCTCGGCTTCAATCTCCTCAAATATCTCCCCCACGACCTCGGTCTTTGCTTCTGCGTATCCTCGTGCATAGGCTTCGTCCTCTTTTCGTGTAAGGAACTCTTTGGGTATGACATCGGCGGTGGGCATATTCTCAATCGTTTCTACCACTCCAAGTATCGTGCTTTGCTTGAATGGTGCTAAAACAGCCGCCATTTCTTCCAAACCCTTACACAGTTTATCAGCATCAATATATCGTGCCATATTCCTCACCCCCTATAGCTCACCATCGTGCGCTCGCATCCAGGGCAGCGCGAGGAAGGTGTGGCGGTCGAGTGTCCGCACTTATTGCAGCGGTAAGGTGCTGCGGGGTTCCTGGACACTACCCACTCGGCAGTACCGTCGTCCTCCGGCTCTTCTTCCTCTTCCAGCTCGGTCATCCTCTCAAGCTCGGCGTAGAGCAGAGTCTCGCCTCGCTCTACTCGTCTTGGAAGAACATCACGTCTTACAAGCTCCCAGCCTTCTGCGAGGGCTGCGTTGACTTTGTCGTCGAATTGATCGGAGTTGACGAGCTCGCTCCATATAGTTTTAATTTCAAGCATTTCTTTCCTCCTCTATGCGCTTTTGCGCTATGTCAAAATATACTTTGTTCTGCTCGATCCCGATGAAGTGCCTACCTCCGACTCGCTTCACCGCCACGCCCGTCGAGCCTGAGCCCATACAGTTGTCAAGCACCGTGTCACCCTCGTTTGTGTAGGTCTTGACAAGATACTCAAGAAGTGGTACGGGCTTCTGCGTCGGGTGGTACCCTCTCTCGGTGTTGAACTGTAGCACGTTCTTCGGGTAGTTTTTGAAGCGTGGGGTGTATTCCTTCAAGAGGGTGCTCATTTTGTAAATGTTCTCCCTCCTCGGTTGTCGTTTCCTCTTCGACTTCGGCTTCTCTATCAGCTGGAGCCCTTGAGGGTTATAGGTCGGCATCTTCCGGTAAAATACGCAGACGTCCTCGACCTTCCGCATAGGCTGGTACCTTGCGTAAGTGAAGCCCGTAGCTCTGTCCTTCACCCAGTACCAGCAGTAGCGGAAGGCTTTCCGGTTGCTGGCTATCAGCTGAGTGGTGAAGGGCTGAGCCGAGAAGAGTACCGCAGCACCGTCGGGCTTTAGCACTCGGTTATATTCCGCCCAGAGCTTATCGAAGGGCAGCACATCGTCCCACTTGCAGTCGGTAGTGCCGTAGGGTGGGTCGCAGAGTATCAAGTCCACCGACCCGTCGGGGATGTCTTTCATCAGTTTCAAGCAGTCGCCGTTCAATAGTTTCATAGAAAAATATCACTCTTTCGTCGTGGTATTTCCCCTTCGTTCGTTTGTTTTATTCGTTCGTTATGTATCGCAGGAACTGCTCCAGCTCCTCGTAGGTCCACACCACCGAGTAGCTGAAGCCCAGCTCTGTGAGCCATTTCCTCCACTTTTTCTGTAGAGCGCTCAGCGTTCCGCCTTTGGGTCTCTTGGTCTCCACGAAGTAGATGCGAGCCCCGGGCAGGAGTATGATGCGGTCAGGCACCCCGCTCCAGCCAGGGCACACCCACTTGAGGCACCAGCCACCGAGGTCCTCGACCTTCGTGCGGAGCTTTTTCTCGATGTCCTTCTCCAGCGGGGTCATTTTTCCCTTGCCTCCTTTAGTTCTTTTTGCTCCTGCTCGAAGCACGGGGTGTGTATGTATATGGTGGAGCCCCGTCTTGGCTTTGAAGCGACGAACGGTGGAGCGGTTACCTGCTCCCCGCATATTACGCAGAAGACCTTCTCGTACTTCGGGATCTTCGGGTTCCATTTTTCGCTCATTCCTTTGTTCTCCTTTCAAAGTATCTCTGCCGTCCATAGGGGTGGGCAGTTATGCGCTTGTTGCCTTGGTGTACCCACTCAGAAAGCCCTGCCATAATGTCCCGTATCTCCTTCACGCCGTAGCGGTCAAGTCGGTCGGGGTTGCCCCCGAGAGCCTCCACCCATATCTCCAGGGTGCAGACGGTGCGCCGCTCCTCGGTTCCGATTGCATCGGAGGCAAGCCACTCTCTTCGTGCGTAGCTGTCGTAGTTCTCCCAGCCCTCGGGCAGAAGTCTGTCGAGATATGCGGCGACGATACCCGCCCTTGGGTTCTCCTCCTCGTATCTCTCCTGGACCTCTCTCGCCATCGCTTCGAGGTTCTTGGGTAGGTAGAGCTTCTCACCTGCCTTGTAGAGCTCCACGGCTTCCGCCCATATCTGCTGGACGGTGTCGGGAGTCATCTCTTCCCAGAGGTCGGTGGTCGGTTCGTTCGGGGTATCGACCACCCAGAAGCGTCGGTTTCCGGTGGTGTCCCGGAGGAACTGCTCCTCGTTGGTCGTGCCGATGAATACGCACTGGCGAGGGAACTCCTGGAGCCTTCGACCGTATGCCGGGCGGAAGCGGTCGACTTGCTTGGATATGTAGAGCTTGATAGTCTCGGCTTCTGCCTTCCTCATTCCCGCAAGCTCACCGACCTCCATGATCCACACGCCCTGCACCTGCTCGTAGGCTTCCTTGCCTTGCATCGTGGTGAAGGTGTCAGAGAACCAGGCACCGCCCAGCTTTGCGAAGAGGGTCGACTTACCGATGCCCTGCGGACCTCTCAGCGTGAGCATATAGTCGAACTTGCAGCCGGGGCGGTATATTCTCGCCACCGCTGCCACGAGGGTCTTGCGAGTGACCGCTCGGGTGTAGACGTTGTCCTCAGCTCCGAAGCAGTCTATCAGAAGCGTGTCGACTCTGGGCACTCCGTCCCAGACGCAGCCGTCCAGGTAGTCACGGACGGGGTGGAAGCTATGCTCTTGCGCTACCACGTTGACAGCGTCGAAGATGCGATCCTTCCCGGTCATTCCGTAGATGCGCTCAAGGTAGAAGCGGAGAGCTGCATCGTCCGCATCCACCCACTGGCTTGCACCTCTGACCTCTCTCCAGGGCAGGCTCTTGAGTACTACGATATTGTGCTCCATCTCGTTGAAGGCGAGGCACCCCTGGAGCTGAGGGTCGTGCCGTAAAATAATTACGGCGTTTTCAATGGTCTGGGCGAGTGCGCCCTTTTCGGTGATCTTGAGCTTTTCCTTCCAGTCCTCACCGCCTTCCTCGGTCGGTTCGTCGAAGTCTGTCTGGGCTTCCGCCATTCTGTCCGATACTATCTGAGCGGTGACTCGCTTGTCCTCTGTCGCCATCTGCGCCATAGCCTTGTAGCTGGGGCGAGAGGTGGCGGGAGTGCTTGGGTCGATACCAGCGTCGAGCTCTCCGAAGAGGTGGACGGTAACAAGCTCCCAGGCGTTGCAGAGCCTTCCGCTCGCCGGGTCGGTTGCGTGGTGCGAGAAGGTGAACTTATCGTCAAAGATTTGTACACCCGCCGCCGTGCTGCCTTCCGTGTAGGTGTATCGCCCAGGGTCATCGCACGGCACGTAGGTCGGGATAAAAGCCTCGATGGCTTCCTGGATAGGATAGTAGGCACGGCAGAAGGCTCCGACGATGCCGCCCTTCTCCAGGGGGTCTTTCTGCTTAGCAGCTGAGCGCTTCACTATCTCCGTTATCCTTGAGCTTGTAGCCCAGCTTGACACATCTCTCCAGTCGTGGTATGTAGCGAGCACCTCGTCGGGATCGAGCAGAGGAGCGTCCAGGTATTCGAACACGAACTCGCCGTCCTGGGAAGTACTCGCCCAGTACATAACTCGCTGGGGCTGGTAGCTTGTATCGTCAAATTTGTCAATTCCCAGGATCTCGGCTACCTTGTGCCCGATGGCTCCGTACTCTTCGGGGCTTACGTCCCGGGCAAGCGGAACCACCAAGCGGAGACGAGGCGCTTCCGGTGTGTGCTTGTGGGTCGAGTAAACTGCGGCGGCGTTGCCGTAGAGCAGCCCCCAGTCCGTCCAGAGCTCTCCGTCAGCGAAGTCCGCATCCAGGCAAAGCACGGAGCGGTGCTTGATATTGGAGCGGTTACCGTCGGGACAGTAGCCACCCACGAAGCCGCCCTGGTCTTTACGTTCGGCTTGCTGGTCTTTGGTCATCTTGCGGTACTCCGCCACCGTCTCCCCGGTTCTCACGGTTCGGCTCATTCGGTCGAGGAGCTCCGACCACTTCATCTGTCTATTTTTCCAGGTCTTTGTCTTTCGGCTATTGCCGAGGGCGACATCCAGTACCCTATCGTATTGCACGGTCATAGGCTCTCGCCCTCCTTGCTTGGTTTCTTCTCTCTGCCGCCTCCTGCTTGGCTCGGATATGGTCACGCTCGGCGGCTACGTATTTGTCAAGCTTTTCGCTTGTTCTTGTATAAATGGTCTCGGTCTTTCGGTTCTCGCTCCATACTTCAATACGGAGCCCCGGGGTCAATAATCTCTTGGCTTTCCGGGCTGAGGAGGTAACCATCATAGCCTTGCCGCCTTTGGTCTCTTGCACCACGAAGGTGTTATACTTTGCCATTCTGGTCTCCTCCCTACTAGTCCATCATTCTGTCGATCTCTTCCTCGATGCGCTGCTGAGCTACGGCGTGGTACTTCTCGTCAAGCTCGAAGCCTACGAAGTTCCTGCCCGTCCTTATACAAGCGACTGCCGTGGTGCCTGAGCCCATAAAGGTGTCAAGCACGACCGCACCGGGTTCGGTTGAGTCTTCTATCATTTTGGTTATTATCTCGACGGTCTTCTGAGAAGGGTGTACCTTCTCGCCGTCCGTGCTCTTCGCTCCGGAGCTAAAGCCCGCCATCCTCCACACGCTGGAGCCTACTCCCGGCTTGGTCTTGCTCTTGTAGGTGCCGAAGATAATGAGCTCGTGGTTGAAGCTATAGAAGCTTCCGGGTCCGCTCTTCTTATCCCATACGATCATATTTCTGACCGGGAGCTCGGCGTTGATGAGCGGGAAGTAGTAAGCGTACCCTCTCCAGTCGGTGAAGAAGTAGAAGCTACCGTCATCCTTGAGCACTCGGCGGTACTCGCTGAAGAGCTGCTTGTAGAATGGCGTGCATATCGCCAGGTCGTTGAAGGTGCGGTTGCTCTGGAGTGCGTCGCTCTTCTGGGCGTTGGTCTTGCATCCGGCGTGCCCCATACTCAAGAAGTAGGGCGGGTCGGTGGCTATCAAGTCCACCGATTTGTCGGGAATAGCCGCAAGTCCTTCCAGGCAGTCAATGTTGTCAATGTAATTTAATCGCATTGGTACCCTCCATTAGTAAAATTTCTCGCAGCCCTCTCAGAGCTCCGTCGGGATCCCCCGCCAGCACTTGCTGGCGAAGGGTTTTGTATTGCTCGGGTTTTAAGCGATGCCTACAAGCTTGCAGTTGTATCATCGCCTTGAAGTCTATTTTTTGCATTCTATCTCAGTCCTTCATATAGAATTTAGTATCATAGCCGTCGGCTCTCAGGAGCAGCCCCGGAGCCCACTCGATAGGTCTGCCCATTATCTCAGCCATTTCCTCCCACCGTGAGCCGTCGGGAGCCTCTGCGACTATTTCGTCGTGTACGTGGAAGACGGTGCGGTACCCTGCCTCATCGAGTCGGAGGAGAGCTTCAGCGAGGCAGTCCCGGGCGAAGGCTTGGACGATATTCTCGACCAGCTTCCCGCCCCAGGTCTCGTCCTTCTCCCACTTCCTCGTGGTCTGGTTTTGAGCCATAAAGCATATACTTCCGTCGGTGTCAAGTCGCGCACCCCAGTAGGTCAATATGCGACCGCTCGGCAGCTTGCACCGCAGGGCGTCCTTATCTCTCCAGTACGTGCAGACCGAGCCACCTGCCAGGAAGTCCTGGCTATAGCCTCTGCCGTTCGTGGCGAGTTCGTTCCTTGCGGCTCTTGCCGGGTCTCGCATCTTCCGGAGCACCGAGCACCGTCTGCCCGGGTTCTCAAGTGCAGCCTTTGCCGCATCCTCCACTCTTCTCCAGAGCTTCGGGATCGTGGGGCTGGCGAGTCTCCACTGAGTGACGATGTCCTGCATCTCCTGCTCGGTGAGTCCCATCTTGTCAGCCCCGAAGGCTTTCAGCGCACCGACCCCGCCACCATATCCGCAAGCGAGCTCTGCGACCTTGCCCTTCTGCCTCAAGTGGCTATTGATGCCGTGCTTCTCCACGGGCACCTTGAACATTTGAGAGGCAGAGGAGCAGTAGATATCGCCGCCCTCGGCGAATACGTCCATACGCCACTGCTCGCCCGCAAGGTAGGCGATCACTCGTGCCTCGATAGCCGAGTAGTCAGCTACCAGGAAGGTGTGCCCCTTCTTTGCCACGAAGGCGGTGCGGATGAGCTGGCTGAGGACGTCGGGAACGCTGTCGAAGCAAAGCTCCAGGCTCTCCAAGTCTCTCGCCCTCACCAGCTCTCGCACCTCGGCTATCTGGTCGAGATGGTTCTGCGGTAGGTTCTGCACCTGGACGAGTCGCCCCGCCCAGCGCCCCGTCCGACCAGCGCCGTAGTATTGAAGCAAGCCCCTCACCCGCTCGTCGGTGCAAGCGGCGGCGGTCATAGCCTGGTACTTCTTCGTGCTGGTCTTACCGAGGAGCTGGCGGAGCTCCAGGACTCTCCTGGTGGTCGGGTCGGTGACTTTATCCTTCAAGTCCTGGACGGTTGCCTTGTTCAGGCTCTCACAATCCACCCCGACAAGCACCAGCCACTCCTTGAGCTGTGCCACGCTGTTGGGGTTGTCGAGCCCGGTGAGGCGCTGCATCTCAGCGGAGTGCTCTGCCGTGAAGGCTTCGTCCACTGCGATGGCTGCCTCAGCGAGCTCGATGTCTACCTTCACCCCTCGCTCGTTGATGCGAGCATCCAGAGCCCAGAGCTTGCGCTCGAAGTCGGAGACCGGGAAGCGGTTCAGCAGCTTGTAGATGGTGCGCATCGTTACGACGTCCCTCTTAGCGTATTCTTTGAACCGCTCCCACTTATCGGGGGCGTGGTGCGGTAGGTTCCTCGTCCTGCCGCCGTTTGCGATGGTAGGCTTGCAAGGTTTGCAAAAGTATGATATGAGAGCCTTGCCCTCTTTGAGCTTCTGCTCTTCCAGGTTGAGAGCCTCGCCAGCGGCGTCCAGGCTCATCGGCAGACCGTTCATAGCGCAGAGGATCATCGTATCGACCCACTCCTCCGGGGGCTGATAGAAGTCGAACTGACGGAAGTATGCGGCACGCTCGAAGGCGCTATTGTGCGCCACCTTGACGGTGTCCGGGTCTTTCAGTCCGTCGATGATGTCCTGGAGCTCCTGGTAGGTGTCATAGTCTTGCAGATTTGTCAAGTCAAGCACCTGGACGGGCTCGTCGTTCCACGCGTAGGGTAAGAGCAGCACCTCGAAGGCAGGGTCGTCCATATACTTATAGAGCCCTGCGCTCTTGAGGTCTGTCTCGCTGTAGGTTTCAGTATCTAAGAAGAGGGTACGCTTTGCCACGGTCTCTTCTCCTTTCGTTAGTTATTAGAACGGAGTATCGTCCAGAAGGTCATCGACCTCGTCCTCGAAGTCATCGTCGAAGTCGTCAGCAGAGCCTACGGTTCCGAAGGGCTCGCCGTCGTGGAGCTTCTGGATAGAAAGAAGTCCGGCGCTTACGCCCTTCTTGCCTGCCTGGTTGTAGCCGTAGAAGTTGATGCTTGCACGACCGTAGCAGCCGCTATATACCTCACCGGGGTCGGTGATAGGGTTGCGCATATTGTCCACGATGACGGGCTTCTGCTTGGAGCTTACGGTGATAACGTAGCAGCCCTTGCACTCCTCGCCATAAGGCTCTCCGCTGTCTCTCGTGCCGTCTCCGTCGTGGAGGGTGTGGTTCGGCTTAGCAGGGAGAGCGTTCGCTCCGTTACGCTTGCAGAAGTTCTCACGAGCCTCTGCCATCGCCTGCTTTATCTTGTTAAGGGTTGCGGTGTCTGCCTTGGGGATCAGAAGCGTGACGCTGTACTTGGGGTCGCCGCCACCGAGGGGCTCCTGGGGCTCAAAAATGTGACAAAATGAAAATCTTACTTTTCCGGTGATAACTTTAGTTGACATAGTTTTAAATCTCCTTTATTTTTAAAAAATTTTGTTTATATGGTTTCCTGGTTTCTGTAGGCGCCTCTGCGGAATAATCTCTCGAAGAGGCTGAGGTGCTTGGGCTTTTGTGCCTGCTTGATGTACATCTTACGTGCTGAGCCGTTGATGCAGGAGCGCCTTGCGTGCTCCGAACGGTGCGAGCGTTTTGCGTGATTTCTTGCGCTACTCATTTCTGTGTTTCCTTTCTTTATGAAAAATCGTTTTGAGCCTCAGCCAGTCTGTCGTAGGCTGGGCGCTTGTCTGTTTCGGGTGCCAAGGTAGGCGAGCCAGGTGCTCGGTCGATAAGACCGTCTAGCAGCTCCGCCACCTTCTTCTTGCCTACCGCCTTATCCATAGCGGCAGGGCTGAGGAGCTTCGTCTCGGTGATGTCTTCCTTCGAGTAGCCAGCCGCCTCAAGAACTTCTACTACTTTGAGCTCGTCCGACCACTTGCGGTTGCCGAGCTTACCCTCGACCAGCTTGAAACCGGGAACTTCCTCGCCGTTCATCATCGAGGTGAAGGCTTGGTCTTTGACCTTCTTAAGCCAGAGAGATATGAGCGGCTCCATCTTGAGCACCTCAGCGACTTCGTGAGGAGCGAGGACGGGAACGGCGACTCTGAGGCTGTGGGTCTCTACGTACTCGGTGCAGAGCTTCGTCAAGGCTCGACACTTTCCACCGTGCTGGCAGAAGCGGCAGTGCTCGCCCGGGCTGTAGGTGCCCTTGCCTTTTGCGGCTTTTTGTGCTATGGGCTTGACGGTCTTCTCTGCCCACCCCATAAGCTCCTCGACGGTGAGGCTGTCCACGCTCACATTATTGATGCGGGGCTGGTATATGTGCATCTCGACCTTGGTCGCTTCGTAGGCGATGCCGTAGTCGTTCATAGCTCCAAGAGCGTAGAGCTTCATCTGGGGGTTATCGGTAGCGCTTACCGCTACACCCTGCCCGTACTTGTAGTCGATGATGGTCAGCGTATCGTCCTGGAGTATGATGCAGTCGCAGGTGCCGAAGCCTTCGGGCACCCAGGGAGAGAAGTCCACCTTCTGCTCTAAGAGCACGACGGCATCGTCGCTCTTGATATGCTCCTGGATATAGTTCGCATAGTCCGTAGCGCACTCCAGCATCTCCTCGGTGATGTCTCCAGAGGGGCACCGGAAGGCACCGACCTGGACTATTTTCCCGTCTTCTCTGCGGGCGGTAACCGACCCTAAATGGTGGATGCTGCTGGCTACGTTCTCCGCTACCTCGTGGGCGAGAGTGCCCTCTCGGGTGTACTCGGTGTCCTGGTTCGGGTAGGCTTCGTTAGCCACCGCAGAGGGTGGGCAAGCGAGCCAGCGGTGAGCACTTGATGCGCTGAGCAGGGCGTGATCTCTTTCGCTGTGGTTAATCGTTTCGGTCATTTTTGCCTCCTTTGTTCAGTACGCATATAGCTATAAGCGTTAGACATATAAGCGCCGTTATTGTGATCGCTGTCATCCGAGCACCTCCCTCATAAAGCCGGGGTCGGTAAATGCAGGCTTGTCGGTATAGAAGCAGTAGTCACGCTCCAGCCTTGCGCCCACGCTATTCTCCCAGCCTGGCAGGAATATAGCCGCATCGGCTGTGTCTATCATCGAGAGGCATATCTTCATATACTGGGCGTTGGTCATTCCCTGGGGCAGCCTTGAGGGGCTGAGCGGTATGTACCCGATGGCACTGAGCTCGTCCTCCATAGCCTCGAAGGCTTTATAGTACTGAGGCACTCCCGTGATAGGTCCCGATATGTATATAACTTTCTTTCTGTCCATCTCAGCCCTCCAAAGCGACCAGCTTATCGTAGACCTCCTGGCACTTGTCGTCCGGGATAGCGGTGATAGCGGTAGCGTACGGAAGGATGATAGCCTTAGCTTCTTCTCTCTTGCCCGAAGCTGCCAGCTCGACATACTTGGCTCTCACGTCCTTCTGGTTGACCGTTTTGGCGGTCGCTGGCTGGGTAGGCTTTTCTTCCTTCGGCGTTTCTTCCTCTGGGGGTGTAGTTGTAGGGGTAGAAGCTTCCGCCGCTCCTGGAGCGTTTTTCGGGGCTTCTACGGGCTCGCTTGCTTTCGCTAAGGTTTCGGCAAGCTTCTGCTGTACGGGGTCGGCGTTCGCCTGCTCAGGCTGCGCCTTGTTCACGAACTCAAGGGCAGAAGCTACGCACTTGTCGCAGGTTCTTCTCTCAAGTGCTGCGATAAGTCTGTCGACTCTCGCACGGTCTTCTTGACAGAGCTCAATGGTGATGTTGTTGCTCATGTTGTTCTTTCCTTTCTTATGTAGTAGTCTCTTAGGACTCTTTCGGCAACGGCTTGAGTCTGTGCTTCTCTTCGCCGTTGTTCTTCTGGTTCTAACTCCGGGCGTAGGATCTGAATGGTGCAGGCACCTCTCTGGATGACCTTGCAGCGATAGCCCGGATGCTCGGACGAAGCCGTCCAGGTGTTTGCGGTGTTCATCTGCTCTCCTTTCTTTTGGTTCTAAAAATAGAACTTACACGGTAAAAAAATATGCAGGGATCTCTGCGTCCGGGATGTCGAGGTTCTCCGGAGAGCTCAGTAGATAGATGTCCTCGTCAGTGAAGTGCACCTTGTTGCTGAGTCGGTTGGACAGCCAGCTCGCGCCTCTGTCTATGTGCTGGGCAAAAGCGGCTTGACTGCCGAACTTCTCCGTAATACGTCCTCGCAGTTTGCTATGGTCAAACTCCATAATTTCCTCCTCCTTTCGTAGTTTTAAGCAGTTCTAAAAGTAGAACCATAAATACTATATCACAATAATTTTCTTTTGTCAAGTATAAAGTTGCAAAAAATAGAACTTTTCTATTGATT
>UZAT01252283.1_pt1 | contig 18975 bp, 26 predicted proteins | sample 2160861 | NCBI WGS metagenome assembly UZAT01 (sample SAMEA5138306, study PRJEB28736) | viral metagenome | reverse complement strand
CATGTTATACCTCCGCATCTGCCATGCAAAGCAAGGCGATATAGTCATCTTTTGCTTCCAGCTCTTCTTCCAGGTCAGCAACAGTCTTCACAGGTTCAATATCTTTCAGGAAAACTTCCCCTGTATTAACGTCAACATGGCTGACTTCTTTACCGTCGGGAATTTCAATAACGGCGGTACCAACTAAGCTGGTAGGGTTTCTCCCTGTTTCTGAGAAGAGAATATTTCCAATTTCGTCGTAAACTAACAAAGTGTGCATTTATCTGCCCTCCTTTTTAATGGCTGACAATTTTCCAATAAATTGTATAATCGCCGTAATCCAGCACTTCGTCGTCGGCAATGGAAAAGCTGATCTTCCTGCCGCTGAGCGAAATGGAGTTCGTGTGATAGTCGCCGACGTCTTCCTTCACGACCGTTCCGTCCACGATCAGCGCCACATAAAGCCTGGCTCTGGTGGAACCCACCGAGCAAATCCAAGCCACTGCCAAGTCGACGGTAGAACCCGTCGCCGTCACCGTGAATTTGGTATAGGTGCCCTCCTCCACGTCGTCCTCGGTGACCGTCTTGCTGCCGGACTGGATAGAGCTTCCCGCTGTTCCGGTTACGCCAAGGATCGTCACTCCGGATTTGATGTTCTCTGGGATGATTTTTGCCGCTTCTGTAGTTGAAATGCCGTATTTTGTCGAGCCGTCATGATATCCTTGTTTGATTGACTGGGCGCCCAGGGTGGATGTATACCAACTTGTGCCTGACCATTTAGTCATGCTGCCCGTAACCAGTTCGTTTTTGTTGTTGACAGCCTGATACTCGGATAAAATGTAGGACGCGGTCGCAGGAGTTTTAGTGAACGTGGGCAAAACAACATATTCTTCTGGGATCGCACCTACTTCTACTCCAGACAGACCATCATAACCTTCGTCGGCCACCACGGTTTGCGCAACAGCTGACGGGGTCACGCTTTTCTCTTGCAGCGCAATTTCTGGGGCGGGGACGTTTACGTTTGCCATGGCATATGCCGCCACATCGACACTGCCGTTGCTGACAATTTCCAGCGTTCCAGTAGGGATGATTCCGCCGCTTCCAGTGCTGATGCTGGCAACTTTATCTACCAGAGAGGAAAGGCCTTCAGTTTCAGACGCGGACACGCCTTTTGCAACCAGATATCCCGCCAACTCGGGCCTCAGTGCATCCAGTTCGGTAATCAGTTCAGCCACGTTCATGCGCCGTCACCTCCGTTGAGAATGGTGTTTAAGGAGGCTTGCACTCCGCCAAGAACCTCATCTACATAATTCTTAACAGCGCTGCTCGACACAGCGTTAGTGCTTCCCTCGGTCACTTCCTGATCAACAACGATAGAAACGCCGGGAGCAGACTCAGGGATAACCGGCACAGCGTCTCCGCTTTCAATAATCTGGACGGCAGACTCTTCGGTTTCCCATTTGAATTCGTTTCCAACAAATCGAATCTGAAGCTTCAGTTCTCCGGCGTAACTGGTCTGAGGGGGAGCAAGCGTCCAGCTGAAAGCAATCTCGGCATCATCGGTATAAGACTTTTCAAGGGGTAGATCAGCTCTACCACCAGAAGAGATTGTTTTCAGAATCGCTTCATACTGGTCAAGGTCATGTCCGTCAAAATATCTGGGAACTACGATCTTGACTGTCTCGGAGTTCTCATCGTTCTGGACAGCGATCTTTCTCAGCTTTTCAGGAACCAGAATTGTTCTTTCCGAAACAGTGATAGGCTCTTCGTCGTCCGGCACTGCGGTGCGCATCATCGCAAAGGTTCGCATCATTACCGGGGCCTGAGCCTGGCTGATGTAGATCGTGGCAGGAAGGCTCCTCCAAAGTTCCGCTTCCATGTCGCTGATTTTCAGAGTAATCGCGACCTGCCCTTCAGAAGGAAAAGAGCCTGTCCATCTAGCCTTAATAGTGTCCCCTTCAACAGCCTTGGTGAGATAGTGAGTTTGCTCTCCCACTACCATGTATACTGTGCCCTGAGAAAGGTCTTTTCCCTCAAAGTGTCGAGGAATTAAAAATACAAGCTCCAGATGTTCTCCAGCAGTGCCAACGGGTTTGAGCAGTGCCTCAATCTGCCGCCCTACTACCTTCAGTACCATTCTTGGCCTCCTCTCTCTTTCTGACTACAAGTTCTCCGGAATCAATCTTGGCTTCAATCCCGGCAATTGAATCCATCGCCATTGCGAGGCGCTTAATGTTGCCGTAACCGGATGTCTGAATCCCGTTAAGTAGTTCAAAAACTTTTTCCAGTTCTTCTCTCATTTTTCTTTCTCCAGTTCAAGCACTCTGCTGTTTAAATCTTGTAATACGGACACGATAGGGGCAATCAGGTCGTTGTAGGTGAGTCCGTACTCTCCGTTGTGGTATCGATAAACGGGGCTACCGTCTTCGTCAAGCCCGGCATCTTCCAGCGTGGCTTTGACTTCCTGCGCAATGAATCCGTATCGTAGCTTTCCGTCCATATCTTTGTTCATGCGATAACTAACAGGCCGGAGGGACAACACAAAAGCTTTCATTGCACCAGTTTCCAGTGTGGTAATGTCATGCTTAATGCGTTCATCAGAACCGTTTGTCCAGTCAGGGGACCAGCACCAGTCTTCAAACTCGCCCGAATTTGCCCATACATGGTCTGCCGACAACTGGCCGGAAACAGATACGTTATCGCTGAACTCTGCATAGTCTACCACATAGAACTCGCCCCAGACCTTTGCTAGTCCGTCTGCGTCAAACCGCCCGCTGACTTCCAGATCTCCCTCGGAGTACACAGTGCTGGACGGGTTGCCCATATAAATGTCTCCACCGCCCGCGCCGGGATACATGATAATGTCCCCGCCATCGGTATACAGGTAGGAAGTAGTAGACCCCTTAAAATACACCTCGGTCAGCTTGATGCTTCCAGTGTCAATGTGATCTCCGCTAATTGTTGTGGTCCCGGGAGAAAAGATATCACTCAGCGTGGTCGTGCCTTGGATTTTAATTTGATCCGCCGACAGGTCAATCGAAGAAATTCCATCCTCAACCTCGGCAGAAATCTTTGCAGACACAGCACCGCTTGCGTCGTATACGTCAAAGCTAATTTGGTTAATTGTCTGAGTGATAGAGGAATAGTTTCCCTCCATATCTTTAATCGTAGACGAGAACTCATCGACTGTAGCCACCAGCTCATGGACTCTACCATTGAGGCGCTGAATATAGCGGTTCACAGGATCGACTTGGCTGCTTCTGCGCTGGTCTCCGGTAGCTTCAAAGGTATCAATTCCGCCCTTCAGGGTTCGGTTCATGACATACGCCACGACTTGCTCTCCCGATCTGGTGGTGACACTAAAAACATCTCCAGCTCTGACCATGGGGCTTTGTACCATCTTCAGTTCAAAGGGCTGATAACTGAGCGTGGAGGCGTAGTTATAAATGTTTGTAACCGCTGGGCGAATTTGCGCATCCGATTCTCCGTATAGCAGAGGATTGTTTTCGATGACCATTGCGTTGGTTCCAGTTCCTACAATCACGCCAATATCGTTGTCGGTGATTTTTACCTGAACCTTGTCAATGAGATCGGTCACAAACTCAGCCAGTTCAATACTGTTGTAAACGCTGTTATTTACAGAGTAGTCGACAAAATTCCAGCCAGTCAGTTCAAGCCGACCGTCCGGCTTCATGCGGCAGAACCCCGCATTAGCCTGGGCAATGTATTGCAGAACCTCTCGGCCTGTAATATCTTCAGCGTCAATAGCAGTGTCTACAACCCAAGACTCGTTGATGTAAGAGCCACTTACAAGCTCCACACCTACCATTCCGCACAGGCTGACCAGCATCTCTTTGAGCGTGATGGGGTATTTGAGCGCCTTGACCCAATCATCCACTACGGTGTCAAACTTTACAAGGCGGTCATACGCCACAACTTTGACCTTGGTCTCTCTGACTTTCTCAGGCTTTTCAGCGATAAAATAGCCCATGTCAAGCCATTCGTATCGGTACGCCTTCAAGTCTTCTCCTGCCGGAACCCATTCGGTGAGTCCGGAATCCGTGAGCCAGAGGCCAGTGTTTCGTTTCGCAAGGCGTTTGATCTGTTTCTTCTGGAACTCAGTAAGCTCAATCCCTCCCGCCATTTCAAACCCGTTGTCCGTGACGAAATAGGCGGTAGCGTAAGGCTCTTCGCCGTAGAGACAGTAAAGAATGTTCCCAATCAGGCAAAGGGCTTCAGGGAGGCTTGCAGGGGCGATCAGGGGGTCAATGTCAGTAATCTTTGTGAGAGCCGTTCCATCCCAGATACTTAAATAAGAAGACCCGCCCGCCACATAATACACATTTCCGTTTCCACAAACCGCCGTAGCCCTGGAAACCTTTCGGAGACTCGTTTCGTTCCAAGTTTCCATCTCCACAGCTTTTCGCCAGCGGTATTCCTTGGCTGTTACGTTAGGGGCGTTCTGCTCTGCGTTGTCCACTGAAAACGTAATCTTTCCGGCGACGCAGCTGCCAAACACAAGCTCTTCGCCATTGTTTACGGACTCTTCAAAGCTGATTCCGTCTTTCAGGTCTCCCGGGGCCAGCACATGGTCGTTGGCAAACAGGTAATCTTTGATAAAAGGGCGCGAGTTGAATGTAGAATAACCAATCATCTCACGCCCTCCAGTTCAATCGCGCTAAACGAGAAGCCCACCCAAAGGCCACCGTACAGCACTCCGTACTTCAGATCTGCATTGCTATTAGAAGTGTAGCAACGAATCGTCAGTTTCTTATCTGCCATATCCGGATAAGTCAGTTCATACTCCTGACCCTGCACAAGGTCTACCAGTTCGGCGATCTCCTGCGCATTCAGCGGGGGAAATGTCATCGTAACCTTCCGAATCTTTCGCCAGATCCAATTGATGTGCATTATGCCATCATCTGTTCTGCCGCTGTTTTCGTCAGCCAGTGACTCGTAAGTCACCGTGCAAGTTTGAGGAGAGTAAATAGCCTTTCCGTTGATTGCGTAAAGGTCGCTCTTTAAGGCCATACTGACCTCCTTTCTTTATATAGAGGGGAACATTTCTGCTCCCCTTTATCTTGTCAAAACGCCGATGCTCCGTGAGTTTTCTTGTATTCAGCTGCACCTTTGCGAACTGCCTTGAAAATCCCTTCGCTGTCAGCAGAAACTTCCGTAGCATTGTTCTCGATAGCCTGAACAATCATGCTGGCCATCTGGTAAACCGCACCAACCATTTCAGTGTTGGCCGCCACGACAGTTTCATAAATGGTACTCTGCGGAGCGGTGATCTCCGGGTTGCTCTTCGCACCGGGATATTCACCAAACAGTGCGAGGGTAGGGCTGGTGGCTACGTTGCCGGAAGCAAAAGCGGGCACATTTAAAGTTCTAACTTGGCCGGGCGTACGATAATCGTTGTTAGTGGGAGCATCATACCTTGCAAAAATCTGGTCAAAATCAAACAAATCCTTGAAGAAGTTTTTGATTTTGGTTGCCGCAGATTTCAGCCCGTTAAAGAGCGAGTCGATCGCCTGTCTCCCCATCTCTTTCCACTTTTCAGCGGTAAACCAGACTTTAATATCTTTGTTGAACCACTTTGAAGCTTCCGCCGCAGTATTCCCAAAGAACATTTGAAGAATAGAAATAAGTGCATCCACGTTTCCGGACACTACTTGCTTTATTCCGTCCCAAGCACGTCCCCAATCTCCGGAAAACACGCCGGTCATAAAATTCAAAGTTCCTTTCAAGGAATCTAACAGCGCGCCAATAAACCCGATTGTGCTGTCTACAACATTCTTGGCAATCTGCTTGATCTGGTCTACAAGACCGAACATATCCACAAACTCGATCACTTTGTTTGCTGCATTTACCAGCCAACTAGAAAAAGCCATTACCGCTTCAATCAAAGAGCCAATCACGCCGCCGGTTTTTTCTAACACAACCTTAAAATCTTCCCACAAAGAATTTCCTATTGGCTCTAAAATTTCCCACAGGTGACCCACAAAAATTGCTACTGTCTCAGTGAGCCTACTGAAAGAGGGCACAATGCTGTTGAACCATTCTCCTATAGCTTGGAATTGATTAGACAGCCACACGAATGCGTCAACAAGCTTTACCCCAATCCATTCAGCTATAGGTACAATTGCCGTATCTATAAAGCTGGTGATCCCTGGAGTTACGGCATCAACAGCGTCTTTTACAAGCCGAAAAGCGTTTGCTACGGCCTCAATTCCGGTAAACACAACTTCAGGAATATTAAGGCTTTCAATAAGCGGAAGAATGCTACTTGTAGCGAGTTCGGACACAGATCCAAGCGCCCCGACCAGCGAATCCCACAAGCTACCGCCAAGTTCGCCCCACTCAAATTCAGAAACCTGTTCTTTGATTGTAGCGAAGAAGTCTTTGAATCTTTGAATGGTGTTCTCAAAGCTGATGCTCTGGAACGGTTTAAGAATGCGGTCGATAGCCGCGTAGACTTGGTCTACAAGGTCATCTGTCGGGACAAGCCCCTCCAACATATCGTACTGAATTTTAGCCAGATCGATGTCATCCAGGAGGTTGCCGCCGATAACTCCGGTTCCAGCCGAAGCGTTGGCCTTTTTCAGGATGTTCAACTCATCGAAACCGCCAATCAGATTGTTCATCTTTTTAGCGGCTTCCCCAGCGGCAGTTCCAACGTCCTCGATGTCTCCGGCCATACCTTCAAAGGCGTTCGCGTCTACGTCAGTGAGGTAATCGTTAAGGTCAAACCCAACCAGTGAAGCCAGTGTAGAAGCCAGCTGACCGATGACTTTCATAACCGCAATTGCCCAAGGCAGAATCTCTTGCAGAGCCGGGATAAACAGTGCGCCGATCTGTCTGCCGGTAATCGTAGCCTGATTGCCCAGAATTCTCAGCATATTGGCGGGAGACTGAATGGTTCTTGCCATATCGCCCATCTCATTGGTGGACTGCTTCATAATGGCAATGTAAGTCAGAATAGCTTTGTCTGCACGATTTAGCGTGGAGATATTTTGCTGTAATCCAAGGTCATAAAGCTCTTGCTGGAGTCTTGCATTTGAAATATCTACGCCGGATCGTCTGATCGGCTCAAGTTCTCCGGCCAGAGCGGACTGGAACTTCAGGAACGACTCTTCGATACTAAGGTCGTAGAACGAAGCAAAGTCATATGCCAGCTGAGACAGATTCTTTGACAAAACATAAGCATTATCGGCAGACACGCCAAACGAGGTAGCGAGGTTCTGGAACAAGCCCATGTTTTCCAACAGCGTTCCTTTGTCAATGCCCAGCGCAGACGAAACATTCTCACTGAATGCGTTTGCGTCTTCAAAGAACCCGCCCAGAGACACCTTCGCAAGGTTCATGGCCTCGATGTAATTGTTGGTAGAAGCCACCATCTGCTTCATTGCACCAATTATTTTGCTGAACGCAATGGTAGAAATAACACCTTTCAGCCCACCAAGGCCAAGGGAAAATCTATTTGCGTGAACCGCTCCTCTTTCAAAGGAAGGGTTCACCTGGTTCATGCCCCTTGAAAGGCCACTAAGTTCTCTCACTGCTTCACGCAGCCCAGCGATGTCGAAGTTCAGCGCAGACATCTCACGAATGTTTCTGGACACGTTGTTGAGATCCACTTGGCTAAGTCTGTTCAGGGCGTTTCTAAACCCTCTTACATTGTCAGTGCTAGATCCTAAAGTCCTCAAACTAGAAGAAAGGGTTCCTATCGTTCCGGCCAGCGCACTGAGTCCGGAAAGGCTAGAGGAAACAACAGCCCGCAGATTAGTCAAGCTGGTGGTCAGCCGATCAACGCCGCGCGACGCTTCAGCAGACGATGCCGTGATGCGTATGGCAATCGTATCAAGCGAATTCCCCTGAGCGGGATTTCCGTTAGCCATCTTTTTCTCCTCCTTTCAAGACTTTCGATGCTTTAAAACTGCTGACCCAGGCCGAAAGCTCAGCGTAAATTTCCTTGCGCTTCTGCTCTTCGGTTTTCTGACGCTCTTCTTCGGCTTGTACTGTATAAGGCTTTTCTGGGTAAGGAATCTGCTTGGCTCCTTTCCCAGCCATAGGGTTCAGCCACGGGTAGACGCTAAGAACCGCATCTCTCACATACCGGCCCATCAGCCAGGACTTAAAGTCCATTTCCTTCCTCATGCGCTCATACTCAAGCCTGGTTTTCTCAGAATATTGATATACTGCATCCAGAGGCCCTTGCCAGTAAAGGTCATATCCCATTCCCCAGCCAAGAGCCTCTGCACACAATTTATCGAGAATTTTGCTCAGTTGGCCTGACTTCTCCGGGAGACAATCTTCTTCTCTCCCGTACCAGCAAAAACCTCCATAGCCCAGCGAGAGAACTCGTCAAAGATGGGGTTAAAGTCAGCCAGCTTGTACTCGCCCGCAGCGTCTCCTTCTCCAATTGCAGAGTAAAGAATCTTCCTGGCGAGGTTGGGAGTAATGTCAGGCTTGTGCTTCTGAAGACCGGCGTAGAAGATGATCTCAGCACGTTTCAGGGTGCTGGTCACATCCATTACACCCATCTGGTCAGCGTCTTTGATGGCTTTGCGAGTAAACTCAAAGGTGTACTCAGTGCCGTTAATTTCAACATCAAAAATCTCAGGGATCATTACAGTGGACATTTGAATCCTCCTTAGCGGTTATCAATTATGCGTTAATGTCTTCCTCGGTAGGCTCCTTCAGCATGGTGAAGTAAGCAGTTACAGTCAGAGCGGAGTTGATGGAAGCACCGCCAAAGCTCAGAGGAACAGCGGAAGCGGGGAACCAGATTCTCTTGTTCAGAGGGGCGGGGATCTCAATACAAGCGGCAGCTCCGTTGGCGCCTCTAGAAGCCTCTACGAAAGCAGTCCACGCAGTTCTGAATTCGGGGGTATCATAAGCGGTCAGGCTCATAGCGCCACCAGTGTCTTTCAGACCAGGAATGTAGGTTTTGTATTCCAGGTTGTCCAGAGAAGTAACCTCGATATTTTCAACGTCTCCACCGATTTCGGGGATTTCGGTAACTTCCGGCAGTTTAGTCCAAGAAGTAGGGGCAGTATCAGCGGAAGTCATAGTGCCAAACTTAAAAGAGACTCCAGCAGTAATCTGTGCCATATTTATTCTTCCTTTCCGTTAAAGGTTTCGGTAAACGATATCGGTCTCCGTGTCAATCACGGCATAGAATGTCACAACGCCACGAATAACCGATTCGTCTTCCATATAAGGGGCAAACCTAGCAGTTCCGTTTTGCGTCAGACCATACCTTGCGTTGATAATCGAGGTTGCTCGACTCATCAGCTCTCTGGCGTTTTGCAAAGCAGTCTTGCCATTGCCCTGTTTCGTGTATGTTTCCAACTGGTAAAGGCTTCGGATAACCCTAGGCTTTCCATCAGGAAAAATATATCCATCTCCGGGTTCTTCGCTGATCGTCACCATCGGGACTCGCATCTGAGCTACCGAATAGGTTTCATCTACCTTTACTCCGGCCATAGAGGCATCGGATTTCAGTGTTTCAATCATTTCTTCAATCAAGAAGTACATTATCCCAGCGCCTCCCTTACTCGATAGCGAATTCTTGCCCTAGCGGTTCGGCCGCCTGACAGAACGATTCTTTGCGGCGTGATACCAGACGTGACTCGATAGTGCCCTCTGGATCGGTCAAAGTACACCCAACCCACTCGTCCGTTGCGGAACGTGCGGTAATGAGAGCCAGCTCCGTACTGCCATCCGACCTGCGCGGAAAGCTCATGGGCATTTCTCGCTCCGATTACGCCAGTACCAAATTCCAGATAAGCCGCCTGAGAGCCGACGAGAGCCACAGTAGCGTCATTGCCGCCCCCGAAACTTCTCACATGAGCGTCAATGTTGCCGTCCGGGTCTGTGACTGCATTCAAATGACTCGCCATCTCGGCTTCAGCGTCATCGGCAAGTCCTTGTACAATCTGAACCTCGGCTCGTTCCAGCCGCCTCTTAAACTCGTCCAGCGACCGAATCAGACCAGTGATTTCAGCCTCGCTGATTCCGATCTCGTAAACGGGCATCGTTATCCCTCCACGAGCTTTTTTAGCATGATTTCGACTGTGCGATGTGCCTCTTTCACGCTCTCAACCACATAATCACATCCGGGGTTTTCCGAATTGTGTTCCATAGGAGGGTGAGTATGCACATAGCATCGGTCGCCTTCGGCATACTTGTCAGGATAGCTCTTTGCGATTCGGCCTCTAAGATATTGAGTCTTCAAGTCTCCGCCCGATTCCAGCATTAGTTCGCTGGACACCGGGGTCAGATTGATTCGCCGGGAAGTGGGAGGGGCGAAAAGCTGCATCCCCTCCACATAGCTTGCTTCCCAAGGCTCAATCCTGCGGCAGTGGTAAATGTTCCATTTATATCTATTCAGCAAGGGTCACACCCCCAGCTTCGGAACAACGCTCTGCAACCAGGAAGGGATTTCCTTAAAGCTGGCAGAAACCCCGTTTTCTCCAAAGCTCTGATACTCCTCTCCGCCGATTCGGGAGAGCCAGTCCATCGCACCTTGCAGACAGTTGAAGCGGTATTTAGCCTCTACCAACTCGCAGTCACAGGGGAGAGAACCGCCCCTGCGCTTGTTGATCTCAGACGCAGCCCACTGAACTGCAAAGGTCAGAATGGCATCATTATCTGCATACTGTTTCAAGTCCGATACAGCGATAATTGCTTTTAGTTCAGTCTTTAACGCTTCAAGCACTCTTAGGTTTTCTCCCCTTCCTCTTCTGAGGAGAGGCTGCTTGTGCAGAGTTTTTCGCCCTTACAGCAACCTCTTTCTCAGACTCTTCAGGTTCAGGTTCATACACGGCGCGAACGATCTTAGCCCCTTTGGCTTCAAACTGGGCAAGGTTATCGTCCGAAACGGGGATATCTTCACCAGCGGCATAGCGTTCGCCTTTGTACATTACCCCATAGGGGAACCTTACCCACACCATAATTAAGCCACCTTTACGACAGCGACTTCGTTCATTCTCTCAAAGGAGGGAAGAACGATTTCGGAAGCGTACAGCTCAATGTTAACGGGGTGAGCGTTGACAATTCTGGTCAGAGCAACACCGGTGTTAACGATGGAAACCTCAGCCTTGTTAGAAGCCATCAGATCAGCCTCTTCGGGAGTGGTGCCGTACCAGATATCGCCCAGCTTGCCTTCGGGCAGCAGAGTGACAATGTTGTCAGGCATGAACTGAGTAGCGACACCAGCCTCGTCTACAAAGCGGTTGTCATAGGTCAGGATGGTCAGACCCAGAACAGAAGCTACAACATTCTTTACAATCTGCTCAGTAAAGATGACAGAAGCGACAGGGTTCAGGCTCAGAGCAACAGCCTTCAGTTCTTCGGACTTGGCCATGTCGTTCAGGGTCTTGCGAGTCATTACAGCGTAAACCATTTTAGCACCGGTTTTAGCCTCATGAGCGGCCTTGACAGCCATCAGATCAGTGATGGGCTTGGAAGTAGCGGGGTTGCTCCAAGCGGTGTCAGTCAGCTCAGTGTAGTTGCTTGCCTTCCAAGTACCATCGGGGTCGTAGTTGTAGGTGTAATCTACGCCATGTGCGTTGATAGCAATGCCGGGAGTGCCGTTTTCGGGAGCCAGCAGCTGCCAGATCATTCTTTCGGGAACTACGTTAGCGCCATCGACCAGCTCACGAGCATCGTCAAAGATTCTTTCCATAACAGCGACAGCGTAAGGATCTTTGGCATCCTGCGCTCTCAGCATTTCCTGACGGTCTTTTTCCTTAATCAGATAACCTTCACGGAAGAAGGGCATCTCGGTCTCGACCTTGGAAACACCGATTCTGTCACGGAAACGAGCTTTGGCATCAAAGGCAGAGGGGGCCAGAACAACAGGCAGACCCTTAAAGCCCTTGATCCAGGCCAGATCCAGACCAGCCTTTTTACGAGCAGAGAACAGAGCAGAACCCAGGTATGCAGCCTGGTTGGCGTTCATCTCTTCCCAGTTAGCGGCTACCGCAGCGGGGGTAAACAGTTCAGTAAAATTCATTTATAAGTCCTCCTTATTTGCCAGCGTGGAAGGTTCCGTCTTCCTTCAGCCATTTGATCATGGGGAATGCGGAGACCTGTGCAGAAGTGGGCAGCTGGGCAGTCTCCAGCTTGTAGGCGTTAATTACGCCACGATACACAACAGCACCATTGGGGTTGGCTTCAACGTCCACGTCGTACAGGCAAACACCCTTACCAGTAACAATGTCGCCAGCCTTAGCGTCGGCGGTAAACTTGTGAGGGACAGCAGCCCAGTCGTCGTTGGCCAGAATCTCGTGAGTTCCAGCAAATTCAGCGGTCTTGAATTTCATCAAATTCTTCCTTTCTCAACATTACTTGTAGCGATCGAGTACGGTCTGATTGGACTTTGCAGAAGCCGCAGAGGCCTGGGCCATCTGCTTGGCAAAAGCAACGTCAGCGGGTTCTCCTGCACCGTCGCCCTGAACAATCTTGGGAGTAGACTTCAGCAATTCAGCTCTCATGTCATCTTCCTTCTTCTTCAGAGTGGCGGTCATGTAGTCGCTCTGGATCTTCACGAAGCCGTCAGTGTCACCCTTTTCCAGAGCTTCTGCAAGCTTGGAGGCGGTGTCAGAATCATATCCGCTGGTCTCAAAAGCTCTTTCCTGCTTGATTCTGGCGAGAGCCTTGTCGCTGGCAGTCAGTCTTTCTTCCAGCTCTTTCTTCTCCTGTGCAGCCTGTTCGTCAGCAGTCATTTTGGCTTTGGCCTGACGCTTCATCTCAGCAAGTTCGGAAGAAGCTTTGTCAAAATGCCGTTTCGGAACCATGTCTTCTTCGGGTTCTTTGGGCATGGGCAGAGCAGAAAGCGCATCCATAAGCTCTTCAACGGTCATGTTCTCCTTGTACTTGTCGCCAAGCATTTTTCTGATATCCATTCAGTTCTCTCCATTTCTGCGTTTTTAGGTCTTCTCTGACCGTAATCTGCGTTTTATATGGTCTTCTCTGACCTATCTCTCGGCTTATTCAGCCGTTCGACCTGTAGTAATATGCAGGACACAGCGGCAGTTCACGTCTTCTTCTGCTACGCCAAACTCGCCCGGTCTCTGCGCTTGTCCGTTAGGAGTCACGAACCAGCCATCAAGCGGAAGAGTTACCCCTTCCAAGTCCTGATGAGTGTTTCTGACTCTAAGGTCTAATCGTGACACCCAACGCTTTACAATCGGTTGCTGAGAGGTTTCGGCAGCCTGTCTCGCTCCATCGTTTTGCCCTTCAACGAACACCCGATGGCCTTCTGTGCGGACAATCCGCCAAATCTCCCAATCGTACAGTTCTCTTTCCAGCCGGTCTCGGAAGTTCAGCCCCTCAATTTCAGCCCAGATAGCTGCAAGCATAAAGCTGATTTCAGGGGCCTCAACGTCCATTCCCAGCATATAGAAGGCGGAGCTAAACCCTTCAAGGTACATATCTTCAAGGTATCGCTCAACCTCTTCTGCAAGCTCATAGTCTTCGTCCAGATACTCCCGGCTCCCCAGCCTGTGCAGCTCGTCAAACTCAGCGATCAGGTACCTCTTCAGCACCGTCTCCAGACGATCCGTCGCCATCAGCTGTCACCTCCGGGGTCTTACTCTGGGCAATCTCGGCAGCTCTGGCGTTGGCTTCCTGAATGTTGCTTTCCCATCTGGAAACCATGCCAGCCATATCCGTAGACAGGTCCATTGCCTTTGCGATATCCACGAGAGCCATGTTCATGCCGTACATGGTAGCACCAGCCTGGACCTTGCTCTGGAGGTTGTCGGTCTTGCTTCTCGGAATCTCAACGTCAATATCGGAAGCTTCAATTCCAAGCCCCTTCTTCGACAGTTCAAGAATCTTCAGAATGACTCTCAGAAGCCGTCTCTCAGCTGCCACAGTATACAGGCACTTATTCTGAGCTACGATTTCAAGATCGCCACTGCCAGTTCTGATCTGAGCAGATACGCCAGTATCACTTCCGGCCTGCCCGGTGTCTCGGTCGGGAATACCGACTACCACCTTCAGCGCAGCTTCAAAATAAGCTCTCAGCTGATTTGCAGACTCTCCGTCAAGCTGGCTGGTAACAAACTTTGCATCCTGATTGATTCCCGGAGCGCCGTTGAACACCAGCAGACGGTTCTGTCTCATTGCCTTCAGGCCTTCGGTATCGGTAGTGTCGAAGTCAACGCCAAACAGGGCGAGGTAGCTTACAACCGCCTGTTCTACGTCGTTCAGACTGTCACTGGCCATGCTGTTAATAGCGTCAAACAGCGACACGGCACATTCCCAATCGCCCAGGCCAAACTGGTTGTTCCGATATTCTACAATCGGGATCTCGCCGATCAGGTTGGGGGTGTAGGGGAGCACGACATCTTCACCATTCAGGTGGAACACGTTGTTCATAACCATGACACCGCGCTTCAGGTTAGCGTCAGCGCTAGTCACGGTATAACATCTTGTAGCAGTCCAAATCTTCCAGACGTACGCCTTTTTGCCGTCCTTTGTACCTTCAAAATGCGTGTAGGCGAAAACGGGGACGTTGGCATTGTAGGTCGAGTAGACAACCTCAGTGGTTTCGGGGTCGAGGTCAATCAGCTCAAACGGTACGCCGTTCTGCTCCAGACTGTCCGGCAGAGCAGCGATAAAGCCCCGCCCTCCGATAGACTGGTTGTCGCCCATAGACTTGTTAATGGCGTTCTTGCTTTCCGCCGCCATCATGTCATTTAGCTTCTGAACAGCCTCAATTTTAGAAGCGTCTCTGGCTACATACTGGATTCCAGAACCATAACTGTATCCGGTAATGTCTCGGGTAAACGCCTGAGCGAAGTTAACCACTACTCGGTTGTCAGCTCTTCTGTCCTTGGGGTCTCGGCGCAGAATCGCCTGTTCTCCAAGGAAAATGTTTTTCAGCCCGGCATGATCCGAAGCGTTCTTTCGATGCACAGCAAGAGAAGCAGCCACCTCGCGGGCGATAGTGGTCTCATCGAGCGTATCCCCAACATATCCGGGGAACTGCATCTCCACAGGCAGACAGCCGGTCAGAGCTTTCTTTCGACCTGTATAAATCGTTGCCATTGGCTTCACCTCTCTTTCTTACAAGGCAAGAATGTTGCCTCTAATGACTTTCAGTGTGGGGGATTGCGTGTTTCGGTAAAGCACGTTTGTGACAAGGCTTGCCGTAGCGTCAGCCGCGTCGTCCTTCTGCTTACCAATGAACTTCGCTCCCTGGTTGAACGAGGTCAGATGCTTCATATACTCTTCGTACATCTGGCTTCTAGGAGAGTTCTTTGCGCTGAGGAAATGCAGTCTAAATCCCGTGCCGTCGGTAATTGAACACTTGATCTCCGACTGCGCTCCCAAAATTCGATTCAGCTTTGTCTTGGTTACCGGAGCGCGCTTGGTCTCAATCATGCACCGGAATCCGTCTTTCTTGAGCCTTGCACTGATCCAGTCCGCGTAGTCTTCGCCGCCAGCGTTGGCCTCCATGAAGCCTCTCGAGCAGCCGTGTTGCAGGATCGCATTTGCCACGAGCGGTCTAGTCTCTTCCTTTGTACCCTTCGAATACACAACATCGTGAACGTACACATCCATGCCGTACACATAGGCGATCAGCATACAAAGATAGTCACCACCGCCGAAAGCTACGTCAGTTGCAAAGACGACCTCGTCCGGTTCGGTTCCAGGCAGCACGCCGTCGTAATACGACAAGCTGTCCCTTGTGAACACGATGCCATCTCGCTCGACAGGGCTTTGCTGTACAATGCAGCTGAACGACACCGGATCCATGCTCTCTCTGAGCATCTCAAAGTGGTGCTTATCCAGCGGATTGTACTTGAAGTTGAAATTGCTCTCACCCTCTTCATTCAGCCCGGGGACGCAAATGAACCTTGCTCTGGGGTTATCCTCATTCGTGTCAGCCAGCCTCGTCAGCGGGTCTCTGACGCTCCACCGGGTCGCAATATGCAAGATCTTGACTGGCCCGTTCTTTCTCTGAAGAATATCCGTCGTGTACTTTTCCCACGCCGTGTCCAGTCGAACTGGGTTCATGGCTTCTTCAATACCGCCGATCAAGTCATCGCAGTAAATCAAATGGCTGGCTTCCATTACACCAGCCTTGGATGCGTCAATCGACGTGCAGTACATCGTCCGGTAGTTGTTCGGAGACTTCTTTGGGCTGACATCAATCCAAAGGTCTTCTGCACTCTTGCTGATTTCCATACCCCGAAAAATCTCATTCCAGCATCTTCTCGGGTCGGTAATCAGGTTGTAAATGTCCATGTATTCTTTTCTAGCCATTCGACCAGTATGGGTGGCGAACAGCATAGACTTCTCAGGATGCCGCCCCATAAGCCAGGTCAGGAAAAGAGTTCCTATGCCGGTCTTTCCGCTTCTCGGCGGGGCACTCAACCCCAGCAAGTCATACTCACCATGTTCCAGCTTTTCAAGCTCCTTCGCCCATTCGCCCATGACGCAAATACGATTCGCGAAGAACTTGTTTTCCTCCGGGAAGTTCCACTCCATGACCTTCAAGTAAGCAGGGAACTCATGCGCAGCGAGGTAGACATGGGCACGTCTGAACCAGAACATCACCGAGTTTAGATGATCCGGCTTCAGCTCCGCCAAAGAGGGGAGTTCTGCTCGGATTTCCTTAATCAGCCAGTGCAGATACTTTCTCATCAACTCAGTCTCGCCCAGAACGTAATACTGGTCGGACAGGTTTCCCAGCAGCCTGACCTTGGAGTAAAGAGTCAGCATTGCAATCTTTTCGTTCCCGTGCTTATCCACTCGGATATGCGTCAGGTATTCCTCGATTTTCTCTCTGGCCTTTTTCTCTCGCAGCTCACGGTCTTTGAGATCTTCTACCTGTTCCAGTCTCACCGGATATCCAGTCATGCCCAGCCCTCCTTTCCCGGAAAATAAAAAAGAAGGCTAGAAAACCGTCCGTAGACAGTCTCTAGCCCCAATTGGCTCTTTCACCCGTGCTCAATTACACGGGCTGTTCTATATTCAGTTCGGGTAAGCTTTTTTGCGATAAATCCGGGTCACACTGACACCAGTTTCTCCCACTCTGACTTCGGCTGTACTGCCTTCCCTCAGAATGTCTTCAATCGCCCTTATCGCTTCGGGAGGAAGAGCTACATTCTCTTTCTTCACTGATTACCTCAACAATGCCCAGGATTGTTCCACCGACAAACACTCCGGGGAACACTACAGGCCAGAACAGAGCAAAGATGAACGATTTGAACAGTTTTGGATCGCCGTCATCGTTGTTGAAGGCGTTTGCACTCCACACCCACATTAAAACAAGACCGACAATGTACAAATACCATTCCATTCGCTCGCCCCTTTATCTAACACCCTTTCGGGCGGATCCTCAAACAGCGAGGTTCTTCCCCGCTGACATGGCCCTCTAACGCGGGACTCCACTGCACGTTCCTCGGATAGCCAATCGAGGAAATGGTTGCCTTGGCAGGAGTGGCCTCCCTGCATCTCTTTTGACCCAGTGGGTGTGTGGTTACCACAATTTACCACCTCAAGGCGTGGAGCATCAGACGGGGAATGATCCCGCACACTCAGCTTGGAAGGCTGATATGCTACCATTACATCACTGATGCAAATTGCCCGTCTTTCCGGGCTGCCATATACATTACACAATTTGGAGCTTCCCGTGGGTGCCGCCCCCACAACCCGCTGATTACAAATCAGCCGTTCTACTGTTGAACTAGAGAAGCTCGTCGAAGGGGGTGGGATTTGAACCCACAGGCGCTTACACACCACTGGTTATTTCCAGCCCGCATCCACGCGGTTGCCCCATCACCTACCCTGTGTGTAAGCCTGGAAGAAAACCACACAGGGCCAGCTCACATGCACTTGCGCTGCCTTCAGCCGGAGTCGAACCGGCTCTCTCTGGGTAAAGGATCACAACCCCAGGGGCCATCCTGCAAAAGCATCTCGCTGCTCAGCCATTACACGAAACAAAGATAACTTCCCACAATAGCGGACACTCACCTACCACCAAGCAGCGTTATTGTTGCCTCTCGTGGGTTACGATCCCACACCCATATATCATTTCAGGGCAGCCATCAGAGACGCATCGTGGGGAGAAACACAATCAAAACTCCCCACAACGCAGGAGGTGTTATGTGAACAAGAAGTCTGTCAAAAATCAAAAAAGCACCAGTGCAGTCCCGCTTATTAACTTGTCGCGCCATCCAACAAATCAACATCACTGCACCAGTGCCATCACATCCGCTAAGTCCACCCGCCCAGACCCATTTCTGACTCTGGACGAATTTCCCCAGCGGTGGAGGATTCAACATCCTCTTACATTATACCCTACATTAAATACCCAGTAAACACTTATGCCCGTTCTGGTTCTTTTCTTTACCTCCATATAAACCAAAAGCCCCGCAAAGCCCAGCTTTCACCAGACCCCACGGGACTCCTCTCATCCTTCTCCTTGCTTCTCCTATTACCTACCCTCCGACTGCTCCAGCCACTTCTCCCATTCCTCTTTTCGATACTCCTCAGCCAACTCAACCAACACCTCCGTGTTAAACTCCCACCACGCCGGATCCTCCTCAGTCAATGGCGAAACTTCATAATGCACACTCTCATACATCACTCATCCCTCCTCATCCTTCACACGCCCCAAGAGGGGGCTTTTTTAGTTTATTTTTCTTTTTCAGACATCTCCAAAAACGGGAATGATTCTTCCACTCCCTTGGTGTGAGTTCCCTTGGGCTTTCTTCTCGCATTCTCAGGCAGCTCGAGGAACGAAAGATTCACCTCATCCTGCTTCACGATCGCCAGCGTATAACCCAGCGCATTCAGGATCCGCATAGCCGACTCAAGGGTAATGTTCGGCTTAGACATGGCGTTGGACAAACCACTCTGCCCCACAAAACCAGCAGCGACAGCCCCTTCTTCCTGGGTCATGCCTTTCTCTTTCAGAATCCCTTTGACAGCTTCTTTGAACAACATATCGTCTTCCTCCTCTTGTAACTT
>UZAT01508116.1_pt1 | contig 19032 bp, 21 predicted proteins | sample 2160861 | NCBI WGS metagenome assembly UZAT01 (sample SAMEA5138306, study PRJEB28736) | viral metagenome | reverse complement strand
CTGTGACGAGATCGCAAGCTGGCCGGCAGAACAGGGGCTGAAACAGTACGAGGTCATGAAGTCCGCTCTCGGTGCCCGAAAGCAGCCGATGATCCTCAGCATCTCGACCGCGGGCTATGTGAATGATGGCCCCTATGACGAGCTGATGATGCGCTCCACCTCTGTCCTTCTCGGCAGCAGTGAGGAGCGGCGTCTTCTCCCGATCCTCTACATCATCGACGACGTGAAGAAGTGGGACGACATCGAGGAACTGAAGAAGGCCAACCCCAACATGGGCGTCAGCGTGACCGAGGACTTCTTCCGGGAAGAGATCGCCATCGCACGGAACAGTCTCAGCAAGAGGGCAGAGTTCCTCACTAAATACTGCAACATCAAACAGAGCAGCACCCAGGCATGGCTCCCCTACGATGTAGTGGACGCTGTGACCGGGGAGACCTACAACCTGGAGGACTTCAGGAGCAGCTACTGCGTGGGAGGCATTGACCTCTCCCAGACCACCGACTTGACCGCCGCCTGCGTGGTGATCGAGAAGGATGGCAGGCTCTACACCTTCGTGAAGTTCTTCATGCCAGAGAACAAGATCGACGAGCTCCAAGAGCGAGAGGGCGTCCCCTATAGGCTCTACGTCAGCAAGGGACTCATCCAGCCGAGCGGGGAGAACTACGTCAATTACAATGACTGCTTCGAGTGGTTTAAGATGCTGGTGGAGGAGTATGAGATTCTCCCGCTAAAGGTCGGCTATGACCGCTACTCTGCACAGTACCTCGTCCAACAGATGGACGCCTACGGCTTCCACATGGACGACGTCTTCCAAGGCGAGAACCTCACGCCCGTCATCCACGAATGCGACGGGCTACTCCGCGACAAGACCCTCCTCCTCGGAGATAACAACCTGCTGAAGGCCCACTTCCTCAACGCGGGCATGAAGCAGAACGAAGAGACCCGAAAGATCCGCCCGGTCAAGATTGACCCCCGCGGACATATTGACGGCTTCGTGGCCGTCCTCGACGCCCTGACAGTCCGCCAGAAATGGCATGACCAGATCGGGGAGCAATTAAAGAACATAGCATAGGAGAAAAAAATGGGAGCATTTGAAAAACTATTCCGCAGGCCGAAGCAGGCGGTGCAGGTCAACAGCTTCTTCAAGATGCTGGACGGCTACACACCCATCTGGACGACCCACGACGGTGGCGTCTACGAGATGGAACTGACCAGGGCCTGCATCCATACCTTCGCGAACCATTGCAGCAAGCTCCAGCCGAACGTGGAGGGCGCAGACAAGCGCGGACTGAAAGCCATCCTCAACACGAAGCCCAACACCTTCATGACCGGGGCACAGTTCCTCTACAAGGTGGCTACCATCTACGAGGCAAAAAACACTTGCTTCATCGTGCCCGTCCTTGACCCCTTCGATCGGCTGGTCGGCTACTACCCCGTGAACCCCGACCAGGTGGAGATCCTTGACGTCGGTGGAGAGCCTTGGCTCCGTTATCGCTTCCGCTCTGGTGATTGGGCGGCGATGGAACTGTCCCGCTGTGGCGTGGTCAGCAAGTACCTCTACAACAGCGACATCAAGGGCGAGGACAACAGAGCGCTGATGCCCACGCTCCAGCTGCTGCACACACAGAACCAGGGCATCGCGGAGGGCATCAAAAACAGCGCCAGCTTCCGCTTCATGGCAGTGATGAAAAACTTCACCATGGGGAAGGACCTGAAGACCGAGCGGAAGAACTGGGTCAAGGAGAACCTCGGAGCCGACTCCAGCGGTCTGGCACTTTTCCCGAATACTTGGGAAAACATCCAGCAGATCCAGTCCGCCGCGGAGATCGTAGACCCCGAGCAGATGGCGCTGATCGAGAACCGCGTCTATAACTACTTCGGCACCAACGAGGACATCCTGCAGAATAAGGCCTTCGGCGACGCTTGGTCTGCCTACTATGAAGGCAAGATCGAGACCTTCGCCCTCCAGCTCTCCCAGGCGATGACCGTGATGACCTACAACCAAAACGAGCGCACCAGAGGCAACGCTATCGTCTGGAGTTCCAACCGACTCCAGTATATGTCCAACGCGGACAAGCTCAACGTCTCCAGCCAAATGTTTGACCGAGGCATCTTGAGCATCAACGACGTCATGGACATCTGGTGCCTTCCACACGTCCCGGACGGAGACAAGCGCTACATCCGCAAGGAGTACACCGAGATCAGCCAGCTCGACCAGGTGGCACAGCTTCAAGAGGAGCTGACCGCTGCGCAGAACGCGCTGAACGCGACCAAACAAGAGCCCACGGGCGAACCCGCCGCGCCTCTCAACGATGCGGACCAGGGCGGGTCTTTTAATGAAGACAAGGAGGGACAAGATGACCCCAGACAAGATGACTAAATTCAAAGAGGCGGCACAGTGCAGAGCGCTGACCGTCTTTTCTTCTGCCCAGGAAGTGAGCACCAAGCGCATCGACTCCGACCACTACGTGGAAGGCTACGCCGCCCGGTATGAGCCCTACGTGCTCTGGGAGGACGACGCTGGTCCCGTCTATGAGCGCTTCGAGCCTGGATGCTTCGACAACTGCGACATGAGCGACATCATCTTCCAGTATGACCACGGCGGCAAGGTGATGGCTCGAACCGGGAACGGCAGCCTCATCGTGGAGGTGAATGAGCAGGGGCTCTTCGTAGCCGCTGACCTCGGCAGAACCGAAGCCGCCCGCGACCTCTTCACCGACATCAAAGAGGGAATGGTCACAAAGATGAGCTGGCGCTTCCGCACTGGCAACTACTACTACGACAAGGACACCCGCACCATCGTCCACTTGACGGTCAAGAAGATCTACGACGTCTCTGCCGTCAGCATCCCCGCAAATGACAACACCGAAATCAACGCTCGCAGCTGGGCCGACGGAGTGATCGACCAAGCAGCCCGGAGTGAGGCAGAGCTTGAGGAGAGACGCAGAAAACTCCGTCTCAAAATAAAAATTTAAGGAGGATCTACAGATGAAAATCGAAGAGATGAACATCGACCAGATCGAAGAAAGACTCGCCGCTATCGGCGGCGAAATCGACGCGGCAGAAGGAGAGGCTCTCGCCGCTCTTGAAACCGAAGTCGACGCGCTGAAACAGCGCAAGAAGGCACTGGCTGACGACGCCGAGAAGCGCCAGCAGCTCCGTGCCGACATCGCCGCAGGCAAAGTCAGCGGCACCACCATCGAAAAAAGAACTGAGGAGGAAACCAAAATGGAAGAAAGAACCTTTACCCTTGCATCCGAAGAATATCGCAGCGCGTTCCTGAAGAGCCTGCGCAAGGAGGAGATGACCGACACTGAAAGCCGCGCCTTCACCTTCTTGACCACCAACACCGCAAAGCCCCTGCCTACTGAAATGCAGAACCGCATCATCGACCTGATCGGAGAAGATCACCCCATCGTGGGCGATGTATTTTCTCTCGGCTCTGGCTGCGCCATTTCCATTCCCGTCGGCAAGACCATTGCCGCCGACGCGGGCAAGTCTGAAGAAGGCGGAGCAGCAAACGAGCTTGAAGTCGTTTTTGATGACGTGACTCTGGCAGGCGATGACTTCACCGCAAACGCCAAGATGTCCTACAAAATGGCCCATATGGCGATCGCCGCTTTTGAGGCCTATCTTGTGAAGATCATCTCCGAGCGCCTGGGCGCACAGCTGGCCGCTGACATCATCGCGAATATCAAGGCGGGAATGGCAGCAGGCAACAAGATCGCGACGGGCATCAACTACGCCAACATCTGCGCAGGCTTCGGCTCCCTGAAGCGCGTGGGCAAAGGCGTGGTGGTATATGGCACCCGCTCCGCTATCTTCAACAAGATCGTCGGAATGGTAGACGACCGCAAGCACCCCATCTTCCAGCAGCCCATCACTGCCGATGTAGCTGGCTCCATCCTCGGCTCTGTTATCAAGTACGAGGACGCACTGGCTGACACCGAGCTGCTGATCGGAGACCCCTCCAAGTATCTGCAGAACGTGGTGGCTCCCATCATCATCGAGAACGGCAAGGACCTCGACAACCACAAGGTCGTCTTCTCTGGCTACACCTGCCAGGAAGGTGCCCTGACCGACGACAAGGCATTCGCCCTTGTTTCCGAGGCCTAAGCAAGACATATCGGGGCGGGGCTTAAAAACCCCGCTCGCCTGATGAAAGGAGGGGTCACATGACCACGCTCGAAAAAATCAAGCTGAGCCTCCGTATCAGCCACGACAAGCTGGACGAGGACATCCAGGCGGACATCGACACCGCCCTGGCTGACTTGAGGATGCACGGCGTCACCCACAAGGACGAGAGCGATCCTCTCATCTTCAACGCCGTGAAGCTGTACTGCAAGAGCTGCTACACCGACGACGTCGCCAAGAGCTCCGAATACCGCCAGCGCTACTTCGCACTGAGAGACTGCCTCAAGGTGGCGGAGGGCTACGGCTGGGAGGATGCTGACGATGAATGAAGTTTTGCTTTTGATCAGTGAAGATGGAGAGCGTCGGGAAGTCTTCGCCAAGCAGAACAGCATCGGGATGACGGAGTTCTACCAGGCAGCCGCTACCGACTACCGCCCAGAGCTCAAGTTCACCTTGACCGACTACCTCGACTACAACGGAGAAACCTTCGCCAAGTTCGATGGACAGCTCTACCGCGTCATGCGGACCTATAGAGCAGGACAAGCGATCGAGCTGACCTTGACTCGCGCCTCCGAGGAGGAGGTGGAGATGTTTGGCTAAAACCATCAAACCCACCGACCTGGGAGCCGCCATCAAGGAGGAGCTGACGCTCTACCACAAGGACGTCATCGAGAAGGTGAACGAAGCCGGGGAGAAAGCCGCCAAGGATCTGGTCAAGAAGACCAAAGCCACGGCGCCCAAGCGCTTTGGAGACTTCCGCAAGGCTATCACCTACAAGGCAGAAACCGACAGCGCAACCGGGGACAAGGAGTTCACCTGGGGAGCAAAATCGCCCAAGCACAGACTGACCCACCTACTGGTGAAAGGTCACGCCAAGCAGAACGGCGGCAGAGTTCCCGGTGACCCATTCCTGGAGAATGCTCTCGATCAGGTGCTTCCTGAATACGAGAGAGAAGTGGAGGAGGCACTCGAAAATGCTAAATGAAATCACACCCGCCACGGGCATCCCGTTCCGGGAGACTCAGTGGGTCGGGAAACCGCCCTCTGGGACCTACGGCATCTGGATGGACGACATCACCGCAGACGGCTTCGACTTCGAGAACCGAATCTACACGCACGACACCACGCTGGAACTCTATGAACCGAAGCCCGACCCTGACGCAGAGAAGTCTCTCGAAGACTGGCTCAATGCTCGGGGACTCAAGTGGACGAAACAGTCCCGGCTTTGGATTCCAGAGGCCCAGCGCTATCAAGTGGTATATGACTTTTCATATACCGAAAAAATCTAAAAGGAGAATAAAACAATGGCAAAGAGAACCAAAGAGAACATCACCCTCGGCTCTGGCAAGGCCTACATCATGGAATATGACGCAACCGAAGGAATGCCCACTGAAACCGAGATCTGCGTGGCAGAGAACCTTCTCGGCCACATCCAGGGCGGTGCTGAACTGTCCTACTCCGCAGAACCCCATGAAGAGAAGGACGACCTCGGTCTTGTTTCCAAGACCACAGTCAATGCCGAGGAAGCACTCCTGAAGCTCGGCCTTCTCACCTGGAACGGCAACACCCTCAAGTATCTGGCCGACCGCTGCGCCGTGACCGAAGCAGCAGGCAAGCGCACCATCAAGATCGGTGGCGCAGGCAATGCCCAGGGCAAGGAGTGGGTCATCTGCTTCTTCCACGAAGACAAGAAGGACGGCAACCTGTGGGTCTTGATCCGTGGCAACAACTCCGCGGGCTTCACCCTGACCTTTGCAGTGGACGCAGGCACGAAGATCGAGCCCGAGTTCAAAGCACTGCCCCAGGATGATGCTGGCACCCTCATCACCATCGTCGAGGAAACTGGCACCGCAGCCTAATCACCCGAGCGGGGCTCCTCACCGAGCCCCGCTTTACTTTTAACGAAAAGAGGAGACCCTCATGCTTAAAAAATTAGACTTCAACGCACTGGAAAAACCCGTGCTGGAAATCACTCTCCGCGACAAGGCACAGACTGTCGTCCGTATCACGACCCCCACCGAGGACATGGTGGAGCGCTTCATGGCAATGGCGGAGAACGTGAAAACACTGACTCACGACAACACCGGCGAGACAGTCAAGGCAGCCTATGAACTGATCGCCGAACTCATAAACTGCAACCTGGACGAGATGACATTCACTGCGGAGAGCCTCCGCGATCAGTACGGCCTGAAGCTGTACGATGCGCTCATCTTCGTCAAGGTCTATCTGGAATTTCTCCAGGAGCTTGAAAGCGCAAAAAACTGAAGCTCCCGTTTTATCCTTTAGCGGATAAAGCGGGCGGTCATCAATATCGGATAGCGACATGGTACAAGCACCTCGTCTCGGAATACACGGGACTGAACTTTCACCAGGTCGGTCAGCTCAACTATGTGGAGTATCTCACTTATAGGCGGGATGCTTTTATTTACATGATGAACAGGACAGAGAAGGGGCAGGAGTTCCTCGACAATGCCTGGAGAATGGAGCAGACCAAGCCTGACCGAGCCGCTCTCCGTCGTAAATTCGGAAAGGAGGGCGCAGGTAATGGCGAGTAAATCCATCAAAGGACTCACAGTCAAGATCGGTGGTGACACCACTGAACTCGGCAAGGCCTTGGCAGACGTTGACAAAAAAAGCCGAGACCTATCTGGCGAACTGAAGGACATCAACAAACTGCTGAAACTCGACCCTGGAAATGTTGAACTTTTGGCCCAAAAGCAGAAGGTGCTCACCGATGCGGTCGGGAACACCGAGGAAAAACTCGAAAAACTCCGAGAAGCGGAGAAAGATGTTCAGGAGCAATTCAAAAAGGGCAAGGTCTCCGAGGAGCAGGTCCGCGCACTCCAGCGCGAGATCGTCAAAGCCGAGCAAGAGCTGGACGGCTACGAAGCCGCACTCAAAGACACCAATGAGCAGCTGAAGAAGGGCGACAAGGCCTCCGAAGACGCCGCAGATGGCATCGAGGAAATGGGCGAAGAAGCAGAGAAAACCGACTCCAAACTCGGTCAACTTGCCAAGGGAGGGCTCGGTCTGCTGGCCAAGGGCGTGACCGCTCTGTTTGGTGCTCTGGTCGGTTCCGCAGAAGCCTCTCGGGAATACCGCACCGCGATGGGAAAACTGGACACAGCCTTCACCACAGCGGGGCACAGTGCCGAGAGCGCAGAAAAGACCTACCAGTCACTGCAAGGCATCCTCGGTGAAACCGACCAGGCAGTCGAAGCCGCCAATCATCTGGCGAAACTGACCAAGAACGAGAAAGAGCTGGAGCAGTGGACGAACATCTGCACGGGCGTCTACGCGACCTTCGGTGCCTCCCTCCCCATTGAGGGCTTGACCGAAGCCGCCAACGAGACCGCAAAAACTGGAGCCTTGACTGGTTCCCTTGCCGATGCACTCAACTGGGCGGGCGTGAGCGAGGAAAAATTCCAAGCGCAGCTTGACTCTTGCAACACCGAACAGGAGCGGCAGGCACTCATTGCCAAGACCCTCAACGGCCTCTACTCCGAAGCCGCTGACAAGTACAGAGAAACCAATGCAGAGGTCATCCGCGCAAACGAAGCAAATGAGGCCTGGATGTCCTCCATGGCTGAGATCGGTGGAGTCATTGAACCCATCTTGACAGACGTGAAGATGCTCGGTGCCTCTCTGCTCTCCGACCTTGTGCCCGGCATCAAGGAAGTGGCCACTGCTTTCCGTGGCATCCTGAACGGGGACGAAGGATCTGCTGATGCACTCGGTGCCTCCTTGTCAGGACTAATCAGTGACCTGCTCCTAAAGGTCACCCAGATGCTGCCCACGGTGGCTTCTGTTGCGATGAGCCTCGTCACAACCCTGACCACCACTCTGCTCAACAGTCTGCCGGACATCACACGGACGCTGATGAAGGTGCTGGAGCAGGCGATCGCTTCGCTTGCCGAAGCCTTGCCGACGCTGCTCACGTCACTCGTGGACTCCGCCTTCGGCATCCTGACAAACTTCGCCGCGTATCTGCCCGACGTAATCACGGCCGTCATGGACATTGTGTCAAATCTCTCCGCCATTCTGCCCGACATTGTGGCGCAGATCGCCTCATGGCTTCCCGAACTCATCGACGGACTGCTCACCGTGCTGATCTCTGGCGTTCAACTTTTAGCGGATAGAATCCCCGAGCTTTTATATGATTTTATCTACGGCACCCTCCCGGCGCTGATGGAGCTGCTCACCACGACCCTTCCCGATCTCATCACCTTTATCGTGGAGACGCTGGTCATGTTGCTCCCTCAGGTGGTGGACACCCTTGTCTGGCTAATCAGCACACTCGTGACAGAACTGCTCCCGAAGGTGCTGGAGCTCATCACCACGACCCTGCCGACCCTAATCACTGCACTGATCAACGGGCTCGTTTCAGCCATCCCGGTGCTTCTGGACGCGGCAGTTCAGCTCCTGAACGCTATCGTCGCGGCGGTCCCGGTCATCATCCAGCAGCTGATTCCCGTCTTGCCGTCTGTCATCCAGACCATCCTGGACGCGCTGTCCACGGCTCTGCCCGTTTTGCTGGACGCAGCCATCCAGCTGCTCTTCGCGATTATAGACGCCATCCCGGTGCTGATCGACGCTTTGCTGCCCGCCCTACCCGCTATCATCGACACCATCGTGACGGCAGTCATCGAGGCCCTGCCACTTCTGCTGGATGCGGCTGTAAAATTACTGATGGCCGTCGTTCAGGCAATTCCCAAAATTTTGCCAATTTTGACCCAGAGCCTGCCGAAAATCATCACCACGATCACAAGCTCTCTGGTGAAAAACCTGCCCACTTTGCTCAAGGCGGCAGTTCAGCTCTTTATGGGTATTGTGAAGGCTATTCCCCAGATCGTCGTGGAACTTGGAAAGCAACTGCCCTCCATCATCACGGCCATCGTCAAGGGGCTCGCCAGTGGAGTGAAGGACATCGCCACGGTCGGCAAAGACCTCATCAAGGGCCTCTGGAACGGCATCAAGGACATGACCTCCTGGATCACCGGGAAACTTAAGGGCTTCGGTGACAGCATCCTCGGCGGCATCAAGTCCTTCTTTGGCATCAAGTCTCCCTCTCGCGTCTTCCGGGACGAAGTGGGCAAGATGCTCGCAGAGGGACTGGCAGTCGGTATCGAGGACAACGCCGACGCGCCTCTGGATGCCATGACCAGTCTGGGCGATGACCTGCTGGATGAAGCGGGAGCCATCAATGGGCTGACCCTGGAGCGCCAGCTGAACCACACTTTCTCCACCCAACCCTCCCAGGCAGAGACCAGCTTCCTTGGAAAGCTCGACAGCATCCTCGCCGCTATTGAGCGCGGACAGGTGCTTCTGCTTGATGGAGACGCACTGGTGGGTGGAACGGCTGACCGAATGAACAGCAGACTCGGTCTGCTTCAAGTATTATCTGCAAGGGGGGCTATCTAATGAAAAAGAGACAGCTCATTCTCAATGACTACAAGACCGCCGAGGACGGTCTTTTCACCCTTACCTCCTGCAAAATCACCAAGGCTTCCCAGGTGCAGAGCTTCGTCTCTGTGCCTGGGCGCTTCGCCCCGCTCGACTTTTCCACTGTGCTGACAGACGGCCAACCCTACTATGGGAACGCCAGCCTGTCCGCGGTGCTGGAGAGCTCCGAGGGGACACGTGCAGAGCGCCAGGAGCGCATCGACCACATGGTCAACCTGCTCGACGGGTACACCGCCAAGATCGTCCACCCCGACTTCCACGGCAAGTATATGGTCGGGCGGGTGCAGGTGACTCCCGACTTCAACGGGCTCGCCTACTGTTCCGTGGCAGTCTCCGCAGTGCTGGAGCCGTGGCTCTACAACGACGAAGAGACCGTGGCGGAGGCAACGGTGCCGAGCGAGATAGTGGGGAAGAACCTTCTGCCTTATCCTTACGCTTCTACGACCGTTACGAAAACGGGCATATCTTGGACGGATAACGGAGACGGCTCTATCACCGCAAAAGGAACACCAACCGCCCCAAACGCCGCAGGCTTTCAACTGAGCGCCGATGCGTCGATATTGCATGATGGCGTCACCTATTCTCTCTCTTGCGGTGATCATCCTTACGGCGCCAGTGGTTTATCGATTTTTTGCTATTACATCGATGAAAACGGAAATAGTCAGTATAAGAAAAATTTCACCTGGAGCGACAAATACACCTTCAAAACCATCAATATACAGCTGAATCTGGTCACTGAATATTATGATTTTACGTTCTTTCCACAGCTGGAGATCGGCGCCGAGGCGACCGAGTACGAGCCCTATTATCCAGCCGGCTCTCAACTGCTCACTCTCGCTAACGAAGGAAGGCTCGCAGTGGTGCCCACGGTCATGGTGACGGGCTCCGTCGTACTGAAGTACAACCAGATCACCCGCGCCCTGAGTGCGGGAGCCTACCAGCTCCCGGACCTGTACCTGACACCGGGCAAGCACCTCGTGCTTTGCAGTGGTGACGGGACTGTGACCATCACCTACAGAGAGGCGGTGCTTGCGGGATGATCCAGATTTACAGCTCCGGCAACCTGGCACACGACTCCCGCCTCCCAGGGTATGATCTCTTGGCTCTGTCCTACACGGAGGGGCTGAACAAGGCAGGCACAGCGACGATCCAGATGCCCCCTGGGCATCCGTCCTATGCAGTCTTCCAGCCCTACAAGCCCGTGGTCACTATCTACGAAAACAACAAGCTCGTCTTCCGGGGCAGACCCCTGGAACCCGCTGACGACTTCTACAACAGACGAACCATCACCTGCGAGGGCGAGCGGTGCTTCTTCCGGGACGCAGTCATGCGCCCCTATCTCTACCAAGACACGCCCACCGCGATCTTCCTGGATGTGGTGAACATCTACAACAGCCAGACGGAGGCAGACAAGCAGTTCGTCCCTGGCACTGTTACAGTGACCGACGCGAACGACTACGTCCGCCTGGAGAGCGAGAGCGCGGAGCAGGTGAGTGACACCATCGACAAGCTGGTGGAGCGCTGTGGTGGGTATATCGTATTCACCACCAACGAAGCAGGAGACCGAGTGGTCAACTGGTACGCAGATGTCAAGTACAGCTGCAACCAGACGATAGAGTTCGGGGAGAACCTGCTGGACTTCGCCAGAGTCACAAACAACCCAGAACTCGCCACTCGCATCATCCCCTATGGCGCGAAGAACGAAGAAACAGGCGAGCGGGTGACCATTGAGAGCGTGAACGGCGGCATCGACTACATCGAGGACCCCGAAGCCATTGCACTCCGCGGCATCATCACGAAGCCCCTCTACTTTGACGATGTGACCGAACCGCTGAACCTTCTGCGGAAAACAGAGGAGCATCTGGCGAAGAGCAAGAACCTCATCACCAGTCTGTCCCTCTCCGCTGTGGATCTTGCCAAGCACTGCAAAGGCACTGGCGCCATCGCAGGAGTGGCAGTCGCAGGAGACTCCCTCTCTGGCATGATCCGCGCCTGCTTGGATGCTTTCCGCTGTGGGGCCTTGGTTCCTGTCAAGAGTAAACCCCACCAAGTGGACGAGGACTTCCTCCTCACCGACAGAACAGTGGACCTGCTCAACGAAGGAGCGGGCACGATCACGATGGGCAAGGAACTCTCGACACTGACAGGAATGACCGCCGCAGGGAATAAGGCGAGTCAGAACGAACTGAAAAGAACCGAGAGCCAGATCCGAAAGGACTACGCACTCAACCTCGCCGCTGCCATAGAAGCAGCGGAGAGGACACTCATGTCTGTCATCGAACAGACCGAGGAGGCCATCCGCCTGGAGGTCTCCGAGACCTATGCCACTAACGGCGACATATCGAGTGCAGTCTCCACAGCCATCGAGCAGACCAGTGAGGCGATTCAGTTCACCTTCAACGAACTGAAGACCGTGGTGGACGCCAATGACGCAGAGTTCCGCGAGCATATCGTCGAGCAGGAGAGCTACATCCGCATGGAGGGAGGCTCCATCATCCTCGGCAAGAGTGCAGAGGGAACGATGACGCTGACCTTGGAGAACGACCTCATCGTCTTCAAAAAGAACGGCGCGACCTTCGGCTGGTGGGACGGAGTGGACTTCCATACGGGCAATATCGTGGTCGAGGTCAATGAGAGAGCACAGTTCGGCAACTTTGCCGCCATTCCCAGGGCAGGCGGGAACCTCTCCTGGCTTAAAGTAAAATAAGGAGGAACGCACATGGCAACAAGTGGCTCTACAAGTGTGGTCGCAACAAAGACCTCCAGCGGCAACACAGCCGACACCCTAAAATTTAGCTGGACGGCGGGGGCACAGTCCCTCGCCAATAATACCACCCCGGTCAACTGGAAGCTGGAGCTGATCTCTGGGGCATACGGAAAAATCAGCTCCTCTGCATCCAAGAAGTGGTCCGTCACGGTCAACGGCTCCAATTATAACGGCACCAACACAGTCGGGATCGGTAACAACAGCACCAAAACCCTCGCGAGTGGCTCCACCACTATCGCACACAATGACGACGGGACCAAGTCCTTCAGCTACTCATTCAGCCAGCAATTCGACATCAGCTTCAACGGAAGCGTCGGCACTGTGTCAGGATCAGGCTCCGGGACGCTCGACACCATCGCAAGGGCATCACAGCCCTCCTGCATAACCTGGCCAGAGCACACCCAGAACGTGGGCAATTTCGGAGACACCATCAGCATCCACATGAACCGAAAGAGTGACAGCTTCACCCACACGGTCCGCTACGCCTACGGGGACTTATCTGGCACTATCGCCACGAATGTGAGCACAGGCACGACCTGGAAAATCCCGCTCAGTTTTATGGATAAAATCCCGAACGACACAAAGGGGAGCGGGACCATCTACGTGGACACCTACAGCGGCAGCACCAAAGTTGGGACGAAATCCTGCGGCTTCACTGCCACGGTCCCCACAAGCGTCAAGCCTTCGGTCACCGCCACTCTCACGGACACCACTGGAGTGGATGGCCTATATGGCTCCCCGGTCGTGGGGCTCTCGAAGATCAAGGTCACTCCTTCGGTGACCTTGGCTTATAGCTCACCTATCAAGACCTACTCCATCACCATCGATGGCGTGACCTACTCGTCCAATTCCGTGACCACGGGCTTCCTCCAGAATAGAGGAGCCTCCCCGGTAACAGTCACAGTCACTGACGCAAGAGGCAGGACAGACTCGTGGTCCTACCCGATGACCGTGCAAGACTACACCCGCCCGCAGGTCTCGACGCTCGCAGTCCACCGAACCAATGGCGACTGGACGGAGAACGACCAGGGCAACCATGTCATGGTCACAGTCACCGCAACCATCAACCCAATGGGCGAAAAGAACCTGGCAGACTACACGCTCCGCTACAAGAAGACCACAGAGGACACCTGGTCGACCATTGACCTCTCCGAAGTGGATCACAACTTCAACCTATACAACTACGCGGTCCTTTTTGCAGCAGACGTCTCCTCCTCCTATGACGTGGAGTTCACTGCCGCAGACCGGCACCACACGACCATCCGAAGCACCAGCGCCTCCACCGCCTTCTCCCTGATGGACTGGCACAGCACTGGCACTGGCATCGCTTTCGGAAAGGTGGCGGAGCACGAGAGAATGATGGACGTGGCTCTCGCGCTTCGACTCTCTGGGGGCATCGCTCCCATTGACCTCGTAGAAGGGGACGACCTGAACGCGGACAAGTACAAGACCTCAGGCTGGTATCGGTGCCCACTCAGCGCCACCGCTGAAAAACTGGTCAACAGCCCGACCGACAAGGCATTCGTCATGGAGGTGCTCCCAAATATCCCAGCCACACAGCGAATCACGGAATACGTCCAAGATGCCACTCCACGCATCTTCGTCCGCAACTACTACGACCACCTCGACACATGGGGCCTCTGGCACGAACTCGTCCCCAGACAAGCGCAGATCGGGACCAAGGTGAGCCTCATCTCACTGGCAGCAGACGCGACCTACACCTTCCCCAGTGACGGCTATCTGGTGCTGAGGGCACACTACAGCACCGGCGCCTTTGTGAACTGCACCCTCTCTGGCTCGAATGGGAAAGGCTTTCTACTGACCGCCACCTCTGGAGCAGCGGCAAACCTCAAAGGCAACCCGACCGACGCGCTCTTCGTGAGGAAGGGCATGATCGTCAGTGCCGTGACCACGAGCAGCACATCCCAGAACGCGCTGGAATTTCATCCGCTATATTAAACCAAGGAGACCGATATGGAACAGAAACTATCAATGGAGCACCGCATGACCGAGGTGGAAGCACGCTCCAAGTCCAACCAGCACCGCCTCGAAGATGTAGAAAACCGTCTGGACAACCAGGAGAAGCTGGTCACCACAGTCTCTCTCCTGGTGGAGAAGGAAGCACGCGTGGAGGCAGATGTGAAGGAAATCAAGTCCGACGTCAAGATCTTGACCGAGAAGCCTGCCAAGAGAGCCGAGTCCCTCTGGGATAAAGTGCTTTGGTTCATCTTGGCAGCCATCCTCGGCTTCGCGATCAGCAAGATCGGGCTGCAATAAGGAGGAAAGAAAAATGGCTTTTCAAAAGAAGACCTACGTGGACGGCGTGACCGTCATCTCGGGGAAGAACCTCAACGACATCCAGGACGCCATCCTGGAGCTGATGGCACTCGTTCAAGGCCCGAGCAGAATCGCATATATTGAATTGCTTTCTGCTAATTGGCAAGGCACATCCAGTCCGTATTCTCAGGTTGTAACGGTGGCAGGTGCAACAAACAGAAGCCAGGTCGACCTCACACCGAGTGCAGAGCAACTATCCATTTTCCACAGCAAAGATCTGGCTTTCGTGACCGAGAACGACAACGGCGTCATAACCGTGTACGCGTTCGGCCAGAAACCCATGAATGATTATACTATCCAGGCAACTGTGACGGAGGTGAAAGTATGAGTAAAATAGTCGGCATTACTGTGGGGACACCTATTGCCGTTTCCGCCGTAGCCAATGCCTTAAAAGGATCAGCAAGTGGCAACCCAATCCGTCTTGACAATGTTTCCACATTGGAACACGAAATTGGGGTTAAGACAAGCGAAGGCGGAGCAAACATCACAAAGTACGGAAAAAATATTTTCAATGCTTTGGTTTACACAAAACCGCAATATACAAAGCCTGTAATTACCGAAATAACGGAAAACTCAATTAAGGGAAGTTTTGCTTATGGTCATTGGCTTGTATATTCTTTTAGTGGTTTGGTACCAAACAGTGACTATACTTTTAGTTTCAAGACACGCAATGGCTCTGCAACACAAAATTATATCAACGGAGCTTCTTCGGTTTCGACCACACGCACGGTTAAAACAAATAACAATGGTACTTTGACCATTACTTTTGGCTCTGGTGATTCTTCTAAATTTTTAGATTTTGACATTTATGATATTCAGTTGGAATATGGCACAAAAGCAACGGAATATGAGCCTTTTGTTGAGCCTACTACACATACCGCAGACGAAAACGGCAATGTGAGTGTACCGAGCAATTATCCTACCACAACCTTACTGGCAGAAAGCGGTGTTACCATTTCGGCAGAGTATAACCGAGATATTAACAAGGCATTCGCAGAAATCTATCAGGCTATTGCCTCCATCGGTGCCCCCGCTGTGGCAATTCCTGAAGAAGTATAAAAGGAGGATGAGACCATGAAAGAAAAAACCATCAAGTGGCTGAAAGCCGCAGGAGTCCGCGCACTCAAGACCATGGCACAGACCGCGCTCTCCCTCATCACTGTCGGATCTCTTATCACCGACATCGACTGGACGCAGGTCGGCTCCACTGCTCTCGTGGCTGGGGTCTATTCCCTGCTCATGAGCATCAAAGGTCTGCCCGAATTGAAAGAATAGGAGGAAAACAACATGAGCAACAGTTCACTCGTAACCATCACCAAACTGTCCCCGAACTGCACCAAACCCAGAAACCACAAAATCGACACCATCACGATCCACTGCTTCGTGGGTCAGGTAACAGCCAAGGAAGGACTGAACGCCAGCCGCTTCACGAAGTACAACCCCGTCAGCGGCGCGTCCTGCAACTACATCGTCGGCCACGACGGCTCCATCGGTCTCTGCGTGGAAGAAGCGAACCGCTCCTGGTGCTCTTCCAGTCGGTCGAATGACCACAGAGCCATCACCATCGAAGTGGCAAGCGATAAGAGTCACCCCTATGCAGTGACCCCGAAAGCCTACGCGGCACTGATCGACCTGGTGACCGACATCTGCAAGCGGAACGGCATCAAGCAGCTCCTCTGGAAAGGGGACAAGTCCCTGGTCGGCAAGGTGGACAAGCAGAACATGACGGTCCATCGCTGGTTCGCAAACAAGGCCTGTCCCGGTGACTACCTCTACAGCCGCCACGGTGAGATCGCCGCAGCAGTCAACGAGCGTCTGGGAGCGAAAGCCCAGTCCACAGCCCCTGCCGTCAAGTATTTCAAAAAGTACATCGGCACCACTGTGAGCATCGTGACCGCCTTGAACAGCATCGGAGAGAAGTCTTCCTACTCCTACCGGGCGAAGATCGCAAAGGCAAACAAGATCACCCTCTACGTGGGCAGCGCAAAACAAAACACAAAAATGCTGAACTTGCTGAAGCAGGGCAAGCTCATCAAACCATAAAGAGAAAAGCCGAGAGTTCAAAGCTCTCGGCTCTTTTTTTATGCCTATTTTATATATCCATCATCTCTGGGCTGTCGAATTAGCCCATATAAGATGGGTATATAGGGGAAAATTAAACCCGGAGAGTAAACTCCAGCTTGAAAGGGTGGGTATTCCGCTTTTTACCTGGGTCGACGCGGGGCCTACTATACACGATCCGCTCGATGCACTCCCGGAGAAGAACGTTCTGCTCCTTCACAGGGGCATCGGGGTCATCAAGCAAGGCGAGCGCAGACCTGAAGGTGACCAGCTTCTCGTGAAGGTCGACGTGCACGGGGGCCGTGTTTTTTGCATCACAAATGGCTTGAGTTATATCTTCAATATCCGCCACAGTCTGTGAGTTCAGTTTCTGGAAGACGTGGTCAGGCATTCCGCCCTTGATCTTCTCGTCCCACTGCTTGGCTTCCAGTTCATGGAGCTCTGTGAGCTTCTTCTCCAAACGGGCGAGAGTCTGCTGGTGGAGTTCGGCACTGTTATCGACGCCACTGTCGACGCGTTCCTCGAAGTCCTCAATGCCGTCGAGGAGCGCCTGCTTTACATCTTGCATGACTTCTTGGATCATAGCCGTGCCGTTTGCCTTGCATCTTGGGTCACCACATGAAAACCGAGGTGCGCCGATCAGTTTCCCCTTGTTTCGGACTTGGTTATATACCAGCGCTTTGCCACAAGAGCAGTATATAATACCAGCGAGGGGATTTTTCAGTTCGGTGCCTCTCTTGTTTCTCGGTATCTGCCCACTGAGGGTCTGGACTGCGTCCCAAGTCTCCTGGTCGATGATCGCGTCGTGCTTTCCCTCGAAGATGAGATACTCTTCCGCTGTGAAGCGGTGCTTTTTGATCTCTCCATCTGCTACCTTGCGAGAGTGTGGTCTATAGTTCCAGCGCACCTTGCCGATGTAGTGGACATTGTGGAGCATCCCCGCGATGGTGCCTGTGTGCCACTTCTCTCCTCTCGGTGGCTTGATGTGCTCCGCGTCAAGGATGTCACAGATGCGGATGGCGCCGACTCCTTGCTTGTATAGGTCGAAGACGCGCTTGACCACTTCCGCCTCTTCTGGGTGAGGCTTGAGAGTGTGGCAAGTGGTCCGCCCTTCCTTGTAGGAGGTCTTCTCGTAGCCATAGGGAGCATAGGAGCCGATGTAGCAGCCGTTCTTTGCGGCGAGGAGCTTGCCGTCCCTCATGATTTTCTTTTGGTATTGTAGGTAGTCATTGCCTCGCATCAGTTCGCGCTCGAACTGCTCTCGGTCTCTGTCGTTCTGTAGGTCATAGGAGCCTTGGAGAGTCAGCACCAGCGTCCCTGTGTACATTAAAATCTCCACCAGATAGCCGATCTCTTTCAGGCTACCACGGGAAAGTCTGGATGGCTCCTTGACGAGCACCGCCTTGATGCCTTGGGACTCTATCTGTCGGAGTAGGTCTTGCATCCTGGGTCTGCTGTCGAGCGTCTCCCCGGAAACAACCTCTCGAAACCTATTTTCTTCTGGGACTGCACCATCGATGTGCTGGAGAGTCACCCAGTCATCAAGCATCTGCTCATGCTTGGCGAGGACCTCTTCCACGGGCATCAGCGGATCGTCCGAGCGGGACTTCCGCAAGTACATTATTATCTCTTTCCCTTTCAACTTCGGGAGTATATACATAATTTCCACCACTTTCGAATATTTTTTCACACAACTGTCAAAATTCGTATGCTTTCGACGAGCCCTCTGTGCTATCCTTTTATAGAACAAACGTTCCAAGGAGGGCCTGCCATGCAACACGAACTCATCAACCAAATTATCGAGCGCTTAAAGAACTGCGCCGATGAAAGTCTGTTAGACCTCATCTACAAATTACTTTTGGAGAGCGGCTACTAAATCCTTTACGCCCCGGTACTGCTTTTCATCCAGTGTGGCGAGAGCCGACACTGTCTCAAAAAAATCTTTATCAGTACGCATTTTAACGATCAGCTGCGCAAGCTGGTCGTTCTTTTTTTGCTCTTCGGTGCGTCCCTTCGGGACTTCATAACCGAACAGCCACATCTCCGAGACACCCAGCGCCATCGCCAGCTTGTGAGTGGCTTCATGACGGGGCTCAACTGCTCCCGACAGGTAGCGGCTGATGGTGCCTCTGTTCAGCCCTGTGTCACGGACGAGATCCGCTTGGGACTTTCCTACTTCTCGCATCGCCTCCCGAAGTCTGTCTTTTGTTAGAGCCTTGCGCTCATATTCGCTCATGTGTTCCCCTCCTTTCACCCTTATTATAATAGGT
>UZAT01528580.1_pt1 | contig 19035 bp, 26 predicted proteins | sample 2160861 | NCBI WGS metagenome assembly UZAT01 (sample SAMEA5138306, study PRJEB28736) | viral metagenome | reverse complement strand
CCACCGAACAGGGCGGTGACTATGATTTCAATGATGTTGCCTATCTCCATACTATTTCCTTTCTATCCCCGCAAGTTCATCCGCCCATCTCTCCGTGAAGAAGCGGTAATATCCGTTCGGGGTCTTGTTGATGAATGTCCCGTACAGGAATGCCCACAGGAGGCTCGGGATGCCGACCACAGGGAGATAGAGCCACCCGAGGAGAAGGCTCTGCATCTGATGCCCGTATTCGTGGCGAAGAGCCGTCCTGTTGTATGCTCCCATAATGATGTAGTTTCCGAGGCTGATTCCGCCTGTCATACTGTTGGTATGATACCACACAATGCCGTCATCCTCGTTCCTGTATCCTCCCACGATGAGAAGGAGAAGCACCCCCGCAAGGTTCTGCGGGAGTTGCCAAAAAAATAGTAATGCCTGTGTCATAATGATGCTATGAATAGGATGAACGCAAGGACAACATCCGCGAGTGCGATGCCCTTGAGCATTGCTCGGTTATGCCTTGCTGATTTGATGTCTTCGGCACAAGTTGATGTGGTTGTGGTCTTGATTCCCATCCACACCGCCACCGCCATCGGAATATTGATGGCGAGGAGTAATACTGCGATGATTGATGCCATACTATTCTCCTCCTCCACCGATACCGCCTTCTTGATAAGCAATATATCTCGCATTAGGATTTATGACTCTATCTGCGATAGGTAAGCCATAGTCTTGCTCATAGGCATAATAGACAGGACTACCCCATCCTACCCCTTCATAGAGAGATACCCACGCAGTTTCATCAATATACCATCCTTCGGTATTATACTCGGAATCGCAGAACTCACGCCAAGTCATTCCCTCTCTTGCCTTGAATGTCCTATCCTCGCCATCATAGTCTACGATGGTGAACTCAATCTCACCACCGCCTTCGCTCTTGACCTTGATGGTAGCCTCCATCGCAAGACCTTTGACCTCCGCATCACGGATGATTGTGACCTCTCCTTTCGGATTCGACACCGCCACAGGAGTAGCCGTTTCTGCCTTCTCCGTAGCGAGAGGATAGACCACGATTACAGGAGTACCCTTCGCATATTCCATCTGCAAGAACTGACGGAAGGCTTCCTCATCTGCGATGGCATTGTAGCGGATTGTTACCCTTGAGTTAGACATCGAAGATATGGTTAAGTTGTTGGTGTGCGAGGACACGGATGTCTTACGGATGAAAGCGAAATGCGAACAAAGCACATTGTCATTAGTGGATTTCTTATCTCCCAAATCAATAAGATACACACCACTTGACTTTGTTATTTCCTCAAAGCCATCAAGCACCTTGATTCCCACCTTGCGAGTGATATTGCCCTTGATGATGTCCTGTGCATCGGCATAAGAGCCGACACCGAGCAACAAGGATGCAGTAGCGGATGAACCTCCCTCTATGCTGATGGTATCCTGTCCGCCATACGAATACCCAGCACGATACGCCTCATAGGTCTTCGCACTTGAGCCTTCGCAGAACATCCATTTGATTCCTTTGACATTATCCTTCGTAATCTCTGGATACTTTGTCGCGTTCACATTTGAGCCTACGATAACGAATGCAGTCGTTGCTCCCATCGTATGAGTGACCACCTTTCCAGCTGCAACGGATGATGAGCCGTATAGTGTTCTCTTGATAAACACTCCGTTGCTGTCATACTCCATGAAGTTGGCGTAGTTCAATGTCTCGCTTGCACTTAAAGTATAAGCCGTTGAAGCCTTGACCGCCACAAATCGCTGAAAGTATAGATTTGGCAAGGATGTAGTAACCTCGCCATTGTTGTTGATGTACTTGCCGACTACGATATTGTCATCCTTGACCTCAAGGAGATTATTGCCCAGTACACCATAGGACACCGCCCCCTTGTTGCTGACTATGGTCTGCGGTGCAGTCGGTGTCGGTGTGCCTGTCTGCGAACATCCACCGCCCACAATCAGCGAGGACAGGGAGTTAGCCTTCGCATTCGAAATGCGGAGAACATCCACACCCGAAGCGAGGAAATCCTCCCATCGTTCCGCTACGGATGCACCCCTACGCGACCCCACCCTGTTGAGCGAGGTCGCATTGAGGAATATCCTGTTAAGTTCTACCCTGTTCATACTATGCCTCGGTTACTACCGCAGTAGATGGTTGAGTCTCACAGGTCACCTTCATATACATCGGGAAGACATCCCCCGAGAGGGTCACATCCACCACATTGTGGTTGCGGAGATCAGGGAAGGTGAGGACAGGGGCATAGCCTCCGCCCTGTACCGAACTCTGCTCCACCTTGATGTATCCCGCCTTCGCTCTCTCAATGTGCAGAGCGAATGTTCCGTTCGCAGTAAACTCGGCTACATACTCGCTGCCGACCTTGTTGAATGTAATTGCTGCCATATCTCTATCGTATTATTGGTTTATCCTAAATCTATGCTCGGCTTGTCCGTTGTGTTGCCACCGCTTTCGGGAGTGATAGTTCCGCCTATCTCCCCGCCTGTCGCATCGTTCCACATATCCTCATATCTCTTGAACTCGCGGAGTACCGCCCCCTCCATATGCCCGTTTATGAGGTTCAACGAGCCACTCATCAAGATATGCTCCTTTCCCCTCCATAGCCAATTACAGGAGAGTCCCATCGTTCCCGAGTTCACTATCGTGCCACTTATGAGGTTGTTCGGCTTCGCGTGATAGCACAGGAGCTGCTTGTGGATATGCACAGGCAACTCCGCTGTGAATCCCTCGCTTGTCACCCAATCCCTTGCGGGGTATTTCGCGGTGATATAATCAACGAAGATGCCGTTCTTAATGACCGATGGAGTAAATACCGCATCGTGGGCGGGAGCAAGTTCGGGGTCGCGCTTGAGGATGACATTGTTGCCCTCGTTGTATATGGTCTTGATGGTGTTGCTCTCCATCAATGAGGTAGTCTTCGGTATGCCGATGCTCAACTCTTGTATACAGGCATACAAGCCTGTGAGATTCGCTGCATAACCGAGTTGCATATATTCGATTTTATGGATGAAAAAATCCATCGTGCCGTGATAATCCTCCGCACCGATAGCGGAAATCACATCCTCGCTCATTCCTATAGTTTCCTCAAAGACATTCTCCCCCGCCTGTGGGTCATAGGTCTTTGTCATCTTCTTCTCCGTGGTCACCCATCTGCCGTCCCCCGCATAGTGGAAGGTGGTGTCCCCGACATTGATGCGGATGGAATAGGTCACCGCTTTCAAGCCGAAGACGGACTGCACCTCAAGGAGCGAAGCCGAGTTGATGCAGATAGGCGCACCGAACTTGATGGTCACCGAGCAATCAGCTGCACACATTATGCTCTTGCGGAACTGAACCGCCCTTGTGTCCACATTGTTCGCTGCAAGGTACATATACCTTCGCATCTCCGCATCTCCCTTGCGGAGGTCAGTAAAGTAGCCTGTTCCGTAGCGGGATATGTCGAAACATAAAGAGGATGTCCTCACATTGTTCCATCCCTCCGAACTACCCGTGTTCTTAATCGCCCACACAGGGGCATTCTGCTCCTGTCTGCCGAACGATGTGCCGTCAATGGTCACTCCGTCAATCTTGCACCTGTAGGTGGTCTGCGTTCCCGTGAAATCACCCTTGCCGACCTGTATCTGCGGGATGGTGTCCTCAAGTTCGTACTTGTCAACCTCCTCTATCATCTTGACCGCGGGGACAAGTTCCCTCGTTGCTCCGTTGATAAGGACAGGGGCTTTCGTTGCAAAGTAGTCATAAGAGAAATATCCGTGCTTCGGCATATCCCTCAATGGACATATATAGAACCTGTTGCGACCGACATAACGCATCACGCAACCGAGAGCATAGAGAGCCTTCTCAAGGGCTTCGTAGTAGTTCATCCCCTCAAAGAAGGACACATTCATACGGGCATAATATAGCGGTTTATCCTTGCACTTGAGCCAATGGGTCACATCGTTGCCACTATTGCCACCATCGCCAAAGAAATCGTAATCCATCGGGCTTTCAATCTTTGCCAAAGAGGCAGCTACGATGGTATAAAGGTCAACCATTCCATCCGCATCTCCCGCATCGAACGGGAAATCCTGTAGATGACCGAGGTTGTCCCTCGCTATGAGGGTCACATTGCCGTGATAGGAGAGGTCTTCGCTGAACGAGTCGGGGGTGATGTATCCGCCCCATATGGTGGAATAGACATCGGCTAACGGACTCTTTTCCTTGAGGATGACCTTCCACTCGGTAGAACTTGCGGTGTAGAACTCCTCCCACCCTCCATTCTTCTTTCCGTTCGTGATGTCGGGAGCATCCGCAAATACCATCGTGAGGGAGGTCTTGACTATCGGTGTGTCCACCTCGCCCGTCTCGCCCTGTATATTGAGATGTAAGCCACGGATGACCGCACCTATCTCTTGTTTAGTGGAAAGTTCGGGATTGATGACAATATCCCCGTCTATCGGTACAACAGGCACATCCGTTGTCTGCTTCTCCCTGTATATGTCAAGGCGGATGACCGAGCCGTCCGCCTGTGGGATTTCCTTGTAGTATTTGAGAGTGTATTCCGCCATTATCTATCCCATTTGTTTTGTGTCTTCTTGCCCGAGATAAGAATATCGCTTCCGCTTATCTTTCCTTCCACATAGATGGTGAGGGTTGAGTCATAGTTGAGAGCATCGCCCGTGCTTCCGTAAGAGCCACCCCCGTAGGATGTACCCGAACCCGCTCCGCCTCCCGCGAGAGATCTGATTCCCGAACGCATCGCTGCACCTATGGCGAGGAGAGCCGTACCCGCCACGATGGCGGTTGTACCCTGTAATGACTCAAGGGATTTCTTGAAAGCCTCCACCGCGATACCCTGTGCGATGAGCATTTGTCCCAACTGCGTGGCGGTATCTGCGAACGGAGACAACAGGGCTGCAAGGATGTTCTTCGCATCCGCACCCTCAAGCCCGAAGAGCATATCCGTGAAGGCTTCCATACCTCCCGACAGGGACTGCACGATGCTATCCTCAAGCCCCTTGTTGAGTGACTCTATCTCCTCCTGTTCCTTGCGCCATTTCTCTACGAACTCCTCCACCTGTTGCTCCGCCTTGTCAAGGGCTGACAGGTCTATCTCGGGCATCACTATCTCCACATCCTCAAGGTCATCCACCGCATCGTAGACATCCTCAATGCCTCCCGCCAAATCTTCCGCGAGGGTGTTATACAGGGCGGAGTCAAGTTCTGCGAGTGCCTTGTCAATGGACAACTCCGTCCTTGAAAGTATCTTGGTGACATCCGACATCTGCGACTCCGAAGCAGCCAATTTCATCAAGATGTCAAAGATGATCTGATTCTGCTTGTCTCCCTTCCTGTTCTCATATACCGAAGCCAACTCCCCGTACTTGGCTTTCATCGCCTCGGGGTTCGTTCCATAGTTGGCAAAGAACTCACGCATCTCATCGGTGGAATACTTGCGGGAGAGCATTCCGTTAGAACCCGATTGCCAAGCCTCGGAAGCCTTTTCGAGCATATTGCTATAGATGCGTATCTCCGCATCCGCAAGAGGCTGAAGCATCTCCCTGTATCGGTTTGCTGCTGCCTTCCTGTCTGCGGGTGACAGGGTGGTGTCACGCATAGCCACATACAACTCGTTCAACTCCTCTTGCATCATCTGCTTCTGCAAACGGACGGAGTTCACAAGTTCAAACTCGGCATCAAATGCCTTTGTCATTTCCGAGGCAGCATCACCCGCCTCCTTTGCATTGCCGAATGTCTTCTTTATCCATTCCCATTCGCCCTTGAAGAACTCACGGAATGAACTGAAATCGGGCTTGTAGTTAGCCATATCGGCAAGGACTGACTGATAGGATGCCTTGAACGCGGACATCGTTGCTGCCCACGCATCATTAATGCGGTTCGTTGCACCTATGAAATCGGTGGCGAACTTGGCTACCGCAGTACCTATCGCAGCCCATACCGCAACCGCCCCCGCCTTCATCTTGCCGAGACCCTGTGAGAACGAGGAGGTCTCCTTCTTCGCCTCCTTCATCCCCTTCTTGTAGTCATCGCTCTTTAAGCCGAGCCTTACCCATAAATCGCCTAACTTGCCCATCTTACTTTCCCTTTATCGTTGCGCTGAATATCTCTTTCAGCATCTCCTTTTCCTTCTTCGTGACCTTGCACCTCCTCGGTGCTTCCGTTCTGATCTCCCGCCTTTTCTCCCACTCGAATGGTATCCACTCCTGTGGGGTCTTCGGCTTGTTGTGCTTCTTGATGTTCGGGTGCATCTGCATCAACAGGAACATCTGCCACCTCGCTCTCTCCCACTCCCGTCTCTCTGCATCCCTGTGACCCTCGGCACGGAGCAAGAACTCCCTGTATGATGTCCGCCCCGCCTGTTCCTCGGTCATCCCTATCGTGCCAACGAGAAAAGCCTCAATAGGCGCGTAATCAATCGGCTCGAACTCTTTTTTTTTAATGATTTCCCGCCCTTTTCAGCCTGTTTCCCGTTCTCGGTAGCATAGTCCTTCAAAGACTTGCCCGACAGGGCTACAAGGGCGAAATTCAAGACTCTTGCGAACTCCTGTGGATGGACTGCGGAAAATTCGTGGAAATCCGCCCTTGTGTACGGGGCTTTCTCCATCTCGTTGCCTTCCAATGTCCATAGATTGAGAGCAGCGCAAAACATAATATCAGCATATAATGCGTACACTTGCATCAGGTCGGTTGTGTCCGCCTTCATAGTTACTCCTTGCGTTCCTGTGAACGCATAAAGACGGGGAGTGAATAGCATCTCCGCTACCACTCCCTTCTTTATCTCTGCACTTGTCCTTACCTGTCGCATATTATGAGAGGGTAGGATAGTGTGTCACCTCGCCTGTAATCTGCAAGGAGATGTTCCTTGCGATGGCAGAGCCTGTGTCATAGGTCTCACCGATGGATGCCACAAGAGCCTTGAATGCGTTGCCCACTACAGGAGCATTGCTCTTGAGTTCGCCCACGAAGCAATCCAACTCCGTTCCGTTGTGGAGAGCTGCGAGGATAGCCTTCTGCTGCTCATCCTCCTCATCCGCAAAGATGGTCGCATCCAATGTGCCACCCTTGTATCCCGCGATGTACTCCTTCCAAGCCACATCCTTATCGCTGACATCAATCATATCAGCCGACAGGTTAAGGCTTGAAGAGGTCTCGCCTGTGAGGACTCCGTAATCGCTTCCGATGTACAACTTGCGTGTATTTCCTAATGCTTTAGCCATTGTTCTCGTTGTTTATTCGTTCTACATATATCGTTACATCCTGTAAGAGTCGGTAAAGAATCGCGTTGGTTTCGGATACCTCGGTCATCTCCCGCACCTGTCCTGTGACTATGCCAAAGATGTACCAATCGCTTCCGATCTGAAGAGCATCGCCAAGCATCCGCTTGAGGTTCTCTTCGTGCATATCCTGTACATCTTGCATCCTCCTGTCGGAGATGCACTCAACGATACAGGACACACTCTTTACCCACCCTTTGTCAAGCCAAGCACTCTCGGTTACCGAGTGAATCTCCACGCGGGGATAGTCTGCCGTTCCCCCGACAAACACACCCTTGCGGGACAACCTCGCCCGTAGTGCCTTATATACCTCTGCTAATGCTCCCATTACTTTATCGCTTGTTCGTATGCCGTCTTGATTGCTGCCTCTACCTCGCCCTTGTTCTTCTCCACCGCGGGGGCAAAGAATGGATGGGGCTTCGTGCCTTTCTTGGCTATCTTTCGGGCGATTGCCCAACCTCTCGCCTTTGCCGTCTTCTCATCCATTTGGAACTTTTTCCGCACCCATTGGATGATGTACTGCACAGGGGGCATCTTTCCCGCCCGTCTGCCGTACTCAACGAAAGCACCATATCCGCCTGTGGTATCCTGTGAGAAGAATCCCGCATCCAATGCCTGTTCATCTCCTTCAACCCTCTGCACCCTTCCCGAGGCACGGAGTTGACCCGTCACCACGGAATGGTTGCCCTTGAGGTTTTCCTTTGCATCGGCTATGATGTTAAGGGCTGCCTTCTCAATGCCTTGCATCGCTGCCTTGAGAGTGCCGTCCATTGTCCTCTGCATATTGAGGAAGAGTTCCCTCTCACCATCCACCCATATGACATCCTTTTTAGCCATACTGCGGATTGTCGGTTTGATACCATCCCGCTATGCGGAGAATCCTACCCCTCTCCACCTCGGTAGGAGTGGCAAAGAACACATCCTTGCCCCTGTACCGAATGCCGTTGAAAGGAACGGAAGGCTTACGGAACTCAATGTCCAAGCCGACCGCATCCGCCTGTTGGAAGGTCATCATTGTCTTGGTAGCCGACATCTGCTCCACGAAGGCATAGACATCCATCACATCAACAGGCTCTCCCATTGATGCGTGACCATACTCATCCACCACCTGTTCAGATCGTGTGAGTGTGATGCGGGTGTTATACCGCCTTGCGTTGCGTGAATCTCTTATCGGCATTGCATCAAGATGGCTGCGAGTGTTCTTGAATCTTGACCATCATAGAGCGCAGTCGCGTACTCATAGACCACAGGAAGCAATGCCTCCACATTGCCATCGGTTGCCTCGGTTGTGTACTCCACTACCACCGAATCAACCATTCCACAGGAAAGAGTCCTGTTCGCTCTTGTCCATCGTACTGCGTTGTCTGCGCCATCGGTCACCCTGTCAATGGTCTTTATGGTCTGATACAAACGCACCACACCATCCTCCACCTCATCCTCCGAAAGACGGAAACGGCACGGCAGAATAGTCCTGTCCGCCATCTCTTGTACACGGAGAACCGCACGGAGCAACAGGGACTCAAGGAGCGCATCCTGTGACTCATCCGCCACCGATGCGTAAGCCTTGAAGCCTGTCAGCCACTCCACAGGCATCTCGTTTCTCTCTATGATGTCAAATTCAATCATACTATTTCTTTACCACTTTCCACAACCCTTTCTCAAGGCATTCCAAGAGGTCGGGTGTGGCTTTCATTTCCTTCCTGTAACCTTTCTCAAGACCGCAATGGGGAACGGCTACCTTAATGGTAACCATATCCCCGACTGCGATGGTCTTGCCTGTTGCCTTATCCGCCATTATGCGTTGATTGCAGTAACGGCAGCAGCCTTGTCGGCTACATAGATGAGACCCTTCTTGTGTGCGGTCTTCACCTTCACCTGTGCGCTCTTGCGGACATTCACCTTCCATCCGTCAAGGTCTGCATCGCGTGTGATTTCCACCTCAATGGATGGTCTGCGGAGAACCTTCGCACATCTTGAGTCAGCGATGAGCATCTCACCCGCACCTACTGCGTTAGACGGGAATACGCGCACACCTCCGAACATACCTGTGAGGGCATTGTAGAGGTAGTTGCCGTTGGCATCCTTTACACCCTTGAGTTCTGCCTCTACCGCGTATGAAACGATTGCCACATTTGCGGTGTAGCCGTTCTTCTTCGCCTGTGCGATAGCATCAAGGATGACATCGCCCACATTCGCGTTCTTGTATGTGCCTACCTTGGCGAACGCAGTAGCCTGTGACTTGATGCCGTAGATTTTCTTCTTTGTGGTTGCAGAGGTGTCAGCACCCGCGCCTTTCCATACCTCCTCATCCACCTTGTCATTGATGAACTCCATCGCCTCGGTCTGCGCCCAAGAGTAGATTTCTCCCATCCAATCCTTGAGTTCACTCGAAAGAAGGAGGCGAGTCGCAATCTTACCGAACTGACGGATGACCTCGTTAGCGGAAGCATCGCTATCCTTTGCAGCGGTGAGTTCATCCACATAGTCGGCTGCATTTGTGAATGTGCCGTCAAGCCAAGCAGCCTTGTCACCATTGACAACCTCCTCACCGAATGCAGCGAGGAATGCTCTCGGGGTGTGTGCAGCTGAACCGACTACAGGGTCAACCTGTGTGCCGTATGCCTGTGTAGTCACGGCTTTCACATCCATACGAACGGATGTTCCCGCGCTCTTCTCTGCGAACATCTTTTCGATGCGCTCCTTGTTCTCCTCAAGGGCTGACTTGAGAGCCTCCGCGAATGTGATGCCCTTCTTCTCCTTGAGTGTTGCCTTGAGGGACTCAATCACCTTCTCCTGTGCCTTCACCGAAGCATCAAGGTTGTTGATGTTCTCCTCCATTGTTGCAGCCTTCTGCTCGGCTGCCTCGGCTCTTTCCTTGAAAGAAACCGCCTTCTGCTCGAGTTCTTCGAGCTGCTTCTTCATCTCTTCCATTTCCTTATCGTTGATTAAAGGTTTTTCGTTCTGATCGGGAGCGGTCTTCTGCTCCTGTTCCTGTTCCTCTGCCTTCGCCTCAATGAGTACCGCCTCTGCGTTCGCTGCCCTCGTTACAGGAGACACCTCCACGATGGTGATTGCATCCAAGATGCGGAGGTCATAGTCATAGCCCTCCCTCTTTTCGTAGTGGTACTCGTTGGCATAGTAGCCGATTGAGAACTCGTTGATTGCACCGCTCTTGATGAGGATGCCCACATCCTTGCCTGTGGTGGTCGGCAGAATATCCGCCTCTATCCACATTCCCTTCTCATCCACTCCCTTGCCTGTGATGACACCGATGACCTCGGTCACATTGTGCTGATAGCAGAGTCGCATCCTGTCCGCGTTCTCGCTTGACAGGAAAGCATCACAAGCACCCTGTGCTATGATGTCCCCGTATGAGTCTACATTGCCGAAGCAGAGCGCGTATGCCTTGATGTGAACCTTGCCGTCCTCACCCTCTGCCTTGGACTCAATAGAGCCTACGATGTTCTTGTACTGCAACTCTTTCATAATCCCGTGATTTACGCAAAAATACCGCCCTTTCCGCCTCTCTTGCCGTGTCCGTTATATAGAACTTCTCCCAATAGAAAAAACCGCAGAGCATCGCTGCCGTGCGGTTTCCTAACAAATTAATAACACTATGAACTATAACCTACAAAGTAGTCTATATCGGTCTGCGGATGACATCACAGGCGCAGTTGATGATTTCCCCCGCATCCGCTCCCATACTCACATCGTGGGGGTACATCAGCAATCCGCCCTCCAACACGAAAGGCTCATCCATCTCACAGGTAACTCCGTCCATTATGAGGTGGGAGTCTCGGGTGTTGGTCAGTCCGCTCGTTGCCCAAGTTTTGGAGAAACGAATGTCAAGGGTACGGGCTGCGATGTTTCCCGCCTCCGCCAAGCCTATCATTGTCTCCGTCTGCGCTATCCTACGGCATTGCCACAGGGCGAGGTCTTTGTAATCGTGCAGAATCTTTCGGGCAAGTTTCTCTATCGGCATCTGCGTATCCATCTGCATATGTGTCCGCAGTATGCTCAAGAGGGTGTCCTTAAAGGTGTTCTCCACGATGACAATGCGCTCTCCCGCCTGTTGTCCCGCGTAGTTGATGAGGGAAGATTCCCACATCCTCTCATCGGGCGAAGCCTTGCCCCTGTTCAGATCTCTCGCGGTGGACAGGCAACGGGGAAGCCCCGCATCCCTGTACAAGCCCTTGTACCACTCCACAAGATAGGACTCATCTATGTTTGCCGAAATCACATCCGCCCACAGGGAGATGCCCCCGTGTTCCTTGCACAGGTCAAGCACCCTCTTCACCTCCTTTCCTCGCAACTTGAGGAGGCGGGACTCATAGAGATGCCCCACCTTCAAGCCCTTTCTGCGGAGGTAGTCCATATGTCTCCTCTCTGCGGGGGATATGCGCTTCTTACTTGCCATTCTCGCTTATATCGTAGTCACCGAACTCATTGCCGAACGATACACCCATCGGGAGCAGAGGCTTGTCCGCCCATTCCTCCTCAATGCGTTCGTAGCCGTATGCCTCACGCAGTTCGTTAAGGCTTCCGTGCATCTTCGTGATGTTGTCAAGCACCTCGCCCGTAGACTCCTTGAGGACATCAATGCGGTCGGTGTTGACCTTGAGTTCGTAGCCCTCCACATCCATCTTGAGGTGGCGGAGCAAATCCTCTGCGAACTCGTTAGCCATCGGGATGGCATTCTGCTCATAGATGGTCTTCTTCGCCTCCTTCGCATTCTCATACTTTGCCTGTCCGTAGTACAGGTCTACAGGCAGACGGAACACGAAGCACAGGGCGGTCACCGCTTCCTTATGCGAGTCAAGGATGGACAGGTCTACGGGAGTGCTTCCGAGGGTATGCACCTCCACAGGGAACTGCAATGCCCTTCTCCTCATCTTGCCGTTGGCGAGTTTCTCAACCTCCTGTGCATCCTTCGGCATCACCGAACCGCTTGAGTCGGGCTTCGGTGTGATCAGATGAGTCGCACCGCCTTCCTCAAGGGTCTTGTCCTGTCTCTTGATGCCCTTCTCCATCACGGAGAGATAGTATGCAGCAGCAGCCACCTTGCTCGTTCCGAACAGGCTCACATCATCAAGGTTGTAGTCGAATGATTCGAACACCTCCTCCCTGTTGATTTCCGTGTCGGTCATACCGAGGAGGCGGATGCCCTTGAAGAGCGGAGAACCGCCCTCTATTCCCACCTTGTGGGACGGGATGACATACAGGCTGAATCCTCCGTCCTTGCCGATTCTGCGAGGGGTATATACCCACGCATCTCCGAACAGGAGTTTGTTGACCGCCCAAGCCGTAGCGAACTTGCGGAGGGTGAACCTGTCATTCGGTCTCTTGAGGGTGTTGAGAAGGTGATGCTTTTCCACCATCTCCCCGTTCTTGGTCAGTTCCAAGTAGGTCGCAACCTCGCCCACATTCTCCGCAATGTAGTTCACCACTCCCATCACAGGGGCGGAGGTCTCATAGATATTGCGGATGCTCTCGCGTGACAAGCCCGTCATATCGGGAAGCCTCAAGCCTTGCATCTGCTTGGCGAGTGATGCGATGTATATGTTCGCCTTTTCGGTCTCCTCCATATACCCCTTTATCTCGCCCTGTAACGCATCGTAATCCTTCGTGCGTATAAGTTTCCAAGTAGCCATATAATCGTTTGTTATTTCGCAAATAAACCGCCTTTTCGGGAATCTCCCCCGTGTCCGTTATATCGAACTTTTCATTCCTCGCCCTCTTCGTTCAAGATACGCATCCTTCGGAGGTGCGTGACTGCGCCATAAGACACGGCATCCATAAGGTGGTCATTGCCGTCCTGTGGCTTGTCCGTGAACCTCTCGGTGTCCTGTGGATGCGGTTGCCAAGAATATGCCTGTACCTCTCTGCGGATGTTCTCGCCCACATACTTGACCTTGAATCCCTGCAGGTATGATATTCTTCCCGCCTTGTCCCTGTTCGTTGCCTTGATGGCGGAGATGTCGCGGAGGCGGAGTTCTGCGATGTTGTCGGGACGGGCGGGGTCGCAGTACACCACGCAGTCATAAGGCTGATAATACACAGGCACTCTCTCCCCGTTCTCATCTTCCTCATAGTGATGCACAAGCCCCTTGCAGTCCTCCTTGATTTGCTTCGCCACATCGGAAACGAGCATTTGCCTGTAGCATACCTCCCACAGGTAGATGGTTTGCGTGAGGGCATCGTAGCACATACGGACAAGTGCATTCGGGTCACCGCCATAGCCCCAATCGTTTCCGTACCATTGTTCGAGGTGGTGAGGATATTGCTCTGCGGGAATCTCCTCCCAACGGGGATAGATGACACCCTCGCGCCTTACCATCCAATGACCGAGATAGATGTTGTCATACTTGTCCCTGTTAACCCTCTTGAGCCTTTCCGCCTTGTCTATGAATCCCGCGTCAAGGTTCTTCTCGTTATCGTGGTAGGTGGTGTGTATGTACTCCACCCCGTCCTTGATTCCGTTGAAGCCTATCTCCACCCCCGCCTCTGCGAAGAATCTGCGGTATATCCAATGCGACACATCCGTAGGGTTCAAGACAAGCCACACCTCGTTATAGGTGTTCGCATCACGGATGGAGTTGTCTATCGTGTCGAACAGGCTCTCATCCATCAACTCCTGTGCTTCATCAAGCACCCATATCTTGATGCCGAAGAGGGATTTCATCTTGGCGATCTGATTCTTTGAGGATGTCTTGAGACCTCGGAAAAGCACCTTCGCCTTTGTGCCGAGGTTCTGCACGGAGGTGCGCCATTCGTAGAAATGATGCAGTACCCCGAGCCTCTCCATCTTGTCCTTGAACTCGGGGATTACGGAGTCCTTTGCGGAGTCCATTGTCCAACGGGTAAAAAGGACATTGTAGTTGTCCTCATAGGTACGGCACAAGAGGGCGGAAGCGATGGCGAATGACTTGCCACTACCTCGCCCCCCTGTTATCACCTTGTATCGGCACTTGGGTGGTTGGAACAGGGATGTGTACTTGTGGTTGAACCTGTTGCCCTCGTTACTCATCCGCTCCCTCTATGATGATAGGCGGGGGTGCTATATTGAAATTGCCTTCCACCTCGGTGATTTGTCTCGGCTTACCGAACAGGCGGTCGCATATGTCCATAAGGGCGAACCATCCCTTGTTCCCCGCAAGGGTCTTGACCGCCAACTGAAGCACGAAGCCACACTCGGGCATCTCTTCCGCAGTCTTCAACAAGTAGGCGGACGCAGCTTTGATGTCGGGCTGCGAGATTGCAGTCCACAGGGCATTATGCACCTTCTCCCTTGCATCCTGTGGGACATTCCTCAATGCGTTGCACAGGAGGGGCGGTCTTCCGTGCGGATTCGCTGACGGCTGACCCTTGACCCATAGCCTTCCTTCCCTGTTTCCCTTTATGAATTGTCCCTTTTCGTTTCTCTGCCTTTCCATTGCCTAAAATCGTTTATCTTTTTATTTGCGAGGGTTTCCCCAATCACGGATAGAAACCCCCAAAAACGGGCTAAAAAAGCCCCCACTCTGCGAACTTTTCAAAGCCTCCCATAGTCTTGATGTAATCCCTTGCTATTTCCACGATTTCCGCGTATGGTCTGCCGTCTATCGTGTCATCGCCTATCGCACAACAAAACTCCTGTGCCTTGCCCGTAGCCTGTGCCTTGAGGAACGCGTAGATGTTCACGGACACATCCGCCTTGCTCAAATCCTTGCCGTGCAGTCCTCCGCCCGTCACACTCTGCGCCATATCGCTGCCGAGTTTGCGGTTTGTTGCACCCGAATCCACATCGCTTCCTCCTGTCCAATACCCGAGAGGATTGATAACCACATCTATACCCTTTCCGAATCTTTCGCGGAGTTCCTCGGTCTTTGCGTTACTTTGGCAGACTATCAGCCTATCGTTTGCGAGGATGTACTTGCCATCATACGGGAACTCCCTGTATATGTCCCTCGCAATCTGCGACAGGGTGCGCTCTTCCTCGGTGAGAGGCACTCCCTTGAATATGCCGTTGTCTCCGCATCTGATCTGCTCGGCTTGGTTGTCCGCAAGATGTGTATCCTGTGGGACTGCGTTCAAGTTAACGAGAAGCCTTCCCGCAATCCTGTGGACTATATGCACAATCTCGACAAAGGAGAAGACCACATTCGATTCGATGATGATGTTGCAGTTCCCGTGACCGAGCAACACCTCTACCGCAATCTTCGGGTTCTCGTTTTTCCTGTATGCGAGGTCAACTATTGCCCCCGCAATCCTGTCCGCGACTTTATCGGGATGTTGTGGATTTACTTTCTCTATCATATCCGTATATTTTTCCTTCAAATCCTAGTGTTTTCTTTCCCACCAATTTCAAGGCATCCTCATAAGGCAGAAGCGGGAGTATTTGCCTTAATTTCTCATACGCTTCCCTTGACGGAAAACACCATTGTGAAACACCGAAATAATGTCTAGCCATAAATGTCCCTAAATGTTCGGTTATCTCACTCTGCTTCTTTCCGCTTTTCTCCAATGCCTTACGCAGATAGGCTCTTAATCTTGCCTCTTGCTCTTTTGTGAATGTTGGTGAGCCTTCCCTATATGCGTAATCCTTCTGCGTTGCCTGTTGCATCTTTTCCGCATACGAAGACAAATTCAACTCCATTTTGGCTATGGTTGTTTGTTCCATTGCAGTCCAAGCATCTGCCGTTCCGACCTCCTTCATTTTTTCGGTAAAGACAAAATTGTCGCGGTCAAATAGGTAGTGGTTAAGGTTTGCCTTGTTTTCTCTCCATCCCATTCCTTCAATACCGCAGCAACACAACTCATCGCTTAACCCTCGCAACCTGTTCTCTCCGCAGTAGAATTTCAGCCCATACTTATGACAAGCCCTCTTGATTGCCTGATAGTGAGGCAACAGGGCGGAAACAGGATAACACCTGTCACTACCGACCGACACCAAGCCCTCTATGTTGCTCTTGGTGTGTTTCATCGCTTCAAGGATAACCCCGTGTATTCCCGCTTTCGCATATTTGGGAATCGCCTTTATGACATCTTGAAAGATGCTCGGGGTATAAGGCTGAATCCTTATATTGACCCTACACACCTTCGCAATCTTCTCGGCTGCTGCAATTCTCTGCTCGTAAGTGGCTGCCCCCTTTTCTATCTTGTTATATCTTGGTGAACAGGCACTGAACTGAACCACGCAGTTGCATTCCTTCAACAAGGAAAAATAGGGTTCCTCTGCGAGCATTGTTGCTTTGGTGCTTACCACGAACGGGTACTTTGTCTTTGCAAAAACTTTCAAGGCTTCAAGGCTGCGTTTGTGTATTCTTTCTGCGGGTTGAAAAGGGTCTGCGACACCGCCCCAATGAATCGGTATGTCCCAATCACACCAAGCCGTAGTCTTATCCCTTTTCCCCGCGATAAAGTTCTCAAGGCTTCGGATAGATTCCCCTAGTTCAATCTTGCTTATATCCATCTTGCGAAGAACGAAACAATACGAACACGCGTGGGAACATCCCTTGTATGTGTCGAATCTAATAGGTAAATCGCACAATGTTATTTGGCTTCCACATATTGGCATATCTCTACAATTCTTGCGGTTAGTTCATCTTTTGAATTATTTTCTATCCATCCCTTCACAATGTCCGCCTCCTCTTGTGGGAACACGAAGGTAATAGCCGAGTGTCCGCTTTTGCTTTCTCCCGCCTTGGACACACTTTCTATTTCGAGGTTTTCGATTTCCTCATATTCTCCCCCTGTTCCGACATTCATCCAAGAAGGGAGTCCCCATTCCTCGAAATCTATGTCATCCCATTCGTTCGCCAACATATCCATATCCCACTCTCCGAACGAGCCGTTGTCCTTGATGACAATCTCCTTGAGTTTCTCAACACTCAAGCCCTCGGGGAGAATATGCACAGGCACATCCTTCATCTTGTTCTTCTTTGCGCCCTCATAGCGAAGGTTTCCGCCCAAGATGATATAGTCCCCGCCCTGTTCGTACACGATCAGGGGACGGGCTTCAAACAACTCGGGAGTTTCCTGTAATGATTTCGCAATCCTGTCTATGTCCGTTTGAGTCCATTGACGGGGATTGCTCGGCAGTCCTTTTATCTGCCCTGTGTTTTGCTTGACCTTGCCAAGCGGTAGTCTTTTAATTTCCATTATCTGCGTTTCTTGAGTTCGATATAATACTTGATTCTGCATTGTGAGGAGAACTTGACAGGAACTGCGGAAGCAGCTGCCTTGACGGTCTCCCACGATAAGCCACAGGAGTGCGCTATCTCATACAGGGAGATGCCACTCTCACGGATTTCCCTTGCGAAATCGGCAAGGGTCTTGTCCTCATAGGCGATGAGTTCCGCCTCGGGGATGCGATGCGTTGTTGTTGCGTTCATTATCGTAGTTCGTTGTTCGTTTCCATCTTACCCCATCCCTCGGTGGTGCATACCGACTGCACACGGCACACCGAGGTGTCAATGGATGCCCTCCATCCTGTCTTCTCGCTCTTGAGGTGGATGATGTCCTCCTCAATGGACAGGATTGTGCCTATCATCTTGCGGGGAGTCATACGGATGTCCTCATAGAAGATGACCACCTCCGTGTTGATGTATCTCCCGAAAGACCTCATAGCCTTGCTCTGCGAGTTTTGGGCATTTCCGCCCTGTTTCAGCCAATTTCCCATACTTGCCTATATCTTTATTGAATCGTTATCAGTTCGCCCGAAAACGGGAGGTTTTCCACCCAATGGCAAAACTCTCGCCAATGCGGTAGCCTGTGGTTTTTTCTTTGGAAATAGATGCGCCTCAAGGTCTGATATGAGAAGACCTGTACCCTCTTCTGCATCGTTCCCTCGGTAAGGGATGCCTTCATCGCCACAAGTTCCTCCTCGCTCATTCCCTTGCCCTGTATGTGCATAGTTGACTCGCTTGAGAGCCTGTCCGTTCCCACCCTGTAGGTGTCCATCTCTTGCCACCAATAGCGGGGGGCATCTATCTCCGCCCACACCATAATGCCACGGATGACCTTTGCGTGTTCATCGCCCCTCTTGGCGAGTACACCCATAAGGTGGATATCCTTCGGCTCGAAATCCACCACACAGGTAGTCTCGAAGAACGGCTCATCAATACCCTTCCTGTCATCGTGCTTCTCCGTACAGGTGGCGAGGCTTCTGCACTCCTTTCCGAACGGGAGGCGGAGAGCCTGTACCGCAGAGGCAAATCCCGCCATCTCAAGGGTGCGGATGGTTATATGCTTACTTGCCTGTGCTTCCATAGCCGTTTCCTCCTCTATCGGTTTCGTTAAGTTCCGCGACCTCCTCGAACTCCATCGGGATAGCTGCGCCTATCTTGATCTGAACAATCCTGTCACCGACTCTATAGCGGGGCATATCGGGACGGATATGGTAGAATACTGCGGAAATCTCGCCCGTGTAGTTTTCATCTATCGTTCCCTCGCAGTTAGATAGCACCATTCCTGTCTTCCATACGGATGAACGGGGACGGGCATCTATTGACAGGTTGAGCGGACTGCGGGAGAAATCCATCATTGTGCAATGGTCTGCCACCTTTCCCCCGTGGCACGATGTGCTGACCACCATAGGCTCGGGGCTTCTCTCAATCTGCAAGGCGAAGCCAAGCCCGTATCGCCATACATTCGGAGCAACCTCCTCCTCGCTGACCGCCACGCAGTCATAGCAGAAATCCGCCCCGTGCTTCTTGAATGGAATGACCGCATCCTTGTGCAGTCGCTTAATTTTCACTATCATTTCTTTGG
>UZAT01294983.1_pt1 | contig 19093 bp, 25 predicted proteins | sample 2160861 | NCBI WGS metagenome assembly UZAT01 (sample SAMEA5138306, study PRJEB28736) | viral metagenome | reverse complement strand
ATCTATCTTTTCATCGATGGCTCCTGCAATAGCTGATAAATCAGATGTATCAAACCAGTCTTCTTGTTGTTGTTTAACCTTTATATCTAAAGAGTCCGGATTATAAAGCCATGTAACATCTACTCCATAATTCATATACATACGAAGTAAAGTCATTTTTTTCATTCTGTTATAGTAATAATCAAACTTTTTTCTATCTGCTAATTTAATTATTTCATTAACATATTCAGCACCATTATTACTATTAAATGTTTTATATAAAGTAGGTCGACTTGATAGATAATTATCTATATCTACTACATTTATTTCTTTTAAACCTTGTTGTTTTAAATTAGAAACCGTTCCAAAGATAGTCTTATGAAAACTTTCTCCAAAATCCTCTATACTTAAATTGTATTTATCTGTGCGGTCAAAGAGATTAGGGTTTGTAATTAAACAGCCCAAGACCTGCATAATACTTCTTTTGTCTATGAATAAATCACTCTTCGCCATTTATGCACTCCTCTATTAAATCTAAATCAATATAAAAACTTTTTTTCTTTACTTGCGGCGGTTTGATTGTAATAACTACTTCATTCATATCCAATGTAGTCTCATTAAAAATTTTATTTGATTCATGAGCCTTGGATATCCCTTCGTAATATTTTCTTGCGTCATTATATACAAAAGGAACAATACCAATTCCACCCTTTGCTTTCTCTAATGACTCTCCTTTTATTTCAAACCAATACTTTAAAGTACCTAATATACCGGAATGGGTATAATCATACTTCTCTATCATATCTTTTATTTGCTTATTTATACGAGCCCCGGGCGCATTCGTTTTAAACAACTGACAAATATATTCTGTAAGCTGTTCCTCTTTTGTTTGGCTCTGTTGTTTTTCTATTAGGAATTCTTCATAACATTGTTTGTGCCAGTGTCTATTTTTTACTAAAATATACTCTTCTTCATCTAATTTGAAGTAGATTGCACATCCCGGACATTTATATCTCCCTGCTGCCATTATATCACCTCGATATAATATATTATATCATATTTTTTTATAGATGTAAAGAAAGACCGCATCTCTCAACACAGCCTTTCTTTTAATGTATTCTAATTTCTTATTCTAATTCCTTTAACTCCGACACTATAATCTCTATTAACATAGACTGATCTCTAGTGCAATCTGAAACTTTTTTACCCTTACCCAAATGTCTATCGACAATTTCAGTAATTCTTGGTGCATAATATGGTGCATTTTTTACAACAAGTGCGGCAGTAGTCTCTTGAAAATCTTTCATTAATTCATCGAAATCTTTTACTTCTCTTGTTTCTGTGTAAAGATTTTCTCTTTGGTCTGTAACAAATTTATTGCCGTGTTCAGCAGCTTCTTTATCTATCGCATCTCCAATAGCATTAACAAGTTCATCATACTTAAACTCAATTCTATTGGTAATATATTTAAATCTACTACCAGCTTCAAACCTTGGAGTTCCTCTTAAGAACAAGTAAGGTTTAATACCAGCTTCTGTTTCAATGATTCTTGAATAAGCAACTATGTCACACATTCTTGATACTATCAATCTTGCTTTATTACCAAGAGTTGGAACTATTTTATTGTATTCAGTACCATCTTCATTTGTAAATACTTTATCCTGTGAGTGACTGATTAAAACTAAACCATAACCTAACTGAATTATTTGTCTTAATCTTGTATCGAATTCCTTCGCTACTTTACCAAAGCCTTGACCAAAAGGAATCTTACTAATTGCGTCAACGCCTTCAACATTACAGATATATTGTTCGCAATAGTCATAAGCTAAGTCCGCAGTATCTATTACGATTGTTTCGAACTTCTCTTGTACAGCTGGATCTTTTAATTCTCTTAAAGCTTTAAGCAAATCAGACCAACTATTAATATTCTGAGCATATACCCCTGGCAATGCAGAGTAACCTTTTTCTGTTGCTAATAATAAAGCATTTGGAAACTTTGTAGCATTTGTTGTCTTACCACTTTTTATATCACCATAAAATAAAACTGAATAACCTTTTAAATTTTTACTCACTACGTGAGGTTGTAAATCTAATAAACCCATATTGCGCTCTCCTTCTTATAATAATCAATATTTTTTTTATTTAATTTCAAACATAAGTCTCTCCCTTTTGGGAGAGAGTTATTAGAAGTTGAATGTTGCTGTAGCTGGATTAATTACTGCACCAGCTTTAGCACCTTGAGCAGGTTTATTATCATTTCGTTCTGAACGAGCTTTTGCTTCGGCTAATTTCACGTTTCTATTAGCTAATGCTGTTTGAACTTCTTGAACAGTTAATACATTTTCATCGCCAAACATATATGGTTCTTTGTTTGTTCCAGTGATTATATATTTCTTTCTTGTGTTTGTATATTCTACAACTTTATCATCACCAAAAGCAGATTCTTCCACTTTTGAAGTTTTTATTTCTTGAGTAACCATGTTGCCCCAAACTTTAGTAAATGTGTTCTGTTCCATGTTTTGGAAGAACTTAACACCAGCTTCATTTTCAACAACTAACTTAACAGGCATAACTGCATTTGCATAGTTAAAAATCAAACCATTAACAACTAAATTACCGTTTGGTTCTAATATTCCGTCTTCTGACTTAGACATATCATCTTGAGTAGATGTAATTAATATATCTGTTTCGAAAGTAGCAGCCGGTGTAAACTTGTTATCTGCGATAACATGTATAAAGCCACCAAAGTTTCTTAATGATGAAATTAATTCACCATCAGGTCTATACCAATCATTTAAATCAATAGCAGAATCAATTCTTACTTTAACTGCTGTTTCTCTTCCACCTGCTAAGATAGAAGGAGCTGCGATTAATCCTTTAACAGCCGGATACTTTTTATTACCAGCACCAGCTTTTGTTATAGCTGATTCAAATAAATCAACAGTAACTACATTATCTTCACTAACTTCAACAGATACTTTACCAGCGATATAAGTTTTTGTCTTTCCAGTGTCATCAGTAGAAGTTTTTTCTTCTAAAGTACATTCATATAGCAATCCTTCAACATGGCTCTTATTAATCATTTTTTTCATAAAATTTTCTCCTTTAATTTTAGATTAGATTTTTGATTTTATTGTTATTATTGTTGTTCAAATTGGACCTGTGAACCAGTAGAAGACAATAAATACGTGATCGGTGAATCACCCATCTTTTCAACATAACCATCTGTTACTAACTTTCTCATTGCTCCACTTACAACTCTTGCGGAAAGGAACATACCCTCACCAATATCTTTTGCTTTAAATAAATTGTTTCTTTCAGCTGCTGCTCCCTGCATATAAGTCAGTATAGCTTTTCCATTTTCAGTGAATTGAGGTTTTTCTTTTTCTCCTTTAGCTTTCATACTTTCGAAGTAAGCTAATGCATCTTGATCTTCATCTGTAATTTCTACATCTTTTAATAAATTCTCTACTAAATTAATAAACTTTTCTTTCTTTGTCATTGTGCGGTTCTCCTTTAATAATTCATAATTTTTACTTATATAATATTATACTATAATTTTTAGCATTTGTCTAGAAAAAAGGGATTTGTTGCCAAACCCCTTCACTAAGCTTCTTATTAAGCCTCTTCGCCAGTAAAAGCCATTCCTGCATCAGTAAGTTTTAACAACTTAACTTGAGTATGTGTTCCATCTGGATTTGTAATTTCAGCTAAAACTCTTTCTCCAAGACCTTTCTTTACGAAAGCATTGAAAGCACCTGTAATAGAATTTACTGCTAAACCTGTTGCTGCTGACACATCATGAACTGTTAAGTCCTCTGAAGCTGCCCCTTTAAGATAGTTTAAAAGTGTTTTTGAATTGTCGCTCATTGCCATAATTATAATCTCCTTTGATTATTAAGTTTTTTATTTTTTAAAGGATTTTAAATCCTTTATTTTCTTACCTTACTTAAATATTATATCATATTTTTTTCGTAATGTCAACAAATTTTATAAACTTTATAAACTTTTTTTTAAAATTTGTTTTCTTTACTGTGTATATATATTATATAATATTTTTTTACAATCGTCAAACATTTTTACAAGATATTTTGGCGACTCTAAAAATTTTATTTTCCTTTGCTGTAAATATATTATACTATATTTTTTAAAGTTTGTCAAACATTTTTCCTGTTTTCCAAGATTTTTTTTTAAAGCTACGAGGGGAGATCCCCCTCATAGCGCATGCATAATATTTTGGGACATTAACTGTTTGAGTCGCTGATGCCGGTTTTGCTCCGGAGACAGACAATAAAAGACTCAAAATCACCATTATAAATTTCATAACTATTTCTCCTTTGTTGTTAAGAATTTTTGTCTATGAGAAAATAGTTTTAAAAGTACAGGATGCTGGGTTTTTATCGGTTCTTATTCTAAGAAAGATTGGGTGTCTTAAGCTATCTTCAGTTACCTCCATGCAAGCGCATTCGACAACTGAACCGATAATATTCTCTGGATGTTCTGTTATCTCCCTCCTGAGCTCATCCGTTAAACCTGATGAGACAGTACCAATGGGAGTGAGTACGCCATCCTTGTACGCACCAATTTGTAAAGAAGTTTTCCAACCATAAAAATATGGCTTTGTAACAGGAAGCATATCACCACTTTCTAATACTTGCTTATGATATTTTCCTTTGAAGAATTCGCCTGTAATTCTATCTTGCCAAAATTCCCATGTTTCTATTCCATTACCTGTATATTCTTGTGTTGCATCTTCTAATCCAATACATATTACATCTACTGTATCATTCTTTTTTACTTTTATCATAGACCAAGCTGGTCTTTTTCCTTCTGAGTAAACAGCTTGTCTATTCTTTAAAACAGCTCCTTCTTCTCCGGCCGCAAGTGTGTCTATAATAAAATTATATATATCTTCTGTTATAATTTCTGCTACTTCAACATATTCACTTAATAAATTATGTTCTTTTACTATTTCTGATAACTTATTATATCTATCCCATGCGTTTTTACATGATAAATCCTCACCATCATAACGCATTATATCATGTAGATAGAAATGAATATTTCCTTTTGTTTTTTGTCTCAATATTGCTTTTGCAGGCAAACAACCCATAATACTGCGTACAGAATTAGTTGTTTCATTTGGATAATAAATCTCTCCTGCGACTACTGTATCATTTGGAAGACATGAAAAAGCTTCTTTAAGATGAGGAACATTTGCTATATTCTCTACTGGCAATCCAGTCTTAACGCTTGTACCTCTACTGAATAAATATACTTCTCCACTTTTACTCTTACATAACTCATACCAGTTTCCATCTTTTTTTACTTGAGCAAAATACTCACCTTTTTTACAAATTTCTTCTAACATATGAGTTTTATTTTTTGGTAAACTCCAAACTTCCATTGCTTCGTAAATTGCTGCCTCTGGATAATATCTGTCAACTTCTTCTTGTAAGTACATAATATAAGCAATCTCCTTTAAGATTAAATTTTATAGCATTGTCTTGTGTCTAAATGTTAATTAACATAGCAGAAATAAGTGGTTGTTGAGATGTTATCAAATTGTTTATAAATACCATCTCCTTGTAAAAACTCTGCTTGGAAAAGAACATTAGACGGAGCAGACACCTTTCCTTCTAAAACTAATTTAGCATTATCAATACTTCTTTGTGGAGGGTCGTTTTCCCAAATAGAATTGCCAACACATGAGTATTGTCCTTTTTGGTAAATAACATCATAAATAGTATCTGGAAAATATTCACTATTCGTTCTATTTATTACAACCATACCAACTAACTGTTGCTGTCTGTCAGATATGTTATCTGAACCAGCTTCATTAAATATTAATCTTGCTAATAAGTTTAAATCTTCTTGAGAATAGGTTGGAACTTCTTCTTCTACTACTGCTAATGTCTCTACTGCGGCCATTGCTGCAACCGCATTAGATTCTTCAGCCATTTGTTCCTTAACCATTTGCAATGGAGTTTTTAATCTTTCCTCTGCGTCAATCATATTCTCAATTTTTTCTTTTTCAACTATACTAATATTATACAATATTTTTTCGCTCTTTTCAAGGGACGCGACAGTTGCGGTACTATTACCGACAAAAGCCAACAATAGTACCGTGGTAGAAATAATTATTTTAACTCGTCTTTTTTTAATAGTATTTTTCATTACTCTTTCTCCTTATCTTTACGACAATAGTTATTGCCTATTGGGTTATTTTAGTTGATACTGTAACTATAAATACCATAAAATTTTCTTATATTATATTATGTTAATATTTATTACATTTCCATTCTTTGAAATACGATTACCTTGCGCACTTCTATTTAAGGTTGGGGCATCGGATCCAGTAATTTTAGTTAAACTTGTATCACTATAAATGAGAATGGTATCACTTTCATTTACTGCGGTCGCATCTACTAATATATCTTTTTCCATTACTTTACAACCTATAATACCAATTCCACTTCTGCTTTGCAAAGAATATTCAGTTATAGAAGTTTTCTTAACATATCCATTTTTTGTGGCTGTTAATATAAACTCTTTATCATTTACAGAACAAAAGGTTGAAGCGAAATCGCCATCTTTTAATTTTATTCCTATTACTCCAATAGTATTTCTACCTGTTGAAGTAACAAGAGTGGAATCACATCTCAAAGAGATTCCTTGATTAGTGAATATAATAATATTTTCATCATTAATAAAGCCTATTTTAACTAATTGGTCATTTTCTTTAAGCTTAATTCCTATTGTACCATTACGTTTAATAGAACTATATTCTTCTAATAGGGTTTTCTTTATCATTCCATTTTTAGTTAAGAATAATAAATACTTTGCGGCACCTTCTTTAATAATATCAATAATCTTTTCATCTTTAATTTCTAATATAGAAATTAGATTAGTTCCATCTTTCAAGTCTGTAATAGGTACTCTATAAACTTTACCTAAATTAGAAATACTATAAATAGAACTAGCTGTAGATGTATGCAATATATATTGATATTGGTCAGAGTTCTTTTTGTTTTTGAACGTTTTATTCTCAACAATTTTAATATTCATATTTTTATCAATAGCAATAATAATTGGTTTATCTATAATAGTTTCTTTTTCTTTTTTAATAGTTTCTTTATCTATTTGTGTTATCTCTGTGCGGCGATCATCTTTATATCTATCTCGAATTTCTTTTAATTCTGTTAAGAATATTCTATCTAATTCCGCAGGTGAAGATAAAATTAATTCAAGTTTAATTTTCTTTACTTCGAGTTCTTTAATTTCATCTTTAAGCTCTTGGATTTGTAACTTTGTTAATCTTGCTAATTTCATATCCAAGATTGCTTTAGACTGTCTCTCGCTTAAACCAAATCTTTTTTCTAATTCAGTTTGTGCAATCGCTGAACTATTACTTTGTTTGATGATTTTAATAACTTCATCAATATTAGCCAAAGCAATAATTAAACCATTTAAGATTTCTAACTTATCTATTACTTTTTGAATTTCAAATTCTGTTCTTCTTCTGATTATTGTTCTTCGATGTTTCACATACTCTTCTACAAGTTGTTTGAATGATAATACTTTAGGACTACCATCTACAAGAACAGTGTTATTAATTGAATAAGTATCTTCTAATTGCGTTTTTGCAAACAATACCTTAACTATATTTTCAGGATCGAAGCCCTTAGCAACTTCTATAATAATAGACATTTTAGTATCACTTTCATCTCTAACATCTGTGATGCCTTCTAATACTTTGCTTTCACATAGCTTAACGATATCTTCAATTAATTTTGTTGTTTTAACCATATAGGGAGTTTCATAAAAATTAATTAAAGTCTTGCTTTTTCTTGTTAATATTTCGTACTTTCCTCTAATACGAACCCTACCTCTACCTGTAGAATATCCTTCTAATAATTCCTTTTGATTAATTATAAGTCCACCGGTTGGGAAGTCTGGTCCAACTAATAAACTCATAATCTCTTTCATAGATATTTCGGGATTTTCAACATATGCTTTTACAACATCATACACATTTACAATATTATGTGGTACTATACTACAAGCCATCGCAACAGCAATCCCAATTACTGGATTTACTAATACATTTGGAAAAGACGAAGTTAAATACACTGGTTCTTCTCTATCTTCTGCATAGTTTGGTTGCCACTCTATTGTATTTTTCTTTATATCCTTTACCATATCTTCAGCAACTTTTGATAATCTTGCTTCAGTATAACGCATGTGCGCTTGGGGATTACCATCCCTGTCACCAAAAGCTCCGTGACCATCTATTAATGGATAACGCATAGTAAAATCCTGTGATAATCTTACCATTGCATCATATACTGATGAGTCTCCATGAGCATGGTATCGACCCATTGTATTTCCTACTATTGATGCAGATTTCTTATATGGCTTATTACTTGCCAAGCCATCTTCAAAAGCAGTCCATATGATTCTTCTATGAACCGGCTTAAGACCATCTTTTACGTCCGGCAATGCTCTATCTGTAATAACAGACATAGCGTAGTTTATATATGATTGTTCAACCTCTTCATTAATATTCGATGGGAATATAGTTTCATCAATCTGTGACATGTTTTAAATACGCCTCCTCTAACTCCTTAATTGCCGCAGTTGCAAGTTTATCTGCCATTTCATTAAACTCTACTCCTGCATGACCTTTGACTTTTTCAATTTTAATATTTCTTTCATATTGCATTAGTTCGTATAGTTCTTTAATAATATTAATGTTCTCTGGCGGCTTGCTATCACTTTTTTTAATCCAATTATTAGATGCCCAAGTGAACATCCATTTATTAATTGTATTCACTACATAACTTGAGTCAGTATAGATTTTTATTTCCTTTGGTGTTGTAGTGTTCAAAGCTTTACTTAATTTGATAGCATATAAAACTGCTTTAAGCTCCATAATATTATTTGTAGTATTTCTTTCATTGTACTTATACATTTTAACATATTTATTATTAACAGTCAATACAACTCCAAAGCCGCCTATGTTATTCTCATAGCCATTACCTATACACCCGCCATCTGTGTAGATCTCTATCATGACTCCACCTCTTAATAATTATCGTATTCTCTTAATTGTTTTAACTCTTCTTTTATTTCTCTTCTGCTTTTCTTTTTAGAAGCGTGCGCCCCACATCCCTGGCGCACGTTCTGATAGTAATTAGTTACACTTGTAGGTCGTAGCATTTCTTTAAGAATCTCTTCTTTTGGTATTACGACGCTGCCTAGCTCTCTTTTCCTTTTTTTCCTGTTCGACACTTTTTTCCACCTCTTCTATTTGGACTGGAGTGGCTTCTTCACTCATTCTTTCTGTAGGATCTGTTTTCTCATTTTGACAACATTCTTCAGTACAAGGTTCTTTATATTCATCAGGTATAAATTCTACCATCTCACCTTTTTCATCAATCTTATAAAAACTCACACCATCAAAAATTTCAAATTCATTTGTCATAGTATTAGTTATAACAATAGGGTAATCAACAAATAAGTCTCTTTCGCAAGACGACATTACTGTTCTAATAGCTTTCTCTTTTGGAGTTAACTCTGTGTCTCTTAAAATGATATATGCACTTTCCGCAACGTCGCGACCGGACCCAATAGCAAACATATCACCCAGTTCTAGTATAGCCCCATCTTGTTGTATCATGAAACAGTCTTGACCATGAGCTATAAGAAAAGATGACTGAGAATACACAATTCCATCTTCCTTTACTAATCTACCAAACTTATCTAATTCCTTAAATATTCTTGGCACTGTATCTCTAACCATACTTTTAAAATTGATACTATTCCTAAATATATCACCCTCTGGGATAAATTTTTCGTCAGAAGTAGAAAGTATGTTTAAATCTCTTAATGAACCAACTCCACCCATGTTAATACCCATATCATTTTTCCAAATTTTAAATGAATGCTGAGATAATAATAACCCTTTTGTCCAACCAGAAGTTACCTGACTATCCGCAGCTAACCATATTTTATCCTCATCTCGAATCGCTACTACTACTGACATATGCTGTCCTCCAAGTATTTTATTTTGAATACTTAACTATTAAAAGATTTAAGTATTTTTCAAGCTCTGCATTATATTCTACAGTTTCATTCCCTTTAAAAGATTTTAGGGCAACGAAAAAATCATCTTTAGTTAATGAGCTGGGGCTCTTAGTTAGAGCTGTCAATAATGTATCTAACATATCTATTGAGCCCAAAGTATACATGACGTTATATTTATTCGTATCTACTACAGCGTCAAACACTTTTCCTTTGGCTAATTCAATATCAGATTTCTGAACTATTTTAAAATGATTAAAATCCATAATGTTCCCCCCCTATATTGCTATATTCGCTTTATAAGCGTTATTACTTACAAATTCTTTCCTTGGGGTTACACTACTACCCATTAAGTTATTAAACATCAGCGCAACATCTTTTTCATCTAGCATAGCTAATTGTTTAAGTCTGCGTTTTGAAATGTCCATGGTTGTTTCTTTTAATTCTTCAGAAGACATCTCTCCTACGTGTTATCCACTATTACTAATGGCACTGACTATTTCTTCTCTATAAAATAGAGTCTACTGTTTCCCAATGCGTATCAATAGCACCAGTACTCTCCTACAAAGGAGATAGTCGATACAGGTTAAACTATAATATCTTTCCAATTTTGATAAGTCCAAACATTTCCGAATGAACCAAGTGTTAATAGGTCTTTATAATCTTCATATACAGTAGCACGTTTTTCTCCATTTTTCTTTCTAAATCTTATATTATAAACATCTTCTTCAGTTAGTTTAGCTCTACCATTTTTAGAACCTGGATTCGCTGTATTATTAGAATGAAATTTTATGTTTTCAAGAGTATAAACTTCTGGCATAATTTTTTTCCAAGTCTCGTATTTCCATATTTTATCAAAACCACTAAAACCTATTTTATCTACATAATCAATATAAACAATATTTTTTCTTTCTCTATTATTATATCTTATTCTTATATTGATAACATCTGATTCTGATAATTTATGATTTGGATGCAATTCGCCATCTCTTTTAAATCCACCTATATCTCCACCAATTGTTTCATTATATCCTTTTATATAGGTTTCTTCTTTTTCAATCCAATAAATTTCTCTTTCTGCTAACTGATCGACTTCACAATACTCTAAGATTTGCCAATCAAAATTTTGAATTCCATATTTACGGAATGCTCTATATAATGCTTTATTATATTCTTTACCAGTTTCTTTTAAATAATTTTGTTGATGATTTTTCCATCTCTCAAAAATATTAACTGATAAACCTATATAACATTTTCCATTCTCTTTGTTTGTTATTTTATAAATACCACTTACCATAATTTACTCCTCAATTGTATTTGAGGATGATACTATAATTTCTTCCCACGAGATCATCCTCATACATATATCAATTTTATTCATTTCAGTTTACCCTAAAATGACCTAATATATAGTAGGACTTCCTCGTTAGCTTATCCTAAGATAAACCCCAGTGATTACTGGAAAAATAGATGAGGGCCGGACTAACTCTTACCCTTTAAAACGATACACATCATAGTTCTCTCCACCATGTTTTGCTTTATATTGTTGAAGTTCTGAATCATCTAATAAATATTGGTGATTTTTTCCTTTAACTATTTTATATAATGGAGGCATTGACAAATAAATATTACCTTGTCTAATTAACTCTGGCATGTACTTAAAGAAGAATGTCATTAATAATATTTGAATATGTGCTCCATCGCGTGTAATTCTTATGTTTCCATAAGCACTGACTATCTTTTACTCTCTATTGAGAGGAGACCATTTCGAACTACGTATCAATAGTAGCCCTACTCCCCTGCCCATAAGGCTTAGGGGATAGTCGATACAGGTTCAACTATTTATCCATTTCTTTTCTTTTTTCTTGTATATGGGGAGTATTTTATAGCTTCTTCCCCAAAGCATTGCTTGAAATGTTTGATAGGATACACGATTTTTGTAATCTTCGTATATTTGTTTAGCGCTTTCATTTACATATCTTTCTCTAATTTTAATTACTTCTTCATTAGAGAATTGGGCAGATGCACTATTTCCACCATTACTATTTTGATAAATATAATATTCTTTATTTTCTTTTGTAAATACTTCTGGCATTATATGTGCCCAAGAGCGACCTTGCCATAAGTTTTGAAAGTATCCAAAAGAAATAATATCTTTATATTTTTCATAAACGTCCTTTTGTTTTAAGCGATTATTATAGGCTTTTCTAATGTCAATAATATCTTGTTCAGTTAGTTTTGCTTTTGGATTATTTTCTCCTACTACATCTGTAAGTCCTCCATCGAACTTATTTCCAGACTTTGTAGCTTGAAGTTTATCTATCCAGTATTTTTCTTTAATACTTAATTCTTCTATTAAGCATTCTTCTAATACTTCATAATCAAAAGCATCTTTTCCTTTTTTTCCTATATAATCGTCAAAAGGTATCCTTGACTGAGAATAAGATTTTTGGATATGTTCTTTAAATCTTCTCTCTATATCATTTGATTTACCTATATAAAACATTGTAGGATTGTCTTTTTCTGTAATTTTATATATTCCTATCATTTTAATCTCCTTCATTTTTATTAAAAGAGAATTGATAAATAGATGTTTCCCACGGGATTCCCATGCTCTTATGAGTTTAGGGTTCCCCGTTAGCAATATTTTTCTCTTTCATATTTATATGAAAACCATATGGGTCATATAAATATATTTTGTCCAAATATTACCCGCTTGATTAAGCGAAAAGTCTTTCATACGCCGTATTACTGACGTCTGCATCACTCATAATAATAACTTTATGATATCTCAATTTATTATAATTAAAATCTTTTCCAACTCCGGCTCCGAGACAAGAAACAATAGATTTAATTTCTTCATTGGCTAATACCTTTGATAAATCCATATCTTGTGTATTCAACACTTTACCACGTAAACTCATAATTGCTTGAGTATGTTTATTTCTTGCAGGTTTTGCAGAGCTTGCCGCAGACTCACCTTCAACTAAAAACAATTCTGTTTCATCTGGATCGTTGCTTATACAATCAGTTAGTTTTCCTGGAAGCTTCGATTTAATTACTGATTTTGAAGTTTCTCTAATTACTTCTCTTGCTTTCTTTGCCGCAAGTCTTGCCTTTTTACTTAATAAAGCCTTGTCAACAATAGCTTTAAGTTCTTTTGGGTTTTGGTCAAACCAAGTTCTAATCTCTTTACTTACTAATCTTTCTACTATTGTACGTCCTTCGGAAGAAGTTAATACATCTTTTGTTTGACCACTAAATACTGGTTCCGGCATATATAAGGACAAGACTAATGTTAAGCCCTCTTTTAAATCTTCACCAGTTAAATTATCATCTTTCTCTTTCAATATTTTATTATCTCTTGCACATTCATTAACAGCACGAGTCATTGCAGCTCTAAATCCTGTTAAATGAGTTCCTGCGCTATTAGGAATATTGTTTGTATATATTCTTGTTGATTCAGAGTAATCAGTTGAATAAGCAAGAGCAATAGATACAGAATATCTTTCTTCTGTTACTTTTGTATTAAAAACTGATGTTACTTTAGTTTTATCTTTGATAATAGAATTAACATAATCAACAATACCATTCATAGAATGATATACTATTTGCGGATCATCCTTATAATCTAAAGTAATCTTTAACCCTTCGCATAAATAGGATAATTCTTCTAATTGTTTTTTAAGTCTTTCTTTGTTTAATTCTATTCCATTTTTAAATATTTCTTTGTCAGGTCTAAATTGAATTGAAGTTCCATGCTCATGAGCTTTCCAGCTTTGTACTTTAAAAGATTTTTTAATTCCTTTTTCAAAGCTAATCATAGCATGTTGTCCATCTCTTACTGAAGATACATTAAAACATTCAGACAATGCATTCGTAGCTTTTGAACCAATACCATTCATACCTCCACTGGAATTATATCCACTAGAGCCGTCTGAATTAAATTTTGCTCCTGTATGCAACTTTGTAAATATATTTTCTAATGTTTCTGTTCCATCTTCAGCTTTACCAAAAGGGACTCCCCTGCCGTTATCTGTAACGACTATCATATCCATTTTTCCAATTCCTACATTAATTTCAGTACAATAACCAGCTAAATATTCATCTATTGCGTTTGATAAAATTTCAAGCGTTATATGATGAATTCCATCTTGCTCAACTGAACCAATATACATGCCAGGTCTAGTTCTAATTGCTTCTATTCCTTCTAATGTTTTTATATCTCTTACACTATAGTTATTAGTTTGCATCATTTTCTCCTTTCATGATTATAATATATTATATCATATTTTTTTACAGCTGTCAAAAATACGAGAAAAGAAAATAAACTGACGATGTTCTTATCAGTTTATTTAAAATTAAGTTATTCTAACTATCTTATTGTTCTTTGTCCGCAAGTAATTTTTGTTCATAGGCTTTATCTTTTTTCCTATTTTTCCTAATCTTTTGCATTAGCTGTTCTTTACCACCTATAAAATGTTTTAAACCAAATTTTAAAGCTTCAGTTTGTTGCTCTTGAAGGAACAATTGATTATCTAATTCTCCAACTTTAGCTAATAGCTTACGTATTTCTTTTTCTACCTTCTTTGATTTAGCAGAACTTCTCTTTATTTTTGCACGAGTTTCCGCAATAGTAAGACCAGTAAATTCAGTGCCGAAGTCTACATCATCTGGATGTAATCTAGCAATTCCAGTATAGACCTCACCCTTTTCATATATGGTAAATTCTGCATATCCTTCTTCTTTATTATACTTATACCTTTTCCGCATAACTTTCCTCCTTAAATTCTCCATTTATAAAATCTTGATAAAATTGTTCGTAGTCATAATCATCAAAGGGACGGATCTCCACATGATTATATTCACTTTTACATTTAACACAATAGAGTTTCTTTAAATGATGATACTCTCTTTGTCTACTGCTCTTTCTTGCGATTGGGATGCCCTCAGTTCCACAGTTTGTGCAGTAGAACTTATTAATTGTATAATGTCTTAACCGCATATCTGACTCCTTGTATTTTTTATTTATTCATTATTATAATATATTATAACATAAATTTTTAAATACTTCAATATACAAGGAATCAATATATACCATTTATGAAAAATCTAATGATTTCATTAATGTATATTGGCTGAAAGCTCAACGAAACGTTCCTCATGGAATATCACTTTTGGTTTCATTTCCGAATTTTCTATTAATTCCTTTAAAAATAGCATTTCTCCTCTTGTAGCTATTCCATATAAGTGAACTATACTTCTTTTTCCAATGTTATATTCATTAAAATAATCATTGAAGTTTGCTCTAGTATTTGGCTTATCTGTCATATTAACTATCTCTGAGAAGCTCCAATGAGTGTGTGTATCGTAAGGTAAAGATTTATTAATACTATTGCCTATCATTGAATAAATATTAAAATATTCATTAATAGCTAAATATTTATCTTCTCTGCGTATATTAGTAAATTGGTTAAACATTTCTCCTATTAAGAGATCATTACGTTTAATGGTTTCTATCGCATCATCTGTGCTTTTGCTATCATAGTTTGATAGGAACATTACATCATACTCATTTGAACTGTTATGCATAATAGCACCATGGCATCTATCACATAAGTTTACACCAAATAAACTATTGTAATGAGCATAGTCATTATGGAATAATTCACCACAATCAGGACATTCAAAGTAATACTGATCTCTACAATCCGGACAAATATTTTCACTGTTAAGGTAATACATATCATCTGTATCCCAATAATTTCCACAATTATCACATTGGGATTCCTTTGAACCTCTGCAACATTGGCAAGTACAATCATAACCTTCTGTAGCAATGCCACTACCGCACTCAAAGCAATACGCATCTTCACCAATATCAATGATTGAATATCCTAAAATGCCATTCGATAGTCTATAAACTTCTTCATCCTTTAACTCTTTAATATAAGCACCTCTATTGTTATTATCCAAGTCAGAGTAAAACATTGGGTTATCTATATTGTTCCAAGTAACTCTTTTAGGTTTGTTGAAGTCCTCCTTTTTAGTAAAGGTATTATCAGTTATCTTATCAAGGACAACTTCTAATTGGTTAAGAAACACATCTGACTTATATGGATATTGAGTATTTATAATAATACCTTTTTCATTAAGATGCACTAAGCATCTCCATATTTTAGAGTTCCACTGCACATCACCCATAGGCCAGTAAGTATCGTTAAACAAATTTTCATCTTTATCTTCCATAATATAAGCTACTAAAGTAGTCTTATCTACCATGTAATTAAAATTACCACCTCTATAATCACCATCAGATAAAGCGTGGCAAGATCTCCAACCATATTTATTTTCGCTTACTGTTAGGTAATCTAATGGATGAATAGATAAATAAACATTCATCATTTTTTTGTTAGTGGTTAACTTTTGTGTATAAGTTGAATATAAGTCTTGAATTCTTCTTAGCATTTCTTTTTCTTTTATAAAGAATTTCATAGACTTACTATATTTACTATCCTCTTCAATATAAAACGCATTTTTTGGTTTTGGAAAATCATAATAGTCCGGAGATGCATAACCATAAGTAAGTATATTATTTAAGAATCCTTCTTTATTAACATTAAAACTAGTCACACGTATTAGAGATATGATGTCATTATTCGATGATTGAAAACTATTAGCTAAGTCTTCTAACTCTTGTATAAAATTACTAAAAGCTTCATCAACTAATTCATCTGTTGCTACGCCTAAGAAAGGCTCTGATTTATAAATTAATTGCTCTCCTAAAAATTTATGCAAATAGGTCTTATTAGTTTGCCATTTGTTAAGATTAAGATTCATAGCCTCTTCAATATTTGCTCCATTAAAATTTTTTAACACAACATTCATAACATCATCATAAAACTCTTTATAACTTATCATATTTTCCGTACCCTCCATATATTTAAACTTCTAAAAATTTCTTACAAGTATCACAAACGTACCCAAAATTTTTAATAAATGTTCTATGTCTAACTATTTCTAAACAACAGTCACACATTTTTAATTTTTTATTACCCTTGCCTTTTTTAAAATCTAATTTTTCTTCAATATAAATAAATGATTGATTTAATATTTTACTTTTTTGTATCATTTTTACTATTATATCATAATTTTTTATAGTTTCCAATAGACATAAGCATTCTGCATCAGTATGCTCATTGTAGTAACCTACTGATAAATTCACTCCTGCAATGCCAGTAAGTGGACATATAACGCTAATATCTGAAAATAATCCAATCGCCGGCACAAAGCCAAAAGAAGAAATATATTTAGTGAACTCTGGATTGTCACAAGAGTAAAACACACAATCATTACTCCCTCTTCTATCTAATTGTATGATATATTTAATCTTGGTATTTTTAAGTTTATTCTTATAATTACTAGCGAATATCGCCGCAGACTTTGCCCCAATTTCTTCATCTCTTGTAAATAAAATATATGGAGAAATTCCATCTCTTATGAGTTTTAATATCATAAATATTCCAACTCTATCATCTGCACCTAAACCATCAGGACTCCATAACATCTGTAACTCCGAGTCATACAAGATAATTTTTTCTTTAAAATATTGTGAACTTAATGATTTATGGTCATATACTGTATCCATATGAGCAACGAACATAATTGGGTCAGTTCCTCGCACAAATAAGTAATCTTTGTTCATGTCTAAATCTTTTTTATTATATTGTGTTACTAATAATTTTGCTAAATAAATATGGAGATCATCTTGACTCATTTTTAATATTGTCGATAATAGTTCTCTATCTTCCATTGTGAATTCAGACATTATGCACCTCTTTTTTTGTATTTTTTACCTTATAAAATATTATAACATATAAATTAAGAATTGTCTATAAATTTGACATCTCTTGAAAAAAAGTGTATAATATTTTATAAGGTAAAAATATCCCTACCAAATAATTATATTAAGGAGGCCATTATAAATGACTAATATTGGCGAACAATTTGAATGCTATTCCAAAAAAGCTTATGGATTCTTAACTATGAAAGGTTTTAGATATGATAGAACATTTATCCATAAGACAACTAAGAAAAAAGCTTGGGTTTATATTATGACGGAAGAACTTGCTGAAGCATTAAAAGAATGGACAAATAACAAACCCCCGTTGAATAATAATTTGCTATAAAGGAGAATGATATTATGTTACAAATTTATCTATTATTTGCTATGATGTATTTATTATTTTATATTGTAATAATATCATTTGATGATAATGTATTATTTAATATTGAAAATAATGCAGAACACTTTTTCCGAAATAATAACTTTTTTCAAGGAGCTCTACCAAGAGCTCCTACCTCTTATTTATTCTTAACTATAATATCCCAACGTTTATTTAATTCACTGACTAGTTTCTCTCCCATAGCTTTGTTTGTAAAAGAATATAACATATATCCTTCTTTTCCATTTAAGATGGCTTCGTAGTTATCTCTAACCATTCTTAAGTAGTCCGGATAGGATAAGCCGAAGACTCTTGCCGCAAGCAAATTATAAGAGCCTCTTATTGGTGTATCTATATATTCATATGTTTCATCGTTTAAACCAATACGATACTTACCAATCGTTGACATTGCTTCTAATTTAAATGCTTTCATATAGACACCTCTTTTCTTAAATCTTCCATATCTTTTTTCTCTTGTTCAGTAAAAGATAGGTAATATTTCCAATCGTTTGGAAACCTTATTGTTGATGCATCGGGTATCTCTTTATCAAAAGTGATTTTACTCTTGTTAACTTCTTCTTCTGCTATATAGTTCTCTACTATATACTTTTTAACAGTAGAGCCGGAGAAACCAACTTCTCTTGCTACCCCGGCATATGTGCCGATTTCCAAATATAACTCATTCATTTTTTTAATATCTTCATCAGTTACTCTTCTAGCTGCTGGCATATTAATCCCTCCTTGGATAATAAGTTCTTAACCAATAATTTTTCATCTTATAAAATGAATCATATGTGATCTCT
>UZAT01510236.1_pt1 | contig 19121 bp, 15 predicted proteins | sample 2160861 | NCBI WGS metagenome assembly UZAT01 (sample SAMEA5138306, study PRJEB28736) | viral metagenome | reverse complement strand
TAAACGAAGTAAAACAAAAACAATTATTTCCTTTTGGAATTGCAATATAACATTCAGAGAAAAATGAAAAAGGTAGCCATTCAAGGCGGTTTAGGTTCTTATCACGATGTGGCAGCGCGCAATTACTTCTCAGACGATGAGCTGACTATTGTGCCCTGCGTCTCTTTTCGTGATATCTTTGCTGAAGCAAAAAAAGACAATACTCTTATAGGACTCATGGCCATAGAGAATACTATTGCAGGGGGCTTGCTTCCTAATCACGATTTGCTAAAACTTAATGATTTGTGGATAGCAGGTGAATGCAAATTACGTATATCGCATTGTCTAGCAGCTCTACCGGGACAAACACTCGCTGATATAAAAGAGGTAACATCACACCCTATGGCTCTTATGCAATGTAATGATTTTTTAGACACCATGACTGGTATCAAAGTGGTGGAGCATGAAGATACGGCACTTGCGGCAAAGGATATTGCCGAAAACAATTGGCAGGGAGTTGCAGCTATATGCAGTAGCTACGCTGCCGATCTCTACAATTTGAACGTATTGGCTACCGCCATTGAAACTAACAAACGCAATTACACTCGTTTCTTAGTTTTGTCGCAGGAACATATGCTAGCAGATTTACAAAAGAATGGCAACATAAACAAGTCGTCACTTGTTTTTGTATTATCTCATAACGAGGGGAGTTTGTCGCGTGTGCTTTCGGTGTTGTCATTCTATGGCATCAATCTAACGCGCATACAATCACTCCCCATTATTGGTCGAGAATGGGAATATCAATTTTATATTGATCTCAGTTTCTCAGACTATCATAGGTATAAACAATCTATTGAAGCAATAATGCCCCTAGTGGCCGATTTGAAAGTCCTAGGCGAATACAGCAAAGGCAAAAATATAGATATCGAAAATTATTAAAAAGATGGAACATACTAATTTTATTGAACCGGCAGACCACGTAAAAAATATTTCGGAATATTACTTTTCCGTTAAACTGCAAGAAGTTGCTAAAATGATTGCTGAAGGCAAAAATGTAATCAGCTTAGGAGTTGGGAGTCCCGATTTACCACCCTCGGAGTATGTGGTAGATGAATTGTGTAAAACTGCATCGCGCAACGATATTCATGGATATCAACCCTATTCAGGAATCCCCGAATTGAAAGAAGCATATGCCAATTGGTACAACAGATCTTATAACTTAGATCTTTCTCCCTCAGAGGTGCTCCCACTCATTGGTTCTAAAGAGGGAATTATGCATATCTCTCTGGCATTTGTCAATGTGGGAGACGGTGTGTTGGTTCCTAATCCTGGATATCCCACCTATACATCGGTGTCTAAACTTATGCGCGCCAATGTTATTACCTACGACCTTGTCGAAACAGACAGCTGGATGCCCGATTTTGAGACATTAGAATCAATGGATCTATCTGGTGTGAAACTAATGTGGGTGAACTATCCCAACATGCCTACAGGAGCCAATGCTTCAATGGAATTGTTTGAGAGATTGGTTGCTTTTGGAAAGAAACACTCCATTGTCATTTGTCATGACAATCCCTACAGCTTTATACTCAACGATAAACCATTGAGTATATTGCAAGTGGAAGGAGCTAAGGATATTTGTATAGAACTAAATTCAATGAGCAAATCACACAACATGGCCGGATGGCGCATGGGCGTGCTTGCCTCTAATGAGCAATTTGTGCAATGGGTGCTGAAGGTGAAAAGCAATGTAGATAGTGGTCAGTTTAAACCTATGCAACTGGCAGCGATTAAAGCACTCGAAACACCTATGCAGTGGCATGACAATATGAATCTGCTTTATGAGCAACGCCGACTGTGGGCCTACAAGATAATGACCATTTTGGGCTGCAAATTTAGCAAAGAGCAAGTAGGACTTTTTGTATGGGCAAAAATCCCCAGTTACGAAGTTGGTAGCGAAGATTTGATAAACGGCATATTGCAACATGCACATGTTTTTATTACTCCTGGATTCATTTTTGGCACGAATGGAGAGAGATACATTCGTATATCGCTAGGAACTTCGGCTAACAAGATTAAAGAAGCATACGAAAGAATTGCAGATTACTTAGTAAATAGGAAAACGTTAAGATAAGATATGAAAATAGAATCAATATTACTGCCTGGAATAGACGAAAAGCGCCCTCTTATAATATCGGGCCCTTGTAGTGCAGAAACAGAGGAGCAAGTGATGGAAGCTGCTAGAGAATTGGCAGCCAATGGAGTAAAAATATTTAGAGCGGGCATTTGGAAACCTCGCACCAAGCCTGGAGGTTTTGAAGGTGTTGGTATCCCTGGCCTTAAATGGTTGCAACATGTGAAACAAGAAACAGACATGTATGTAGCTACAGAAGTGGCTACAGAAAAGCATGTGTACGAAGCCTTGAAACACGGCATTGATATGCTCTGGATTGGTGCTCGTACGACTGCTAATCCCTTTGCTGTACAAGAGATAGCAGACACATTGCAGGGTGTGGATATGCCTATATTTGTGAAAAACCCTGTGAATGCAGATCTTGAACTTTGGGTGGGAGCCTTTGAGCGTTTAAATAATGCAGGCATCACTCGTCTTGGAGCCATTCATCGTGGATTCAGCACAGCCGACAAAAACATCTATCGCAACCTTCCTCAATGGCACATACCCATTGAACTGAAAAGACGATTCCCTAATTTACCTATCATTTGCGACCCGAGTCACATTGGGGGAAGTCGCAAATTGATTAAAACAATTTCGCAACAAGCAATGGATTTAAACTTCAAGGGGCTTATCATCGAGAGTCATTGTAATCCAGACGATGCTTGGAGCGATAGCAGTCAACAAGTGACTCCTACAGAGCTGAAGAAGATATTGCAATCGCTCATTATAAGAGAGACAACACAGTCAACTGAAGATTTGTCTGACCTGCGCAATCAAATTGATGAGATAGACAATAGTCTGCTCGAAATGTTAAGCAAACGCATGCGTGTGTCGCGCGAAATTGGAACTTACAAGATAGAGCACAAAATGCACATCGTGCAAACCGTTCGCTACGACGAAATTTTGACTAACAGAATTGGGCAGGCCGAGAAAATGGATATGTCGGGTGGTTTTGCCAAAAAGTTTCTTGAGGCAATTCACGAAGAGTCTGTACGCCAACAAATGGTGATAATGCATGCAGATAATAAAAATGGAGATGTTGATTAATTCTTTATCAATAGTCAGAATTGGAATAATAGAAAATAACAAACCATCGGCTGAAAATAAAGCCTAATAGATTATAGTAGAAAAAGAGACAATGAGAATATTGATAGTAGGAGCTGGCAAGATGGGGTCGTTTTTTGCCGATTTGTTGAGCTTCGATCACGAAGTGGCTTTACTGGACATCGATCCAAAGAGGCTGCGATTTATCTACAATACCCAACGAATGACTTTGCCCCAAGAGGTGGAGCCATTCAACCCCGAACTGGTTATAAATGCTGCAACATTGGCCTTTACCATTGAGGCCTTTGAGTCCATTTTACCCTACATATCGCAAACCTGCATTCTGTCGGATATTGCTTCGGTGAAAACTGAACTCAAGACTTTTTATGCCGCAGCAAAAAGGCCTTTTGTTTCTACTCATCCCATGTTTGGACCGACATTTGCGAGCTTAAACGACTTGAGCACACAGAGTGCCATCATCATTTCGGAATCAGACCATATGGGGAAAGTTTTTTTTCGCGATCTTTACAATCGTGTCAAGCTCAATGTATTTGAATACACGTTTGACGTGCACGACGAAACCATTGCCTATTCGCTTTCCATTCCTTTTGCTTCAACCTTGGTGTTTGCTGCAGTAATGAAGCACCAAGATGCGCCAGGCACAACCTTCAAACGACACATGAGTTTGGCCGAGGGTTTGCTGTCGGAAGATGATTACTTGCTTACTGAAATCCTCTTCAATCCTTACACATCGGATCAAGTGGAAAGGATTCGTGAAAAGTTGAAAGAGCTGCTGCACATCATTAAAGAAAAAGATAGCATACACATGAAGCAATTTCTTACTGAGGTTCGCACAAATATAAAATAGATAGGATAGATTGCTATTAGAGAGTAGTATGGGTGCGTCGTAACGTACTTATACTACTTTTTTTATGCTTATAGTTTATAGATATCTCATCAAAAGAACACTTCTAAGCGTCCTTTTTATAACGATATAACTTACATATATCGCTATAGTTTAAATCTTCCGACCTCTCAATATTTCTCTTTTTCCTGGAGGCCCAGGTAGTCTTTCAACGGTGAAACCGGCTGATTGAAGCATTCGTCGTACAACGCCTTTGGCGCAATAGGTGGTGATGATGGCATTTGGATTACAGAGCGAAAAGAGCTTGTCGAATATAGGTTGTGACCACATTTCGGGTTGCTTTTCGGGTGCAAATGCATCAAAATAAATTATATCGAAAAGGGTGGTAGTGCTGAGATTGTTGGGATTGCTAAAATCGGTGTTTATCTTATTCAAAATGAACGAAGGGGTTATCTCAGTAGCTTCATTCCAAGGTGCTTGGTGCAGGGCCATAAAAAGGGGTTCTTTTGCCTCTTCAGTCAGCTGCTGTGGATAGTTTAGTTGCTTGGCGCTGTCAGCTTCTATTGGATATAACTCTAAGGAGGTGTAGTGGACTTGCTTGTTAGAACTCTCGGCTTGCAAAAGCGAGAGAAAAGTATTGAGTCCTGTTCCAAAACCAATTTCTAGCACATTTATTTGTTGCAACTCGCAAGCATCAAATCCCGTGTGGATATACACATGTCGCGACTCTTGTATGGCTCCGTGAGTGGAGTGATAGTGCTCGTCCAGATGAGGCACAAAGAGGGAGTGAGATCCATCTTCGGTTGTTATCAGTTGTGCGTTTAATTGCGTTTGCATAAATGGGATCTATTTGAGAAAATAAAAGGCAAATGTACCAATTTCTTGCTTGATGCATTGCGAAAAGCATTAATATTACTAAATTTGTACTTTGGTAAAATCAAATCCAATAGAATCAAATTCAAATGAAAAATTATATATTCCTTGTACTCTTTTTTTTCTTAGTTGTTAGTTGCAACTCTTTCATGGAGAATGAGCCTACTATTTCGGTAACTATAGAGCCTCAGCGCTATTTTGCTGAGATGATTGTGGGCGACAATTTTAAGATAAACACCATAGTACCACCCGGAACTAGTCCTGAAACTTATGATCCGACACCTTCGCAGATGGTGGCCTTGGGTAAAAGCACTTTGTATTTCAAAGTTGGCTATTTAGGTTTTGAAAACGCTTGGGGCAAAACGCTTCAAGAGAACAATGCAAATGTAGAAGTGGTGAATACATCCAATGAAATTGTCTTGATTGAGGGTGGCGACTACAATGTTGAAATTGGTGAGCACCAACATCATGATGGGCACGACCACTCAGGCATTGACCCACACACATGGAGCTCGCCCAAGGGTGCTCTCATAATGGCCGAAAATATGCTGAACGCATTGGTGATGGCCGATGTGGAGAACCAAACGATGTATCGCGAAAACTTCAAGGTGTTGCAAGAAGAGATAGTACGAACGGACCTAAAGATAGCTTCTTTACTGGAGAATGCTCCTGTTAAATCATTCATTATATATCATCCTGCATTGGGGTATTTTGCTAGAGATTACAATTTGACTCAATACAGCATTGAATTTGAAGGAAAAAGCCCCTCACCTCAACAACTGAAACAGATGATTGACTTTGCTCACGAGCAGGGAATCAAAACTATCTTTGTTCAGAAAGGGTTTGATATGAAAAATGCTGAATCGTTGGCCAATGAGGTGGGGGCCTCCATCCATTCCATTGATCCCTTGTCGTACAATTGGAGCGAAGAGTTGATAAAGATTGCCGAAATACTATCTGAAAATGAATAAGATACTTGACATATCTGATGTGTCTGCTGGTTATGACAACAATCCGCGCATAATTAAGAATATCTCTTTCTCGGTATCTCAAAAAGATTTCTTAGGTATTATTGGCCCCAATGGTGGGGGCAAAACTACATTGTTGCGCACCATTATGGGTTTGATAAAGCCTACGGAAGGGCGAGTGTCTTTTTATAACGATGAGGGGCAAAGTGTATCTAAGATAAACATTGGCTACTTGCCTCAGCTCAACAAAATTGATCAGAAATTCCCCATTACGGTGCACGATGTTATACTCTCAGGTTTGTCCATGAGCAGTAAACTGCCTGCATTTACACTTCCTGTAAAATACAGAAAGCGTGTGCAGCAAGTTGCCGAGCAAATGGGTGTGGATAATTTATTGAACCGACCCATTGGAGAGTTGTCTGGAGGACAATTGCAAAGAGTTTTGTTGGGACGATCTATTATTGACGACCCTGTGTTGTTGATATTGGACGAGCCCATATCATACGTTGATAAACTATTTGAAACCAATTTCTACAAAATATTGGATGAGATAAACGATAGAATGGGCATTATTTTGGTTTCGCACGACATTGGAACAATTCTATCAACAGTACGAAATGTGTTGTGTGTGAATCAAACAGCTCACTATCATTGTGGCACCGATATTTCACAAGGTTGGTTGGATAAGGCTTTTGATTCGTGTCCATTCGAAATTGTGGGCCATGGAGATGTGCCACATAGAGTGTTGAGAAAACACCATTAGATAATAAAGCTGCATGGAGGACGTAAAGCGTCTAGGTAAATTGCTGATTTCATGGTTTAGCATCTCATTTCTTCATTCTTTTTAAATATACACCGAAATGTTAGAACCTCTACTAATTTCATTGGCCGTCATTCTGCTCATTGTTGGTGTAGCAGGTTCTCTTTTACCTGTGTTGCCTGGTCCGCCCTTGTCGTGGTTGGGCTTGTTACTGCTCAAGTTTGCTCCCTCTGTTAGTCATCATCTTTCTTGGATGGTCATTATTGTAATTGGTTTGTTTACTTTGGTAGTAGCTATTCTCGACAATCTGTTGCCCATCTGGAGCACCAAGCGAATAGGAGGCAACAAGATGGTAGTTTGGGGTTCGGGGATTGGTTTTGTAGCTGGGTTTTGGTTTGGTCCGTTTGGTATTATCTTTGGCCCTTTCTTGGGTGCATTGGTGGGCGGTCTGATATCGGGTTCGCACATAAAAGCTGCATTGAAACATGCCTCTGGTGCATTCATTGGATTCTTTATGGGGATTGTGCTTAAGTTTATAAACTTGGGCCTGATACTCTTTTGGTTTGTGAAAGTGTTGGTCTGAACAGCAGCTGTTAGGTTTTAACTTGTGGTTATTGGCGAATTCCAATGAATCGCAAATATGACTGAGAGGCTCTAACAAAGACGCAATGTGTAGCATTATAAATATCATTTTCTTTCAGCACTATACATCTGATCGAAAATAAAGACCAATTTTTGTAAGACAAAATGATTCATCTAGTCCACTCATCCTTTTATAATTTCGTTCCTCCTATCATTTTAGAATAATCAACCTCATATTTCTTTCACTTTGTTTGAAAATGCAACGTTTATCAGTTGGAAATCAAAAACACTGCGGTGGATGAGAAAATCATCTGTTCAAAATTGCATCTACCGTGGTAGAAATGTTTTAAGAAGAATAAATGGTCTATTTTTGAGAGAAAAATGAGAGATAAATGCCTTAAATGGGAGAAAAGCTGCGAAGAATTGAAAAATCATGCCATGACGCTAAAATTCTACGGCATGAAAAAGATTTTCATCCTATTAATCGCCAATAAAATCATGTGAAAAGGAAGATAAAGACATAAATGAGTAATTTTCGGGCGTGAAAAGGAATTAAATGTGTTTGTTGTCCAAAACACCGCGGTGTTTGCAATTTTCAACACTATTTCTTTCGAAACACCGCGGTGGAAATGTTTTAAAAAACTTTCTCACGAAACACCACGGTAGAAATGGTTTAAAAAACTTTTCTTTTGTAAATGCCTCGAAAGAAAGACCATTCTTATTTCTGAAATTCTTTCTCAACTATATACTCTGCAATTTGAACAGCATTGAGTGCTGCACCCTTTTTAATTTGATCGGATACGCTCCAGAATGTCAACCCGTTTTCGTTGGTCAAATCTTTTCTCACACGTCCCACAAATACTTCATCTTTACCTTCCAAAAACAGGGGCATTGGATATTCTTGGCTCTCCATGTTGTCCATCAATATTACACCAGCTGCGTTGGCAAAAGCTTGCTTAGCTTCTTCTACAGATATTGGTCTTTCGGTTTCTATCCATACCGATTCGGAATGTGCACGCAACACGGGTACACGGATGCAAGTAGCGCTTACTTTGATGTCTGAGTGCATGATCTTGCGAGTTTCGTAATACATTTTCAACTCTTCTTTGGTATAGCCGTTGTCTGTGAATGAATCAACCTGTGGAATTAAGTTGTAGGCCAATTGGTAAGCAAATTTAGATACCGTTGGAACTTCACCGCGTTCAATTTCTGCGTATTGTTCTTGCAACTCCTCCATGCCCGATGCACCTGCACCAGATGATGCTTGATAGGTGGACACATGCACTTTGGTGATGTGGGATAGCTCCTCAATTGCTTTGAGTGACACCACCAGTTGAGTAGTGGTGCAATTGGGATTGGCTATAATGTTGCGCGGGCGCGTCAATGCATCTTCAGCATTCAGTTCGGGCACGACCAATGGAACATCTTTATCCATGCGAAATGCACTTGAGTTGTCAATCATGATAGCGCCATACTGTGTGATGGTCTCTGCAAACTCTACCGAGATGCTTCCTCCAGCCGAGACGAAAGCTATGTCGATGTTCTTAAAATCGTCGTTGTGTTGCAGTTCTAATACTTTTATCTCTTTTCCTCTAAAGGTGTATCTTTTTCCTGCACTACGGCCCGATCCAAAAAGTTTTAAACTCTCCACTGGAAAGTTTCTTTCGGTCAATACGCTTAAAAGTTCTTGTCCAACAGCTCCGCTGATACCTACAATTGCTATTTTCATTTTAATGGTTTATTATTTGGGTTGATAGAATAATCTTATTGTTGAATAGATTACAAAAATAGAAACTTTATGCTCAATATATAAGTAAAGCAATAGTTTTATTGATGATTAGGTGTCGTATTATTAATTTTTTAGTGAAATCCGGGACTAATTGATTATTAAGAGACGGTCACAGTTTTATTACTTTCCCCTCATATGCCAACTCTGTTTCGGTGAATACTGCTTTCGCTTCATCTAACAATATATCCAAATTGGTGTATCGTGAGGAGAAATGCCCAATTACAAGTTTCTTCACATCTGCCAACTTGGCTATTTCTGCTGCTTGCTTAGCGGTGGAATGGACTGTTTTGACAGCTCTCGCCAATTCAGATTCGGCAAAGGTGGCTTCGTGGTATAACACATCCACGTCTTTGATATAGGGGACAATAGATTCGTCATAAGCTGTATCCGAACAGTATGCATATGAGCGCGATAGATCGGCTGGTGTTGTCAATCGGTTGTTGTCAATGACATCTCCCCCAGGCGTAGTGAAATGTGCTCCACTTTTAATATTGTTTATCTCCCGAATAGGAATGTTGTAGAAGTCAATCATTTCTCGTTTAATGTGTCGTTGCTTCTCCTTCTCTTTAAAAAGAAAACCTGTAGTCGCAATGCGATGTTTTAGAGGAAATGAGTATATGCTGATTGATTTGTTTTCATAAATTAAATTGTATCCTTTTCTCTTCAATAGTACCAATCGAACATTGTATGATAGATTCTTACAAAAGAAGTTGAGCAGGGGATTTAAAAACTGCTCCATTTCTTGGTGCGCATAGATGGTGAGTTCTGCCGTGCGTCCCAACAAACCGAGTGAGGAAATAAGACCAGGAAGACCAAACACATGGTCACCATGTAGGTGTGAAATGAATATGCTGTGAAGTTTGCCCATGCGAATGCCCAGTTTTCTCATTTGCAACTGTGTGCCCTCGCCACAATCTATCATAAAGAGTTTACTGTTTATATCTACTATTTGTGATGAAGGGTTGTGCATAGTGGTGGGCAAAGCTGAACCACAGCCTAATATTTGGACTTCGAATGTTGTCATCTGTTGGTATAATATTTTCAGGGAATTGTGAGACAATAGATGGGTAATCTAACTAATACAAACAAGACCTGTATGCCTATTGTTCTGTCAGATAGGTTAAAACAGGATAATGATCGGAGAATTTCACCCTGTCAACGGTTGTTTTGTGCGACTTTAGATTTTTGCTGTGCAATATATAATCTATTCTGAACAGAAACATATCTTCGTAATAGGTAATTCCAGGACCAAAGCCCGTGGACGCATAAGCATCTATGAGGTTGCCTTTCATTTTCTTGTAAGCATATGAGATGGGCATATCGTTGAAATCGCCACAAATAATCAGTTTGTCATATTCTTGTCGGTCAATGTATTCGGTAATTTGTTGCGCTTGAATAGCTCTTTTGCTATAAGCACGACCCAATCGTTTCTTTATATTGGTCGTAACTTCCAGTGCCGTGCGAGAATCTTTTTTCAGCAAAAAATCACTATACATTTTTTTGTCCGACGAAGATATTTTATTAGACTCTAAGTGGTTGTTTGACACCAAGTAAGTCTCGCCTTTCACATTGAGGGTATATATGGCAGCGCCATTGTATGATCCATCGAATGAAAATTCACGCGTACTTGTAATGGGATATTTAGAAAAGCAAGCCAAACCATAGGTATGATACTTACCAGAGTATTCAAGTCCTGTGATGGAGCGGTAGGGGTATTTGTCCAGTATTTTGTTTACATCTCTCTGTGTGAGCAACGATTTGCCTGTTTTGCTTATCATGTACTCTTGCAAACAGACAATGTCTGCATCCGTCTTAGCTACATACTCAAGGAGAGGATGGGCAGAGTTTTTTCGGGATTCGCCCATAAATCCCATCACGTTATAAGTGAGGACCTTCAAACTCTCTTCAGGAATTGCTTGGGGCTTAATGTTGAGTGGAAAGAAAGTCGTAATTGGTTTGTAACAGACAATAAGGGCAATGCCAATGACTAAAGCTACTTTACGCTTTTTGAGTATCAGCCATGCTATCAGACACATAACATTTGTTGAGAGAATGATTGGGAATGCTATTCCCATAAAGGAGAAGAAAGCCGTTCGAAGTGGCGAAATATACCATGCAGGAAAAGACAGCAAAAGCATTAGAACAGATACAATGCTAACAGCAAGGAAAATTGTCTTCAATAATTTTCTAAACATGATGATATGATTCTTCCTTATTTATTTTTTACCCGCATCAAACAGCTGGCGCTTCTCTTCAGGCGATAAGCTATTATAGCCAGATTGCTTTAGTTTATCCAATATAGCATCAATTTTCTTCGCTTCTTGGGCTTTTCTGTAGTTGAAGTCATAGTCTGATTCTGCTTTTTTGAAAACCACTTTGTGTGCTCCTTTGTGCTCTCTTTTTTTGAATAGATTGGCTATTCTGTCTAAAAATCGACTGATGGGTAGGGTAAAATCTTTTCCTTTTTTGTATTGCGTGGCAAACAAAATGCCCATAAGAGCCCCGCCTATATGCGCTACATGTCCACCATGGTTGTTGCCACTGCTCAACGAAAAGAAGTCGATGAAAAATACCACAAGTGCTATGTAGATTATCTTTACTCGGCCAATGAAGAGTAAGTTGAGTGTTGCATCTTTTCGATAAAATGCTGCCGCCATTACTATTGCCATCACAGAGGCCGAGGCTCCAATCATCTCTCCATGACCTTCTTGCAAATAGAGAGGGATTGTATTAAAAGCTAATATGTAGAGCAAAGCTCCTGCCAAACCACCTATCACGTATAGGCTGCCCAAAGTACGGTGATTGAAGTAGCTCAAAAATATTTTGCCAAACCAATAGAGCCAAAGCATGTTGAAGAGAATGTGCATGAAGCCTTGGTGTACAAACATGTAGGTGAACACGGTCCAAAATCTTACCAAAAGCACATTGAGTTCAGATGGAACCTCTAGAAAGGGGAGTGGATCAAGTGAGCTTATTTGAAATAGCGCAGCCACAACACCAACTGCATGTATGGCGAAAAAAACTGCAACGTTTATGAATATAAATTTCATAAGCACGTCGCCTTTATTAAAGATCCGTCTTATATTATCTAAAAAATTCGACATTCGTTCTGTTTTTGATTCTATTTCTATCTTTCTTTCTCCAGTATAGTATCATGAATATACCAAAAAACATGCCACCTAAGTGCGCAAAATGAGCAACATTGTCACCAGCTGAGTTGGCAAATCCTAATGCCAGTTCTATAAGCCCATATCCAATCACTATCCATTTGGCTTTTATGGGAAATGGAAATGGGATAATATAGAGAGGTATATTTGGAAATAGCATTCCAAAAGCAAGCAAAATACCAAATACAGCTCCCGATGCACCAATTGTACCTGTATTCAACAATAAATTGAGCGAGCCTTTTGCAGCATCAGTATAATTGAGGTTTTGTTCAAGTAATTGTCCGCCTTGCGCAATCACATCTGATATAGCCTCTAATGATAGACCACTCTTTACAGAGTAAATACGGATTCCCACTACTAACATTTGCACTATTGCAGCACCTAAGCCAGTTATAAAATAATAGATTAAGAATTTTTTTGGACCCCACACTTGTTCTAATAATCTACCAAACATAAACACCGCAAACATATTAAAAAAGACATGACCAAAAGAAGATGGATCATGCAAAAACATGTAGGTGATAAATTGATAAATTCTAAAATTGGGCGATTCGAAATAGTATAATCCTAAGTAATCCGATAGGTCAATTCCTCTTTGCATAAGAACCATTTGTGCTAACCAAACAATAATGTTTATGATTAGAATATTCTTACATACATTGGGAATTCCACTTAGAAAACTCGTTCGAGCTTGTTGCATTCGTTGTTTTTTTTGTGTGTTTAGGTTGCAAAAATACTGATTATTTCCCTTAAACACGTCGTTTTAGGGCATTATTGAGTTTTTTTTTGAATTTCGTGATGATTTTTCACTTATTTCTTGATTGTTATTGAATTATAATCTATATTTGGCACTCGAAGAAGGCTAAGCCTTAATGTTATATGTTTAATTTATTATCGTTTTCTTATGAACAAATCAGAATTAGTAAGTGCAGTAGCTCAAAGATCAGAGCTAACAAAGGTTGATGCTAAAAAAGCATTGGACGCAGTATTGGAAGCAATTGGTGAAGAACTGAAGAATGACGGTAAAGTTGTTCTAGTAGGTTTCGGTACATTTTCAGTAACCGAAAGAAGTGCACGTAAAGGAATCAATCCTCGCACAAAAGAACCTATTGACATCCCTGCAAAAAAAGTTGTGAAATTTAAAGCTGGTTCAGAATTGAGCGCTTTGTAGGCACACACTTTTTAGAACTCATTGTAAAAGGGGGCAAATGCAGAATTTGTTCCTTTTTTGCATTTTAATGAAATAAGGATTGGAGAAAGAAGGGATCAACAGCAAAATTGTGTGTTTGAATAAAGTTCTCTGTAGTAGTACCAAAAGAATAACAGAGAGCACTATAAAAGCTAATTGAGCTTATGGGTAACAAGGCATGAAATCTATAACCATTAGCAAATCTTCAAATACTATGTAATATAGCGTTACGAGGAGCGGCCTCTAAGACAGTTAGGTCAAGGTGATTATTATAAATAATACAGTAATAGTCAAACGCATGTTTTTGCAGATGATCCTAAATAAATAGTCTTATTTTCATCAATGTATATCAAAAAAAATAGACCAACTCGGCCGAGCTAATCTACTTTTCCCTTTTTGGTTAATTGTTTGGTATCAGTTTAAAGTAAAAAAGATTGTTTTAGGTTATCGATACAAAGATATGCTTCATTAGCTTTGTTTCCTAATATAAAAACATGTTGTAAAGTACTGTTTTATAACATCTTTTTAAAACGTGCTTCTTTGTATGTTCTGAAATCTGTGCATTGCAACACAAAAAAAATAAAACAAACATATTTTGAGTGGCAGACGCTCTCTCTCTCTCTCTCTCTCTCTCTCTCTCTCTCTGAGCTTAACTATATGTTGCAAAAGCGCTCGAACAGCATTTTTCTTGTCGTGTTGCACACAGGGTAGGATTATCATATCAAATCCTACCCTGTGTCAACGTAAATCGCATAATACCTCGTCAAATTTATTTTACTATCTTTGCCCTGCACTTTTTTAAAAAAGTGAGTAGGGGGATAATTTCGCTACAAATAATAGACTATTTATTAACCATTTTGCAAGAAACATAAATTACTGATGATTAAAAAAAGCCGATTTTCTCGCGTATTAGACTCCATAGAAGTAGTAGGAAATAGATTGCCTCATCCTGCTACACTCTTTTTAATGATGGCCGGTTTAGTAGCCCTCCTTTCTTGGTGGGCTTCAGCTGCAGGGCTTCAAGCCACACATCCTGCTACAGGTGAAGTTATTGCGGTGAAAAATCTTTTGAATGCTGATGGTATTCGTTGGATATATACCAATGTGGAAAGCAACTTTGTTAAATTTCCACCTTTGGCATTAGTACTTGTTATTATGATAGGTATTGGAGTTGCCGAAGGATCAGGCCTTTTCACAGTTCTTGTCCGTCAATTAGTACTTGGTGCTCCTCCAAAACTTATAACAGCTGCAATTATCACCGCAGGTATCTTCTCTCATCTTGCCTCAGAAGTAGGATATGTCATACTAATTCCTCTGGGTGCAATGATATTTCATGCACTGGGGCGTCACCCAATGGCAGGTTTTGCTGCGGCCTTTGCAGGAGTGAGTGCAGGCTTTGGGTCTAACTTCCTCATTGGGTCAGTTGATCCCATACTTGCAGGACTATCCACCTCTGCAGCTCAAATTATTGATCCCGAAATGAATATTAACCCGATGGTCAATTACTATTTTATGGTAGCAAGTGCTGTGATGGTTATAATCGTTGGAACTTGGATTACAGAAAAAATTGTTGAACCAAGATTAGGGAAATACAGTGGCAACCAAAAGGCGCTTGAGATAGAGCAAATTACGCCACTTGAGAAAAAGGGGCTGCGGTGGGCAGGTTATGGAACGCTCATCTTTATTGCAGCAATGGCATGGACAATTATTCCCGAAAACGGATTGTTTAGAGACCCCGAAACGGGAGGTGTCTTACAATCGCCTTTCTTTACAGGTATAATAGTAGGTCTTTTGCTTCTCTTTTTTGTACCCGGGATGATTTATGGTATTATAGTGAAAACGATTAAAAACGACAAAGACGTTGTTAAGCATATGAGCGACTCTATGAAAGGAATGGGTGGTTACATTGTATTGGTGTTCTTTGCAGCTCAATTTATCTATTGGTTCAACTATTCAAACCTTGGTTTAGTTGTAGCCATTGATGGAGCCCAATTTTTGAGCGACATTGGTTTCACTGGTATTCCTCTTATTCTAACTTTCTTGGTACTATGTGCATTTTTGAATATGTTTATGGGCAGTGCCTCTGCAAAGTGGGCTATTATGGCGCCGGTTTTTGTTCCAATGTTTATGATATTGGGTTATCATCCTGGCTTCACACAAGCAGCCTTCCGTATTGGAGATTCGGTTACAAATGTGATTACCCCTATGATGAGTTATTTTGCTTTGATAGTTACTTACGCACAAAACTACGATGAGAAAAACGGCATTGGCACCATCATTTCATTAATGATTCCATATACAGTTGTCTTTATGATAGCTTGGGCTATTATGATTACCATTTGGATGTTGCTTGGTATTCCTGTTGGTATTGAAGGACCCATTCATATGCCAACAATGTAGATTTTTTTCGGTTGTTGGTTAATTTCTAACTGTTTTGAATATCAGAGCATTGTTGTCACTTCTATTCGTTTTAGTTGTATCACAACATCGTTTACACAAAACCCAGCGGGGCTTTTGTGCTTTATGGCGCAATCTATTTTATATTTGCAGTATAAGAAATTGTTGAAATGCATTGGCTCGAGCATTGAATCCACTGTTACAATATAGAGATAAGCACACACATACTATCTAATGATACAATTAAATATGAGAGGGTGAGGAATGCATTTTGGCTGTTGTATATAAAAAAAATAGATCAGCTCGACCGAGCTAATCTATTTTTCCCTTTTGGTTAATTGAGTGGTATTAGGTTAAAGTAAAAAAGATTGTTTTAGGTTATCGATGCAAAGATATACTTCATTTGCTTATTAGCCAAATATAAAAACATGTTATAAAATAGTGTTTTATAACATGTTATTTTAAACATCCACTTCGTAGTGAATTCTTATATATTTAAATTTGGTGCGCTGTCTTGTTGTTTCCTCTTGTTGCTTCAATATCTCTCTCACTTGTGTAACGGGAAAGCCCATTTCTATTTTCAATAAAATTTCCCTAATATAATATTGCTGAACTCTGCCCACTGCTGGTATAGCGGGACCTAACACACGATTACCCAATGTTTTCTTTAATAGCATGGCTAAGTAATCGGCTGCTTGTGCCACATTTGCCTCATATTTGTAGCGCAGCTTAATTACTATTAATCGATAGTAAGGTGGATACTTAAACAGATTTCTTTCTGTCAACTGTGCATTGAAGAAACTTTGGTAATCATTGTTTTTGATGTAATCAAAAATAGGTTGGTGGGGATTGGAGGTTTGTATCACTACAGTACCTGCAACATTTTTTCTTCCAGATCGGCCACTGGCTTGTGTTATCATCTGAAAACCCTCTTCGTGTGAACGAAAATCCGGGAAGTTGAGCAAGCTATCGGCTTGTATAATCCCAACAACGCGCACGTTATCAAAATCCAATCCTTTGGACACCATTTTTGTCCCTACCAATATTTGTGATTTACCTTGAGCAAAGTCTGATAGTATATGTTCGTAGGACATTGCTCCACGTGTTGTGTCTGTATCCATGCGTGCTACTACAGAGTCTGGGAAAAGGGTGCTTACTTCCTCTGCCAATTGCTCTGTGCCACTACCTAGGTGTTGTAAACTAGATTCACCACAATCGGGACACTGCGATAGCACGGGATAGGTGGCGTCGCAATAGTGACATTTTAGTTTGTTTTGATATTTGTGATAAGTGAGCGTCACATCACAATGTTCGCATTTAGGTGTGAATCCACAATTCTTGCATTCGAGAATAGGTGCAAATCCCCTGCGGTTTCTGAACAAGATAATCTGTTGCTTGTTTGCCAATGCCTCTTTCATTTGCTCCATCAATAGTGGCGAAAGCAATGAAGTCATCATCTTTCTGCGTCGCAAGTCTTTGGTGTCAACCAGTGTTATTGTTGGCATAGCCATGTTTTCATATCGTTCGGTAAGGCTTACCAAACCATATTTTCCTGACAAGGCATTGTAATACGATTCAACAGATGGTGTAGCAGAGCCCAACAATGTTTTAGCTTTTTGAAAGTGTGCATACATGATAGCTGTGTTCTTGCCATGATAGCGCGGTGATGGGTCTGTTTGACGGTAACTTTGATCGTGTTCTTCGTCTATAACAATCAATCCCAGATTCGCAAAGGGCATAAAAATAGAAGAACGAACCCCAATGATAATCTTATAAGGGCTGTCCGAAATCATTTTGAGCCAAATTTCAGCCCTCACATTGTCGTTAATTTTGGAATGATAGATTGCCAAGTCATTTCCAAAAACAGCTTGCAGGCGGTTGGTTAGTTGAGTAGTTAATGCAATTTCGGGTAGCAAATACAATACTTGTTGTCCCCGCTCTATGGCATCGTTGATGAGTTGAATGTAAACTTCTGTCTTGCCCGATGAGGTGATGCCATGGAGCAAGCAGACATCTTTCTTTTCAAAAACAGCTTTTACTTTTTGGTAGGCTTCTTCTTGATGAGGCGTTAATTCTTTTGCCCTATTTGTTTGAATGGTCTTGCTGCTGAGACGTGATGATGACATTTCAAACTGCTCTAAAACATCTTTAGTGAGAACTGCTGATAGGATTGGTGCAGTAAATGTGCCGTCTGCTAAGAGTTCTTTTCTGCTAATGGATCTTGCGTTGTGTTTTTTCAGATATCCAGTTACGAACTGATAAAGCGCCCATTGCTTTGGAGCTCCTTTGAGTATTTCTTCGGCTTGCGATAGATCAAGTTTTGGATGAATGCAAATATGATTCTCTGTTTTCTCTTTGTATTTTGTGTTGATGGTTTGTCCTATAGAAACGACCTTTTTAGCAGACAGCGCATTGATATGTGATAGTATATTCTTGTTTTCAAGGTCGCGTGTTAGTTCTGTTATTTGTTTGGGTTTTTTGTTTTCTTGCAAATAGCCAACAACCTCCAGTTCTGTAGGAGTCAATTGAGAAGATACATCCTTGTAGTTGGGTGTAAGAGAGACATATGCCTTGCTCTCCAACTTCAGCTGTGCTGGTAGTGCTGCATTGTACACATCTCCCATAGGGGCCATGTAATAAAAAGAAATCCACTGCCACAGCTTCAGTTGGTGTTGATTCACAATGGGGGTGGAATCGAGCTGTGAGTGAATTTCCTTTAAAGTTATATGCTCGGGTTTGTTTTGATGAATTCTCAAAACAATAGCTGTGTAAAATTTATTTTTTCCAAATGGAACTATTACTCTATAACCTAGCCCAATAGCACCTTCTAATTCTTTTGGAACTACATAGGTATAGCTATCAGCAAGAGCTAATGGTAAGATTACATCGGCAAACAATAACGACATTTGTTATAAGTAAAAAGCAATTCCTACTGACCAAGTTCCTTTTTTATCGTTGAGGGCTTCTCCCCATTCTGGTTTGTTGATGGAGTAGTTATCGGTAAGGCTTATGCCATAATTAACTCCTACTGCAAATTTGCTGAAAAGTTCTGCCCCCACACCCAGATTAATTCCTGCTTCAAAAGACTTTGCTTTAATTTCTTCTTGTACATCTGCAAACTTGATATTGCCGCCATCCAAATGAATTTTTGCATAAGGTCCGCCAGCAGCATATATTTTTACAGGTGCTATCAATCCAAACTTATATTTGATATTCAAGGGAATGTCAATATAATGATTTGTAATTTCAACGATTGCATTGCTTTCTGTGTTTCTTACATCCATTCTATTATTGTTATATAATATAGATGCCTCTACACCAAAGTTTAAGTC
>UZAT01237896.1_pt1 | contig 19149 bp, 15 predicted proteins | sample 2160861 | NCBI WGS metagenome assembly UZAT01 (sample SAMEA5138306, study PRJEB28736) | viral metagenome | reverse complement strand
GTAAGAAAGGGGCTGAGTCATGCTCTGTAAAAAATGCAAACAAGAAATACCAGATGAATCAAAGTTTTGTAACCTATGCGGTGCCAAGCAGGTCCGTGAGCGGTCAGCCAAGACGCGCGGTCACGGCGATGGTACCGTTTATAAAGATTCCAATGGAAAGTGGATTGCGGAGTTTACCATAGGCTGGGATACAGCAGAGGATGGAAAGCTCATCCGCAGGAAGCGCAAAAAAAGAGGCTTCCCTACCAAGAAAGAAGCCATAGCTTATATCCCACAGTTGAAGCAGGATCTTCCGCAGCAGGATATGAATGTGAAGTTTAAGGACCTCTATAAAAAGTGGCTGGATGGTCATACGGAAAAGGTTACCCAGTCCACCATTAACTGCTACAAATCCGCCTACAAATATTTCTCCACTCTGTATTATGTGGAGATTGCCAAGATCCGCACAGAGCACATGCAGAAGTGCATCGATGAATGCCCCCATGGGAAGCGAACCAAAGAGAATATGAAGGCCCTGGGAACCTCCCTCTGGCGCTATGCTATGCAGCTGGATATTGTGGACCGTAATTATGCCGAATACATCTACATCCACAAGGAAGAACAGGCGGAAAAGATTGCATTCTCCAAAGCGCAGCTTGACACTATGTGGGCCAATGTTGAGAAAGTACCTAACATAAAGTATGTTCTGGTTCTTTGCTACACCGGTATGCGTCTTAGTGAAATGCTGGGAGCCATGACGGAAAGCTATGACCCTGCGGAAGGATTCTTTGTCACCGGTGTAAAAACCGATGCCGGCAAGAACCGTGTGATTACCATCTCGCCGAAGATCAGACCGTTCTTTGCAGAGTTTGGCCAAGGGAAGCACCTGTTCACCAATCTATCCGCAAAGAAATTTAGAAGCGATATATATTACCCGGCTCTGCAGGCGCTGGATCTGGATTCCTTGGATGATAAGGGAGACCACATTTACACACCACACTGCTGCCGCCACACCTTCGCTACCCTTATGAAGAATGTGAACGCACCTGCCACCGACAAGCAGAAGCTGATCGGTCATGCTAAGTTTGAAATGACCGCACATTACACCCATACCGACCTGGAATCCCTAAAGAAAATCACCGATAACATATAATTTTTGAGTGGCTGTTGAATAAGTCGCTCAAAAATTTAAGGTTTCTATGACCACCATATGACCACCAAACACCCAAAAACATCAGTAATACCAACAACTTTTCGTTGTATGGCATTCAAGAGGTCAGCGGTTCGATCCCGCTTATCTCCACCAAAAAGTTCCGAGAAGCCAGTAAGATAAAGGCTTTTCGGAACTTTTCTTTTCAATTTGTTGTCTAAAATTTTGAGTAATTTTCTCCTATGACCACCACAATGACCCCCAACCGACAATTAAGGGCCAAATCAATGTGGTAACTTATACATGTTTTTTATCCGTTTCGGTACATCTCCTGATACCGCTTTGCTTCCGCCAGCTTCTCGATGTGCTTCTTATGCACGTACTCATATACTGCCATCATGGCAGCAGGCGGCTCACCGTGTTCCCGGCGGTAGTCACCAATAATCTTCACCACTTCATTGTGGAGCATCTGCTGATGCCCTTCCTCCTGTGCAGAGATGGTGTACAGAACCTGCGCAAGCTGTGGGTGCTCAGCTCTTACCTCGTTCGCAATTTTGGCATATTTCTTAATATCACTGACCTCATCCTCGATCAGCTCTTCCAGATCACGGATCAATTTCATGTTATGCCTCCTTTATGTATCGTAGCAGGGTGTCAAATTCGTCCTTGCCAAGTTTGATGGTTCCAACCTTAGGAATTGTAACAGGGATTTTGTCCATTCCAAGTTGGGGAACAAATGCGTTGTAAATGGAATCAATATCAATGCGCCCTGTTTCCGCATCCCACACGCCCAGCGCAGCCACAACAGGATGGTTGCCGTATATTTTCACAAGTTTAGGAAAATTCGCCGCCAGCAGGCCTGCAGCGCCCCCTATGACAGCTCTCTGCCAACCGTCAAAAGCGGCAGTGATATGTCCGTCCACAAACCGAGTAAAACCTCTTTGTACTTGTTCGATGGTTGCCATGTGGTACCTCCGTAATAGTAAAGTTGGGGGCGGTATTCCGCCCCCGTTTGTTTGTGCTTAGGTAGTGGGTGCAGTGGTGGGAGCAGTCCAGCTGTTGTAACGCTGCATAGGCTCGGGGCAGATATTGGCGATGGGAATCACCGTCTTGGTCATGCCGCTGAGGGTGTTGACAGTGTTCTGCAAACAGCTCAGGTTTGCGGTGACCTGTGCGTTGATGACAGCCTGACTGCACAGCTGAGCATTGATAGCATCGAACTTGGCGTCAACATAGTTGCGCATTTTGTTCACTTCGCCCAGTGTGTAGGTATTGGCGTCACGCAGCTTCACCTCGGTTTCCAGCGCGGCGATCCGTGCATCCTTTTCCGCATCATAACGAGTGACATAGGCGCTACCGCCATTGCATCCGTTACCGCCAAAAAGGCCGCCAAGACTGCCGTTTTGCATCAGACCAAGCGCTGTGCCGGCGATGCCAAGGCCAAGTCCTGCTCCAGCTACGCCCTTAGAAGCGTAGTCCTTTTCAACTTCTACCATAGTATTTTCCTCCTAATAATGTAGTACCAAGAATATCTTGGTCTGCAATTACTATATAACAAATGCCGGCAGCTAAACTATCGTCTAACTGTCGGCATTCTTTATGCAAACTAAGCAAAAACTATTCTTTTTTCCTTCTTTTCGGAAGAATGGTACTGTAAGGCTGCACCAAGTCATATTTTAGGTTGATTGTGCGTATAATACAGTCAACAGCCGATATGCTCATGTTAAACTCCATAGACTGCCGAACTCTGCTCCATCCAGCAATCCTTGTCCGTAGAACTTTTTCTTCCGTTTCGGTTAAGCAGGCAAGATCAATAAATTCATTTAGAATAATTTTATTCCATATGATGTCTTTCATATCGCCAAACCTTCTTTTCTCTTGTATCAGCGATTTACCTTGCCTTCCTCCTGTTAGTTTTTAAGCTGCTTTGTAATCTGGTCCAGGCCGGTAGCAGCCAACCCAGATGCACCGCCAATAGCCGCGGCGGTCAGCGGATCGGTAGCCGGAAAGTCGGGAACACCAACAGCCATAGCCACGATGCCCAAAATGATGCCGGATACGCCGCAGATTACAGGAATCCACTTATTGTCCAGTTTTGTTGCCTTAATGCCCAGGCCGATGATGTATACCAGAGCAGTAATGGCGGCAACGGTTGCAAGTCCAAAGTCCATAGTTTTTCCTCCTTAATTTGTTGGTTTATGATATTGTTCCAGATCCTCGATCCGGTGGTTGATTACTTTAATCTGCTCCTGAATGACTGGGATCTTCTCCGCAAAGCCATTATGCAGTCTGACCTCCCTAGTCAGCTCATCGATTTTGGTATCGGTCACAGCCTGCGAGATCTTCATTGCAGTCTCATTCTTTTTGGCAGTAGCCAAGCAGGTAATGACCACACCGGCAAGGGACAGGCCGCCGGTGATCAGAGCTACGATAATAGCCTCGCTCATCAGTAGCCCTCCTTATACGCCCAACAGATCTGCCCAGGTGGCAGGTCCTACAACGCCGTCTACTTCCAGTCTCCGGTCAGCCTGATATGCTCTCACAGCTTTCTCAGTGTCACCACCGAATTCACCGTCTGCACCATATCTGCCGCAGGAATAACCATAGCCGATAAGCAGGATCTGAAGGGCCTTGACGGAGTTACCCTCGCTGCCCTTCTTCAGTACAGGGGGGTTGAAAATCCTCTCAAACTTTATGGTAGGAGTCGGTTTTTCATCTTTTTTGTCATAGGTCACATAAGGCAGCTTGCCATGCTTGTACCAGTTTCTGCCGTTATACCCGGATTTCTTACCGATATTATGAACGGCAGTGATCTGCACACCGTCTTTCCAGATAGGCGTACACTCTACAGCCAAGCCGTTACCAATGTATACACCGATATGTCCAGGAAGCCATACTGCCTCACCCACCTGGATGGAATCAAAGTTCGTGCTGACATCCTTGCAAGCGTTGATCATGGATGTTTCATCGATATCGGGGACACCGTTGGAACCGTATATAGCTCCACCGTAGTCTTTGGTGTAATCGCCGATCCAGCCCCATAGAAGCGCCTTAATGAGACAAACGCAGTCGAAACCAAAGGTTTTGGCAGAGGCGGCGTCGATCTTAACCGCACGATCCGCATTGCGGTTATAGCTTTGTTCATTTTTTGCACGTTGCTTTTTCTCCGCGGTCATAGGCCAGCCAAAGCAGCCTAAAACATACAAAGTATTATACTCCTTCGCCACTTTCTCACAAGCGGCAGCTAATTCTTTACCTGTTTTAATCATGTATTATTCCTTCTTCTTTTCATAAATTAACCACAGGGTTTCAGTGCCAGTGCTTTTTTGAATTACACGATTTCTACATACAACCACACCAGTTCAGCCAGAGGGGTGTATACAGGATTCACTGTGTCACGGATGCACAGATAGATGGTGTTATCTTGGATGTAATACTTGCCGTTTTCCAGTGCCATGTTACCATCATACGGAATCGGATCGTGCAGTTCTCCTGTGTGGGTTTCATTGATTTGTTCCCACAGGGATGGTGCGTTTTCGGGTTGCCATCCATCCTGTGAAGTATGCGCCTGTACCACTCGCCACAGCTTCTTGTTCCGCTGAACCTTGAAACCAACTTCATATGCAATGCCAGTAGTCCATTCTGGATGCAGACACACCGCAGTCAAAGCGGTGTTATCATCAAGGGATTGCGCTGCGGTTTCAATAACCTTGCGTAGATTCTCGGCTTCGGTTCTTGTCATACTCCGTCACCCCCTACAATGATAGTCAAAGCTTCTTCTGCTGAGATATCGGGGAGCATATTCTCCGATTCAGTGTAGGTTCTGCCCAAAGAAGCTGGGTCAATCGCTTCTGCATATTCCACACCATCACGCACAACATATCGCCCAGAATCGGAGTACGTGCGGACAAATGCTTTGCCATTGATTGTCATGGTTTCTGTTTTAATCATTCGTACTCACTCCCCTCAATTGCCGCAAAGGTCAACGAACCTGCTTCAAATAATGCGCTCCAGTTGGTTGCTGTTTTGTAACTCTCAATCAAAGCACTGGGAACATATACCACACCACCAGTACCACCAGAGGCAAAGGGTGTGTCTTGAAAAACTGAGTTACCTTGCAGACTGCACAAGGTTTCCGAGCGCAGTATCACAGTTGTCAAAGCCGAGCAGGCTTGAAAAGCATAATGCTCCATATAGGTTACTTTCGGCAAATCGATTGCGGTCAACACTCTACAGTCGCAAAACGCCGCTTGGTTTAACCTGGTCGCTTCCGGGATATTTACGCTGGCAAGGGAGCGGCAGGCGTTAAAGGCTCTTTGACTGACTGTTGTTACTTTCGGCAGGTCGATTGTGGTAATCGGTGTAGACCCAAAAGCATAATTGCCGATGGAAGTAGCCGCAGGAACATTAATGGACGCAAGTTTTGACACATTTTGAAAAGCACTGGCTTCTATTTTTGTGGCTTTTGGGAAGTTTAACTCTGTAATATAACTGTTATAGTAGAACGCATTCATTCCAATGTTAACCACGTTGGGAAGATTCACGCTTGCCACCTTTCCCGAGCCGCTGGAAGAAAACGCATAGGCAGGAATTCTGGTAACTTCTTCACTGCTGTACTCCGTTAGGGTGTTGTTCATATAGGCGACTAAGAAATCTTCTCCGCCGCCGGTTTCGATTCCCTGGATCTCCGTGGGCATCCGGTCAAGGGTCATTGCTTCCGTTTTGCCGGTCTTCCCACGGATGGCATCGGCAATCGCTGTTAATTTATTAGTAAGTATCATTAACAACCACCTCCATTTTTTCGTTTATAATTTCTGCAACATACTCGTTATCTTCCGAAATTTCTTCAACTGTAACAGAAGACAAACCATAGTAGCCACTGTCTGCGGTTACTGTCTGGGATTCGTTTGTTGGTGTTACAGTTTTGGATTGCAGAGAGGTGTTTATGCCTTGAAGTGCAGTGACAATCTGTGCCGTGGACAGTTTGCCAGTTTCCCCAGTGATTCTCTGGATTTCTTCAGCAATGTCATCCATAGTAGTTCTGGTAATCTGGTAATCGTCGGGAAGTGGTGCTTGGACAGGTTTGATAATAATATCAACGAATGCAAAATAAAAGAAATTGCCCGCATTGCCGGAAGGATACGCATTGGTGTTATAGTACCGTATCGCAGTGTTCGTAAGCTTAGGATTGAACACGGTTTTATCAAATCGCATACAAAGCGGCTGATACGTGTATACAGAGACTGTGTAAGTCTCGCCAGCCGCAACATCTATTGGAGTGTCAAAATAATAATCAATCCAATCAGTTGCGTCATCTTTCACCATCATACCTACGACTTTAGTTCCAGAAGAATTCCAAAGTGACAAGGTTTTATTCTTACCACTATTGCTTTGCTTGTGACGGAAACCGACAATGGAAAATGCCTCCGCGGCAGTAAATGCATAGCCGAATGTTCTTGACGTGCTTTCATTATGCAAAGAGGCTGTGCCCTCGGTTCGAATACCATATTCATTGCCACCCGAATCGATTCCAAACGCCGATTCTTCCGCTTTAGGAAGTTCTTCGGTCATTTCAATGCCCTCAATCTCCGTAGCCATCTGTTCCAAAGTGAGAGTGTCGGATTTACCAGTCTTAGTACGAATGGCATCTCCAATGGCGGTCAGTTTATCAATAAGAGCCATTCTCAATCACCCCCAAAGCAGTGTTAATTTGCTCGGAAACTGGCGTAGTCCCGACAAGAGCACTCACGTCTTGTAAGTCGCTCTTCTTGGCGTATGTTTGGTCTGCACTTGTATTGGTTATATAAGCGCCAGAAGTAGGCTTCAGTTCCAAGCCATTCACACGCAGAAGGTTTCCAGAAGAATCTATTTTATACAGAACAGGATAACCATCCTCAGAAGCGATTAGACCAATACTGTCGTCACTGATATCCCACCATCTACAGCTATAAGAGCCGATGAGATCCGTAAAGATAACGTCGAACCCTAGATTAACTGCATTTACAATTTCCGTCGGCGTCATACTTGATCTCTTGCCCGAAAAATCAAGTCTGACTTTTTTCGTAGGCTTGTAAACGTATTCTGGCAACTCTGGTAAATATTTGGGGTCAAGCTTAATAATTTCTTCTTCACGAGAATACAGCTTGTACTCTGTAGGAGCGGTATTTCCAGCAAAAGCGGCTAGATACATAATAGATTTCCCATCATAGGATGGGTCTGTAAGCACTTCGGCAGCATCGGCAATAACCACAAGCATTTCAAGATGTGCTAAGTCATTAGATGCAAAAGCTTCGACATCGCCAATCATCTTTGTGCCAGTCATATTCCAATTACTGCCATCTTCTGCCACGTAAGCACGCTTTGTTCCATTCGCTACAATTACGTATCGCTTACCGGCTTCTATAATCCCATCAAAAATAAATGCTTCGGATTCTTTGGTAGCAAATCCGTTCGTCATCAAGCCATCATTTGGCATCCACAAGGCTAAGGCAGTTTTCGACATTGCGTTAATATCGCAAATTTCGGTCTCTACTATTGCATCACCAGTGTAAAAAGGTCTGTTTTTCACATAATCGGGCTGTGTAGAATCATTCTGATTCCAGTCGGATTGTACGGAACTACCGCCACCGGACACTTCCACGTTGCCGTTTTCGTCTGGAGCAATGCCGTTGACGGTCTTTACTATGGGAATTTCCACGTTGCCGCTTTCGTCCGGTTCGGTGCCATTGACGGTATGTACAACAGGAATTTCCACATTTCCGTTTTCGTCCGGTTCGGTTCCGTTGACGGTCTGTACAACAGGAATCTCCACGTTTCCGCTTTCGTCTGGTTCGGCGCCATTGACGGTCTTTACGCTGGCATCTTTAGCCAAGATCAACTCAGCCAAAGCAGATACTTCGTCTCTAGAGACGATTTCTTCATCGGGAACCACAACATCATCCACCAAAATGGTGAGCTTCGGGCTTGTCAGCAAATTCGACATGGAATCATACAGCTTGACTTCGCATGCAACCAGTCCTGCCACAGCGGTGGTCTGTTGCGTCATTACATAGATGATCGTGTTATTTTCGATTGTTGTCTTGTTGTACAGCAAGGTTCCGTCAGGTTTTACGCCTGCAAACACCGCATAGCTATCATCCGCAATTTCACAAGGGTTACCTTTGTCAGAAAGTGTGATATAGATTTTGCGGCCTACATCACCCTTCTTTGCAGTCAGCTGAACATTAGCTACGGTATCGCGTACATCAAGAGTTATCCTGTAGTTAGAGTAGTTCATAGTGCATTCCCCCTCTTTTAATATCGTAAAGATAACATAAACTGGAGGGGCATAGGTAGCCCCCCCAGCATGCTATAAGTTAGTGCCAAGGTGCTTCGTAAAGCTTGCTTGCAGCCCATCCCTCGGCGTAGTAAAGAGCGTCCTTCTGTGCGCTGGTGATAGGCAGAGAATGGATGACGGACAGCACTTTAGCCTTTTTGCTTCCGCTGATACTCTTGCCATCCTTATCCTTATCGCTCTCCAATTGACTTGCCCTGTGCTTGTAATCCAGATACACCTCAATATCGATTCCGACAGGCTCGGCATACTTGAAGTATCCATCGGCATCATTGGCTGTGATGTCGATATCCTCATTTGCCTTCTCAAGGTCGAGGAAGTCAATGTACGCTTCCGCAGCTTCATGATCCTCTCCCTCAATATCTATGACGGCAGATATTAGGTCTTCCTCAGATAGTTTGCCAATGCGGTATTTCCGCACTCGGTTGCCCCAAGAGAAACCATGCTCCAACTCAAAGTCCCACTTCTTGACTTCGGTCTCGTCCTTATCCGTGTTGTCTTCAAGCAGTTGCAAGGCTCTGGATCTGCTGATTTCCCCAGCTTTGTAGTCTTTCTCAACCTGTGTGGCAAATCCTGTAGCGATGGCATCCTCGGCCTCATGTCTAATGTAACCCTCTGCGACCTTCTCCGAAACCAGATCGTCATAGATAAGCTTTGCAGAAGCCTGATCATTACCAACCACAGCATTGTAGTAATGCTCAACCTTGAACAAGCCCTCAGTCTCATCTGCTTCTGTAGTTTCCTCGGTAGCGTTACCTTTGGCCTTCTTCTCCAACTCATTCACCTCGGCGTTTACAGCTCTCATGATGTTGTCGAAGGAGAAGAAGCCCTCACCCTTGATTTCAAGAAATATCTCCTTGTATTTGCTGAAATCACCTGAGAACCTTGCCTCGGCAGCCGCCTTGATTCTCGGATCGTTATCTCTCAGAGCCTTGCTAACTGCTGTGTCATATTTGCTATGGCTGAAATTGCCTTTGTCATCCACATAGCTACTCTTCAGCCGGTTCACATAGGTAGTGTCACCGCTGACGATGGCATCATAGAGCTTGTCCCTATCGCTTCTGCCAGCAACGAGGCCAACAACAGGAATTGCATCCAAAGCAGAACCTCCAACAGCACTCAAGAAACTGTTCCGTGTGGTATCTCTATCACCGAACAAGTCATCACGCAAGGTTACATAGGTGTTGTAATAGCTCTTGAGGTCTCTTCTGGCATTCTTCAAAGGAACGCCAAATGCAGCAGCACCGGCATCCAAAAGACCCATGACGGCATCTGTTACCTGCTTATAGTATTTGGCTGCATCCTCATCATCCATCTCGCTGTCATACTTGGAGACCACAGTCACGGCCTTCTTCACAGCATCTGCAATATCAGAGTAGATAGCCATGTCAGATCTCTCAATATCATAACCCTGGAACAAAGACCAAATATCCTTCAGAATCGGATAGTATGTCATGGGGTTGATGTCATCCAGCATGCCGGAAGTGACTGCCTGTGCATACTTCTCCCACCAGGTCTCGTCCTCATCATCGTCTCGCATTGCGTAAATGATGGATGCCAGAGCATTGTTCAGGATAATGGAAGCCGCAACAGCACCGAAGGTTCTGGCTATTACCTTTTTGTTCCCCTTTCGGAGAGCATCCTCGATCATGTTGACAGTAGTGGTAGGCTCTGCCATGAACGCGGTCAGCATCTGCATAAGGCCCTGCTTGGAACGCATATTCGCAGATCTTGCAAGTACGGAGTCATATACCTGAGTCTTTTCAATAACCTCAGAGAATCTCTCTCCGGCTCTCTTGAGGAATTCATAAGACTTAGCGTCCATCTTAGGGTTCATTGCCTTGGTCTCACGCTTTACCGCTTCCCAAATAGCACACCATGTCAGCTCGTCTGCCTTAGCAGGAAGCAGTCCCATGATTTTGTCTCGGTACTGGTCATCATTGATAAAGCCCTTGAAGCGTTCGCCTTTTCCGTACTCCTCTGCCAGAAGGTAGTCACTTGCACTAGCTCCGGTGTGCGTATCGAAACCGCCCATCTCCTTGATGATGGTAACAGGAGCATACTTCTTCATCTCTTCCCACAGCTCGGCGTGTCTCTTTTTGTCTATCTTAGCGCCGAAAAAGTGCTTTGGATCAATCAGAGCATAAGCTCTGCCTATTGCAGAGAACTGCTGCACCCACACGGAGTTGGAGAACATGACCGCTGACTTCTTGAATTTACCGATCATCTGCTTGGAGAGGTTCTCTCTAGGATCGACAATAGCACCGCCGTTCAGTTCCTTGTAGAGCTGGTCGAAGTAGCCGGTTGCCGCATCACCGTAGGCATTCTCGATAAAGCTGTTAACAGATGCAGACTCCTGCCCTTCCATGTGGGGGGATGCATAGTTGTACACTCTGCGGAAGTCCTCCATAGGAAGCACCATGGAGTGGTACAGGCTCATCTCATTCACATGGCCGGCCCACACATCCGTGAAGCCATCCAGCACAACAGGGTTGCTGGCCTTTGGTGTAACCGCCTTGGTAAAGCCGGAGTTTACAATGCTGATCTGGCCCTGCTGTTGATTCAGCTCTGCTTCCTTGGCCTTCTCCTTGAACTGGCCTGCGGAGCGCAGAGGGAAGTAGAATTTCTCCATGAACAGTTTCACACCATAAATCCTCATGGACACCTCGTTACCCTTGCCACCCATAGTAGTGGAGAGGTAGTCTTGCATCTCATCCACGAAGCCCTTCTGCTCCTTGGTCAGCTTGCCAACGATTTCACCCATGATCTCATCGGAGATGTTGTGTGCTTTTGCGGACTTGTTCAGGTATGTGCGCTTGATGCCGTTCTTGGTCACTACCACCTCAGTGTTCTTTCCGAACACGAAGCCGCCCTTCAGCAGGTGGTCGTGCGCCTGTTCACGCTTTGCATAAGCGTACAGAGACATGATCTGATTCAGGTTCAGTTCAAACTCGATTCCGGAACTGGAGGTGAACTTGTATAGTTTCTCCATATCCCAGTTCTTGAATCCGTACTTATCAGCTACCTTCTGACGGAATGCTTTCGCCTCCGCCATATCGGTAGCCCATCCGTACTGACCATTGAACAGACCATTTACCAGCTTAACGAATGTGGGAGAACCAGTTCTCTCTGCTGCATATATAGGCTTGGTGTTGTTCCAGGAAGCCTGATTTCTGGCAAGCTCGCCCTTTGTCCACAGACCATGCTCACCGCCTGCCTGATAAACTTCCATCATGACACGGTTGGCAAGTTCTTCCTTGCTCATCTTCAGGCCATCAGCGAACATCTTATTCGCGTTCTGTACCGTGGTCAGAACCATGGTGTAAGCCTTGTACAGTTCACCAAGCTGACCCAGTGTCATGTCCTTGACCTTAGCACCGCCAACATCCTCTTGGAGCATCTTCAGGTACTCGTAGACAGCTTCGTGATAAGCACCATTTACATAGGAATACTCAGAGGTTTCCAGTTTAGCATAGGCATCAGCCAGTTTACCAAGAACTTCAGCCAATTCAGCCTTGTTGAGCATCTGTCGCTCTCTGAAGAAGGCGTCCTTCAGTTTAGACATTCTGTATGCCAGTTTGCTCTTGAGCTGTTCTTCAGCTTCCTGTCTTGCAAGAACCGCTTCATAACTGCCGGAAGGTAGATTGGCCAGTTCTGTAAGGATTGCTCTGGCTTCTTCCAGATACTTATCCTCCTCTTTGGATAGCTCCACACCGAAACCATTGCGGATGATGTCCTCGTTAGTGTAGTTGTCTGTGAAGAGAACCTCCGCAGATGCAAGCGCTTCAGCAACGAAGTTTTTCATGTCCTCCTTGACATTGCGCTTCTTGTCCCCACGGTTGAGGATCTTGTCCAGATCCCGGATGACCTTGCGGATTTTCTTCCGCATCTCGGTCTTCTGACGGTTCTCCATGCTCTTCTTCCTAGATTCCTGCCACTTCTCGATCAGCTCTTGCTGAGTCTTCATGGTCTTCTCGCGGTAAGCTTCCAGCGCTTCCTTGCCCTTCTGCTTCTCCCTCTTGCGGACCATTTCCTTCTCCCGGGCCAGGACATCCTGCAGGGGCTTGGATGCCTCCAGTCTGAACAGCATCTTATCGTAGGTGCTGATGCGGTTGGCAGTCTGTCTTGCTTCGAACTGCAGGTCGCGGATTGCCTTGGTATCCTTCGGTCCCTTGGCGAAGCTCAGCTCCTTGATCTGCTCGTTAAGCTCGCGGAGCTTCTTCTCTTCGGCATTTACAAGAGAGATCTTGTCCTTATACTCCTGCATCTTGTTCCGCTCCAGATCGTCCTTGGCAAGGCCCTCAAAGGCATTGGCCAGGAGAGAACGGTTGGAGACAGACTCTTCTTCACGGTCCTGGTAGCGAATATCCGGATCAGAAGAGTCACGGTCAGATCTCTTGATAATAGATTTCTTGTCAAACGCAAGTACCATGTAGTTATCACCGGGCATGTAGTCCATGATGATTGCATCATAGCCAAGGTCCTTTATCTCTCTAATTCGATCAAGAACGAGACCTTTCTCAAGATCCTCTGCCGAGAAGATGGGGTTTTGAGTGGTAACAATGTATGGATTACTGATAGACACATTGCCATTGCTAACCGTAGCTCCATTGGGAGTATACTTTGCCAGCACATCGGCATCGTTACTCATCACATATAGGAAGTTAGTTGGGCGACCGCCATAAGGACTGCCATTCAGTTCTATATAGTTGACCTCAGCAGTATTGCCACTTGCATCCGCAAGGAAGTTATTGACAATCCGCTTCTTACCATCTATAATGACCTTGTGACCTTCACTTCTCCTTTTAGGAATGTTTGCCGATTTTGTCGGTATGAGCGCCTTCGTTGAAGTGGGGGTCATGAACATTGTTCGGCCCTCCAAGTCCGTTCCGCTCAATTGTGCAACAGGTTCCTCAACATACAGTGTATAACCATTGATAGGTATCTCTGTGATGATCGTAGGATTTCCTCTAATAGATTCACCCTTGCCGACCACTCGCCCTTGTCCGGATCGCAATCTGGAGAGGGCGATTTTTATTGCATCTCCATCCATATAAAGTTGTCCACGCAGTGCCTCAGTTACAGGGTTACCATGATTATTGATGATGTGGCGAATATAGGTGGAAGTCACTGTCCGAGAAGCCCCCTCGTAATGTCCGTTGTACTGCGCTCCTAGCCTGTGGATTGCTTTATTATCCTGGCTGGAAGCCACAGTGATTTCCATCTGAAGATTGCTGTGTTTATTCACCAACGAATCATCAACAAAGTCAGAAATATCTGTCGGAACAGAACTTGTGTCTCTGGGGCTAAAGCGATTGGTTTCCTTAATCTGCTTCACCAGCTGATCGGAATGCAGGGTACCGCTGGCGACATCTCTGATCTCAGTGCTGTCTGCCATGGTCATGAAGGACTGGTAATTCTCGGACGCGTCTGTAAGGGCATCCGCATAGACTGCTTCCAGCTCCTTGATGAGGTCCTTCATACTGGATACAGCCTTACCTTCGTAGGAGTCGGGATCTTTACCGCTGTAGGCATCCACCACACGCTTCATGTAGTCAACCAGATCCTTGAACCATTGGCAGATCTTCTGCCACAGGCCGCGGTCCTGCTGCTTAACATCAGCAACCATCTCCATGACTCTGCCGCTCTTAAGGATGGATTCCATGCTATCAGCCACAACTTCCTCGTAGGCTACCTCGTAGGAGATAGGCTTGCCGCGACTCTTGGCCTTTGCCATCTTAATGGCAACTCTGCTGGCAACCTCGCCCTTCAGCCTTCCGTGGGTGAAGATGATATCAGCCAGTTTCTTAAACTTTTCAGGAGACCACTGGTGGATGAAGTGGGTAAGCTCGTGGGCGATGGTGAACAGCATCGTGCCTCTGCCACCGGCACCGGCGTGAAGGTCGATATAAACCTTGCCAGACTTGGTGTCATACCAGCCGTTGTGAGCGCCTTCCTGCTCTACGCCATCTTCGTCGATATAGTATCGCTTGCCATCCTTCACATAGGACTCATACACATAGAACTCGATACCAAGCGCCTCGGACAGGTTCTTCATGGTCTCAATGGAAACCTTCTGCACGTCCTTCAGCTCGATACCGGCATTCTCCAGGTAAGAGTCGATATCGCTGGTCTCCATGCTGTCATTGCGGAAGTACACGCCGCCCTTCTTTTCAATTGCCGAGGATTCCTCGTAAGCTTGCTTATATTTGGAGCGATTCTCCTGAGCTTTGGCTGCAGCCGCTTTGCGCTGCACTCTTCCGAAAGCAAAAGCAGTATTTCTCTGGGACTCCGTAAGCATAGAGGAAACTGCGTTCTTTCCCATAGCCTCATCCATGGAATAACCATAGTAGCCATAGGTATACGCCTGAGTGATGCCTCTGGCATACACATCAGCAGGAACGCCATCAGCCGCAGAGAACTTCTTCACCAGCTTGTTGGCCGAGTCAGCATCAATGATGCCGCCCAGACTTGCAACAGCCTCGTACACCAGCGCCTGATCCCTTGTGGCGTAGGCAACCTTGCCGGCATCGATGGTACCATTCTCCGTTTCCAGGATCATCTTACCCTTCTCGATGGAGGCGATACCCTTGATGTTAACGGTGTTGCCTTCGCTGTCAATGGCCTTACCTTCCGCAGAAACCTCGTAGCGGCTCTTAGGGGCCTTTTTAGCCTCAGCGGCCACATTGCCCTGGGTTTTGTTTTTCTTTTCCTGAGCCTTGGTCCACTGCTTGACAGTTTGATCAAAAGCAACCTCGTTACCGAAATCTTGCAGCACCCTGTTGCGCTGTCCCATGGTGGACTGCTCGTTCTCCACAATATTGGAGATGGCATCCTGCACAGCCTTGCTGTTCCTTACGAAGTCCAGATGGTTAGCTTGCTCCTCAGTGAGCTGCTTTCCTTGGGATCTGGCAACCAGAGCATCCGCAATACCGTTTGCCTGTTCCGAACTAAAGTTCTTACGCTCCAGGCTCTTGACGATGTCGGCCTTGTTCTGCGCTGTGAATGCGGTACCGACAGTCTCATACAGTTTACCGACCTGTCTGGCAGTTGCATTCTTTGCGACCTTGCCGGTCTGCTTCTGCAGGCTCTTCTGGACACTCTTATCAGAAACACCGGAAACCTCGTTTGCCAGCTCCATAAGGGCATCCACGCCGCCATACTCCTTGATGGCGTTGCCTGCGTTGGTATACCGTACCTCCTGCCCGATAGCATTTGCACCTGCAGATACCACAGAAGGGGCGCCGGCAGATCCTGCACCGGAAATGAAACCACCGATGGATGCTTTGACCACATCACGAACCCTCTCCATAAAGGCCTGCTGCGCACCCTCTAATCCGCCACCATTCGCCTCCACCAGCTTTGCCCAGTCAGACTGGTTGCCCATGATGATGGAGTTGGTGAGGATATTGGCGATCTCCGTGAAGCCTTCTTCGGAAGCCTCGATGCCGCCCTGGATTAGGGCATTCTTGATAGCCTGGCCAACGGTAGTGGCATCCTTCATGTTGATGAGCTTATCAATAGACAGGCTCTCAAAGACCATTTCTGCAGCGCCTGCCGCAGCAGATCCAAGTGCAATTTGCTTCATGGAAGCGCCCTGCTCATACAGTCTGGTAGCTTCGCTGTTTGCCGCGCTGGTCGCCAGTAACGCACCACCAAGTCCGCCACCGATACCGATTGCGGCATAAGAGTCAAGGATGGACATACCGGCCTGGTAGGCATCGCCCATAGTAAATCCAGTCATGTCTGTCAGTATTGGGATGTAGCCGCCGTCAGAATTGATGTCCTTGGCCGTCTCGCTGCGGATCGTGCCGCTATAATGGGAACCGGAGTGCGCTGCAGAGTACGGATTGATCTCGTTGCCCATAAGCGTATTGGCAACATTCTCAATCGTACCTGCCACACCGCTTACCAGCTGTGCAGGAACGGTGGCGGCATTAAAAGCGATCTTCTCAAGCATTCCGGCTTCGTTGTAGCTTTTCACATAGCTTTGGTTGGCTTCCATTGTCTCTCTGCGATTCAGCTCCGTTTTCATATCAGACAGATACTTATCCGCAGTCTCCTGTCCGCTACTGTTGAGCAGATAGTAGTAAATGGCAATTTCGTTCTCATCAAGCTTATCCCAGCTACCGTCAACGCCATCCTTCAGGATAGATGACCATGTACCTTCCGTGCCGACAGGTGTTCCAAGCGCCTCCTGGCGTTCAGCCTCAGTAGTATTCAGGAACATACCCAGCCGATCTTCTACCAGATGGCTCTGTGCCTTTGGGTTTACCCAGTTCCCGGAATTATCGACAGCAAGCTCATTGCCAAACGCATCCCGGTAGACTCCATTGACGTCATGGTACCAGGTAGAACTGTCATTTAGGACATCGTGTCTTGTAAGCTCATCTCTGGTGGCGTTTTCAAAGTCACGGTTTGCAGACACTGTACCAAAGTCTTCCTTTTGGCTATAACCATAGTAGTCATCAACTACCTTGCTACCGTAATACTGGCCATCCTCGTTGTAGTTGCCTCGCTTATAATTGAGCATCTCGGTCTCAATGGCAGCAATCTCATCATCGATAGCCTTCAGCTTTTGACTATGCTCATGGGATGCAGTCTGGTATTCCATAGACTCCGCACCCAGAATAATGGTGTCAACCTCGCCCCACTTGGAATTCTCAGCTTTTCTTTCAGCCTTCAGCTGTTCCAGCCGGCTCTCCTGTTCAGAATACCACGCCTGACGATTTTCGACAGTGTTGTGTTCCTGCCAGAAGTTGTACTGGTCCTGATTCTCCCATTTGGAATAAAAGTCGTTAGAGGATTTGAGTCCGCTTTGCAGACTGCGAAGATAGTTGACGGTATCGTTGTACTTCTGCATTACCTCGTCATAGTTGCTGAAAGCGCTCCTGTTAGCCCTGATATACTGACCAACATCTGCGGCCTGTGAAAGATAAGTCTCGATTTCCCCGAGGGTGCTTGCGTTCGGAGCCTTATATCCATCTTTAGATAGATAATCATATGCACTCTTGCCGGCTTGGCCGACAGACTTGTACCAGTTGTTAACATCGGTATCTTTAAGCTTGCTGCCCACCTTGATTGTTCCATCATTGACCTTCTTAACCAGGTCCTTAAAAGAGGAGCTTTTCTTCTCCTCTTCCTCATCATTGTAGGATGACTGTTTCTGCCCGGAAGCAGAAACAGTCTGATATTGACCATTGTTAACCTTCTTTACAAGATCCTTAAAGGAACTCATAGCCATGCCCCCTTATTTGTAATTCGTGTCAGACTCCTGGATGCCGTAGTAACTGATCAGATATGCCTTTTCTGCATCGGAAAGGCTTGAGTGCTCAATCTGATAAGCCACATACTGCCTGTACGAGCCCCACTTATGCCGCATAACAGCATCGTGCTGACTCTCAGGGTAGATCTTGCTCATGAACTTCTTGATCTCTCCTTCGTTCACGCGAGAAGCGCCTTCAAGCTGGCCTTTGTTCCACTTTGCGTAAGCCTCTTCTACGCTCAAACCTCCGGCAGCCGCCTTGGCTTCAGGTCCCCAAACGCCATCAGCAGTAACGCCGAGAGTGCGCTGCATCTGCTTGATAGCACTTGCGCTGATACTGTCGGTTTGCACGCCTTCAGGGCCAGTTCCAGTAGTGCCTCCGGTAGTGCCTCCAGTGGTGCCTCCGGTAGTGCCTCCGGTAGTGCCTCCAGTGGTGCCTCCGGAACTCTTACCTGCAGCAAGTGCATACTGCTGGTCATACTGCCGCTTAGCCTCATCGAATTCCTTCTGCCACTGCTGGTCTGCAGTTTGGTCGCGATACTGACCGTAGGCCATGTTGTAACCATCCATGTATCTTCCGTAGTCCTGTTCGCCCTGATATCTGGCATCCTCTGTACGGCGGTCCAGCTCAGCATAGTAGTCAGAAATCTGGTCGCGGTACCTGCCGTAATCCTGATCCTCCATCTGCGCCATGAGCGCAGCCTGGTCGTACATGTGCGCGCCTTCCTGTTGGTACTTGCTGAGCGCAAGCTGGTACAGCTCCGGAACTTTGTCGTTGAGCTTCTGAAGGTAGCCCTGGTATGCCTGCTGGCCAACAGACTGACCATAAGAGCTGCCGTAACCTCCGGTAAGAGCAGCAGCCTGTCCCATAGTATCCATCATGGCCATCTGGCCCTGCGTAGTGTACTGGTCCTTGTACTGCTGGTATAGAGCATCACCATTCAGATCATAGGAAAACTTCTCCCTGTTCAGGATCTGTTGAATGATGTCATTGAGCTGGGTCTGCCATGCCGACTCGTACGAGCCGGGCTTATTCGCCAGCTGCTCCTGCAGCAAAGCCTCTGCCTGTGCCACAGTGTCACTGGGTTTATACTCGCCATATTCAAATGTGGGAGCCTTGGTTTCTGCCGGTGCAGTTGCCACAGATGTGCTGGAAGCAGAACCGGAAGAGGATGTATTGGTTTTGGTCAGCGCACCCCAAGTGTTTTCACCCACGATGCCGTCCACATCCAGTCCGTTCCGTTTCTGATAATCCATGACCGCAGCCTTCGTCTTATCCCCGAAGATACCGTCCGTATCCAGGTTGTAATTGCCATTACTGTTGAGCAGCTTCTGTAGCTCAGTTACATCGCTGCCCCGGGAACCGTAACCGACCTGCTTGTAAGTAGCCATATTGATTATCCTCCTCCGCTAATTATATTC
>UZAT01318698.1_pt1 | contig 19301 bp, 20 predicted proteins | sample 2160861 | NCBI WGS metagenome assembly UZAT01 (sample SAMEA5138306, study PRJEB28736) | viral metagenome | reverse complement strand
GCATTGTTGGGGTTAAACTGTAAAATACCATACTACTTTCTCCATTCGGGGCGGTTGCAATCGGTGCCGCCTATGGTGCCTGCTTATCTGCTTTTTTATATAACTTGATAGGATGTGGTTAAATGGGGAAATTGCAAGAAAAGTACCTAATACCCACCGTTCTCTACATTTGACAGTAAGCAAGGGTATTGGCAGAAAAGAAAACAGGAATGGAAAGCTGTAGGGCTGGACAGTCAAAACGGAAGAAAAAACGGCCTGCTGGGAAATGGATTGAAAGAACTTGCAGAAAAGACGGGAGCAAACCTAACCGGGACAAGCATATTTGATCCTGTTTTATGTGAGGTCATATATAACTGGTACGGCATAAAGAACGGGATTGTATTCGATCCGTTTGCTGGTGGCTCTGTCAGGGGTGTTGTAGCTGAATTATTAGGGCAGCATTACATAGGTATTGACCTATCCGAAAAGCAGATCGATGCCAACCAAATAAACGCCGATAAATTCGGCGTTACCCCGGCGTGGCACTGTGATGATAGCAGGAACGCAGATAAGTACATCCCGGACGGTGCAGCGGATTTAGTATTTAGCTGCCCACCGTATCACAATTTAGAGAAATACAGCGATCGCCCTTTGGATTTATCCAATATGAACTATGCCGATTTCATAGAAGCATATAAAGACATAATAGAGAAGTCCTGCCGCAAGCTAAAAGAAAATCGCTTTGCGGTTTTTGTTGTTGGCGATATAAGGGACAGCAAAGGCGCATACCGGGATTTCGTGAGCGAAACAAAACGGATTTTTAGGGACTGCGGGCTATTCCTGTATAACGAACACATCTTATTGGAGCAATACGCCACAGCAGCTATGCGGGCAGATCGACAGTTTGCCGGAGGGCGAAAAACAGTAAAGGTACATCAAAACATATTAGTCTTTTACAAAGGCGATATGCGGGCGATACGGGGCTTATACAGCAACCATTTCAAATGGGCAGATATAGAAAGATTTAAGTAAGAAGGGTGGTGTTGAGGAATGGCAAAGCTGAATCGCAGGGAGCAAACAAAGCTGAACTATATGCAGAACGGCGGGAATATGAAGCAGGCTATGATTGATGCTGGCTATTCTGAAACATACGCCGATAGAAACTCAAAATACTTGATGGGGATTATAGGGCAGGAAATCCAAGATGTGCAGGAAACTATAAAATCCGAGAAAATAAAGTCTGTTGTACAGATTCAAGAAAAATGGTCTGAATGGATCGATAGTGATGAACTGACCTATACAGAGAGAATAAGGGTTAGTGAGCTGCTGGCGAAATCCCAGGGCGGCTTTATTGATAAGAAAACGAAACGGGACGAAGAAGAACAGCAAGCCCGAATTGATAAGATCAAGGCTGAAACAGCCAGGATCAGGGGAGAAGAACCTGACGATAATAATCAGAATGATGGCTTTATTGATGCACTACAAGGGCAGGTGCCGGAAGTATGGCAAGAGTAAGGCAGGCACTATTCCAGTTTAAGCCGTTTTCTATAAAGCAAAAGAAGGTGCTAACTTGGTGGATGCCTGAATCACCTGTAAGCGGCTTGGAGGGCATTATAGCGGATGGTTCTATCCGTTCGGGAAAAACCGTGTCAATGGCTCTTTCTTTTGTTATATGGGCAATGCAGATCCACAGAGAACAGAATTTCGCTATGTGCGGTAAAACAATCGGTAGTTTCAGGCGAAATGTTCTTAATGTGCTGAAGTTGATGCTTGCAAGCCGTGGATATAAGGTCAAAGATCACCGGGCAGACAACTATGTGGAGATTTCCTATCAGGGAAATATAAACTACTTCTATATATTCGGTGGCAAGGATGAACGATCACAAGACCTTATACAGGGTATTACCCTTGCAGGCGTGTTATTCGATGAAGTGGCACTTATGCCGGAATCCTTTGTAAACCAGGCAACAGGCCGTTGCTCTGTTGATGGCTCGAAGTTTTGGTTTAACTGCAACCCGGATGGCCCGTATCACTGGTTTAAGACCGGCTGGATAGACAAGGCAGAAGAAAAGGGGCTTTTATATCTCCACTTCACAATGGACGATAACCTAAGCCTAACGGAACAGATCAAGAAAAGATATTACAGCTTATATAGCGGCGTATTCTTCCAGCGGTACATATTGGGGCTTTGGGCTGTGGCAGAGGGCATTATATATGATATGTTTTCCACAGACCGGCACACAGCAGAGAACGCAGAAAGCACGGCTCCGGTCAAATATTATGTTAGCTGTGACTATGGTACGCAAAATGCCACAGTCTTTTTGTTATGGCAGAGTATAGCCGGTGGCAAATGGTTCTGTGCAGACGAATACTACTACTCCGGTAGGGATGAAACCGCACAGAAAACAGATAATGAATATGCAGACGATTTAGAAAAGTTTATATCAGGGAAGCCGATAGAAGCGGTCATAATTGATCCTTCAGCGGCTTCCTTTATTGCATTATTACGAAAAAGGGGATTTAGGATCATAAAGGCAAAAAATGATGTACTAACCGGCATCCGGTTTGTTGGTACTCAGCTAAACCTTGGAAACCTCCTTTTTTCCACCAAATGCAAGAACACTATAAAAGAGTTTGGCTCTTATATATGGGACACAAAGGCCTGTGAACGGGGCGAAGATAAGCCGATAAAGCAGCACGATCACGCAATGGATGCAGTGCGCTATTTCTGCTATACGATTCTGAAGCCCAGGGCGAAACTCAACACGAACATCAAAGGGGGTATATAAAAATGGTTCGATTACCGAAAGATACGGTATTGACCGAAGAACTGCTGCAAAAGTTGCTTGATATTCATTCCACAGATGCAAAAGAATATCAAAAGCGGCAGGACGAATACGAAAGCAGACACGAAATCCTGGAAGCACCGAAAAAGGCAAAACATAAGCCGGACAATCGAATTGTGGTAAACTTCTGCAAGTACATTGTGGACACATTCAACGGCTTTTTTATCGGTATACCGGTCAAGGTCACATCTGATGATGATAACATTGCTGGATATGTAGACGAAATTGACAGTTACAACGATCAGGACAACAAGAATTTTGAACTGTCCAAGATTATGTCTATTCACGGCAAGGGCTATGAAATGTACTTCACAGACGAAGATAGCGAACTATGCACAGCCTATCTTTCCCCCATTGAAGCATTTATGGTATTTGATGATAGCATCCTGAAACGGCCTATGTACTTTGTGCGCCGGTTCCGTGACTTTGAAGATAAAGAGTTCGGCAGTGTATCAGATGGTAAGGCTGTACGGCACTTCAACATAACTGGTGGCGTAAGATGGACGGATGAATGGCAGCAACATTATTTCCCCGGTGTTCCTGCAACTGAATTTGTGGAGAACGCAGAGGAACAAAGTATATACTACCCGGCACTTACAATTATCAATGCATATAATAAGGCTCTTTCCGAAAAGGCAAATAATGTGGAGTACTTTTCAGATGCTTATTTAAAAGTACTTGGTGCAAAGTTGGATGAAACAGCACTGGAATTTCTCAAAGATAACCGCATTATCAATATGGAGGGCGAAGAAGCCACCAATATTATTATAGATTTCCTGAGTAAGCCCGATAGTGACGGTACTGAGGAACACTTTCTTGACCGCCTGGAACGGCTTGTTTTTCACATTACTATGGTTGCGAATATTTCTGATGAAAGCTTTGGTACAGCATCCGGCATTGCACTTAAATACAAGGTGCTGAATATGCTGAACCTGTTCCAAAACAAAAAGCAGAAAGTTACAAGCGGTATGAAACGGCGGTATAAACTATTATTCGGTCATCCTGCATCTAAAGTGAAAGCTGATGATTGGAAACAGCTTGATTTCTACTTTACACCCAATCTGCCGGCTAACATCCTGGAAGAAGCACAGATCGCCGCACAGCTTGAAGGTATTGTAAGCCACGAAACGCAGCTGAAGTGCCTGACACTGGTTGATAGTGTGCAGGATGAACTTGATAAGATCGAGGATGAAAAAAAGGAAGCTGAAGAAACTGCTGTGGATCGTATGATGTTTGGCGGTGCGGTTCAATCTGGACAGCCGGAGCCTGATACTGAAGAAGAAGTGATGGACGATGGCACTGACTAATGCTCAAAAAAGAAATGCTGAGAAAAACCGCAGGTATTGGGCCGAAAGAGAAGCAGAAGCCTTAAAGCATTACATAACAGAAGAAAAAGAGTACGACAAAGAGATCAGGCGTATTCACCAAAATATGCTTGATGCCTGCCAGAAGGAAATAGAAAGCTTCTATGCCAAATATGCAAGTGCAGAGGGTATTTCCCTTGCCGAAGCAAAAAAGCGTGTTTCAAAGCTGGATATAGCGGCCTATGAACGCAAAGCCGCAAAGTATGTGAAGGAAAAGAACTTCTCCAAAAAGGCAAATGAGGAAATGCGGCTATATAACGCCACAATGAAGATCAACCGCCTTGAAATGCTCAAAGCTAACATAGGACTGGAAACCATAGCCGGTCACGATGAACTGGAAAAATTTATGGCCGGTATACTAAAGGGCCGCACAATGGACGAACTGGAACGGCAGGCCGGTATATTGGGTAAGACCATCCGGAACAATGCTGCTAAAGCCCACGCCATTGTAAACGGCTCTTTCCATAGCGGTACTTTTTCTGATCGTATATGGCAATATCAAGACCTTATGCGGCAAGACCTGGGCAGGCTCTTACAACAAGGGCTTATTCAGGGCAAAGGCGCACGGGCATTGACTAAGGATTTACGAAAGTACCTTATCGGTGAGAATATGGCGAAAATGGGCGGTGCTACATACTGTGTGGAACGCCTTATGCGGACAGAACTTGCCAGGGTACAGACAGAAGCACAGAAGCAGTCATACATTGAAAATGGTGTTGATTATTATGTTTTCAAGGTTAATGGCGGCTGTTGCGCTATCTGTCAGGGGCTAAGTGGTAAACGATTCAAAGTTGAAAAAATGATGCCCGGAGAAAATGCGGCTCCCCTCCATCCACATTGCAGGTGCAGTACTACAGCTTATGTGGATATGGAAGAACTTGAAGCAATTTTGGACTTCGTGGATCAGGGCGGTACTTATGAGGAATGGAACGCCAAGAAAAAAGCACTTGAAAATTCTGGAAAAAGTGCTAAAATTGGATTGGGAATGATTGGAATACAATTCTTTGCAAATAAAAGCATACCAAAATACACGGATCAGCAGTTAGAAAAATCAATCAGGAAATGGAATAAGCGAATTGCTGAACATCAGGAAAAGATTGCACACCCCGAAAATCACGATGAACGATGGGAAACGATGACCGAAACCCACCGAAAAGGGGAAATTAAACACTGGCAACACGAAATCCAAGTATTCCAAGACAACATACAGCAGGCAGAAGACGAATTGAGGAAACGGAGGAAATAACCTATGGATGAGCAAGAAAAAGTAAATACCTATGAATTGTTCATAGAGGATATGATCCACGCTTTCCAAGAACGATTCAATGAACTTGATGTAAAGTATGATTCCTTGACAGAGTACGAAAGCGGTCGGTGGATGGCATACAAAGAAATTATTGATATTATAAAAACACGGAAAGACCAAATAAGCGAAATGCTATCAGACGAATAACAAAAAGCACTGTGCAATTTTTGCACGGTGCTTTTTTAATGCAAAAAGGATGTGATAATATGGCGCATTTACACGAAATGCGGGATAGCGATAACCATTTTATTATTGATCCCGCAACAATGGTAATTACAAACAAATCTAAAAAGCACAAATTGCAGCAGGGCGATCATAACAGTGAGATTTACAGCTTTGAAATCCCCCGGCAGCTTGAAGGTCACGATATGACACTCTGCAATCTTGTGCAAATCCACTATATCAACATCAAGGCCGACAAAACAGAACAGCAATCTGATGTTTACACTGTAACAGATATGGTGGTATGCGATCCTGAAGCGGACACACTTGTATTCACCTGGACGGTTCACGGCAATGCAACCAAATTCGATGGTACTTTAAGCTTCCGTATTCATTTCTACTGCATCGATGATCACGGTGAATACACATACAAGAAGCACACAGAAATCTTTAAGGGCATTTCTATTTCTGAGGGCTTTGACAATGCGGCTGCTATTGAAAATGACAATTCCGATATTTTGTCACAGTGGGAATCCCGGCTGGATGCTTTGGAACAAGGGAATATCAATACCGCTGACCATTCTATGTATTTTAACATTGATGTTGATGGCATTGTTTCCTTGAGGCCTGAGTATCGTGGACTTGGCGAAAGCACTACAGTGAAAGACGAGAACGATAATACGATATACGATGACTACGGAAATCCAGTGTATCGGTATCCATACAGCCACAGTGACAATGGTTTAGGTGTTGTCGGCAGTAAATACGCAGAACTGCCCGAAAATCTGGTTATTCCTGATGTAATTAACGATATTGCAGTTGCTGCTTTTGTTAATGGAATGCTTAGCGAAAACCATCGCATAAAGAGCTTAACAATTCCAGCGGGCGTAACATCACTGTCAGAAAAATTCGCAAGTAAGACAATCAACTTGGTAGAGTTATACGGAACAGAAAACATAGAGGTTATTTACGGTGCTGCGTTTCAATACAGTGCCATTAAAAAAGCGATATTTCCCAAACTGAAAGAATTAAATGCAGCCGGATATCAATTCAATCAGTGCGCTAATCTATCTGTTGTTGACATTGGAAATACTGTGACAAAGATTGCTAAGAATTGCTTTGCATATTGCGACAGACTATCTCTTATTCGTGGTGGTGCAAGTGTAACTGGCATAGAAGCAAAGGCTTTCTTCGGCACAAGAAGTCTTAAAAATCTACCGCTTGTCGAAAAGGTAAAAACCATCCAAACAGAGGCTTTTGTGCTAAGTCGAGTAAGCAACATTGGTTCTGGATATTCCGACTGGTGGGCGTTCTATGATGCCAAAGTATGTTCGTTTAACACAAACGCAACTCCTGCAATCTTTAATAAGTCAAAATGGTGGGAGATTGAAGGTTACACACCTACCGCTTGCAAAAATTCGTTAGGCTCTACTTTCGATCAGATAAATCCTGAGTGGGCAGAACTACAATTGCCTACCGACAGCGGTGTCTGCAAAGACAAGTGGGGCGATGCCTGTTTAGAAATATCGGCGATTCATATATACTCTGCCCTTACTGGTCGCAAATTTAATACGCCTATGGAGTTTATGGAACTTCTCAGGGGGAAAACAGATAACCAAGGCAGTCTTTTAACACCAGTCAAGACAGCCGAAGGAAATCCTGACTATAGTTGGGGTGATATGACAAGATGGTTCGCTGCTCTGAGTGACGATGAGGTAAGTTTTGAAACTGAACGGCTTGTTCATAACGCCGAAAGCTTCCAAAAGATTTGTGTGGCATTAGCAGAAGGTGCGTTGGTGTTGACACATATTAACCCCCGTCACGCTGCTGTAATATATGGCGTTGCCGAGAACGGTGAAATGTTGCTATTAGACAGCAACGGCAGAAACGGTTATCTTGGCGATCATACCGCACGAACTTATCAACAGCCTATATGGAGTTTTGCACTGAAAAATGATGATGTATTAATTGTTAAGAAATCCGGTGGTCAGTAATGATTGAAATAACCCATAAAAATGGCTGCATAACTATTGACGGACACGCTGGGTATGCTCCGGCAGGTCAGGATATAGTCTGTGCGGCAGTGAGTGCCCTTGTAGCGACTTTTATTGTGTCTATTGAGGAATTAACAACCGACAAAATAAAAGTCACAGCAAATGAGCAAGGACAAATACAAACTATACAATTCAGGAATCTATCAGAAGGGGCGCAGCTTCTGTTAGGTTCCTTTTTTGTTGGCATTCGTATGATTGCCGAAAATTTCCCCGAAAATGTTCGGATCGCCCAGGCGTGTAAGGCGTAAAAAGGTACGGAAGAATCAAAAAGCCCAGGCGTGGACGGCTCAAAAAGCTACGGAAAAAAGACAAGCAAAAGTCTTAAAAATGTGGAGGAAAAAACTATGAAAAACTTACTCAATTTGCAGATGTACGCAGACGATCCTGCGGACAAGGCAGACCAGGCACCCGGTACGGCTGAAAAAGATACCAACAATAAAGCAGCGGCAGACACGGGCAAGGCTACCGAGCAGGAAAAGAAGTACACAGACGATGATGTGGACAAGATCATAAAAGCCCGTCTTGCAAGAGAGAAAGAACAGGCAGACAAGGAAAAGGAAGAAGCCAAGAAGCTGGCAGAAATGAACGCCACACAGAAGGCCGAGTACGAACGGGATCAGCTTAAAAAGGAACTGGACGAACTGAAGCGCAAGGATGCTCTTTCCGAAATGTCCAAGGTGGCCCGTAAGATGCTGACAGAAAAGGATATCAATATTTCTGATGATCTATTGGCCGTATTGGTTACAACCGAAGCGGCACAGACAAAGCAGAATGTTGAGGATTTCGCCAAGATGTACAAGGCAGATGTGGATGCTGCCGTTAAGGCACGGCTGAAGGGTGAGCCGCCCCGTGTGGGTTCCGGCAATTCTTCTCCTGTTTCCGAAATTCAGAAACGAATGCAGAAATATCAATAATGAGGTGAAAGAAAATGTATAAGCATATCAATTTGCAGATGTTCGCAGGTGAGAACAACGATTCCCCTGTAAGAACCTATCAGAAGGACTTTAAGGGTCTGTTGCAGGCCGTTTTCAAGAAGCAGTCCTATTTCGGCGACTTCTTTGGCGGCGGCATTGAAGCCCTGGACGGTGTTCAGCACAATGAAACCGCATTTTATGTTAAGACCAGCGACATTCCTGTTGTATTCGGTACCGGCTACAACAAGGATGCCGCCACTGCCTTTGGTGCAGGCACCGGCAAATCCAGCCGCTTTGGCGAGCGCACCGAGATTGTCTACACCGATACCCCTGTGAACTATACCTGGGAATGGAATTTCCACGAGGGTATTGATCGTCACACCGTCAACAACAATTTCGATGTTGCCGTTGCTGACCGCCTGGATTTGCAGGCACAGGCCAAGACACAGCAGTTCAACTATAAGCATTCCGCTTTCATTGCTTCTGTGGCCGGTAAGACCGAACCTTTGGCAGACTATACCGCAGATGCTGTCTTGGCTCTGTTCAATAACCTGTCCAAGTACTACACCAACATTCACGCCATTGGTGAGAAGGTGGCAAAGGTTAACTCCGATCTGTACAACGCCATTGTGGATCATCCTCTGACCACTACTGGCAAGAATTCCGCTGCCCGTATCGATGACAACGGCATCCTGCGCTTCAAGGGCTTTACCATTGAGGAAGTACCCGAAGATGTTATGCAGGAGAATGTTGTCGCTTATGTCTATATCCGTGGCGTAGGTAAGGCATTTACCGGCATTAACACCGCCCGTACCATCGAGTCCGAGGACTTTGACGGTGTAGCCCTGCAGGGTGCTGGTAAGGCTGGCGAATACATCCCCGAAGACAACAAGAAAGCTGTTGTCAAGGTTACCGGTGCTGGTGCTTAATGTATAAGGTCATTAAGTTCTTTACTGACCTTCAGGACAATAACTACCCCTACAACGAGGGCGATACATTCCCCCGTGTAGGGGTGGAAGTCACCGAAGGTCGGCTTGCTGAACTGGCTGGCAGTGACAACTTGCAGGGCGAACCGCTGATCCAGCCTGTAGAGGAAGTCGCAGAGGAAGCACCGAAGAAAGCCCCGGCAAAACGGACAAAGAAAACCGCCGATAATTAAGGGGGTGGCGTAAATGCTGAACAACCTAAAACTGATGCTGGGTATTCCGGCAACAGACACAGATCAGGACGAAAAATTGAAGCTGATTATATCCACTGCAACCGCACGGCTCAAATTGCTTTTGGGCGGCTTAGAACCGCCCGAAACAATGGATCATATCATCCGTGAAGTTTCTATTATCCGCTTTAATAAAATCGGTTCTGAGGGTATGGGAAGCCACACAATCGAGGGTGAGAGCCTTACTTTTAATGAAGACGATTTCGCCGCCTTTGCTGATGAAATCCAGGCATATCTTGACACCTTGAAGGAAAGCACAAGAGGGCGGGTGCGTTTCTTATGAGATATAACGCACCCGTCTATTTTCAGCATATTAAAAGCGAATATGACACCGCCACGGGAAACACCGGCATCAGTATTCTTTCCGAAGATAGACGAAATGCCGCTATCACCGATACTGGAACGGACACGCTGAAGCTGTTATATGGAGATATAAAACAGGGGGCTTTGACAATTCGATTGCAAAGACCTTATGATGCAGCATTTGACCGAATCCGTATTGGTGATAAGTTATACCGGGCAGACAGAATACGCCTGAGCAATCGGGTGTTTATTGTAAGTGAGGTTCAGTAATATGCCGAAAATCAAAATTGAAGGCTTGGACAAGCTGCAAAAGACTTTGAAAGATAATGTTTCTCTTGATCTTGTCAAAAGAGTAGTAAGAGATCACGGAGAAGCAATGAAAGATAAGATTGTTGATAATGCTGACTTCAAAAAGGGGTATCAGACAGGACAAACTAAGCGCAGTATTGGCCTTGAAATTGTGGATGCTGGCTTTGCTGCTGAAGTAGAACCGACCACAGATTATTCCCCTTATTTGGAGTACGGCACCCGGTTTATGGAAGCACAGCCGTTTGTCAAGCCTGCTTTTGATGAACAAGCAGCAAAATTCAAGCAAGATATGCAAAGGCTGGTGAAATAGCTATGGATCCACAGCAGGAATTATTTACACGCCTGAAAGTGTCCCTGGAATCTTTGGGATATGATGTATACGATGGCTTTTTACCGCCTGAGAACACCCCATATCCCTTTGTTTATTTGGGGGACTTTAGGCAAACTGACACAGAATACAAAAATGCAGTCACCGGCACGGTATATCCGGTGATTCATATTTGGCATAACAACCCCGGACAGCGGGGAACTGTGTCAAATATGGCTTTACAAATCAAGAGGATATGCAGAGCCATAAAAAACACCGGGAATTATTCGTGGATTTCCCGTAATTACACGCAGCAGATATTCCCGGACAATACAACAAAAACACCGCTTCTACATTGTGTGATTGAAGCGGATTTTTTATTTAGTTAGGAGGTACAGAAAATGTACAAGATCAATCTTCAAATGTATGCAGATGATGAAGCCAAAAAGGCCGTACACGGTCAGCGGATTGTGTATCTGTATAGAGTGCTGAAGAACGCAGCAACTAAGAGCGCAACCAATATTGCGTTTGTTACGGAAAATGAACTGTCCAAGTCTAAGGACAGCGACAGCACGGCCACGAAAGACGGCCCGATTATGACACCCGGCGAAGTGGAAACTGAACTTAGTTCCACTTCTATTCTTCCGGTAAATGATGAAATCATCGAAGAACTGGAAGATGCCCTGGACAACAACGACATCATCGAGATTTGGGAAGCCAACCTGGACAAGCCCGTTGGTGAAGGTGTCAACAAGTTCAAGGGCCGCTATATGCAGGGCTACTTGACCGAGTTTACCCAGTCTTCTTCTGCCGAGGACTATGTGGAAGTAGAACTGACATTCGGTATCAATGGTTCCGGTGTTAAGGGTGAGGTTACTGTTTCCGCAGAGCAGCAGGAGATCGCCGCTTATGTATTCAAGGACACCACCGCAGGTACCGGCGCATAATTAAAACACATCAACAAACGGAAGGGGCTGTTTTTACAGCCCCTATAAATCTTAGGAGGAATAAAAAATGTTTGAGTTGACGATTAAAAATCAGGTATATCAGTTCAATTTCGGAATGGGCTTTCTGCGTGAAGTAAACAAGCTGTACGGTGCGCCGGTTGATGGAATTCCGGATGCTAAGAAAAATGTAGGCTTGCGCTTTTTGCTGGCAGGCCTGTTCGATGGTGATTTGGAGGACTTGACAAAAATCCTTCTGACTGCCAACAAGGGACAAACTCCCCGTCTATCCAGTGAAAACCTCGATTACTACATCGACAACGAGTGCGAGGATGTAGAAGAATTGTTCGCTCAGGTGATCGATTTTTTAAAGAGTGTGAATGCTACCAAGAAGACGATGGTAGAACTTCAGACGATGGCAGACGAGGAAAAAGCCAAGAGGGAGAAAGCGGCTCAGAAGTAACCTCCTTTGATGAAGTATACCGGGAAGTTGCTTTGAATTGCATTCGATTTCTTGACTATAAGAGCCTTGCAGAAGTTGATCGCCTTACAATACCCGAATACCGGCTATTGATGGAAGGTGTGCGGCTAAAGCTGGTTGATATGGATTACAGGGGACACTTGCAAGCCTGGCTCAATCGTGCGGTAAAAGCAGAAAAGGGCAAGGGTAAGCACGTAAAGCCTGTGTTCACTAAATTCAAGCAGTTCTATGACTACAAGGCCGAAATTGCAAAGGTTGGGAAAAAGAAAAGCGAAAAAGGCAGATTTGCCGGTATAGGAAAGTTGTTGAGTAAAGGAGATTGAGGAATTATGGCAGATTCATATTCCGTAAAAGCCCGCCTGTCGGCTACTGACAGTGGCTTTTCTTCTACTCTCAAAAATGCTATCGGTATGACCGATTCTTTCAAAAGCAAGTTGAGCAGCATAGGTACCGGCATCCTTCAGGGTGTCGGTCAAAAACTATTCTCCGGAATATCAAGCGGCATTGGTGGTATGATCGGCGAAATTGATTCGTCAAATGCGGCGTGGAAAACTTTTGCTTCCAATATGAAGATTGCCGAAAAAAACGGCGTTAAATTGGAAGGAAGCATCGACAGCATAAAGGGCAATCTACAAGATTTTGCAACAAAGACAGTGTACGGCGCAAGTGATATGGCGCAGACCTATGCACAGCTTGCATCGGTTGGCACAAAAAACACGCAAAAGCTGGTAACGGGCTTTGGCGGTCTTGCGGCGGCGGCTGAAAATCCGCAGCAGGCAATGAAAACATTGTCGCAACAGGCAACGCAGATGGCGGCAAAGCCTACTGTTGCTTGGCAGGATTTCAAATTGATGCTTGAACAGACGCCGGCTGGTATGGCGGCTGTTGCAAAGCAGATGGGAATGACGAGCGCAGAACTTGTAACGGCAATTCAAGATGGAACTGTTTCTACTGAGGAATTCTTTAACGCAATTACTGAGGTCGGCAATAGTAAGGATTTCTACAATATGGCTACCCAGGCAAAAACAGTGGGACAGGCTATGGACGGTTTAAAGGAAACTGTAGGCCAAAAGCTAACCCCGGCTTTTGATGTTCTTTCACAGGTCGGCATAAAGGCTATCAGCAAACTTTCCGATGCTTTCGGCGGTATTGATGCAGAATCCCTTGCTACGAAGGTTAAGTCTGTTGTGGATACAATCGGGCAGTACCTTAGTGTGCTGAAAAACTCTTTTTCCGGGGTTGGCACGGCTCTTAGCAATGCATTTGGTGCTGTTAGGTCTGCTTTAGCCGCAAATAATAAGGAAGCTGGCAATACAAGCCCCCTTGAAACATTCGGAAATGTTTGTAAAACCGTTGCAAATGCGATCAAGTCTGTGGCTGGATTCATCGAGAAACACGCAGATACTATTGCAAAGATCATCCCGATTGTTGGCAAATTGGCGATTGCTTTTATTGGTCTAAAGGTCGTAAATACCCTTGCGCCTGGGCTTACCTCGTTTGCGGGTGGCTTGCTTAAAATGGCCGCAGGTGGCATCGGTAGCCTGGCAGGTAGGCTCTTTGGCATTGCGGGCGGTACTAAAGCCGCTGGCACTGCCGCAGGTACAAGTGCAAAAGACCTGCTTGCTGCCGCTGGTGCGTTTCTTATGACTGCCGGTGCGGTGCTTATGATCGCAGGCGCATTTGCACTTATGGCACAGACCGCTATTGCCCTTGCAGGAGCAGGCTGGGGTGCTATTGCCGTTATGATCGGATTGACTGCTGCACTTGTTGGTATGGGCATTGGAATGGGTATATTGCTCAAAGTATTGAGTTCTTGCGGCACTAACGCACTTATGGCTGGTGCGGCATTACTTATGCTTGGTACGGCTGTGCTATTGATCGCCGTAGGCTTTGCACTTATGGCACAAGCTGCTATTGCCCTGGCTGCCGCAGGTGGTGGAGCAATCGCAGTTATGGCAGGTATGATTGTTGTGCTTGTGGCACTTGCAGTCGTGGTTGCAGTTTGCGGTACGGCTATGCTGACAGGTTCGGTAGGATTCCTGATTTTCGGTGCGGCTATTTTGCTTATTGGAATCGGCGCATTGCTTGCGGCTACATCGTTGGCAATCGTTGCGGCAATTCTTCCGCAGCTTGTGGCTTATGGATTAAGCGGTGCCGGTGCCATTTTGGCACTTAGCGGATCGCTGCTTGCATTTGGTGCAGCGGCGTTGGTAGCCGGAACGGGAGCAATCGTGCTGGGTACTGGATTACTTGTCTGTGCTACGGCAGTTTTGGTGCTTGCCACAGCGGTTTTGGTACTCGCTACGGGCATCCTGCTGATTGCTACTGGCTGTTTGATTGCAGCGGCGGCATTGGCTCTGATCTCCCTTGTCTTGCCTACACTTGCAGCCAACGGCGCACAGGGTTCTGTTGCGATCTTGCAACTTAGCGCAGCCTTGCTTGCATTTGGCGTAGCAGCAGGTGTAGCGGGTGCAGGCGCATTAGTGCTTGGCATTGCTCTTACGGTGATTGCGGTAGCTTTCTCCATCCTTGCAGTAGCCGCTTTGACTACGGCATTGGCACTGGTGACCGTTTCTTTAGTTCTTCCGGTATTGGCTCAATACGGAACACAGGCGGCGGTTGCTGTTGTTGCTCTTGGTGCTGGATTGATCGTATTCGCCGCAGGTGCAGCCCTGGCCGGTGCTGCCGCTATCGTGCTTGGCGCAGGTATGCTTGTTGCTTCCGTTGGTATTTTGTTATGTGCTGCCGGAATCGCTATAATTGCGGCAAGTATTTTAACAATCGGAACATTTGCGCTGATTGCAGCGGCAAGTTTTGCAATTATGGCTGCTGTGTTGCCGATGGTAACGGCAAATGCACTTAAAAACTCGATTTCTCTTGGCGTACTTTCTGCCGCATTGGTTGTTTTCGGTGCTGGAGCATTGGTAGCCGGAGCAGGTGCAACCGTGCTGGGTGCAGGATTCCTTGTTGCTGCTGTTGGCGTTTTGACACTGGCAGGTGCTGTTGCGGCAATGGCGTTGTCTGCTGCAATGGCGGCAGGAGCGATTGCCTTACTGGCATTGACATTGCCTATGCTTGCCGCTGTAGCGGCACAGGGCGCACAGGCTATGCTTATCCTTGCCCCTGCACTTATTGTATTCGGTGCGGCGGCTGTTGTAGCTGGTGCCGGTGCTATTGTGCTTGGAACTGGCATATCCGTTGTTGCAGTAGGTATAGCATTACTGGCTGCGGCACTAATGGCAATGTCTTTAAGTGCAGCGGCGGCAGCTGGTGCAATGGCGTTACTGGCCCTTACACTTCCGATGTTGGCAAGTGTGGCGCAACAGGGGGCAGAAGCGTTGTTGATACTCGCTCCTGCTATGTTGGCATTTGGTGTTGCATCGTTGGTTGCTGGTGCTGGTGCTGTTGTTCTTAGTGCAGGCATTATTGCTTTGAGTGTAGCTATTTTGGCGGCTGCAGGTGCTGTTTTGTTGCTTTCCGCTGGTATTCTTGCTACGGCTGCAACACTGACAATGATTGCTGGTATTGCTCCGGCTGCCGCATCCGGTATTTTGCTTATTGTGGCTGCTTTTACAGCACTGATGGCAATTTCCATTGTTTCAAGTGCTATGATAACTGTTGCCACATTGGCTATGGCGGCTATGGCTATTAGTGCTGCGGCCTGTGGTATTGCTATGGGTGTCTTCGGTATCGCAATGGCTACGGCCTGCATTGGCGTGGCTGCTTTTGGTATCGCCATTATGGCGATCAGTAGCAGTATGAAAACCATTGCATCCAGTGCGAAAAAGGCAGAAAAATCTCTTGATGATATGCAATCCTCTGTCGATGCAGTTCAAGCCGGATTGGATGCCATCGGTGATAAAGCCAGATCCGCAATGGATAAGCTGAAAAGTGCATTTGACAAGGCCAAGGGAAGTGCAAAGGATGCGGGAAACGAAGTCGGCACCGGATTTACAAGCGGTATGCAGTCCGGGCTTGTTATGGCGGCTCCTATTGCATTACAGGCGGTAACTGTAGTCAATGTCACCCTTTTAGCTGGTTATGCGGCGGCATATAGTGCAGGCGCATATATCAGCCGTGGTTTTGCAAACGGTATGTTGTCAATGTTAGGCGTTATCAAGAGTGCGGCACAACAGATGGCAGATGCAGCGGATAAAGCAGTACGGGCAAAGGCAAAAATTCACAGCCCGTCCAGGGTTGCTGAAGGGCTTGGTTCCTATTTTGGCGAGGGATACGCTAACGGTATTTCCGATATGGTCAAAAAGGTATGGAACGCCGCTGAGAACCTTGTGGCTATACCTTCGGTTGCAACGCCTGATCTTGCTATGGCATACGGCGGTGAACTTGGAGCAGATTACAGCTACTCCAACAATTCCGAGTATATTATCGAAGTATCTTTGCCGATTGATGGCAAGGAATTTGCAAGGGTAACCGTACCCTATACGCAAGCCGAAATGAATAAGCGGCAAATGAGAGTAAGTAGAAAACACGGTGAGGTGTAGGAGGGCAGTATATGTATAAATTCATAGATACAACAGAGGTTTCGGAAGGAATTGTACTGCCCTCCGAAGCCTTACAAATCAATGGTGAATATATCGAGGACTTGATCCCCGGATATAGAACACTGAATGTAAAAGGCCGTGAAGCATTATCCCCGGATGTTACCACATACGAAACCGGGGTTCGTGACGGCTCAATATTAAAGGGTAAAAGATACCCCGCCCGGATCATAACCGTATACTATCAGCTTATGGCAGAAAGTAACGAAGCATTCCGGGATGCCTATAATCAGCTTGGCAAGATTTTGGATGTCACAAATGCAAAGCTGATTTTTAACGATGAACAGGACAAGTACTTTACCGGCACTCCCTGCATAATTGGTGAAGTGCCGCCCGGTAAAAATGCTGTTACTGGAAATTTTGAAATTATCTGCACTGATCCTTTCAAGTATTCCACTATTGAATACGAAGCGACTGTTGCAGATGGGGAAACGGATGTTACTTTTGACTATCAGGGTACTTATAAGGCTTTCCCCGTCCTGGAAACAGCCTTTTTTGACGAAAGGGAAGTTGCAGACGATGGCGAAACATCCACTGCCCTGACGGGAGCCGGTGACTGTGGATATGTTGCTTTCTTCACGGAGGATAAACAAATCATCCAGCTTGGCGATCCTGACGAAATCGACAAAGAAGATGGATTTCCCAAATCGCAAACGATGATGAACCAAACCTTTTTGAGTGAAACATCCTGGGGAACTACAGCAAAGGAACTTTGGGTGGTCAATAAAGGGCATATTATGGCAAACAATGTCACACAAGAGGGCAGTGTTGCTATGGGGTATGCTACTTATACCAGCGAAACAACAACATCAAATACATCAGGTTATACATCCGGCTTAATCGGTAATTTTTATCCTTCCGGCAGGCCGAAAATTTGTTACAAGGTCACATACTCAACCAAAAACCGGACTGCAAACAGTGTTAAATTGACCATATCAGTTACTTTGACATTTAATTCGCAACCCTATACAATGCAATCGGTTATGGGTTTTTCATTAAAGCTGGATAATGGTGTAACTTTTTCAGGTACATTAACAAAGAGTACCGATTATCTCAATTCAGGCAAATCATTTTCGACAAGCTGTACAAAAACAATCACCGGGCTTTCTTCGTCACAGACGAGTATAGGCGTTAATTCGTTTAGTACAAGCGGGTCGACTGAATTATCTTTGAGTAGTTTAAATGTCCTGGATGCAAAAATAAGTAAGTACAGCACAAGCACGAATACACAGACCTGGGCTACCTATTACCTGGCCCCGTCAAGCTATGGTGTTGCTGAAAGCGGTTGGCACGGCCCCACCATCACAAGACAGATCACCGCCGATGAAACGGGAGAGGTTGGAGCAGCACATTTCAGCCTTACTTATAAACAGAAGTTCTGTATAAGCAGCGGTGGTGGTTCGGATCAGGTCGGTTCGTTCCGAATGAATATTGTAAACTCTGCCGGTGCTAACATTGCCGGTGTTTGGGTTTATAAGAATAAATCCGGCAAGGCTGGCAACCTTGTATTTTTCGTGAATGGTAAGCAGGTAAATGAAACGCCTATTGATCTGCATTATAACAACATCTATTTCGGATTGAGTGAAGATGCAGCAGAAACAACCAGTGTTACAAAAAGCGGTGGAACAATTACTTTTGCTATCGGCAGTTATAAGCGGACATTTACAGAAGCAGCCCTTGCAGATGTGAAAGCAACCGCCGTAACATTCTCTTTTGAGAAATACGGCGAACTAACGCCGATGCAGTTTAACGGGCTGTATTGGGCGAAATTCGTAAAAGATAACTGCTCCACTTGGAAGAACATACCCAATAAATTCAGCGCAAACGATGTGCTGGAAGCTGACTGTAAGACGGGTGAAATATTCCTGAATGGTGTTGCTTCCCCTGACCTTGGAGCGTTGGGAAATAATTGGGAGGGCTTCTGTTTAACACCTGGTATTAACTCAATCGGTGTGGCCTGCTCTGAATGGGTGCCTGCTGAGTATATGCCCACATTTAAGGTGCGCTATCGGGAGGTATTCTTATGATTGTTTACTTTGCTGATAGAAAAATGAACATCTTAGGTCAGGCCAGTACGGGGCTTCCCGGTGGCCTGACCATTACCAATGACAAAAAGAGTGAGGAAATCGAAACCGGCATTGCAATCTTCGAGTGTAAAATACAGTTTGATGCAGAAACAAGGAAAAAGGTCGAACAATACGCACAGGTCGGCAATTATATCCTGAGAAGCAAAGACGATGAAAACGAATTTTACACTATCATAGATACCGAACTTGACACTAAAAAACAGGTTATGTATATCTATGCCGAAGATGCCGGTCTTGATCTGATCAATGAGATTGTGGGCGAGTACGAAGCCGATAAAGCATACCCGATAACTCACTATGTTGAAAAATTCGCCTATGATAGCGGATTTGTTATAGGCAAAAACGAAGCCGCAAACCTAACCCGTAAATTAAGCTGGGATGGTGAACAAACCGTTACCGCCCGGCTTGCCAGCGTAGCGACACAGTTTGATGGATGCGAGATTTCTTACAGCTTCTCTGTTAAGGGATTG
>UZAT01219943.1_pt1 | contig 19643 bp, 27 predicted proteins | sample 2160861 | NCBI WGS metagenome assembly UZAT01 (sample SAMEA5138306, study PRJEB28736) | viral metagenome | reverse complement strand
TGGCCTTTTGGAAGGAACAGGTGCGGAAGCCGTGGTTCCCTTGGAAAACAACCGTGCATGGTTGTCCAAGGTGGCTGAAGACCTGAACGAAATCCAACACGGAAATCTGCGTTATAACGCAAATTCTAACACAGAAATTGTGTTGCAACGCATTGTAGATCTGTTGGAAGACCTGGCAAGAATGAAAATCTGCCTTGACAGCGGTGTTCTGGTGGGTGAACTGACACCTGCCATTGATGGGCGGCTGTCTGATAGGTGGAATCATGCCAAGCGTGGCAATACAAGATAAAAATTCCAAAGGAAAGGGTGATAGGCCGTTGGAGTTGTTTAAGCTATTTGGAACAATCGCAATCAATAACCAGGAAGCGAATAAAAGCATTGACGAAACCACAGGGAAAGCCGAAAGTTCGCAGTCTAAAATTTCTGGCTCCTTCAAGAAGGTTGGTGCTGCGGTTGTTGCATTTTTTGCTGTTGATAAAATCGTAAACTTCGGAAATGCCTGTCTTGATGCCGCTGCAAATGTACAGGCTATGGAATCGCAGTTCACACAGGTCTTTGGTGAACTGGAAGGACAGGCGGCAGAAAATCTTTCTGGCATTGCTGAAGCGGCTGGCATTGCTGAAAACAGAATGAAGGGCAGTTATACCAAGATTGCTGCCTTCGCAAAAACAACTGGCATGGACACGGCTGACGCACTGTCCATTGCAGACCGTGCAATGGTGGCTGTTGCGGACAGTGCTGCCTTCTACGACAGAACACTGGAAGAAACCACAGAAAGCTTGCAGTCCTTCTTGAAGGGCAACTTTGAAAATGATGCTGCCCTTGGTCTTTCCTGCACGGAAACCACCAGAAACGCTGCGGCAAATGAATTGTATGGCAAATCTTTCAAGGATCTGTCTGAATCGCAAAAGCAGTTGACCTTGCTGAAGATGGTGGAAGATGCCAATGCACTGTCTGGTGCTATGGGACAGGCTTCAAGAGAGTCTAACACTTGGACAAACCAGACAGGCAACCTGAAGCAAGCCTGGACAGATTTCACGGCAGTCATTGGTGAACGGTTCCTTCCTGTTGCAATCCAGGTTGTCGCATGGCTGGCTGAAAAAATCCCGGAAGTTGAAGCGTTTGTCACCAATGCGCTGAACACCATTGGGCAGACATTTTCCGGCATCGAACCTGCTGTGCGGAGGTTGTTCGATGCAATCAGTGTGTTGTGGACAACTGTGCTGAAGCCTTGCCTTGAAGCTATCTGGGTTTTCATCAGGGATGTGCTTGCACCAGCCTTCACATTTGTCTTCGGCAATATCATTGTTCCTTTGATTGAAAGAGCCTTTGGCAATATTCAGAAAGCGTGGGAAACCGTGCTGAAGCCTGTGTTTACTGGCATCACTGACTTCCTTTCTGGTGTGTTCACACAGAATTGGCAGCAAGCCTTTGAAGGCTTGGTGTCTATTGTCAAGGGTGTTGCAAACGGCATCATCGGCGGTGTTGAATTCATGGTGAATGGTGCAATCAAAGCAATCAACAGACTGATTGAAGGTTTGAACAAAATCAGTTCTGTTGCTAGGGCAATCATGGGCATCCCTACGCTTCCCACAATTCCGCTGCTGAACCTTCCTAGACTGGAACATGGCGGCATCCTGGAAAAGGGGCAGGTTGGTCTGTTGGAAGGTAACGGTGCCGAAGCTGTTGTTCCGCTGGATCAGAACAGAAAGTGGATCAGTGCCGTGGCAAAGGACATGAATGGTGCTATGGGTAGCAGCCAACAGACACAGCGAATCATTGACCTGCTGGAAATGCTTCTGGAAGTGCTGCCTGACACCATGAAGGATGCCTTTGCATCCATGAAGTTTGATGTCAACAACAGAGAATTTGCAAGACTTGTGAAGGCGGTGAACTAAGATGCTTGAACAGTTGAAATACAAAAACCATCTGAATGAAGTTTTTGAATTCGGCAAGGATGGCATCTTTGTTGACACCAATGAACTTCATGACTATGAATGGACGGTCAAGAAGAAGGGCAATCGCATTTCTGGCTTTGATCGTGAAGTCAGCAAAAGGAAGCTTCCTGTCATCATCATTTGTGACACTGAAGCCAAGGGCATTGCTGTCCGGAACAAGCTGATGGAAGTGGTTGAAAAGGATGTACTTGCCATGAAGCACGGCAAGATCATCCTGGGTGACTACTATTTCAGATGCTTTGTGACTAAGAGTCAGAAAAAGAACTATTTGACCACAAAGCGGTGGATGGAAGCCACACTGACCTTGACCACGGATTTTCCCTATTGGGTGAAGGAAACCACCGTTTCCTTTGACAAGAACACAAGCGTTGGCAAGGATGGGAAAAACCTTGATTTCCCATTTGAATATCCGTTTGATTTTGCAACCAGTGTTCATGCAGTGAACAATGCGGATTTTGTGCCTTCCAACTTCAGAATGACCATCTATGGAGCCTGTGAAAATCCTGCACTGTATGTGTCCGGGCATTTGTACCAGGTGAATTGTGAAGTTGCTGCTGGCGAATATCTGACCATTGATTCTGTGTCCAAGAAAATCTATCTGACAGCGAGTGATGGCACCAGCGTGAATGTTTTCAAGAGCAGGAACAAGGATTCCTACATCTTTGAAAAGATTCCACCTGGCAGCAATCCTGTGATTCTTGAAGGTGGCTTTGGTGTTGACGTAACACTTCTTGAAGAAAGGTCTGAACCGAGATGGACTTGATTTATACAAATCCGGCAAGGGAAGATCTTGGTGTTCTTCAAGACTATGACCTAGATCTTGCCTTTGGAGCCGATGAGAACAACTTTGAATGCGTTGTTTCCGTTGCTTCCCATTGCTGTGAAGCTGGTTCCCTGCTTTATATGGAAGGCACGGAATATGGCGGCATTGTTGACGGCATCAAAAGCAACACGGAAACCAAGGAAGTGACATACACAGGCAGAACTTGGCATGGGATTCTGAATTCCAAGGTGATTGAACCTGATGCCGGGTCTGCCTATCTGGTTCTGACTGGTGAAGCAAATTCTGTCATTGCTGATTTGCTGTCCAGATTGGCACTGGCAGACCTATTTGAAGCATCTTCTGATGATTCTGGCATCACCGTCAGCAACTACCAGATGAACCGATATATCAAGGGATATGACGGCATCCAGAAGATGCTGAAGGCCGCTGGCGCAAAGTTGCTGTTCAACTTCAATGGCGAAAAGGTTGTGCTGTCAGCCGTGGAAGTGCATGACTATTCCAGTGATGAAGAATTTGATTCTGACCAGATTGATTTCACGGCATCGCAAAAGTTCCGTGCTGTCAACCATCTGATTTGCCTTGGTTCCGGGGAACTGGAAAACAGAACGGTTGTCCATCTGTACGCTGACACAGACGGCAATATCAGCCAGACACAGACACAGTTTGATCTGGATGAATATGCTGACATTTACGATTATCCAAATGTGGAATCCGAAGAAGAACTGGTCAGAAGTGGAACAGAGAAACTGCAATCCCTTTGGGAACCCGCTGAAATGACCGTGGACTTTGAAGCTGATTCCGAAGCGTTTGATGTCGGTGACATTGTTGGTGCAGCCGATAACATCACAGGCATCACGGTTTCTTCTGTCATCGTCAAAAAAATTGTGACCATCAAGAATGGTCAGATTACTATTTCTTATAAGGTTGGTGAATAGCTTATGGGTAACTTGCATCTTGTGACAGGTTATGCAGGGCAGGAGCATGTCACGGCGGTTGACCACGGTGCATTCAATGCGGCACTGATTGGAACAGGCCAGTTTGTGCTTGAAAAGGGCAAGGTATTTGAAGCGCAGGTCATCAGCAACAATCAGATCCGTGTGTTTGATGGTGAATTGATGATGCAGGGACGATTTGTCCGGCTGAATCCTGGCACCTATGTTGACCTGACCATTGAAAACGGAACGCAGGGCATGAAGCGGAATGACCTTATTGCTGCCAGATACACAAAGAACACTGGAACTGGTGTTGAGGAAGTGAACCTGGTTGTCATCAAAGGCACTGCTGCTGGTAGCAATCCTGCGGATCCCAAATACACGGAAGGTGATGTTGCAAGCGGTGAAGCCGTGCTGAATGATTTCCCCTTGTGGAGAATTCCTATTAACGGCCTCAATGTCGGCACACCTGAAATGCTGTTTGAGCCGTTCTTCGACTCCATGCGGACGCTGCCCGGAATCCGTGAACAGGTGAATCAGCTTGACAAAAAGGTTGATCAGTATTACGAACGAAAAGAAGTCTTTGATGATGAATCCAAGGCACTGTTTGGCCTTGGCAGTGCCGCTGTTCCCAATGACGCTTTTAAATTCCTGGGCAAACACAATCAGCACTGGTGGAGTGTGCTTCACAGTCAGGCTGGCACTGGCTTTGAGGAAGAACGGACGGAAATCACAAATGATGATGTTCCTTATATCTGGGTTGTTGGGGAATATGAGACTTCCAGGGCGATCTCTTATGCCAAGGAAATCAAAGTCAACCAGGCTGACGGCACTATCACGCTTGTAAATCCCAAAAGCTTGACGATTAACATTGCAACTGAAGCAGATATGGCTGCTTCTATTGCAGCCATCACTGCGCTATTCCCTGTCTACATCACTGGTCTTTATTCCAATCCTGACAGCATCTATTATCTGCCTAGCGCATCCACTGTTAGTGATGCCACTGACTGGTATGATACGGATGCAACTATCAGGGCATATTGGGAATATAATTCCGATGATGGTTATACTAGGCACTTCTATCTGAATGTGGAAGATCGTGTTCCTGAAAACAAGAGATCGTGCCTTGTCACAAGCCGTGTCTATAACATTGCGCAGGGGGCAACAACCTATGTGCAGTCTTTGGAGCGCAACGCATATCCTGATTATGCTGTCACGGATGGCAAGGTTTATCGTTATCTGGGCATTCCGTTTGACAATGCTGTACCTGCGGCAAGTGTAAATGTGCGTGAGTACACAGGCACTGGCAGCACTGAAAAACCTGTCAGCCTGACATTTGACCGTCTGCCGCAGTTTGTTCTGATTGCCAGCGTTAACACTGACTACGGTCAAAGAGAGGCAACCGCTGGAACTGCCATGCTGTTCCCAGCGCAGGGATATTCCATCAGTTTTGAGGGTGGAAACTATGCCTATTTTGTGCCGTATGCGCTCGAAGTTGAGGGTCTGACGATCAAGATTGCCAATGTGATGAACACGGAAGGCCAGAAATATATTGCAACAGCATTTATCTGATTCAAACGAAGGGACGCACGGTCAAACTGTGCGTCCTTTATTTTCCCATTTGACAAATGACATCAACGGAAAGGATGAAATCTGTCAATCAGGGGGAAGTGACCATGAAGGGGATCACTTTTGGAAACCTTCATTCTTTCCGTGATCTGAACCTGTTGCTGACTTCCAAAGAGATTGGAAGCCCTGCGGTGAAGGTCAGGAAGATTGAGATTGAAGGTGCAGACAGCGCACTGGATTTGACTGACTTTTTCGGTGAACCGAAATATGAGGATGTGACACACAAGTTCAGCTTCGCAACCATAGTCCCACAGGCAGAATTCTTGACATGGTTTTCCACGGTCAAGAATGCGCTTCATGGGAAGAAGCTTCGGATCATCCTGGACGATGATCCGTCTTTTTACTATCTGGGAAGAATCAGCGTGTCCAGCTTCACCAACGAAAAGAACATTGGCATGATTTCCGTTGAAGCGGACTGTGAGCCGTACAAGTACAAGCTTGCAAAAACCGTTGTCAGCAAGGCTGTGAATGGCACACAGACAGTCATCTTGACAAATGGCAGGAAAAGAGTAGTGCCGGAAATCACAGCCACATCTTCCATGAACATCAGCTTTGGTGGACACACCTGGGCAACTGCTGCCGGGAATTTCACACTGCCGGAACTTGAACTGGTAGCAGGGGAAAACACGATTACAGTGACAGGCACAGGCACCATCTCCTTTGAATGGAAGGAAGGCGATCTGTGATGTATAAGGTCTATTGTGATGACTGGCTTCTGTATCACAGCAAGCTCGAAAACCTGCAAATCTTCAATCCCACGGTGGAACTTGAACTGAACAAGACAGGATCCTTTGACTTCACCATCTATCCTGACCATCCCTATTTCAGCCAGGTCAAGAAACTGAAGTCCATCATCGCTGTTTATCAGGATGGCTTCATGATCTTCCGTGGAAGGCCGCTGGATGAAGACATTGGCTGGCACAATGAAAAGACAGTCATTTGCGAAGGTGAACTGTCCTTTTTATTGGACAGCATCCAAAGGCCGTATGACTTCACAGGCAGTATAAAAGACTTTCTGTCTAATATAATCGCCAACCATAATGCCCAGGTGGATGCAGAAAAGCGGTTCACGCTTGGCAATGTGACTGTCACAGATGCCAATGATTACATTGTCCGTTCTGAGATTGACTATGTGAACACCTGGGAAGTCATCAACCAGAAGCTTCTGGAACTGCTTGGCGGTTATATCATCACACGGCACGAAGATGGCATCACCTATCTTGACTATCTGGAAGAAATCAACCTGCTTGCATCACAGTCCATCCAGTTTGGAAAGAACCTGCTTGATCTGAAAAGAGTCAGGAAGGGTGAAGACATAGCCACAGTCATCATTCCATTGGGTGCCAAGCTGAAGGATGCAGAAGGGAATGACACAGACATCCGGCTGACCGTCAGTTCTGTGAATAACGGTGTGGATTCTGTGGAAGATTCGGATGCCATAGCACAGTTCGGCAGAATCGTCAAGACGGTCGTTTTTGAGGATGTGACCGAAGCTGGAAATCTTTTGACCAAAGGGAAAGCATACCTTGCTGATTCTGTCAAGGCATGGGAAACCATTGACTTGACGGCAGCAGACCTTGCAACAGTGGACAAGGACATCACATCATTCCACCTTGGCACACAGGTCAGAGCGGTCAGCAAGCCACATGGACTTGATCAGCGGTTCCTGGTCAGCAAGCTATCTATCAATCTGCTTGATCCTGCTGCAAACCACATGACACTTGGAAAGGTCATTCCGGCTTTTTCTGAAGCTGTGGTTTTCAAGAAGGGTGAGCCAGGAAAAACAGGAAGTCCCGGTCTTCCCGGCAAGGATGGTGCCAACGGCAAAGACGGTGCCAATGGTAAGGATGGCAAAGACGGTGTTGGTGTGGCATCTATCACAGAACAATACTATTTGTCAACTTCGGCAACTGCCTTGGCAGGTGGCACATGGTCTGGCACGGTTCCAACATGGGTTGATGGAAGATTCATGTGGACAAGATCGGTGATTGCATACACCAGCGGCACAACGGTCAACACCAATCCCAAATGTGTGACAGGTGCGAAGGGAAGCACAGGTTCCGCAGGAAGCCCAGGTGCGGCAGGAAAAGACGGCATCAGCATCACCAAGGTTGATGTCATGTACTATCAATCCACATCGTCCACCGCTCTTTCTGGCGGCTCCTGGTTGACGGCAGCACCTGCATGGGTGAATGGTCGGTTCTTCTGGGAAAAGACCGTGGTGACTTATTCTGACGGCACCACAGCAGAAAGCAATCCTGTCTGCATCACAGGCCAGCAAGGTCAGACTGGTGCAGCAGGTGCGAAAGGTGATAAGGGTGACAAGGGTGATGCCGGAAGTCCTGGTGCAAACGGAAAGGATGGCAAGGATGCAGCCGTTCAAAGCTTGACGGCACCTTCTGACACATCCTTCCTGTGGCTTGACATCGGACAGGATCCACCACTTCTGAAGCGGTATGATCCAGAAGCCGCTGCATGGGTGGTTGTCAACGACACCACAGCGGTTGTTTATAACCTGGAACAGAACTTCAAATCAGACATCGAGCAAACAGAACAGAATATTCAGATGATGGTTTCTGAAACCGTCTATCTGAAGGATCAGACGGATTCCATTGTCGGCGAAGTGGAATCCAGGCTGGAACAGACTGCTTCTGGCTTTGAAATGCAGTTCAATCAGTTCAGCGCAGACATTGCAGCGGTTGCTGCCGGGGCTGATGCTGAATTTGAAGAAATCAAAAAATACATCCGTTTTGTTGACGGCAAAATCCTTCTTGGTGAAGTGGGGAATGAACTGGAATTGGAGATTGCCAATGACAGAATTAGCTTCCTTCAGGAAGGTGCTGAAGTGGCATATTTCAGCAATCGGAAGCTTTATGTGACAGACACGCAGATCCTTCACAGTTTGCAAATTGGCGGCTTCGCTTATGTTCCTAGGGCAAATGGGAATGTGTCATGGAAGAAGGTGACTTGACATGGCAACAACAGGCACCATTCAGCAAGATATACGCACAGGATATAGGCTTCAGATTGTTTGGACGGTGGATTCGCAGTCCGTGGCAAACAACACATCAACGGTGACAGTGAAGGTTCAACTTGTGTCCACTGGTTCTTCCTACACCATCAATTCAAGTGCATCCAAATCAGGAAGTTTGACCATCAACGGCACAAAATACACCTTCAACTTCACTGCTGCCCTGTCCGGCAACCAGACCAAGACACTGTTCACCAAGCCTGTCACAATTTCCCATGCTGCGGACGGAACCAAGACCTGTTCTTTCTCCGCAACCTGTGGCATCAATGTCACTTTGTCCGGCACCTATTATGGCAATGTCACAGCTTCTGGATCTGGTGTCTTCAACACTATTGCCAGGGCATCTTCCATCAGCGGTGTGACATCTTCCGTGTCGGTCAATGGAACGAACGAAGTGACAGTGAACATCACCAGGGCGGCAAGCAGTTTCACACATACGGTGGTTTTCAGCTTCGGCAGCTATTCCAAGACCACCACAGGTGTTGGAACATCCACAAGCTATGCCATTCCTACATCCTGGTTGAATGCCATTCCCAATGCCACAAGCGGAACGGCAAAGGTCACGGTGACAACCTATTCCGGCAGCACCAAGATTGGATCTGCCGTGTCCAAGAACTTCACCGTCACTGTTCCTGCAACGGTGGTGCCTTCGATTTCTAGCGTGGCTGTGAATGACACCACCACCTATCACGGCACTTTCGGAAACATGGTGCAGAACAAGTCCAAGCCGAAGTTCACCATCACAGCGGTTGGTTCTTTGGGATCTACCATCAAGACCTACAAAACGGTTTTTGAAGGGAAGTCTTATTCCGGGTCAACACCAACAACTTCTGTTGTCACAAAAAGCGGATTAGTGACAGCAAACATCACCATCACGGACAGCCGTGGACGGACTGCAAGCACAACAAAGCAGTGGACTGTGGTTCCCTATACCGCACCAAAGATCATCAGCTTCCAGGGATCCAGGTGCCTTGCAGACGGAACAGAAAACTATGAAGGCACATATCTGAAGGTGGCATTGAACTTCAACATTTCTTCCGTCAACGAGAAGAACGCAAAGTCTTATTCCGTGGAATACAAGCTGAAGACAGCCACAACATGGACGGTCTTGACAAGCGGAAGTGTTTATGCTTTGAACACCAGCATTGTCAGTGCATCCGGGCAGTTTGGTGTTGACAACAGCTATGACATCCGGCTGACTGTGAAAGATTCCTTCGCCACCATCAGCAGCACCTTTGAGATTCCCACGGCCTTCACGCTGTTGGATTTCAATGCTTCTGGCAAGGGCATTGCCTTTGGTAAGGTGTCTGAAAAGGCAACAGGTATAGAATTTGCTTTGCCGCTGTATTCATCCCATCCAAGCAAGGTGCTTTGGTCTGGAACATGGTACATGACAGCCGCACACATTGCCACACTGTCTGAAAAGATCAGTGAGCAGGTGAACGGCATCGTGATAGTGTTCAGCAGAATTGGTGATGGTGTTGCGCAGAATGACAATTTTTCTTGTTTCTTTGTTCCAAAGTATGTTGTGGCACAGCATGCTAATCTTGGCTTGAACTTCTTCATGGCACACAGTTCCTTTGAATACTGCGGTGCGAAATATCTCTATATTGGTGACACGCAAATCAAAGGACACGCAAACAATAATTTGACAGGAACAAGTGCGATTGGCATCAAGTTCGAAAATAATAGATTTATCATGCGCTATGTAATTGGTGTATAAACAATTAGGGGGAAAGGTAATGATTGAAGCCATCATCACTGGCATTGTTGGTATTGCAGTCTGCATGATCAACAATGCCTTCCAGAACAAACGAGCAGACGAACAGCACAACACCACCATTGCACTGATTGAATATAAATTGGACCAGTTGACACACAAGGTGGAACTTCACAACAATGCGGTTGAAAGGCTGTATGAAGTGGAGCGGAAGCTTTGTGTTGATGAAGAAAAGATTGACCATCTTGAACAATTCCACACATGACAGAGAAAGGCCAGGGATCATTCCCTGGCCTTCTTTTTTTATGTCTGTGCAGATTCGTCAGATTGTACTGACAACGGATGCATAGTTTGGCTGTTTTGTCGATTGAATTGTGAGTACAACGGTAGTACAATATAAGCACAAAGAAACGAGAGGTGTATGGTATGGAATCCAAGTTGATCGGCAAGCGTGTCATTATTACCGACAAAGAAAGCATCTATCACGATGAATGGGGCATCATTGATTTCTTTGATGGTGAATGCTATCACATCAAGATTGCCAATGGATCAGGTTCTGTCCCTGTGTTTGACCGAGATCAGTTAAGAGTTCCAAGAAAGGGTGTTGTAAATGGCTAAATGGGGCTATCTTGCAAGGGCATATGCCATCAAGGAATATTCCTGCTTGCGGCAGACGGAAGCAGAAAACCAGGATGCAAGGCCGGACGAAGTGGCAGACAGTTTGTCTGAAGTCATTGAAGATGTCAAGTGTGTCCTGGAAATGGCTGAAGACAATTTTTCCAGTTGGGCTGACACACCAGAAGAAGGCCGCACAATCCGGCAGTGCAAGAAGTTTCTTACAGACTTTGCAAAGGCATAACGGAAGGGGGTAATGTTATGCGTGGCTGCAATTCGCAAAAGTATTCCTTGATAGCTAAAGCGTATCTTGAAGAACTTGACATGAAAGAGCTTGGAATCAAGCACAAAATGATCACATGGGGCAGTTGTGAACACATGGAAAATCTATTCATACTGTTTGGCGGTGACAGGGACGAAATTAGAGAACGAACAGGATGTGTGGGACACCATTTCAGATACAAGTTTGTTATGGACAGACTTGATAGAGAAAGCAAGAAGCCAGATGCGATCTTTGAAAAATGCTTCATTCATTATTCTGGAATTATCAAGCGGCCAACAAGATGCTTTAAGTTAAAGGAGATTGAAAAATGACTAAAACAGAACGGCTTCAGATCAGAATCACACCAGACCTGAAGGAAAAGCTTCAAGCCCTGGCAGGTGCGGAAAACCGAAGCGTCAGCAATTATATTGAAAACCTGATCATCAAGGAACTAGAAAAAAGGGAAGGCTGATGGCCTTCCCTTTCTTTATTCAATCGGTTGTGATTTCTTCAATTAACTGTGTTAGTGTTGTAATTTTCATAAGCTGTGCAAAAACCATGGCAGCATCTTTGCCTTTGGCTTCGTCATGCAATTCGTGTGCTTCTGCAATTTCTGCTTCTATATATGCAATGATTTGTTCTGCTGTTTTCACTTGTCATCATCCTTTTGGTTTATTGTTTGTTGTACTAACATAACCGATCCGAACCGCAATGGTGAGTTAGTACAACAAAAGGGTTAAAAAAATTCGACCTTCGTTATTTTCTTTTCTTCACCCATCCAGTCAACATCTATGCGGCTTATAAAGGATCTCCAAAATGATCGTTTGTGACCATCATCAAGTGAGTTGTATATTTCCTTCCATCCGGCTTCCAAGATTGTTTCAATCTTGCTAAAGTCTTTTATCATAACTTCACCCTGTTCTGCTTTTGCTTTTTCTAACTCTGTCATAAGTTCCGCATACTGCTTTTCGTACTGCTCCACTTTGCGGATTTTGCCGGATGTCCAAGAATAATTCAAGCGGTCGATTCTGTCATTGATGTCTTCAATATTTTTCTTTGGAATTCTGAAGGCATCACTGTCCTGGACTTCCGCTGCTTTTATTTTGGCTTCGGCAAGATATTTTTCTACATTGGCAAGCATAAGCTTTTCAAGCGTGTTTTCGTTGACAACTTTGTTGTGGTCACAGGTTCTTGCGATTGCCCACTTGGAACAGCGGTACATTTTGTAGATATATGTCTTGCCATTTTTACCTTTGTTGTGGTTCGTTGTTCCACGCATGACATTTCCGCAGTTTGGACAACGCAGCACACCACCAAAAATATAATCCCTGTTGTTGGTGTTCAGCTTGGTATTCCGCTTGATCATGTTTTGGATCCTGTCAAAAGTTTCCTGGTCAATATACGGTTCAGCAATATAATTTGGATTTCCTCTGTATTCGCCATAAAGCAAAGGGTTTTGCAACAGATTTGAAATGGTCTTGTACATGATTTCAAGTCTATACTTCGCATTGATATATAGCACCGTTTTGTGAATAGACTGGTGCATCATAAAGTGTTCCAGCAAGTCTTCCGTGATTTCTTGTGTTTCTGGATCCTTGACAACTTCTTTTCTTCCAGTCTGTTCATTCTTTGCAATGGTGTAGCAGAAGGGAAGACTTCTGGTCAGCGGTTGCCCGGTTGATACTTTGTATTCGTTGACGATGTTGATTCGTTCACCTGTTTGATCTGCTTCAAGTTCAGCAATGGTCAGCTTCATGTTGACAAGCATTCTGCCATTCGCCGTGGTCAGGTCATATTCTTCTTCAGTGGTAGACCAAATCACAGGATCAATGCGCTTCATACATTCATGGTATTCGGCAACAGAGCGGAAGAAGCGGTCTAGCTTGATGAAGATGATTCTGTCAAACTTCTTCAGTTCGGCATCCTGGATCATCCGCTGCAATTCAGGTCTTTTTCTGATTAGCTTTCTGCCGGACACACCTTCGTCAATGTACCATTCCACAATGCGCATGTTGTTCTTTTCTGCGTGTTCTGTCAGCTTCATTTTCTGCGCATCCAGAGACAGACCATGCAGTTTTTGTTCCTGCGTTGATACACGCACATAAGCGGCAACACGCTCAATCTTCAATGTAACTGGATTCTGTGAATATTGATTAACTACTTTGTCTATTTCTGTTTGTCCCACAATAAATTCCCCTTTTAATTTTAGTCTGTTTTACTGTCCATCTTTTGGTGCCGTTTTTAACTATCCAAAAATTTATCAATGATTTTAGCCTTGCGGTCATTTTCCTTTTTCCAGAATTCGATTTCTGCAAGCAACCTATTGATTCTTTCTTCTGCGGCAATAGCATCATGATCAAGTTCACAGATATGCTTGCCAACCTGTCCGATGACAACAAGTTCAATTCTTCTTGCATTGGCTCTCATGATGTCCTGCTTGATGTTGAGAGCCATGATGCGTTCAATGGTGCCCAAAGACACATCGGCTTCTTTTGCGATATATTCATTAGTCAGATGTGCCATGTCTTTCACATCACGCATGTATTCGCACCAGTCTTTTAAATCCATTTCTCTTGTTGGTATCCCACCACAGCCCTTTCTGAATCTGGTGCATGACAGGCATCTAAAATAAGGCTTTGTGGACGGATCTTGTCTTGCTTTCATAAGTTAGTCCTCATTTCACAAATATAATGCGGGTTTTCTGCAAAGTGACAGGATTTGCCCATCGTATATTTACGCAAAATCAGTTTATTATTTTCTGTATTTTTTTGTTATGAAATGATAGGCTTAACTCAGGTCAGAGATGGCCTATCATCCTTTCCGTGGTGTGGGGATGTTTAGGTGGCACTGGGCATCCTCACACCTTCCCCTAAAGGATAAATCTTCTTTTATTTCCAACAGTTTCCGCTTGTATTCGACTTTTCAGAATAATACAATTCAGGTTGAAGAACGCTTGTTCTTAAATCCACTAATTTCAAGACATTAGGTCACTTACCTGCTGCCGGGTGAAGCACTAAGTTGTCAGATAGGAGAACTATATGAGCAACGAAGAATCAATCACGATGACGAAAGAACAGTACATGGCGGATATTGTTGAACTATTGAAAGGCTGCAACAAAGAATCAGTCTTCCAATACATCAAAAGCTTTCTCGAAAAGGTTGCTTAAAGAAACCTTTGCTCGGTTAAACTGCTTCTTGTCGAGTTTATTCAAAAAGTCAACAACACAGAAAAATTCTTGATCTTCAAAAAACCTTTTAGTGATGTCAGCAATGGCATCACTGTTTTTTTTGTTCATTTCTTCTTGTTCGCTTTCTTCCCATCCAAGCAATTCCTGTGGTTCCATTTCAAGTGCCTTGGCAATGGGTTCTAGCATCGGCAACGGAAGATTTTCAATAAAACCGTTTTCGTATCTGTATATAGTTGAACGATCTTTCCCGAGCCGTGCCGCCAATTCATCGGCACTTAACTTCAGTTCTTTTCTTCTTGCTTTCATTCGCTGGCCTATGGTCATGTAAAAATTCACCACCTTTCAAGCGTAATTGAATTATAAGCCTAAAATCGCAAATATGCAACAGAAAAATTCTGCACAAAAATTATTGTCGCATTTTGTGCGATTATTATATTGACATAATGATTCACAGAATGGTAACATACAATCAGTCGCACGACATGCGACAAGTTGAAAACAAGGAAGTGAAACAATGAATATCAGCAAACTAAAAGGGAAAATTGTCGAAAAGGAAATGAATGTTGAAGTTCTGGCTGCAATGATTGGTGTGGATCGGTCTTCTTTGTACAGAAAACTGAACAATGGTGACAAAATCACCATTGGCGAAGCAATCAGAATCAAGGATGCGCTTTGTTTGACAAATGCGGAAGCGTATGAAATTTTTTTGGCCTAAAAGTCGCATGATGTGCGACATAGAAAGCGAGGTTTGACCATGGCGAGAGAATTTCTGGCTGATGATGAAGTGGAAGCCGAAATTGAACGGCTAACCAAATCCGAAGCCGTCAAGCTTGCCTGGAGAGAACAGCGGATCAAGTACCGCAGAAGACAGCAGCTTTACACGCTGCGAGCCTATGAAAAGCGTGGCAAGCAGTTGATGGCAGAGGGTGTGACTATGGAAGCCCTGGACATTCTGGATGCATCCATTGATGAAGGAGATGTTTGACCATGAAAGAACCTAACGGACTTGACCTGTTGGCAACCTTGATTAACCTGCTGGCAGATCAGGAAGGTGTGAAGATTACATATGAATTGGAGAGTGTGGAAGATGCGTTCAAGAACCAGAAATCAGCGTAAGCATGACAGAGCCAGAACGGTGTGCATGGTTGCAGCGGTTGGCATTCTGTGGGCAGGTGTTGGTTCCATGATGGTAAAGGCATGGGCAGAACATCCGGCAGAACAGCCTGTCAATGGTGCGGAATATCTGGCAAGCATTCAGGCTGATTCAGTCAACTATGAGTCAAGTAAACCTGTGTTTGTCAGTCAACTAAAGCCTATCACTGAAGAACTGGAACACGCTGAAGCCATCGAGTTCTTCCCTGTTCCGCTTGACCATGAAGTTCAGGCTTTTGTCATCCGCACATGTGAAGACCTGAACATTGATCCGGCAGTCATCATTGCCATGATTGACCAGGAATCTGACTTCCGTGCTGATTGCATCGGTGACAACGGTGAAGCGGTTGGCCTGATGCAGATTCAGCAGAAGTGGCATCAGGAACGGATGGACAAGCTTGGTGTCACGGATCTGATGAATCCTATTCAGAATGTGGCGGTTGGCATTGACTATCTGGCAGAACTGATTGAAAAGGGCAACGGCTTGGAATGGGCTGTGGCTGCATTCAACGCTGGTGCCACTGGTGCCAGCAACGGAAACGGATTTGGTTATGCAGCAGAAGTTCTGGCAAATAGCGAAAGCCTGACGAAGGGACTGAACTACTATGCCTGATAACTATTCACAGTGGGAAGAACACGAAAGAAAGCAGGAAGCATGGCTTGCCAAACGGCCTGAATGCGCTGACTGCGGACATCGCATCCAAGATGAATCAGCTTACTACATTAACGGTGTGTGGCTTTGTCAAGACTGCGTGTCAGCTTATTTGGTAGAAGTGGAGGATTACATAGAATGACTATTGACTTGCGGCAGGGTGACTGTTTGGAATTGATGAAAGACATCCCGGATTGCAGCATTGACATGATTCTTTGTGATCTTCCGTATGGAACCACAAGAAATAGGTGGGATGCATTGGTTCCGTTTGAACCATTATGGCGGCAATACAACAGAATTATCAAAGAAAACGGAGCAATCCTTCTTTTTGCCCAACCTCCATTTGACAAGGTTCTTGGCTGCAGCAACATCAAAATGCTGAAATACGAATGGATTTGGGAAAAGGATAATGCAACCGGGTTTTTGAACGCAAACAAAATGCCGCTCAAAAAATGCGAAAACATTCTGGTTTTTTATAAGAAAACACCTACATATAATCCACAAAAAACAGCCGGGAAGCCATACAAGTGCAAACAAGGCAGTGGAAGTAGTAATTGGAATTACAACGAAAATCATGGTGGACACATCACAGAAAACAACGGTGATAGATTTCCAACGAATATCATTAAATTCAACCGTGACAAAACGAAACTGCATCCGACACAGAAGCCTGTTGCACTTCTGGAATATCTTGTGAAGACCTACACAAACGAAGGTGACACGGTTCTTGATAACTGCATGGGCAGCGGCAGCACTGGTGTTGCTTGTATCAACACTGACAGACGGTTCATCGGCATGGAACTTGATTCCGGCTATTTTGAGATAGCAAAGAAAAGAATTGAAGATGCAAAAAAGGAGTGTGAAACCAGTGGCAAATCTTTGGGAAATTGACCAGGAAATCCTGGCTTGTTGTGACCTGGAAACAGGTGAAGTGATTGATCCTGAACGGCTGGAAAGTCTTCAGATGGCAAGAGATCAGAAGATTGAAGGTGTGGCTTGCTGGATCAAGAACCTGCTGTCTGATGCAGAAGCAATCAAGGCTGAAAGGGAAGCCCTTTCTGACCGTGAAGCCGAGTGTAGGAAGAAGGCAGACAGCTTGAAACAGTGGCTTGCAGAAGCCCTTGGTGGACAGAAGTTCAATTCTGCCAAGTGTGCAGTCAGCTTCCGAAAGTCTGAAACTGTGGAATGTGAAGATTTCACTTTACTTCCTAGTGATCTTATTAGAAAGAAAACCACTTTTGAACCGAACAAGACGGCAATCAAAGCTTTGCTGAAAAATGGTCAGTCTGTTATTGGCTGCCGTCTGGTTGAGAATTTAAACGCACAAATCAAGTGAGGTGAAATGAATGGGAATCCCGGTTTTGATCCTGGGTGAATCCGGCAGCGGCAAAAGTGCCAGTATGCGGAACTTTGAACCTGAAGATGTGAGCATCTTCAATGTGGCTGCAAAGCCGTTGCCCTTCAGAAAGAAGCTGCCGAAGAAAGCTACATCTGATTACAGAACCATCATGAAAGGCATCTACAACAGCCAGAAGAAGTCCTTTGTCATTGATGATAGTCAATACCTGATGTGCTTTGAGGCCTTCGGCAGAGCCAAGGAAACTGGTTTTGGCAAGTTCACAGACTTTGCGCTGAACTTCTATAACCTGGTTCAGTTTGTCATCAAGAATACACCACCTGATGTAATTGTCTATTTCCTGCATCACACGGAATCTGACAGCAACACCGGCAAGGTGAAGGCAAAGACTATGGGCAAGATGCTTGACAGTCAGTTGACTTTGGAAGGGCTGTTTTCCATCGTCCTGATTTGCACCACTGATGGCAAGAACCACAACTTCGTCACGCAGAGTGATGGATTCACAACGGCGAAAAGTCCTATGGAGATGTTTCCTGATGTGATTGACAATGACCTGAAATCCGTGGATCAGACGATCCGTGAATATTATGAACTGAATGAAAAGGAGAATTAAAAATGATTAGAAAGCCTAACAACTGGAACGAAGTGCAGGAATTCAGTGACCGTCAGAAGCTTCCCCTTGGTGCCTATGTGTGCAAGGTGAGAAAAGCCGTTGTCCAGTCCAATGACTTTGGTGAACAGCTTTGTGTCCTGTTTGACATTGTTGAAGGCGAATTCAAGGGCTTCTTTGATGAAGACTTCAAGGCCAACACCAGAGCGGACAAGAAGTGGAAGGGTGTGCTGCGGCAGTTTATTCCGAAGGATGACGGATCCGAAAAGGACGAATGGACGAAAAGTTCTTTCAAGGGCATGACCGCTGCCTTTGAAATGTCCAATCCCGGTTATCAGTGGAATTGGGATGAAGCTTCCCTGTCCGGCAAGATGGTTGGCATCCTGTTCCGTAATGAGGAATGGGACTATAAGGGCAAAACTGGCTGGGCTGTTCGTCCCTTCCGTGCGATCCCTATTGAAAGCGTAAGATGCGGTAACTTTATTCTGCCCAATGACAAGCCGCTGAAGGACAAGACGGTTGCTTCTGTTGGTTATATGGACAATTTCAATGCTCTTAATTCCCGCATGAATGATTTTGCTGAAATCGGTGAAGAAGATGGTGAACTGCCCTTCTGAAAGGAGACTGTGACATGAAGAACAAGACCAATCATCAGATGAAGAACACCAAGACCAAGACCAATCACCAGACTGGCTGGCACAAGCGTGTTGTCAATCCTACCACCAACTATCCGAAGGACAGTCACAGTGCTTTCTGCAAGCGTTGCAAGGCACACAACGGCTGCTGTCCTATCACTGGCACTGACAAGGCTTCCAGGGACTGTGACATCTGATGGGGGTGCCGCATGACGGTTGCAACATGGAAGACAAACCTGTTCGGAAACGCAGATGCGCAGAAGGTTGCTGATGAAATCACGGCACTTGGTTCTGATATTAAGCCGTCAGACATTGTCGAAATGGCGAGGGATCCTGCGACAGAAAGCCACAAATGCTTTGAGTGGGACGATAAAAAAGCTGCTGACAAGTACAGACTGACACAGGCCAGAACCATTGTCTGCAATCTTGTGTATGTGTCGGACGATGAAGAAGACCACCACGAACCTGTCAGACTGTTTTATAAGCCGGATTCGGAAAGCGGATATAAGTCCACGAAGATGATCTTGAAGAATCAATCCGAATATGAAGCACTTTTGAAACAGTGCGCTGCTTACCTGGAACGGTTGAAGGCAAAATACCACACCTTGTCAGAATATGACTGGCTGTGGGAATCGGTGAAGTAATCAATTTGTTGCGTGTGGTTGGTATGGATAGGGGATTGTAAAATTTCCGGCATCTATATAACAGGACAGAACAAAACATAACAGTGCAAAACATCACAGCACAGAGCATAACAATCCTCTTTCCATGCCAATCACACGGCAGAGAGTACAAAACAAGATAGGTCTACAAAAGATATAACACTACCATAAAAAACAATACAGAACCTCGCCAGTTTTGCAGGTGGCAATAGATGCCGCATGAACTCGAAATAACATAACAGAACACCAAAACAAAGCACATAACAGAACAGCACACTATTGTCATCCGTAAAACTGGCGAGGCCGCTTATCGGCATATATCTGCATCAGCAGATTTGTTCACCATTTGATAGTAAATATCAACAAATCATAAGTTGGTGCAGTACAGGACATGACGCATCAGTTGAAAACAGGACAGCATAGGACAAAACCTTCTGGTGTAGATATATGCCGATA
>UZAT01325565.1_pt1 | contig 19740 bp, 22 predicted proteins | sample 2160861 | NCBI WGS metagenome assembly UZAT01 (sample SAMEA5138306, study PRJEB28736) | viral metagenome | reverse complement strand
GTTACCTACCTTGCCTGTTCCGATGATGCTTCCTCCCTCGCTCGGAACATCGCCCAAGCCTGTCACAACACCGACACTAGGCCTGTTGCCCACTACCACCTTTATCCACTTCGGATACACGAATGCGCTGAAGCCTAAGTCATACACATTCGTGAATGAAGCAGATGGAGTGGCATCCCTCACATAGGCGTATGCTCCCTCTGCCGTGCCTCGCTGATAGATGCGCACCTTGCCTTCGGGAACTCCCTCTATGTGGAGGTTGAAGTTGGAGTCCGCTTTGAACTCCACCTCCCAGTTGTCTTTCTTTACAAATTCCAGATTCATTGTTACTCTTCCTTAGACTCCCCCGAAGGGGAGCAGGTGTTATTAAAACAGAGAATAGCAGTTGTTAAACATGTTGCTCAATTCATCTACCCTTCAGCCTTCTCAGCCTTCTCCTCCTGTGCCTTCTCATAGGCTTCCTTCTCTTCCTCGGTAGCCTCTCGCCAGTCTGCCTCCTTCACATTCTCGCCCTTTATGGCTGTGATGAAGATGCGATTCTCGCCTACCTCATTCGCTTGGGTGAGGTAGTAGCCCTCTCTTGATTTTAACTCCTTCATATCGTTCTATTTTGCAAGTGAAATGTTAGGGTGATTTGCCAATGCTGCCACGATGTCTGCATCCTCTGCGAGTCTTGTGTAGGCGTAACTTGCCAACTTGATGGTGATGGCTGATGTCGCAGCCTCGTTGTTGATGAGGTAAAGAAGTGACTCCTTGCTTAGTTTTGATGCTTTACTCAAGTCGTATGCGAGTTTGACATTCTTGAGGTTGGCAGTTACAAGGGAATAGCAGTTGTAGAACATACTACTTATGTTCGTCACACTCTGCGTATCCAACTGAGGAATGCTCGCAAGGGAACAGCATTGGTAGAACATGTTACCCATGTTCGTCACATTCTGCGTATCCAACTGAGGAACAGCAACGAGAGAATAACAGCCACTGAACATACTACTTATATCCGTCACACTCTGCGTATCCAACTGAGGAATGCTCGCAAGGGAACAGCATTGGTAGAACATATTAATCATGTTCGTCACATTCTGCGTATCCAACTGAGGAATAGCCACAAGGGAATAGCATTGGTAGAACATACCGTACATGTTCGTCACACTCTGCGTATCCAACTGAGGAACAGCAACGAGAGAATAGCAGTATTGGAACATATTAATCATGTTCGTCACATTCTGCGTATCCAACTGAGGAATAGCCACAAGGGAATAGCATTGGTAGAACATCTCCATCATGCTCGTTTTCGCGCTTGTATCAATCTTCGGCAGGTAGACAATCCTATCCCTGTAGGTTCTTATATTATTCGCAGTCAGCACCCCATAGAGAGCCTTGTTGTCATCACTCACCTTGTGGTACTCGTCATCCTCTGCGTTCCAATTGACTCCATGCTCTTGGTAGTAAGCAATATCCTCGTCCGTCCATCCGATAGCCTTCAAGCCCTCGGCATCTGCGTGACCTGTCCACGATGGTCTGCTCGGAGTGTCTCCTCCACCACTTGAAGCGACATTGGTATTGACCACCACCTTGCTGAGTCCTGTGAACCCTGCATCAGCCACCACCTCGGTAGTTCCGTTCTCGGTGATGTCAACACTCTTCTCTTGGTTGTTGATGGTGACTCCACCACCACCGCCTCCCTTGATGATGACTCCACCATCAAGATTTACGGTATTCAAAAACTTCCTGTTCATACTACTCGGCAATCGTTAAAACGCCTACACTAGGCTTGTTTCCACATACTACCCTAATCCACTTCGGATACACCAAGGCACTGAAGTCAAAGTCATACACATCCGAAAACGAAGGATAAGGTGTCGCCTCCCTTACATAGGCGTACTCGCCATCGGAAGTGCCTCGCTGATAGATGCGCACCTGACCCTCTGGAACTCCCTCGATGTGCAGGTTGAAGTCGGCCGTAGCCTCAAACTCAGCCTCCCAATTGTCTTTCTTAACAAACTCAAGATTCATTTTCTTCTAAGATTTTAAAGGTTATTAATCACTTTGAACTGCTTCTTCGCATATGGGAAAGCCATAGCGGAGAGAGCGATGTTAGCCACAGCGAACTGAGGCAGATGGTGGTAGAAGAGATAGGCGGTAGAGCCTATCGTCGCAAACGCCCACACTATGCAGACGATGAATGCGTAGATTTTCTTTAGAGTTTCCATATCTGTTAGATCTTAATGTCTTGTTCTTCCTCCCAGTCCTCTACACTCGGATTGAAAGTAATCGGCATCCTCGTGGTGTCCTCCGTGTCAGTGGAGTCGGCAGGGAAATCCTTGTGAGGTTTCTTCCTGTATTCCACAGGAGGGATGGGTTCGTATTGAGTCTCCGTCCACACGCATGAGGTGAGGAGGAGTAAAAGGAGCAGTGCTATCATTTCCCTTCAAGAGCTGCGATGCGTGCCTCCAATGACGCAAGTTTCTCAGTCACCACCTTGTTCTGCACAGGGTTCTCCGATGTAGACGAGAGTTCGGAGTCAATTGTCTTTATTATCTCCGCCTTTGCAGGCTCTCCTGTAGCTAAGTCGTAATTGAAACGATAATACACGTTCTGCGATGCAAACGCAGTCAACGATACTCCATCCCATTCTGCATCATTGCCAGAGAGGATTCCCTGCAATGACAGGTATTTTGTACTGTCTATCTTGTATCGTATAATGATCGGAGAAGGAGTGAAGGAAGAGTCAAATGAGTTCTTAATCGAAAGGATGGCGGATGCATTGTGAGCCTTCTCCTTTGCAGATAGGCTGTAGCTATCTCCATAGTAAAGGAACTTCACATCGCCAGTCGGAATGAGTTCATACTCGGCAGTTCCGTCGCTATTGAAACTTACAAGCCTTCTTTGAGGTTGATTCGCTCCATCCATCTGCAAAAACGAACACACTATTACATTGAAGTTGGCATCAGTGTCGTCTAAGTCCGCAACGCTGAACCAACTTAGTTCAACATCTACTGGTGCATACTCCTCTTTAGTTCCAATCTCTACTACTTGAAGGAGGTAATTCTCTTTCGCTTTCTGCGAAGCAATTATCTTGGCATACTCCTCTTTATTGAGGTTGATGTATTTGTCTGCCATCGTGGTCACACCGTTCACTTTGTATGTCGTATAATACAAAGTATAAGACGGAACGCTTGCGCTTGCGCTTCCACCCTCTCCCTCCTTTGCAAGTCTCTCCCAAGCCATTCCCTTGACATAGACATCGGAAGTGCAGTCTACGATAGTGAAGATTTGGTCAAAGAGCTCGGTAGTTTCCTTGATGTATTCCTCGGTATCCTCTGGCTCAAAATCTAATCCAGCCCAGTAAATTTTATGTTGCTTAAGGAAAGCATTAAGCGAATTTACACTGCTTTGGCTTGTAAGGAGGAATATCTTTTCATCGGTGAGTGATTTTACAAACATGGCAGCACAAAAGCCTTCGGATATGACCAAAAAACCCAGCCATGCACCTTCACCCCCTGCATCTTCACCCATAAGCACAGCCGTGGCTTCAACTCCTGTGATGTCTGGCAGAGGGGAACTAACCTCAAGACCAGTAAGTATTGTCAGTTTGGCAACAAGTTCCTCGTCAGTAAGGTTGCTATCCTCATCGGTTGGGACATAGCACTCACTTGGCTTCATAGTCTTCTTGTTAGCAACAGAAGCAAGGCTACCGATAGGAGCGTCAAGTCTATTCAATGCGCTCTCCGAACTGACTATGTCCACTCCATTGACCTCATCAATGGTGTCGGCAACCTGATGGAAGAGTCGTTTCCACCAATAGGAAGGTAGCAGGCAACGGATATTGTTGCCCAGTACCTTCTCTACGCTGTTTCTTAAATCCTTGGTTGTCATAACTACTCAGTTGGTTCTGTTGGTTCGGTTGTCTCTTCCTGATTGATAACGAACTTGAGGCTGCCGTCCTCGAGGAGAAATACGGAATCGAATGGGGCCAGTATTGATATTTCCTTATTGAATGCATTAAATGAAACTCCTGTTGACATTCCAGTAGTTGATGGCTCAAGAGTGGAATCCAGTCCATTTACAAGAACTGGTTCTGAAAGCATCATACCATAGATTTCTCCACCTCCCATAAGGGAGACCATAAAACCCATATATGCTTTTGAGAACTTTGACGCATCAACAATAACAGATACACCTTCACAAGCATTTACCTTCTCCATGAGTTGGGCATAGACCTTGGCGTTATGCGCAAACATCTCTTCACCAACTTCAGCAAGTTCTGGGATTTCTGCTGCAATCATAGCCACAGTCTCTGGAGTGAAATCAACCTCGGTTGCTCCTTCTTCTACCACAGCCCCTCCCATCGGAATCATCACTCTCAGCGCTCCCTCTCCGCTTCCTCCAGAGCCGCCACCTAACTTCTCCGCCATCAGCAGAAGAAGATTTCTGACTGAATCAGCATTTATTGCCTTGATACCGTTGGGCACCATCGTTGCGTTGATAGCATCAATTACTTCCTGATTTGCTGCCATGATTACTCCTCCTGTGATTTAGCGTTTTCTGCCATCTTCTTCTCCACCATCGCCAAGATTCTCCTGATGATAGGGTTCTTAGAATTCTTCATTCTCTCGGTCATCTTCTTGATGTCCTCTGCTGTCAATTTCTTTTCCATACCTGTTATCTGCTAAAATCGTTATTAAAGTCATCTGAAAAATCTCTCATTAAAGGAACGAAACCTTCAATTGTTTCTGGGTCAATCGTGCCGTCTTCGCCTTTAGGGCCTTGAGGACCTGGCTCGCCTTGTGGGCCTGCAGGGCCTTGGTCTCCCTTATCTCCCTTATCTCCCTTCGGGCCTACGGGGCCTACCTGCATCTGCGTTCTCAATTCAAGGGTAGTGACCTCTACCTTGCTCTCCTTGTCACCACCAGCATCGCATGAGCATAAGACAAGGGCAAATGCCTTGCACTCGTCCACGGTATGCATATTCTCGCGGCCCTCGTTCTCCACAAGGGTGAGAGTGTACTCGCCCGTATGCACCTGATCCTTGCCGTAGAAGGTGAAGCGGATGGTGTTAGTCTCGATGCTGTAGGACTGCACCTTCTCCTTTCCGAAGGGGCTTCTCAGGTACAGCGTCAGATTTCTGCCGCTCAGGTAATAAGGCCTCTCGGTTCCTCCCGACACTGCGTATATCTTCCACAGGACGGTTATGTCATTGCCTTTTCTAATCTTTTCCATATGCTAAAACTTAAATTGTCGTACACTGCCACTGGTTGATTTGTTTGTAGAACTTCAGCCTCAGTATGCCGCTTCCGTCATGCGTAAATGCAGTATTAGCAGAAGTAACGCTCTTCGTCTTCGACATCCATGTCGGCTGACTTGCAATTATATTCAAGGAAGCACCATGGGTTTCAATGTGATACTCTTGTCCGTCCTGAGGGGTTGAAGGAAGTCTCAGATAACAGATACCCGAAGAGAGATAAACAAGCACCGAGAAGTCCAAAGCCGTCAAAACGTCTCTACTATCTCCCGCTCCGCCCGAAGTCACCACCCTCGTGTTAGGTCTGATTCCTCCGAACTTTCCTCCCGTACTATAGAACGCATATCCTCCATCCTTCGCTTCTCCTTGAACTCCGACTCCGTCATCCACATTAGGACAAGACAGATTGGTGCCGTGGGCAAATCCTTGTATGGCTGCTCCACCACAATGGCCGATTGTCGCAGAGCAGAACCCTATTGACTCTATTCCCAACTCAGATATAGTGATTCTCGCATTGTTATCGGGCAGATCAATGGTCATCTTGCCATCTTCTATCTTGATAGCATCGCCAATACGGCATCCGTTGAGAAGATGCATCAGTGACGCGAATACGCTTCCGTCATCATACACTCGGAACGGAGCATCATCCCTTTCGGCCTCGCCCTTTCCTGCCCATATGCGAAGGTTCTCGCCCTCGGCGGCAGTCTGTCCGCTGAGTCCTACCATTGCTCCGAATGTGAGCAGGCCGCTTACAAGGTCAAGCACAGAGTTGCCGTCTGCGCTCCTTATCACATCGGTTGTAATCTGGCCGGGAAGCACCTCGGTAAATCCGTAGAGGGAAACAAACTCCCTCGTTCCGTCATACTCCCTATTGAGGATGCCGACAAGCAGATGATAGTAGCCGCTCTCCGACTCCATGGCTATGGTTGACTCCGAGAGCAGGTAGTTGCCGCTTGTGCCGTCCTTTGGCACTTTCGCATAGAGATAGTATCCCTTGCTTCCGTCTGCCAGCACATCGCTCTCCCATGTAGACATAGTCCATTTGAGGTAGTCATCGTCTGACCTTCCCGAAGGAGCGGTAACGGAGTCAATGCCGAGGGTCATATGCCACAGGCGGTATGACCTTGAAATCTTCAGTATCCTTGCACCTGCATCGTATGTCACAGGAAGTTTTAGAGTAGTGGTTCCTGCCGCTGATGTAAACTTGAACTGAAGGCTCTCGTCACCTACGAGCATCGCCATCGTCTGCACTGCGACAGGGTTGATTCCTTCTGTGAAGTTCGCCATTGCTCCCTGAAGCATGGAGATTGTGTCAAGGGCGGAAGCAAACCTTCGCTGGGTCATCTTCCTTACCTCCTCGACCTCTTTTGAAGAGCCTTCCTTGGCGTCCTCCACCATGTCCTCCAAAGCGGCAAGGCCTCGTGCTGCCCTCTTCTGCTCACGAAGAGTGATGCTATATGTCGGTATCTCGGTCTTCTCGTCAATGGAGAGGGAGTCTATGATGACATAGTCTTCCTTGCTGTCGGTCTCCACCACATCCTCGTCCACCAGCTTCATGTACATTCCCTCGCGGAGTGCCGCCTTGCTCTCATACAAGGCCTTGGCATCTATCTGCGGTTCGTAGTATGCGCTTGTACGGGTGTAGTCGGCAAGAACCTTCATGCCCTCCTCGTACATCCTCTCCTGAGCAAGAGTCACATAGTACTCGGGCATAGCGATGTCAAGGATGACAAACTTGTCGCCATTGACTATCGGATAATCGTCATTAGGGAAATACCTGTTGAGAGACTCGTCATACAGCCTCTCCATCTTCAATGTGTATGTGCCTGAAGCATGCGCCCAAGAGGAAGACTTGACAACAAACTCCCTTCCCGCACACATGCCGCTCTTCATTGAGATGATAGCATTCTTCTCGTTTGCAAGCACCGCCTGCTCGTCAAGTCCGAAGCCGAGACCATGGAGGACGAGAGTGAAGTTCGCAGTAGGTAATTCGGAGTCATCTATCGGAGTTCCGTCAGGCTTTATCATCGTTCCCTTACCCCGAGGAACTTCGGAGTCATACACCTCATCTATCCTCTGCTGGGTATCCGAAGGAAGATACTTTGAATTGCCGTATCCGAGGTCTATCATCGCCTGTCTTACGCGAGCCTCGGTCAGTCCTTCAATAGAAGGATATATCTCTTCCCTCTCTGTGCCGTCAAAGCGGATTACGCGGGGAATGAGTCCGTACTTGCGGATGATGCCCTCGTCTGCCTCCAAGTATGCAAGGCGTGGGTCAGGCAGACCATCAGTAGTGCCCCATGTATCAATAGGAAGCATGAGGTTAGGGATATTGACGCTCTCGGCATCCTTGATGTTCTTGGAATTGTAGTATCTCGGTGGAAGATTCCTGTCCGATCCGTAGACATAGAGCCTTGTGGCAAACTCCTCCTTGTTGGCAGATGCCCTCTTGATTGCGGTAAGACCATTACCCTTGCCGTAAGAGAAGGACAATGTAGTGTTGCCCTCATCCCTCACATTCGCTCTGCCGATAATAATTACAGGCTTTCCCCTATCAGTGGCATATACCCATCCCACATTGGTCCATATGTCATAGATGAGCGAAAGGGCATCAAGGCATGTGCCTCCGCTCAACGAGAACTCCTTTACCTCGTGAAGGAGGGTGTCAAGGTCGTCATCGTGTCCTTCGTAGACATCTATCCTCCACTTTCCTGGGAAGATATCGTCCATACATGCCTGTATCCTTCTTGCGATGCCTGGCACATCCTCGTAGGTATTCACCTCAGGCATCGTAGAAAAATGGATCTTATTGTCCTCGGTCACGATGTCACGGAAAAGAGCGATTTCAAAGTCCTTGACAGGTGAGTGGAACTGCACTCCGCTATAGACGAAAGCAGCACCATACTCCCCTCTTCTCGCCTGCTTCTTAGGCTCGGGCAGAGAGTAGAGATAGTATCGTCCGTTTCGATAGTCCACATAATCACCAATCTCCCATGCGATAGGCACAGGAGAGGTGATTTCGGAGAAATCAAGGGCGGGAACACCCATATAAGAGCCGCTGTATCTCGGGCAACCCTCATAGCGTACGGTCGTTCCGTCCTTAGATATGATTCTGAACTTTGCCATTATAATTCCACTATCTTTCCGTCCTTGATGACCATTCGTGTCACAGGGTCGTTAACCTTGAATGTTATGCTGAATATCGCTCTCGCGTAGTCTCTTCTGCGCTTGAACTCCTCCTCGGAGTATCCTGCATACCTTACCTTTCTTCGGCCTATGCCGTTGTAGGAGTCGTAGACCGAGAACTCTCCCTGTTTTATCACCGAGAAGAACTGATCCACTCTCTCTCGGATGACCTGTTCGGCAGTTCCCTCGTCCGAGTCATATGCCTTGATGTAGAATGAAACCGAGAACTCTATCGACTGATAGCGCATGCTCTCCACCCACTCGTCATCTCCGTTCTCGTCCATCCACTCGTTCTTGAAAGGCTCTTTTGGGGTCGGAAGCAGCGGATAAGGATTGACCTTTGCCACAAGACCCCACTGCATGGTATCCGATGCGGCCGCATCCCCATCCCTCTGGATGAAGAAAGGCCTATAGTTCACTATGTCGGGAATATGTATCATGCTGAACAAATATGGTGTTTAGAAAAGGAAAAAGTGAAATAATTATTTCACTTTATTTCACTTTCCCCTTCTTGTTATGAAACTCTAATAGCCGCCGTACCGCCTTCGTAATCCATCACGCTTTGCAGATTTGACAGGATAGACTGGGTTGCCAGCATCGTGTTATAGGTATTGGACTCAATCTTCGCCTGATACTCCATCAGTGACGGAGCGGAGAAGCCTGCGAGTGCAGCCGCTATCTGCTGCATGGAAACATCCATTCTCTCCCAGATTGCCCTTGCGTATGACACATCTGCCCTGATTGCATTGAGATAGGAAGCGAGGAGGTTTGCAGTATCCTCTGTTATGCCCTTGATGCCTGCGCCGAGGGTCTTGTCGTCTTCTGCCCCATCTCCCGTTCCAAGATATTCAAGGTATCTCTCCAACACCTTTTGTATTTCTGGGGTGACAGAATCTATCTCGGCAAGAGCGGCATCAAGAACTCCCAATGCTTCGGTAGTCTTCTGGTCAAGATCCTTGGACTCATCCGATGTAATCTTTTCAAGATCCGTCTGATACTTGTCAAGAATATCCTTGATGAACATTGACTTGATAAGGTCGGCTACCATATTCTTCGCCACATCCGACATTATCTCTCCCATGTCAATGGCTGCGTTGCCGCTCTCAATGAAGGCCTCTACCATGCTGTCCGCGATGCTGTCAGCCACTCCCGAGAAAAGGTCGGTGAGATACTCGGCCTGCTGCGCAGCCGCATCGTCCAATGCCTTGCCGTTCTCAATGAGTTCCTCTACGAGCTTTCTCTGCTTTCTTGTGAGTCGCTTCTTGAAGGTCTCATAGTACATCTCGATAGCATCTATGTTAAGGCCTCCATCTTCTCCGTAGAGGTTCCAGCCCTGACCCTCGGATATTTCTTTCAGCATGTCTATGAGAGACTGGTTCTTGACGTTGGCTCTTCCCAAACCCATGTTTGTACGGTATCCCTGCACCCTCTTCTTGTTCATTTCGTCAAGGGTATCGTTGTACTCCTTTTGAGCCCCGGTAAGTATCTTGGCATTCTCGGCAGCAAGAGCCATCTCGTCTGTGCCGAAGATGTTGCTGTAGTTCTCTCTTCGGAGTTCAAGCATTAGGCCTCTGTATTCATAGAACTTCTCGTTAAGCTGGTCTTGATGCTGGATAGTAGCCACAATGGCATTCTTTATCTGCTTGTAGAAGGCGAGAGCGGCAGTGGCAACTATAGCAACTATTCCTCCCTTTGCAGACTCCGACAAATCCTTGAAAGAGGTGTTCTCTAAGTCTATACCCTCCAGCTCTCCGGCAAGGCTATGTATCTTGCCTGTCAGGTCTCCTGCAAGATTGGCCATTTCGGTCATCTGCCCTCCAAGTTCCTCTAGAGATATATTATCGGTCAGTTTGCCAAACTCGCTTATTTCCTTTCCGAGATTAGAGAAAACCTTTGATGTCTGCGAAGCAATCTTCTTCAAGGCATCACCTATCTTCTTGTCAAGTTCTTTCCCTGTATCCTCGGCCTGCTTTCCGACCAACTCAAGTTCCTCTGTCAGTTCTGCCAGCCTAATCTTTTCATCCTCGGTCAAGCCTCCTCTGTAGAGCAGGATAATCTCTGCCTGAATATCATTCTTGATGTCGGTAAGTCTATCCAAGAGGGTGCGCACCTGAGCTACGCTCTTGTCTGCGAAGTCGGTTAGGTCAATATTCTCCTCCTCCATCCTCTTCTTCAACATGTCCGATGCCTTCTCCTTGGCCTTATCTTCCGCCTCCTTGTATGCTACATCCCTCTCAGCATTCGCAAGTTCCTCTATGGCTGCCTTTCCCTCGGTAACGTACTTCTTCCATACCTCCTCGCCAAGAGTCTCACGGAGCAGCGCAATATCCTCTGCATCGCCCGCCTCTGCCTTACGGAGCAGTTCAAGCGTATTTCTGCGCTTCTTCTCAATGCTTTCATACTCTTTGCCGAGGTCACGCAGTATCTTGCCTACCTCATCGCCACCATAGAAGTTGAAGTCCTCGGCCTTCCAATCGTCTACCGCCTCCTTGTACTTCATGAAAGCCTCAAAGAGGTCTGACAGGTCTTTTGCCGCATCCTTGCCGATACTATCCCTAAGACTTGATGCCGCCTGAGTGTCGTACTTCTCCAACTCCTCTGCCATCTTCAGCAGCACCGCATCAAAGTCAAAGTTCTTTAGCCAGTCTTCCTTTGCATTAGGGAAAAGAGACTTCAGGATTCTGCGCATCTGGTCATCGTCAAGGAAATCCCTCAGTTCCTCATAAGACTGCTTCAGTTTCTTGACCATGTTTATCTGCGCCTTCAACTCTTCCAGTTCTGGGTTGTCGTTCTTACCGCCTTTCTTCTTAGACTCAATGATAGCCTGGATGTCAATTCCGAGAGCCTTTGCTACCGCCTCTATAGCCTTTTTGTTCTGCTCAAGATTCTTGGCCAAGTCAGTATCAAAGGACTCAATCAAAGCCATTTCCTTGTTGATTTCCTGATATCTGCTCACCAAATCCTCGACATACTTCACAGACTGTGTGTACTCGTCCGTCCAAAGTCCGAAAGAGGTTTTCTTCTCAAGCTGCATAGCCTTGAGAGAAGCGTTTACCACGCCTTTCCAACCTTCTTGCAGATCTTTAAGGGCTTTCGCCTGCTCCGTATACATACGGGCCTTTTCTGGAAGCCTATTCTCATAGTAGGCCGCAAGCGACTCGAGTCTTCGTATTTGAAGTTCCTTCTGTTTCTCCTCAAAGGCTTCCTTACTCTGTTTTACGCCCGCCAAGGCGTTCAATGCGTCTCTATAAGCCTGCTCTATCTCCTCTATCGCCTGTCTCTCGGCCTTGCTTGAATAAGTAGTGCCAAAGGTTCTTTCAAGTTCATTGCTGAGGTCGTCAAGTTTTCTGTCAATCTCCATCCTGACCTCCGCGTATTGCTTAATAGCTTCTATAAATACATCGTCAGCGTTAGGGTTGACTTTTCTCATTTTCTCCACTATCTTATCATACGCATTCTCGTCTCCAAGGTAGCGATTTACGACCTCCTCAAATATCTCTTCAATAGAGTCTTCCGCACCGTCTCTCAGCAGGGCGGTATCAAACGCAGCCTTAATATCCTGTGCAACCTTTCCCGTAATTCCCGTAGCGACTCCAGCAATGCTGGATGCGCCCGTCAACCAGTTATAAAGAACATCTCCACTTTTGCCCAAGGCTTTACTAAACTCTTTCTCTATTGCCGCACGACCTTCCGCCTCTACATCTGCTCTTGCCTTGTTTCGGATAGCCTGCTCTGCTTTTCCCGCTGCCAGAGCCACCTCGTTGTAACCATCTGCCTCATCAAGCAATTTCGGAAGATAATCATCGTATCTTCTGTTGAGTTCGGAGATTATATCTCGGTACTCCTGCGTTCCCTCCTTCGCATCTTTAAGAGCCTCTACAAGTCGCCTCATTTCGCTTACAGACTTATCCATGCCCTCTTTTGCAGTGCTACTAATCTCCGCAAGTTCCTTATTGAGCTTGTTGGCATTCTTGATGGCGGTTATCGTAATGGTTGCCAGTGCAGCTACAGCAGCAACCACTCCACCTAGCAGCATATTCTTTGTTGCGCCAAGAGCCTTCATTGTCTGAGCCAGAGTCTTGACATCGCGATTTGTGGCCTTCAGGATGGACTGCAATTGCCAAGCCTTTACCCTATTGTATGCAAACATCACCTTCTCGGCCGCAGTAACCGCAAGAAGTGCTGCCTTATATGATCCATATGTGATTATGATGGTTTTAAGGATAGCACCTGTGCGCTCCCAATTCTGCATCATATTGCGAAGCATATCTACTGCACCCTTGAGCCTGCTGTCGTTGTCCGAGCCAATCTCGTTCATCATCATCTCATAGGCATCCTTGAGGTTCATCACCTTGCCTCGGAGAGTTTCAGCCTGCAACTCCTGCATCTCGTAGAACTTGCCACCCTCGGATGTCATATCCTTGAAGATTTTCTCCACCATCTCAAAAGGTACAAGTCGCGCGGAAATCTTGTCAAAGACCTCTCCGGCAGACACCGCTCTACCCTCTACCTTCTCAAACTGCTTTGCAAGTTCCTCAAGAACAGGAATACCCGCCTCGGTCAACTGACGTACCTCCTGTCCGCGAAGGAAGGCAGCACTTCGTATCTGTCCGTAGGCGAGGATGATTCGGTCCATTCCCACGCCGAGTCCGGCAGACACATCGGCAAGCATCTTAGTGGTCTCAAAGAGTTCATCGGTAGGCACAGAGAATGCAGCCAACTGCTTTGTATATGAGGTCAGTTCCTTGAAGGCAAATGGAGACTTCACCGCAAGTTCCTGGATATCGGCCACGAGCATCTTTGCCTGAGTGAGGTCGCCAATCATAGCGCCCAATGCAGTCTTCTGCAACTCAAACTCTCCTGTGATCCTCACGAGAGACTTAATAAGCTGCCAACCGCCTCGGATAGAGAAGTATGTCAGTGCCATACTCTTGAGTTCTCCGAGCAGACGAGACTGACCCGTAGCCGCACTGTTTGTCTTCTTCATTGCTTCACGCAACAGTAATTGAGCCTTTGCCGCCTGTGCCGATGCCTTGGCCGCTCTTGACTCCGCCGCCGCTCTGTCCGATACTGCCTTTGCCGCCTTTTCTTCTGCCTCGGCCGCCTTTGCAGTTTCTTTTCTCAGCCTTTGCTCTTCGGTGGCCTTCTTTGAGATAGCCGCCGCTGCATTGGTTTCCTCCCTCTGTCTTTTCGCCGCCGCTGCTGCTTTCTTCTCTTCCGCCTCCGCCAGTTTTACAGCCTCCTTTAAAGCCTGCGTTTCGGCTGCCCCTTTCTTGGTCAATGCTGTTTCGGCATTTATCTCCGCGGTTATTCTTTCAGTTGTCGCCTTGGCTGCCCTTTCTGCGGCAGCAGCAGCATCCGATGCTGATTTTGCTACCCTGTTGTCAGCCTCCTCCAGCTTCCCAAGCGCAGCCACCGCCCTGTTTTCCGCAGCCTCCCTGTCCGCTATTGCTTTCTTTGCCCTCTCGTCCGCAACTACCTTCCCCGAAATAGCCTTAGCTAACGCCTCCTCCTCTTTCGCTCTTCTAAGCGCGGCGTTTGAGTCAGCAGAAGATGCTCCTGACGAAATCTTTGTCTTCGGCATCTTTGACTGCAAGTCAAGCAAGGTGGAGAGCTGGATATTCAGCTCTTTTGCCTTAGCAATGTCAGCATCTACCTTCTCCTTGAACTGGTCATCCTTGATAAGGACCTCAAAGTTTAATTGATCTATTGTGCCTTCCATTTGTTCTAAAAAAAATTATGGGAGACTAATCTGTGTCAGCCTCCCCTTTGAATATCTCGTCTATCGTGTATCCCTCTTCCTGCTGACGTTTCTTTCTGCGTTCAATGCTTCTACGAAGCGACTCTTCGTTTGCCTTGACCACATCCGTGTAGTCTTTAGAGGTTATGTTAGGTGTTTTGTCCGTTCCTTTCCTATCCTTGATGTAAAGGGTGTGAGGCAGGTCGCTCTGCATCAGCTCTATCTGAGGCAATGTCAGTTCGCACCTGTATGCCCAGTTCCTCTCCGTTATCAGTCCAAAGAAGAAACTTTTTACCCCTCCGTAGCAAGGGAATTCCTTGATGAAAGCTGACTCAGAACCGAAAGTTGTTCTGCTCGGTACTGCTCGGCTTCCTTTCTCGTCATCTTGATCATGTCCGTCCTCATATCCGTCGAGAATGCCATATTGGTCCAGTGTGCTGTAAGCGGAAGTTTTTTTTTACCTTCCAGGATGATCGGAGACATCTGCTCCTCAGTGTATCCTATCGCCTTGCCCCACCACCAGCTCAGGAAGCGGTGGAAGAGACGGATCTTCCAGTAACTGTTCAAGACAAACAGGAGTGCCTCCTTTACCGCAAAGTACGGCTCGGAGCACATTGACTTCAATGTGGATGCGGCATCTTCGGGTACGGCATCCACATCCCTTTCCAGCCAAAGCCTCGTCAACCTCTCCAAGGTATAAGGCTTGACTCCACGAAGTTTCACGACCTTCTTCGTGCCGGGAATCCGTACCTCTGTGGGGATGTCATTGACTATCTCGTCATACTCCCTTCTTGCATCTATATCCGCCTGTTTCATAATTTCAAAAGGGCAGGGGGCGGGGTTGGTCGCCCCCACTCTCCCTTGATTTGGTTTTTATTACCGATTAAGCACTTGCGAGTACCGCGAAGTCTCCCTGACCCTGCTTTGCATTTGCAAGTACGTCAGCTGTGAAGCCTACGTATGCAGGTGTAGAAGCGTTCTCGATTGTTACACCGTTCACCGCGAACTTCACCTTTGCGAATGCGATCGCTGTCTTCTTTGAAGCAGACTCGATGAGGACTGTGCAGATTACCTCCTTTGGCTCGATGTAGTAAGACTTACCCGAGTAGTTGGTACCCTCCTGTCCTGTGAGGTTTGCTACTGTTGAAGCACCTGACATGAAGTAGTCAAGAACCTCAGTCGCTACTGAAGGGATCTGGCCTGACATCTTGTACTCACCAGTAGTAACGGTTGTATCGATAGTCTGGTCTCCCTGGTCAATCTTCACATCCTCAGTAGTTGAGTCCGATGGAGTCACTGAGAACGAGTCCTTGAGAGTGAAAATCTGGTCTGCCTCCGAGAAGTCAAGTGTGCCGAAAGTCACACCACCGTCTGGGTATCTCTGGAGTGAGATTGATGCCATACCCTTGTGAAGGTCATCAATCATTGCTTTTGTAAGCGTTGCTGCCATATCTAAATCGCTTTAATTGTTGTTGAAATTCTTATTAATCTTCTGTGAAAACCGAAGTCATCAGGAGTATCGGGGAGTTGTGCAGGGCAGATGTCAAAGAGAAGCCTTCCTTTAGCCGCAGGGAATCCCTTCACGACCTTCTGGTACATTGCAGAGAGTTTCTTGCTGTTCTTGACCCCGTTGATGTCCTTGGCGAAGAGGTAGATGGAAATCATGCACTCCCCATAGGCACTCATGTCGCGAATCTCACCGCTTACCATCGCCACAGCGAAGTCGTTGGTAGACTCGGCATGCTTAGGCCTGTTGGAGTACACCTTGTCGGATACCTTGATATCCTTCAGGATGCCCTTCACCTCGTCCTCTATCATCGTTATGTCAAGATCATTCATCATTTTCTAAAGAATTTTGGATACTCTGCCGCTATCATGTCCATACTCAATTCCATGTAAGGGATTTCATGCTGCTCCCAGAAGAACACCTCTGGATTCATTCCCGCCATGACAATTCCCACGTAACCTTTTGATGCCGAGATTTCCGCCTCAAGTTCCCTTGACACGCTGAAGTCGCTTGCGTCAGGGCCTTTATTGACCACCTTCTCTAAAAGCTCTCCATCGTAGTACAAAGCCCATCCGTAGGTATCTCCGTACTCCAAGTGGTTGGTGTGTCCGTCCATCATGTGCTGCTCGTATATGAACATCACAGCATCCTGTAACAAGCCTTTCATTCCCGCCACGAGGTGGTTGTGCTTGTTATGCTGGAGGCCAGTAAAGGCCTTCATGATGGTCTTCTCGTTTCGCTTTACCTGCATCAGTTCTTTATCTCATTAATCCAGATATTTGACCCAAGATTGAATGTGGCCTTCTTCACTACCTCGCCTATGAAAGTCCTCTCGTAGTCATTGATCTCCACCCTATCCCCTGTGAGAAGAGGTGTGAGGAACATGGGAGTTGCGAGTTTGAAGTCGGACACCACCACGTCCAAGGTATCTCGGGTGTTCTTTCCTTGGGTTCTGTAGCCGAAGCCGATCCATTCGGTCTGCTCGGTTTCAAAATCTCCGTCAGAAGACACCACTGGAAGACTGTCTATCATGACTACGGCTTCAAGACTGACGATGTCGTAGATGGGATTGCCATCCTCATCGGTCATCGGCTCGCCGAAGTCATCCGTCCTTGCCCTCCAAACTCGGAGCGTATGTGGGAATCTTGGGTTCAACATCAGTAAATGGATTTGAAGGTTATCTTGTTTCCGACTGCGGTCTTGGCCTTCTCGGAGTTCCACTTGGCGTAGAGTTCCTGCGCCCTTCTCACGAGACCTGCGCGGTCCACCACCTGCTTTGCGGACTTCTGATGCGACCATCCGTTGTCGGAGATATACTCTCCTGATGAAGAAGTAGAGGAAGATGACAGCCACATCAAGAGGTCGGCGAGGCACAAGTCCCGTTCACGCTCCTCTACATCCGACATCGGAGAACCCTGCGATACTCCGTTGTTGAACAGGATAGCGATTAAAGTCGCATCTGGAATGTCATAATCAACCATTCCGCGAAGCCATGTCTCTATGCTGTATGCTGCCATTTCCCTTATCTTCTTTTATCGGTTACTAACTATGCGTTAGGCTTGAGGTACCACATGTACTGAGGCTTGTTAGGCACTACGAGTGAAGTCATCTCAGTGTTGAATGACTGGCACTTGTACTTAGCGTCCACGTCTACTGTGAGGAGAAGACGACCGCCGTAGAATGTACCGTAGTTGCCGCCCTCGATTGCGATAGGCTCAACAGTGAGGATCTCACCGAGGTCACCGTTAGGTACGAATACGATTACGTTAGCCTCAAATGCGTCCATCATCTTGCGCTCAAGAGACTTAGTGCTCTTGTTGTAGACCTCAGTTGCCACGCGAGCGTCAATAGGTACGATAGGCGCACCTACGATGTCTGCGAGAACCTCAATCTTCTTAGCACGTGAGATGTATGCTGCGCTAGCCGCACCGTTCTCTGCCATTGGGAAGAGGTTTGCGCCGATAGCAGTAAGAACCTTTGAGTGCTTGAGTACCTTGTCAAGGTATGATGCGTTCACCTCAAAGTGACCGTCCACACCCTTCTGGCGAGCAACCTCTACCATGGCGATCATGTCGTCAACTGGATTTGCCGCTGTGCCCTCGGTAGTCTTGTCTGCATTAGTCCACCATCTCTTAGTGCCGCTGAGAGTTGTAGTGTTCGCAGCAGGAACGTGAGAAGCGAATGTGAGACCTACGATACCGTTAGGGTTGTTGGTGCTGTTGATGACGAACTTTTCGTTAGACACGATCTGGTGTCTCTGGTAAGTGAGTGAGTTGGTATGACCGCCTACGAGAGTGTCAATAGTGTTGAAGAGAGCCTTAACTGCTGCATTCACCACGTTAGATGACTGAGCACCGAATCTCTGCTCTGCGATGAGAAGCTTGCGGTACTTGTCCTCGTTGTAGTACTCCACCATCTTCATGCGTGGGATACGGCCTGTGTTGAGCACGAAGCCCTCAGTACCTACTGGGATTGGCTGCGAGTCAAGGTCAACGTATGAAGCCATCACGTTGAGACCGATTTCCTTCTGAATCTGCTCGTATGTGAAGTCAAGCTGCATCTCTGGCGCGAACTTGAATCCTGGAACATCAAGCTTGTTGTACTTCTGAGCTACCACATTGTCAAGGAAGCCCTGAATCCTTCTGCTGTCACTACCACCAAGGGCGCGTGAGAGAAGGTCATAAAACTGAACTGGATAGTTATTCATTTATTTTCCTCCTATGATTTAGTGATTAACCGCGTACGAGAAGTACTCCTGGGATTTTTGCCTGAAGAGCCTCAATCTGCTCCTTTGTGATGTCTGGATACACGCGCTCGATGAGAAGACCCTCTGGGTGGTGCATTACGACTGCACAGGTGGCTCCTTCGTCTGGATTGAGGCTATCTTTCCTCCTAACGTCGTTGTAGAGAAATGCATTTGCGTTGGCTAGCTCGTCAGTTTTCAGCACATAAGCCACTTTCTCCTCTGAATCGTATGCAACAGCAGTACCTGCTACCGCTAACTCACTTTCAAGGCTTCCAACTATGGCCCCTACTGGAATAGGTCTGACAGTACCAAGCCAAACGGGAGTGTTGCCACCGATGGTCTCGGATGTCTGTCCGTAAAAATTAAAACTGTACATTTTCTTGTTTGGATTTAAGGGTTAAACTTTACGAAAGGTCACCGCTATCCTTGAGTGCTTCTACCATTGAGGCGTAGTCCACTTTGTCCTGACCGCTTCCGTTGCCCTTTGGTGGGATATAACCCTCTCCGAAGGCATCCTTGCAGTTCTGGTCGTAGATGACCTTGCACTTCTCGGCAATGGACTCGGCAGTATCTGCCTCACCGACCTCCACACCCTTGAGGGTGATGTTGCGGATGAATGCGTTGGTGCATCCGTTCTTCTCCATTACCTTGTGCGCCTCAGCAATAAGCGACTCGGCGCGAGCCTTTCTCTTTGACTCGGCAAACTCATCCTTCATAGACTGCATTAACGCCTTCATCTCAGCGAGTGTACCCGCATATGGGTCGTCAGTCTGGTCAGGCTTGTTGTTATTGCCTGAGTCGTTCTTGAGGTCTGCGAGTTCCTTCTGATACTTCGCGTTGTCGGTGCGAAGAGTGTCAGTAGCCCTCTGCATCTCCTTCATCACGAGCATGGCGGTGTCGGTACTTGCGATGTCCGCATCGATCTCATCCTCGTTGGCGATAGTTTTTACTCTCTGCGAGGCAACCCTATCCAAAGCCTCCTTGCTCAACCCGAAGCTCGCATACTTCGTTTTCAGCGCAGACAAATACTTTACTTGCATCTTTTTTCTAAACTTTTATGTGAAACAAAAAGCCCGAAGCGCAGACTGACTAAACAGTCTGTGTCTCGGACTCTACTCGTGAACTCTAAGGTTCTAAATGGTCTCTCCTATGGTCTCAAAGGACTCTATCGTATGTCTTTTATCACCACTTCGCTAATCTGCTTGCAGCTCCTGCAACGAAGCGAATACCGAAGCTCACCATTCAAATGCATTATGCTCACATTCGTGGCCTTGCCACAAACGGGGCACACAATCTTGCGGGGTTTCTGTTCTTTCATC
>UZAT01562349.1_pt1 | contig 19805 bp, 40 predicted proteins | sample 2160861 | NCBI WGS metagenome assembly UZAT01 (sample SAMEA5138306, study PRJEB28736) | viral metagenome | reverse complement strand
CCTCCGGGCCGCTACCGGGGGGAGGGGAAATCCGGTTGAAATCTGTCCCACCATTCATTTACAAACCGCATCCAATCGCCGCCGCGTTCCGCTGCACGCATCAAGCACGTTTCGCGGTCTGTGTCAATCAATACGCTTTCCGCGCCCATCGTGTCACATAGCCGCCTGCGCTCCATGAGCAGCGGATAGCCGCCGATAATCCATGCGTTTACCCACTTGCCGCGCCTTGTCTTGATGCAGTCCAACAGACAATCACGCACAGCAAAGACCGGCTGTTTTAGCCGGTCTGGTTTGACATATCGCGCATTGTTTGTTATGGCTGTCCATATGCTATCCACATCAAGGATGATATCATCAGGCGTCGCGCTGTTCTGTACCATCGTTGTTTTACCGCTGCACGGCGAACCGTACACAAGGTACACATGCCGCGAGCCTTCACAGCCGAAACGGGCATGAATGGCATTGTGGCATTTATGATGCACCAGCATGATATTATCAGGGTTTAACGATATGCTGTAATCGTCCACATTGTCGGGCGTGAGCTGCTTGATATGATGCGCAATGCAATCATAAGCGCGTGTAATTGGCTCGCCGCAGTGTTCGCACCGCAACAAGCCGTCGTTACCCACACGCTCTATTTTGAGCAGCTTTATAAGCCCTTCCCATTCGGGCGACTTGTAAAAGCGACTAAGCATTTTCTTTCAGCGCCGCCCTTGTCTGCTTTCCTACAATGCCGTCAACTTTGAGGCCGCGCGCCCGCTGGAATGCCTTAACAGCTTTCAGCGTTTCGTTTCCGAAATCGCCGTCAATGCCATATTTGAGCATCATTTCCGGATCGTATCGTTTAAGCTCCCACTGTACCCAGCGAACGCCATTTCCTTTGTAGCCCTTTTTGATATTCTTTTCGGGTTCCTTATATGGATTTTTGACGTTCAAGGCTTGCAGGGCTTCCAGCGTTTCAGCCCCTACAATACCGTCAATTTTGATGCCCTTGCCTGCCTGATATGCACGCACGGCAATTTCGGTTTCATTGCCGAAATCACCATCCGCACCGTAATTCGGCAGGCAGTTTTTATCCCATTTGAGCAGCAGCTTTTGCACGGCTTCCACGTCCGCGCCGCTGTCGCCGATTCGCAGCGTGCGCACCGTTTCGGGGTTTGTCGCTTCCGTCGATGCGTCGCCGTTGCCATAATCAAAATACTTTGTCATATGGCCCCAGAATGTCGGCTTGCGACTATACAGCCGCGTTTTCACGACGCCATACGTTACGCCGCGCGCCTCGATCAGATACCAGTCTCCGTCCTGCTTGTCCGCATCCACGGGCTTATACAAAAACATTACATGCGGAATGTCCGCCGCCTTTTTACCTGTGAAAACAGCAGCACCCGGAACGCGATATTCTGCCGGAATCATGCCGGTTCCCTTCGGTTCGCACCATCCGGAATAGTTATATCGCGCTTTGGTGTTGATGTTTACGCCGGAATAGCCTTCATAAATGCCTTCCGGGAGGCCGTTACAGTCCCAAACGCGCGCCGCGTGTTTCTTCCAATACAGCGCCTTTTCTTCCTGCTTCTCTGAATAATTGTCGCGGTCTGCGTACTGCTCAAAATACCAATTGTTCAGCGTCGCCGGGTTCTGTCCCTTTGCGCCCATGATATAACCGTCTCCGCGATTCAGGGCCGCTTCGAGTTCCGCAACGAACAGGCCAATCGGCATTTTCTTAATCGCCATATGGAACGCTCCTTTCTGCCGTATTCTTTTCATTCATCCATCAGTCGGAAATATAAATCGCCTGCCACTGTACATTTCTGTTTCCGTCCTCGCCGGAAGTGATTTCGCAGCCGGTCGCCGTAATATTTCTGACTCTGATGGAGCTTTGCGCGCTGCCGTTCGCCGTTACAACGGGAATTCCGCTGAACGGTTCCGGGAATGTCAATTGATAATCAGACGTGTTCACCTTTTCGATAACGCCGCACTGGATTTCAAGGCCGATGCCCTTTCGAGCGGTTTTTTTTGTGGTTCCGTTCGTGCCGCCTCTTTCAACTGGCAGTGTGCCGGAATTGATATCCGATGCGGAATGATTGTGCGATTTTGCCGCCGCGCCTAGATTTTCGCGGGCTTCCTCGGGAGTACCGCCGCCCGTGCCGCCCTGCGGGATTGTGACAGGCGATTTCGTCGTCAATACGTTATAATGCTTTTCTCCGTCCAGTCCGGAGCTGGGAACCGGGAACAGGTAATTTTCAGAGTAGCGCGTTGCCTTGCCGTCCTGATCCGCATTATAGCTTCGTACATACATGCGCCGCACCGTATTATTTGCATCACAGCACAGCGCGCCGCTTACGTTGTCATTTCCCATGCCATGCAGCGCAATCGACGGGAAATTGTTGCTTTCGTTCTGAACCTTCAAAAACGGGACGGCAAGCTGTCCAGTCATGGCGTCGCCGGTCTTACTGACAGCTCCGAGATTCTTTCGAGCCGTCGCCGCATCCGTTGCATTCGTGCCGCCGTTTTCAATCGGGATTTTGCCGCCGCTGATATCGGATGCATTGTGCGTGTGTTTCGCTGCCGCAGCTCCGATGTTTGCCGGAGTGATTCCGAGTTTTGCGCGGGCCGTTTCTGCGTCGGTTGCACCCGTACCGCCCTGCGGAATAGTGACAGGCGTTTTCGTTGTCAATACGGAATAAAACGCCTCTTTTCCCATTCCGGCATTCGGTGCAGGGAATAGGTAATTTTCGGGATAGCGCGTTTCCTTGCCGTCCTGATCTTTGTGATAGCTCCTCACATACACGCGCCGCACGGAATCATTCGCATCACAGCACAGCGCGCCGCTTACGTTGTCGTTTCCCGCTCCGTGCAGGGCAATCGACGGGAAATTGTTGCTTTCGTTCTGCACTCTCAAATAAGGCACTGTGAGCGGGCCGGTCATGGTGTCGCCCGTTTTACTGACGGCTCCGAGTTTCTCGCGGGCGGTTTTTGCATTAGTTGCGCCCGTGCCGCCTTCTTCAATCGGTTTCACCTTTCCAGTGGGATCAACTTCGACTTTGCAGCCAGATTCACAGAATCCATATACCTTGTTATGTGCCACTGAATCACCCCTTCATGCGCTCTTTGATAGTCGCAAGGTCGATCTGAATTTTATCGATCTGCCTGCCGTGTTCACCAACTCTGCGCTCAATGGTTTCATTGCTTTCTTTCAGTGCTGATACAGCCTGATTGAGAAGCTGCACCGAAAGGCGCATTGCGTTGACCGCCTCTTTCAGTGCTTCAATCGGTTTATTGATTCGGTCGATAAATCGGAAAATCACGGCGGTAAACGCGCCGATGGACGCAACCGCCGCAATAATCAATCCGACAATTTCATGCAGACCCATATCGCACCGCCTTACTCACTGGCGGCAGTGTCTTTTCCTGCGTCAGTGTGCGTCTTGCTGAAATTCCTGATTGTCTTGAACATGTCGAAAATGTAGTTCGAGCCACGGGACAGCAGCACGCCGGACATTACATTCCCGAAATACGGGATAATCGATTTCATGCCCAGCAGCGCGAAAACGTCGATGCCGTATGCAATGGCGAAAATAACGCCCAGCGCGACGGCGACGACAATCTGCCATTCGATTTTTCTGTCAACGACAAGCATTTTCGCATATGATACCAGACCTTCGACCACGACAGAAATTGCCATAACAGACATAATGTTATCCATTCGAATACCTCCATTTCATTACCACTTTTCCGGTTTCTCTCCGGCTGTGTCGCGCAAAAATTCAAGCGCCTTTATATCGCCCTGCATGGCGTTGTTCGCAATCGCCATCAGGGAAATAAACTGAACCGTCGCTTCGTCGTCGTCGATGCCCAGCGCTGCGCAAACCTCCCGCACGTCTGCACGGTCGATTTTCAGCCCCAGCACCATGTTAGCAACTTCTTTCATGGCCTTCTTTTTGCGCCTTGTTTCGCCCGATTTCTTCCCGCCTGCCGCTCCACGGCTGCGCGCATCATCTCCGGGCTTGAATCGATACGGCATGATGTTCGCCTCATTGTTCCGCACAACCACCCCCACCAATCCACGAAAAAACGCCGCCGCATATGCGACAGCGTTTCATTGCGCCTTCGGGCGCTGTTTTCAATTTCTTTTGATGGTGCCATAATAGCACTGTACAATATACCGTTTCTATACCGCGCTATTACTTTTTTTATTTTTAACATTTCGAAATTCGTCTTGTGCATTCGCGCCGGATGCGCATGATCTGTGTCCAGCTTATGCCCTCGTCGCTTGCGATTTTCTCCCATGTCATATAACAAATGAAATATTTTCGCATGATTTTCCGTTCGCGTTCAAGCAGGCATTCGCACGCTTTTTCGAAACGTTCCTGCATGTCGAGCGTGAGCGACAGCTTTGCATTGTACATTTCTAACAGCCGCTCAATTTTGACGAGGTTTTCGCTGTTTATGTCCTTTTGCACAGACCCTTTCACCGGTTCGCGGTCATATGCCGCCACGCGCGGAGATATACGCGCAGATTCGAGCATTGCAATTTGTTCCGCAAGCTGGTCTTTCTCCTCCATAGCCTCCCGCATTTTATACATTTCAGCTATTTTCATATTATCCCCGCCTTTTGTTTTTATCTATGTATGCTCCGGTCAGCCTCGAAACCGTTGGGATATCTTTTCAACAGTTTTTCCACATTTCCACGCAGAACATCGTCCATAGAATACCCTAAATCGGGAACACGCGTATAAATCACAAACATAATTCGATTGAGGCCACACAGGATCGCATGTGCATCAATATCGTGTCCCTGATATACATGCTTTTTGATTGCGTCGGCGATATCCCCGGCGTCGTAAAACATTCCGCCATTATAATTAATTTCGTCAATGTTTGCCGCGTCTGCAATCGTCTTTCCAATGCCTGCCGCAATTTCTGCGACGTACCACATAATATCCCCGGCCTCGCTGATGCGCTTTTCGATAAAGCGCATTTCGCGCGCATATTCTGCAACCTCACCGCACAGGCCCAGTGCGCCGTTTATGAGTTTATCACGGGCCGTCGTCGTGCTTGATGTGCGCTGCGCGAGTTTCTGGTATTCTTCGAAGCTGATTCCGTTTGTTTCGATAATCATTTTTCGTTTTCTGTCCTCCGTATCGCTTTATACTGCGCATCGATCCAGCGCAGCGCCGTAATGATAACAGCCGCTATACACAGCACAGTCAGGAAAACCGGCATTTTATCACCCCCTCCGCCGCGTCTCGCCTCTCCGTTTTTTACTTCCGACCCTGTTTTAGTACTTCTTCACTCACGCATATCTCATACGCCGCGCGTCCCTCTCTCATTTTCGCGCCGCCCTGCGATTTTCTCTTCAAGAGTTCCCGCTTTCTTTCGGTTTCCCGTTTCTCTTTGTTTCGCAAATAGGCTTCTATTTCGAACAGACGCGCTGCTCTCGTCCATCCGTTCACGGTGAGTTTCTGCACGGTTCCACCCTCCTGTTCCACGCCTCCGCCTATCGCATCCGCATCAGTTCATTCCGCAATCTTTCGAATTCTTCTTTGCTGTACTTATTCGCATTTCTGTACAGCTCCGTCAACTTCTTTTCCCGTTCAATCCATACGGGGATTTCCCGGGATGTGCTGTATGTTATACTTACCGTCGTTTCGAGGTAGAATGTTTTTCCGCACTCCGGGCAACAATATTCGTATCCTCCGTCTGTGTATGTGCGCGAATCTTCGCCATCTGATTCAAACGCCTCTCCGCACCACGGGCATACAATATCCGTCTCGCCGTCCGTTTGTGTGATTTCTCCGCTCGAAATGGCCTGTTTCATTTCGGCTTTACGCGACTTTTCGTGACACGAAAAACATTCTTTTCCAGTCGGATACCCGTCGAATTCACGCCCGCATGTAATGCAGATTTTCTTCATGCTCCACGCCTCCCGCACGGCTTCATTTCATGGCAAACCCCGCCGTGATATTCGCACATCGGAACCAGCAGCCCGCCCACATAGGGGACGTGACATTGTACCAGCCCGCACGCCGCCTTTATAACTGCCCGTGTTGCGGCGTCCGCCTTGCCACATAGGCGCTTGTTTGCGATAATCTGCAATTCCTCGCCCTCCATGCACCATATCATGTTAACAGGCGCGTCTTGTCTGGCCGCTCGCCGGTCGTATTTGTCCTGACGGTCGTTTCTCTGTGACTGAATATAGGGCCGCGCGTGTACATGCCTCGAAAGATGCGTCGCAATGTACGACGGCAGGCCGATAAACTCAAACGCGAAATGCAGTTCCCGAATCGGACTGTGCCGCGCTTCCATGATCCGGCGTAACCAGCTAATCGCGGGCATGTTTCCCGTTTCCTTGCCCACGGTTGCGAATGCGCATTTCTTGCACAGCATTTCGTCGGTTTCATCCGGTACGCGAATCAGTTTGACGATAACCTCTCCGCCGCCGTCCGGTAGCTTCACGGTCGTTTTGTAATCCGTAATCATAACTCCGTCTTTCCTCCCATTGCCTGCGCGATTCGGTACAGCTTTTCGTCTGCTTCGCTGAAATCGCGCCATCCGATGTAAATAAAGCTTCTCATATGCTCACGCGGCAGCAGCTCAAACATTTCGAGCCGTCCATATGAGGTGAGGCCGTTATGCAACAGAACCGGCTTTTCGTTCGGACTGTATCTCAATGCGCCCTGCGTGATTTTGTGTATATCAAACAGCGGGTTCACGCATAAATACTGCAGCGCCTTCCGTTTCTGTCCGTATTTCATTCATCCTGTCTCCTTCCCACTATTAACCCGATCACCAGCAGCACGCCCATAATCGCCAATATCCACGGCAGCGTTTTGATAATCAGCCACGTCACAAACAGAATAATCGGCAGTATTACCATTTCAACCATTTCCGCGCCTCCCCGTATCAGAACGGCAGTTCATCGTCGTCAACTTGCGGAAAACTCGTTTGCGAATACCCGGCATTTCCTCCGCCCGCGCCTGCCTGCTGATTCTGTGCATTTCCTCCGCCCGGTCTGGTCTGCTGGTTCTGCCCGCTGTCGTTTTCGTCTCTCCGGAATTCCTGCAGCTCCACTTCATCGACGACAATTTCCGTCACATATCGTTTCGTTCCGTCGTTCGCATCATAGGAGCGGTTCTGCAGATTGCCGACAATGGCGATTTTCTGGCCCTTGAACGCATGCTTCCGCAGATACTCCGCCGTATTTCTCCATGCGACGCATTTATGAAAATCCGTCAAGTATTCGCCGTTCGCGTCCGGAAACTTTCGACGCACGGCCAGCGAGAATGAACACACGCTGACGCCGCTCATTGTCGTTTTTACTTCCACATCCGACGCAATGCGCCCGATCTGTATAACCTGATTCATTTTCCGTCCTCTCCTTTGCACAGCGTGCGACATATAGCACGATTTCGTTCGATATATCGCACGCTTGCCCGTGTTTACTCTGTATTTTACCGCGTCATTCCTGTTCGGTTTGCGCCGGTTCGGTTTCCGCCTGTTCGGTCTGATCCGGTTCGGCCTTCACCTGTCCGGCGGCGCTGTACATGGCTTTCATTTCGATTTCGCCCAATCTATTGAGCGCGCTGATTGCCGACCGCAGCGTGTCCGACACGCTCACGCATTCGGGATTATGAGGCCATCCATCATAGGCCGCAACAAACTGCCGCAGCAGTGCAATTTCTACTTCGTACATCGATTTTTCCCCGCTTTCTTCCCGGTTCACTTTTTCTCTCTGATCCCTGCCGCCGTCTTTCGCGTCGCCTGCGCTGACCACAACTCACAGAATTTCAGATAAGCCATAGCCTTTTCATACTTATCTTTCGGAATCGGCGTGTATTCGGATTCCCAATCATAAACCGTATGCAGCGACACGCCCAAATACAGCGCGAGGCTCGAATACATCACGTTCGCCTCATGGTGCATCCGGTCAAGTTCCTTTGCATCCACGCCCCGGATTTTGTTAACAGCCCGGACAATCGCCTGTCTGATTCTCATTTGTCTTTTCTCCCCCTTTGTTAACCGCTTCTCGAGTTGCGGCGCTCTCTAATGTCGATATCAGCATATCCGCGAGAATCGGGCCGTATTTGTTTTTTGCGTGCGACACAATCGCAATAATGGCCGTCATTGCGTCCGCCAGATATGCCAATCCGTCGTCGTTACTGTCCAGAACCTCCATGTATTTAAGCCTTCCGTGTCCAATGAGTTTTTGCCCGTCCGCCTGCACGGTAATCATTTCCCGTTTCCTCCCTTGTTTTCAATCGGCTTGATGCCCAGTTTTGCCGCAATGTCGGCGGGGATGGGCCGATATGCCCTTTCCGTCAATTCGCTTATGTGTATTCTTCCGTCGTCTCCCGTCACGTCCGAGAGTACACCCAGCCGATACAGCACATTCACCCAATTCGGATAGACCGGTTCGGGATGTTTTGCGGCCCAATCCATGATAAACCGCTCGATTCCCTCCGCCGTTCCTGTATCGCCTCCGCCTTCGAGCTTCACAGTGCCATCTTTCGATATATACAGCACCATATAATCCGGCTTTCCGCCTCTCGCTCTGGCCAGTTCGGCATTCATCCGCAACGCCTGCCGGCATACTTCGGTAAATTCCGCCATTTCTTCACGCCTCCGTTTCTTCCGGCTCGTCCTCCGCCGTCCTCACATATTCAATGCTCGTTTCGATGTTCTCGATCCGCTCGCGCAGCGCGTCAAGCTCTCCCGACTTGACACCGCGCTTTCTTTCTGCATGGCCCAGCCTGACTTTCGTTATCCTCAATTCGAGATACAGCCAATCAAGCGCCCTTTGCCTCCTGTCGTCAAACATCCTTCACACCTCCACCCTTTTATTCCACGCATTTACCGCTTTTTTCAGCGCCGCCGTTGTGTCCATACCCCTTTTCACCATCCGCAATCCGCATTCCGCGTTAACGCACTCAATCGACGCGGCGCGAAACAAGCCGGAACGATTACAGTCAATTATTACGGCAGCACCGCAGCACGGGCAGGGTTTCACAGTTATCTTTTCGCCCACGCGTCACGCCTCCCATTTCGCCGCCTTGCGCTCGCGTCTGGACGGCACGCGCGGCCAATAACGATACGTCCGGTTATAGTTCGTTTTCTGATGCAGTGTGTCGCGTTCAAGCGAGCGTTCCAAATCCCTGCTGACTGCAATCAAACGCCATTGCGAATGATGTTTTTTGTCCTTGTACTCGATGAACAGCGGCGTCACCTTCCGCACCTTCATCAGCTCCGCCCACGTTAACGGCCTGCACGGCTGCGGCTGCTTCATAGCCTCATAGGTCGCAATAATCCTTCTCAACTCCGTTTTATTCACAGCTTTTCCCACTCCTTACAACCCGATATTCTGTTTGTATTCGTGCCATGTACACGACTTGAATAATTGCTTTCGGTTTACCCATCTTGCGAAATGCTTTTGCTCGCGTGTCGGCTCAATTTTATTTTCATAATCCCGATACGGTTGCGCGAATATTTCAACGCCCATTTTTCGCAACGCATCCGCTCGACGTTCAGCCGATTCAAGGCCGCGCACCAGCATATAAACAAATACTCTGTACGGCTTCACGCCGCATTCGTCCAGATATCGCACGGCTTGCTCAATTATCGGTATCATTGCATCCGTATCGCACGCCATTCTAACAAATCGCCGCCATTTCACATCCGACAATAGTTTTGCAATATCTTTATCAATCAGCCGCGCGTCAAGCCCCTGATTAAAGTCAATTCTCACATCCTGTCCGGCCATCTCCGCAATCTGGTTTATGCCGTGATTGCTCGCAAGAACATTGTTATCCATGAATACAATGTCGCGTTTGTCCGGGCGTTTTATCTCCTCCCATGTTCTATATTGTCTGATCCATCCTTCTTTTCTCGGAACCACGCACCACGGGCATTTTCTGATGCATCCCCGTGTGAGAAACCCGATCGCGTAATCACATTCCGGATAAATGCTGTAATCGGGAAACATTTCGTCAATCTCCGGCGCAAGGTCTGTATATATCCCGTAACCTGTGCCGCCTTTGATTGTGTCAGGCGGTAAATACGGATCAGTCGGTGCAAAACTGAATACTTTGCTTGAATATACCCGGTCGTATGGAAATAACGGGTTCCACCATTCAACCGAATCGCCTTGCGCTTTGTGATACGCGGAAATTTTCATAAGTGCGTAATTCGGAAAATTTGTAGCATCGCCATCATGTAAACCAACTATCACCCTTTCTCCTCCTTACCAGTAAATTACATATGCCTTGCGCCTGCTGCACGCGAGCGCCTGCCGTCTGTAAAACTCACGTTCCGCCCGCTGCTGCTCCTGCATGTCCTGCACATAGGCCAGCGCGGAGAAGGGAGACAGGGACAGCACGCTTTCGCCCGTGTCGATAAATACCCGCTGCCGTCCGTCATACATGATTTCCCATTTCCACCGGATGCCCAATTCGTTCATTTTCGCCCTTAACTGTGCCGCCTGCTTTTCACCCATCATTTGATTTTGTCCTCTCGCTTTCTGTGCGCCATTTCTGGCCGTTTTTGTGTGTTGCCCTACTCTTTGCTCGCCCGCGCCGTTTTGTCGCCTCTGCGGGCTTCCTGCGCGCCCTGCGCTCATTATCCGTTAATCGGCGTTATACTTATCTCCACGCGAGGCCGTTCTTTGTCGTATCGCACCCGGCTCCCGTCATGGCCGACGATGATCTGCGAGTTATCGTCTTTCAGCACGCCCGCCTTTACCAGTATGTCGTCGGTCGCTTCCAGCAGATTCACAAGGTCTACTTTGTGCCGTGTCGGCATCCAGTACACACACCGAACGTTTACCGGTTCTTCGATGTACAGTTTCATGCACAGCGGGATTTGTACCAGACAGCTTTTTTCATACTCCCCGTAATTTGCTGACGGTTTCACGAACATAGCCCCCGTGCGCTTGTTCTTCGCTATCTGCTGGCTGTTCTTCTTCGTGTACGGCCTGCCGTGCAGCGTGAGGCGGATTTCCTGCAATGCGTCACTGTTCGGCGGTATCTTCGCCCATTCGCTCACCCTTTTTCCGCCTCCTTTCTCCGCTCCACGGATTCCCGCCGTTATGCCTGCCCTTTGCCGAACAGGATTTGCAGCCGTGCGATTTCCCGAGACGGAGATTTGTACCGCTCACCATGCCAATCTCTCCACACTTGCATTTGCAATACCACAGCGCTTCACCATTGTTCTTCGGATAGTTGATTGCCACAACATGAGGCGGGACACGCTTTATCACCGTGTAATTCCCGAATTTCTGCCCGGTCAGGTCGATTGCACTCATAACAGTTCACCTCCCCGTATTCTGTAATCGCGTTTCGGATCGCGCTTGACGTTCAGCGTATATCCGCGTGATTTGCTGATGATGCGCCCGCCGAGCGCCTGGTCTAGCTCCGCTATCTCCGTGCTGTACCACTCCGACGAAATAATCGTTATCGCGTCGGTGATGTACCGATGGTTCAGCAACTCGAACGCGCGCTTGATTTCCGGGCCGGAAGGCGGGAGCGTTTCACCGTCCCGGCGAACCGGCTTGAACAGGTCGTCGATATACAGCACATCGACGGTTTTCAGATAGTCCATAATGCGGGCGTATTCTTCGCCGTCGTTTACCGCCGCGTTGAGCTTCTTGAATTCTTCTTCCCACAGCATGTAATGCACGGGCCGGGAGCGGAGATAATGCGCGCATATCGCGGTACACAGATGCGTTTTCCCTCCGCCGACCGCTCCGCCCACGAAAAACCATTTCGCCGCGTCGTCCTGCGTGAATCGCTGCGCCGCCGATTTCAGGTTCCTTTGCCAATCCTCCGCCGCCTCATAGGCCTCGAATGTGCATTCCCTGATTGTGCCGCCCAGACCGGATCGTTTCAGCCGCGCAAGGGAATTCCGCGCCGTCATGCATCTGCACGGCTCCGAATAGATAACCGGCATTCCGCCCGCGCCTTCCCTGATAACGTGAAAATCTCCGCGATTCAAGCACTTCTTGCATTCGTACCCGTCCAGCGCGTTCAGCTTCCCCGGCGTGCGGTTATACGAATCAGCTTTCCGCTGCTCAATCTCGAACGGCGTCATTTTCGCCAGTGCTTCGAAATCAGAGGAATTTCCCATACGCCCCGCTTTCTTCAATCGCTCCATGAGCGCCGCCGATGCTTCCGCCACGCTTTGCACCCTGCTTTCCTCCTCCCTGGTCATCCCTGCGCGCCCAATTTCGTATGGTCGCAAGGTGATTCTTGTATTTCTTGCCCGTGCTGGCAATGTATTCGGACAGGCGTTCAATGCGGTTTTCGAAATCTTCCGGGAATTCCGCTTTCAGCTTGTCCATATCCGAATCACTCAGCAGGACGTTTTTATACTGTCCGTATTTATGCCGAACAGGAGAAGCGGGAGCGGGGGAGCCGGTAGCGTCAGCGGACGGCGTATCATTTCCCCTTGCAACCCCTTTATCTCTCTCTTTTTCTTTATCTCCTTCTCTTTCTTTTTCTTCTTCTCTTTCTTCTGAAAAGGCGACGTCAGGCGACGTGTCAGGCGACATATCGGGCGACGTGTCAGGCGACGCCGCAATCAGTGCCTTTTGTGCAGCTCTTTTCCGTGCGATTCGCTCCCGGTCGCGCGCCTTTTTCTTTTCGTATGCGTCGAGTGTCTGGTGTTTCCCCCAATTCGGGATTGTGATAACATTGTCGATTATCTCAATCATTCCGAATTGCTCGAACGTTCTCAACGCAAGCCGGATGGTGTTCAAATCCCTCCGGAATATCGACGCCAACATTTCGTCGGTGTACGGAATCCGATTCGACATTAAGAAAACGCCGTCGTTATTCTGCTTCCCTGCGAGCGTCAGCAGCTTAAACCAAATTACGATGATGCTATCTGACGACGGCATTGATTCAATCATGAGAATCTTTTCATCGTCGAAAATGTCCGTGACAATCTTTATCCATTTCACACTTGCCACGCCTTCACCCCGTTTCTATGTATTCTCAAAACCCGCCTGCCGGGTAAATGTCGCCCGGATCGCACTGCAGAACCTCTGCCGCGTATTGCGTCTGTGCGTCCGTCATTACAACCGTTCCATTCTCCACGGCTGACAGCACAACCCGGTTAAACTCGCCGTACCTCTGCCGCATGGCCCGCTCGAAATCCGTCTGCGACATTCCCGACGCCTTCCGAATATCGCGCAGGCAGCACAGCATATTCCCCTGCACCGTCTGGCCCTCGCCGGTCTGCAGGATGCGCAGCACCCGCGCGGCGTTCTTCGCCGGTTTGAGCGTATTGATTGCACGGTTGCGGGTTTCTTTGATAAACTGTGCAATATGGGCCGGTTCCGTCGATTTGAAATAACCTTCATTTCGATGCGAGGAACAGATAACAGCGTCTCCGAACCGTTCATCGTTGCGAAGGTCGCTGATGATCCGTCGAACCTCCCTGTCGCTCTTTTTCCATTTCCGCATCAGGGCCGCGCGGGAGATTGCGTTTTCTCTGCCTGTCGGAATATCATTCCAATACCTTTCAAGCATTTTGTTAACACCCGCTTTCTTTGATTTCCTCCGATTTGCTCACGTTTTCACATTCCTGCGCGAGACTGTCCGCATAGTCTTGAGCACCGTCAAGTTTGAATTGCAGTTCTCCATTTTCCTTTCGAAGTCTTATGCATTCCTCCCACGCCCTTTTTTCTGATTCCTTCAATCGATCCCGTTCATATCGAAGGGCTTCATTTTCGGTTTTCAGCTCCGCAATGCCCTTCCCGATGATTTCCAGCACCGCGACAATGCTCATTTTCATTCCTCCTGTTCTTTAATCTGCTTCATGAGAAACAGCCGTTCCGCGAGCATGTCCAGCAGTTCCGACGCCTTTACCTGGTCCGTCGCATGTACAGCCCATTCGATGTGTTTCAAACACTTTTCCGCCATCTGGTTAACGAGCGCGTCCTTTGTCACTGTCGCCGCCTCCTTTTCTTTTCTCGCGTCACATTGACTGTTCGCAGATATCGACGATATGCTCACATAACGCCTGCGGAATCTTACTCCGCTCCTCGCTTTTGCTCATTGCGTACTGCGTGCCGCCGACCGGAATATCTATCCCCGCCTCTTTGAGCTTGCGCAGCGTCGAGGAACGCGGCGCCCTGTCATGGCATGTATCGCCATTCTTGCATGGCGGCTTGAATTGCGGATTCGGATGATTCGTCCAAATGTCAGTCGGTTTCATTCTCTTTTCTCCGTACTGGCAGTATGTAACGGTATGCCGGGGAATCCCCTGCATCCACTCCATTTTTCGCATTCCGCCGCGCGGGTTTTCGATGAAATAGAACGTCGGTTTCAGCTCCCGAATGAGTTCCAGCACATGTTTATCAACCTGGTCGCAAAACTTCGCATATTCGGAAATCGGATCGAGATTGCCGGTGACCAGGTTCTTTCGCCGATGCTTGCTGATTGCCATAACACTAAACGTCGTGCAATCGGGAGAGGCCCATATAACATCAGGCTTGCCGAATCTCTCTATAATTTCCTGCGCCGTCAGCTTTCCCACGTCTCCGTAATGGTCGATATTTTCGAACGATTTATCCCATTCCACGGAAAACACTTCATGCCCGCGCGCTTCAAACGCCTTTCCGATGCTGCGCGTTCCGGCGAACAATTCAAGCACTTTCATCAGTTCCAGCACCTCCATTCGTTCTGAAACCTTCGCTTGTCGTACTTGCCGTAATACATCCAGAATGCCGCGTCCGCAGCCTGCCAGCGCCGCCGATGTTTATATTTGAAATAGTACGGATGGCAGCAATAATCTACCTTTCTGCGTTTCAAGTGCTTCCCTTCTTTCATGCGTTCGCCGCTTCCGGCTTCCGGTTGCCCTGGTCCCTCTTTACTCCACTGCGCAGGATTGCTTTATAGAAGTCCTGTGCGGCCTGTTCGAGTACCGCCCGCCGTTCCTCCGCCGTGTATTTTCCCTCATGGATGCGCACGGTCGCATTTTCAAATTTATATTCTTTCACCGTCGCCGCCTCCGTTCAATTACGGTTAAACCGTAACTCAGGGTAAAAAAATAATATCGTCATAGTGAACGCCGACAATTTCGCCGATCTTCTTTGCCTGCGAAACGCTCGGCTCCGTGCGGCCCTTTTCCCAGTTCAACACGGTAGTTTCGGACACATTGCACAGCTTCGCAAGCTCTTTCTGTGTCAATCCCGCAAGTTTCCGGGCCGCAGGCAAGGTGATTTTTTCAATCGCCATCGTGCATCCTCCTTTCGTTTCAGTTACGGTTTAACCGTAATGCTATTGTAGTATAGTTTTACGCGTTTGTCAATGGTTTTTCCGTACTTTTTTTCATTTTTCCTTGATTTTTTATGGTTTAACCATTATAATATGTTGCAAGGAGGTGATACCACATGCACACCGCAGAAAATAAACAGGTCATGGCGGCGAATATCCGGAAGTACATGGACAGGAAAGGCGTAACGAATCAGCAGCTATGCGAGGATTTGGGATTCAAATATACAACGTTTCTCGATTGGATCAAGGGCGTAACATATCCGCGTATCGGAAAGATTGAGGCAATGGCTAATTATTTCGGGATTCAGAAATCAGATTTGATTGAGGATAAGACAATAGAAAACAGCCCGGTCGAAATGGCCGGGCGTCATGTCGAAATGATTATGGACGAGGACATGAATGAAATCTTCGATCTATTGCAGCGGATGGACAACGCCAAACGAAAGATAGCCGTCAATCTTCTGCGCAGTCTCGCAGAGACAGAAACGGAGGCTTAACGGCCCCCGAACATCTTTTTTATAAAGGTCAGTATATAGAGAATCTGGCTTTCGCTCAATCCTGCGAGGAATTCTGTAATGTCGGCAATGTACTTCTCTTTCATCTGGCGTACTCCTTTCATGGGGAACAGTTGTTCTGCCTATATATTACGATATTGTAATATATTCTGACAAATGGTAATTCATTCCGATTTTTTCCGACAATGTGAATTCCTTTTTTGCGCCTAGAGAATAACACGACGGGCCGCAAGTGTCTATGCGGAAATGATTGAAAACCCGCTTTTAATGTCAAAATTCAGCGCTTGCAATGGCAAGCAGAGAGGAAACAGCGTGTATACGAAATGTATCGATTGCCACCGGCTGGGAAAAACGTGCAGCGGCCCTGACTTCTATCTTCTGTCAGCAGAGGAGTTAATTGCTTGGTGCAAGCGAAGAAAAGAGCATCTTCGCTTGTCAAACGCGAAAATCGCAGAAATTGCGCTCATGCCGCGCGGAACCGTCGATAATTTGTTCGCAGGCACGCACACCGATTATAGATATGAGTCTATCCGCCCTGTTTTGAAAGTACTTATCGGCAGAACAGCCGCAGAGGAAATGTGTAATACAACCCCCGACAACTGCGAGGCGGAAAAATTGAAATCCGCACTTGCGAGCGCAGAGGCAGAAAACGCGAAAATTAAATCGGAGCTTGACCACATCAGAACGGAAAACGAATACTTGAAAACAGCATTGAGCCATGAACAGAAACAATCCGAACAGAACACAAACTATCTGCGCGAACAAATAAAGGACGCGCACGCGCTTGATAAAGCCCGGAAGCGTGTTATATTCTTCCTGCTCGCTGCCCTCATTGGCGTTCTGTGTGCAATTATTGCCGTGTTGATTTGGGACAAAATGCACCCGAATATCGGATTTTTCAGAGGCTTTAATATGTTCGGAAACACACCCACGGGAGGGAATTTATGATGAATACTTTTGAAATGAACAACGCCACAGAGGCCGCGTTAAAAATGGACGTGTATGCAATTTATTTGCGAAAATCGCGGGCTGATATGGAGGCGGAAAAGCTGGGCGAGGGCGAAACCCTTGCAAGGCATAAAAAAATTCTGACGGAGTTAGCCGCCAGAAAAGGTTTATATGTCGGGAAAATATATCAGGAAATCGTTTCAGGCGCGGACAGCATCGACGACAGGCCGCAAATTAAACAGCTGATCGAGGATTGCTATGCCGGAAAATATCGCGGAATCATCATCATCGAGGTAACAAGGCTTTCGCGCGGTAGTCAGAGTGACGCGCAGAAAATCCTTGATTGCCTCAAATTTGCAAACAGAAATCGCGGCCTGCTGGTTGTTACGCCGACGAAAGTCTATGATATTGCCAACAATCACGACGACGAAGAATATATGGAATTCGAGTTGTTTATGAGCCGCCGCGAGTACAAAATGATTAAGCGCCGGATGGATCGCGGACGCAAACAGGCCGTCGTCGAAGGAAACTATATGGGCAGTTATCGGCCATATGGATATGACATTCTGAAAACGAAAACGGCCCGGACGCTGGTTCCGAACGAAGAAGAAGCGCCCATCGTCAAGCTGATTTTCGAATGGACGGTGAAAATGAACCTGACAGCATGGGATATAGCGAAGAAATTGACATTGATGGGCGTCCCGACGTATACGAAGGAATCCGAATGGTCGCGGGCCACAGTCAAAACGATTTTGACGAATCCCACATATACCGGAAAAGTGCGCTGGAATGATCGAATGCAAGTGAAAACGATGGTTGATGGCGAATTGGTTACAAGCCGCCCGCGCTCCAATCATACCGAGCATTTCATGCTTTACGAAGGCAAGCACAAGGCACACGCGCTGGTTGACGAAGAAACATTCCGAGAGGCCGCGAGCCGGTACAAGTCAGACAAAACGAAAGGCAACTTGAAACTAATCAATCCGCTCGCCGGTCTGCTGGTGTGCAAAAACTGCGGAAAAGGTATGGTTTATCACGCATACAAGCACAAGCCGACCACAGCGCCGCGTTATAACCATCAGCCCGCCCAGCTTTGCAAAGTGAAATCCGTTCGGGCCGATGATGTTATGAAGGCCATCGTTCACGCCCTCAAACTCTATATGGAGGATTTCGAGGTAAAGGCGGATAATCTGCCGGACATGGACGAAACGACGATACAGGCCCAGCTTGACGCGCTACAGAACGAGCTGCGCAGCATCGAAAGAAAACTGTCCCGCCTGTTCGATAAATGGGAGGACGAAAAAATAACAGATAACGAGTTTGTGGAGCGAAAGGCCGTCCATAATGAGCGGATCGAGGCCATAAAGCAGCAGATGGACGAATTAGAAAACAGCGTCCCGGAAAAAGAAGAATACATCGAAATGGTTATCCGCATTTCCGAAACGCTGGACGCCCTGCTCGACGATTCGCTTGATGCAGAGATAAAAAACGAATATCTAAAACAACTCATTGATAAAATCGAATTCAGCCGCGAAAACGGAGAAGAATTTATCATTGACTTATATCTCAAGTGATACCGGGCAATGATCCGAACCGAAAATATCCGTATGAATCCGGGCTTCCTTTATCTGATCCTTCGCAAATTCGGATATGAGGAAATAGTCAATACGCCAGCCTGCATTTCGTTCCCGCGCCTTTTGCATATAGCTCCACCAGCTATATTCAACCTTGTCAGGATATAAATGCCGGTATGTATCGACGAATCCAGATTCAAGCAACGCCGCAAACTTTGCCCGCTCCTGATCGGTAAAGCCTGCACTGTGCCGGTTCCGCTCTGGATGACGCAAGTCAAGCGGCGTCGCGGCCACGTTCAAATCTCCGCAAACGATGACGGGTTTTCTTTTTGCGGTCGGTATGTATGATGTATGGGCGTCTTTTATATCACCAACATCATACATATCGGTTGCACCCCTCTCGTTTTTGCGGATTATACCACAAAACACGACGAAAGGAAAGATGAAAATGCAGCCGATAAGAATTGTATGGAAAGACAGCGGAATAACACGGGTTCAGAAACCTATAAAGTACAGAGGACACATAGCGAAGGGCATAGGCGGGAACGGATGGGTTATCGACATACCGGGCGACAATAACGTTTATCATACTCATTATTGCGCCCTGAATGCGATTGATGCCGCGCTGGGCGGTCATGGCCAGATGGGCAGCGCGAAACGTCAGAAATACGGAATAAAAATACAGAGACAAAAATAAAAGGGAGGCTCGCAGCCTCCCTTTTCTCTTTATGCAATATCCTTTCCGTTCTCCAATATTTCAGTTTCTATCCGTTCTTTTGCCACGCTGAAATATTGGCCGTCCTTTTCTATGCCAACAAACCGCCGTCCGGTCTTTACGCAGGCCGCTCCCGTGCTGCCGCTTCCCATGCAATTATCAAGCACCGTTTCACCTTCGTTTGTATATGTACGGATCAGGTATTCAAGCAATTTCACGGGCTTTTGCGTCGGATGCAGGCGCTTTTTATAATCTGCGGATTCATTCGGAAATTCTAATAAATGATGCGGATAACCTGTGCATAGCTGTAAATTCCCTTTGCGTGATCCGTAAACGTTCCCTTTTGCACTCCCCTTGATTATAGGTTTTTTCAGCCTCGTCAAACCCTGCGCGTTATATGTAGGCGGCTTTCTGTAAAACACCACAACATCCTCAATACAGCGCATCGGTTGCACCTTCGCGAACAGCGCGCCGGTTTTGTTGTTCTTCTTCCAGTACCAACAATACCGAAAATCGTGCCTGTTGCTGTTTATTAAAGCAGTCGTGAACGGCTGCGCCGCAAACAGCACTATTGCAGCGCTCTCTTTCGCTACGCGCCTATATTGCTCCCACAATGGCGCAAACGGTAGCACGCTATCCCATTTACACCGCGTAATTCCATACGGAAGATCACACAGCACCATATCAACGCTTCCGGTCGGTATTTCCTGCATTATTTCCAGACAATCGCCCTCATACAATTTAACTGGTTCATTCAAACATAACACCCCACTTGTATATG
>UZAT01303533.1_pt1 | contig 19990 bp, 23 predicted proteins | sample 2160861 | NCBI WGS metagenome assembly UZAT01 (sample SAMEA5138306, study PRJEB28736) | viral metagenome | reverse complement strand
CAATTACACCGTGGAGCCCTTGCACCAGTGGGATGTCAACCAGCAGCTCCAGATATACGGACTGTCGCTCGCATCGGTTCCCGAGGTGCACTTCTCTAACCAGGCAATGGACAAGGCGATCGTCCGCCAGGCTAAGATGGACAAGGCAGGCGTCATCACGGTAGACGTGCCCAACGGTCTCCTGCAGAAGTACTACACCATCAACGTGTACCTCTGTACATATGACGGCGGCACCTTCCAGACATTGTACAAGATTGACGTGCCTGTCATGGAAAGACCCAAGCCTGCAGACTACAGCATCGAGGACGACCAGGATGTCTACAGCTTCAAGGCTCTTGAGAACCAAGTGGCCAACGTGCTGCACAAGTTCGACGAGGTCGACAAGAGATATGCGGCCTCTGTTCAGAAATACGATGCTGCGGATCAGGCATACCGCAACGCAGAGAAGTCCCTCGAAAAGATACAGCAGGCGGAAGAGATAGTCCGCACCTCATACACAAGAGACGAGATACTCGACGCGGACACAAAGGCTGCACTCGGTTTACCTGCAGATGCAGTTCCTTCAGATGCTTTTAAGGCTTTGCCTAAAATCCAGTACGGCACATATGTGGGCACAAATAAATACGGTCAGTCTAACCCTAACAGTTTGACTTTTGATTTTGAACCTAAATTGATTTGTATTTGCGGGAACTCTCAAACGACCTTTGCAGTAAAAGGCAACGCTACAATAGGTATCCACTCATCATCAGGTGACGTTTGGAAATCTTACTGGAATTGGGATGGAAATACAGTGTCTTGGTATGGCTCGGAAAGTGCAGTAAAACAGCTTAACGGTGACTATACATATTACTATTTCGCTTTAGGTTAAAGGAGTGTAACAGATGATAAAAGCTAATTTTAGCACATACGGCACATACGTGACCGACAGCTTGTACCAGTGGGACATCAACCAGGTGCTCAATGTGACAGGCCTCAACTTGACCGTGGTGCCTGAGGTTCACTTCTCGAACAGCAACACGGACAGAGCTATCGTCCGCCAGGCTACGATGGTCAACCGCGTGGTCAGTGTGAATGTGCCCAACTCTTTACTGCAGGAGCCTTTGAGAATATTCGCCCACATAGGCATCTATGAAGGTGACACCTTCAAGGTGGTTGAGGTCATCGAGATACCGGTGATCGCTCGCAAGCGTCCGGCTGACTATCAGATACAGGACAGCGACGAGGAGCTCTACAGTTTCAAGAGGCTGGAGAACGCCATCAGCAACATGGCGACCAAGGCAGAAGCGGGAGTCATCTCGGCGAGAGTTGATGCCATCGTGGCCAACGGCAACAGCACCGAGGGCAACAGCGAGCTCGTGGACATTCGTGTAGATGCGGACGGCGTCACACACGCGAGTGCGGGCGCAGCCGTTAGAAGTCAGAACACTTTAGTGTTTGAAAAACTTGCCGACGTGGCGGCTAAGGTAGGGATAGATTACTTGCTTCCCGCTTGGACTCGGGACAAATTTATCGCGTCATATAGTAAAATCGAAAGCTCAAATGGGTACGGATATACGGAACCTTTTTACGTCGAAAAGGGCCGTCTCATTAGAGTGAAAGCCGCAGGGTATAGCAACACGTTGGCCATCATTTCCAAGGTAAACGAAAGTATGACCGAGATCGAGCGAGTCGTGCGCAGCGTTGATGAGACGATGCAGTGGTATGAATACCGTGTGACCGCACCCGGTTATTTTTCGGTTTCCGCCAACATCACGAAGCCAGTCGTCATTGAAGTGAAAAACGATGCGAATGTTTTACCTTTCTTCGATTTGGCGCTGTTCAACAAGTTTGGCGTCGTAGGCGACAGTTTCGCATCCGGTCAGCTGTATTTTAACAACGAATACACCGAGAACCACGCCATCAGCTGGGGGCAAATTCTCGCTCGAAAAAAAGGCACGATTTGCACCAACTACAGTGCGGGCGGTTTGACTACCAGGACTTGGCTCACGCATTCCAAAGGACTATCCTCTCTGCTGGCCAGCCCCGCGGAAGATGTATATTATCTCGCTTTAGGTATTAACGATTACGGTAAACTGGGTGAGAGTTATCTCGGTACACTTGCCGATATTACAGAATACGCAGATTATACTTCTTATGGTGACACGTTCTACGGGAATTATGGCAGAATAATCGAGCAAATAAAAGCACACGCACCCAACGCCAAGCTGGTCTTGTTCACTTGTGCCAACACGGACGCAGTCCCAGCGAAGTTTAACGAGGCTATTATTCAGATCGCGGAGCATTACGGCATCCCGTACATCGTGCAAGCGAATGACGAATACTTCAGCAGCGCGGTCTACACGACTATGGTCGGCGGGCATCCTACCGCCATAGGTTATGCGGGCATGGCGTGCGCATTTGAAAGACTGCTCACACGTTGTGTCTGTGAGAATATAGATTATTTTAAGAGCGCGTATATGTATTGATTACTAAGAAAAGGAGGGCGACACGATGGCAGGACCCAGACAGCCGATTGAGCTGGTTATAGCAAACGGTAAAAAGCATTTAACCAAGGAAGAGATTGAGCAGCGCAGGGCTTCCGAAGTGGCGCCCTGCTTTGATGATATTAAAGCTCCTGCATACTTGACGGCTAAACAAAAGAAGCACTTCGACAAGATAGCAGGGCAGCTCCAAAAAATCAAAGTGATGGGCGAGACGGATGTGGACACCTTGGCTCGTTATGTGGTGGCTGAGACTCAGTACCAGGAAGCGGTCAAGGAGCTGCGGAAGCTCGCAAAGGAAAGACCGACAAGAGAGCAGGAGGACTTCTTCGCACTCTTAGAGATATGGTCAGCACTTCAGGAAGCGGCAGACAGACGCCAGGAGAGATACTTCAAGCAGGCCAGTGCTTTGGCTCGTGACCTTGGGCTGACAATATCCAGCCGTTGCAAGCTGCAGGTACCGGTACAGCCCGAAGACGATAAGCCGGTGAACAAGTTCGCAAAGTTCGGCGGGAAGCAGGCGACGGTAAAATGACCGACCGCGTCACTGACTACGCTCGCGAAGTTGTACGGACTGGGCGATACCCGGACACGGGGATGCTCTGCGGACAGCTTCACATCTTAGCCTGCAAGCGACACCTAAAGGACTTGAGCCGACAGAAGACCGAGACCTTCCCGTACTACTGGGATGTCGAAGCCTCTGAGCGTGTGCTTGAGTATGCCGAGACGCTGACACTCGCAGAGGGTGCAGAGCCTAAGCCTTTAAGACTTATGGGGTGCCAGGCGTTTGACATCGGCTGTACCTTCGGCTGGAAGAAGACAGTCAACGACTGCAGACGCTTCCGCCGTCGTTACAAGTCTATTTCCCGACAGCAAGGTAAGACGATGGAAAACGGTGTCATGGGTCCGTATGTTGCAGCCTTCTCAGGCTACAGCCACGGCAAGCTGTTCACCGCTGCCACCAAGAAAAGACAGGCCCGTCTTGCCTGGGAAGAGATGGCCAAGTTCGTCAAGGTAGACCCTGACCTCGGTGAGCTCTTTACCGTCAAGGACTATAAGAGTGTTATCGAGGTACCGAGCACAGGATGCACCATTGAAGCCTTGAGCCGTGAGGCCGGTCTTGATGATGGCTTCCGCTCCATCTTCTGCTCTATTGACGAAATACACCAGCACAAAGATAACAAGATATATAAAGCCCTTTACAACGGCACAAGGTCGCTCAAGGAGACACTCATCTCCATGATCACGACCCGAGGCTTTGAGCTTAATAGCTTTTGTAAAGAGATGGATGACTACGCCATCAACGTCCTGCGCGGCACTACGACTGCGGAGGATTTTTTTATAGACATTTACTGCCTGGATGACGGTGACGACATCTGGGACGAGAAGAACTGGTCGAAGTCTTGCCCCTTCACCTGTATGGATGAGGAGAGGCTGAAGACCCTACGCCAGGATGCACAGACCGCCAGAGATATGGGCGGTATGGAGCTGAGGGACTTCCTTTGTAAGTCTCTCAACATGTGGGTCAAGAATACTGACCTGCAGGCTTTTGACCCGGACGCGTGGACAGAGTGCGGTGCCGACCGCACAATTAAAGGCATCACGGAAGCAGGACACCGCGAGTGCTGGGTAGGTCTTGACCTGTCAAGCGGCGGAGACTTGACGACGTTGGCACTGGAGTTCCCGCTCGACAACGGCAAGTATTACATATACACCCACAGCTTTATGCCTCGCGGCAGGCTGGAGGAACACGTCGAGACTGACCTCGCACCCTATGACCTTTGGGAGCAGTCGGGCTTGATAACCATAACAGGCGGCAGTACTGACTATATGAATGACTACAAGTTCATCGTTGCACAGTTGACCGAACTGAGAGAACGGCTGGGGCTGACCTATTTAGGTATCGGCATCGACCCGCACAACGCGGCGGGAGTGATGCAAGACCTTGAGGCTTTAGGCTGTCCCGTTGTTACCATTACACAGTCGGCACGGAACCTGAACGACGCCACAGTCGCCATGCAGCTGTTGGTTAAAGGTCAAAAGATTGAATACGACAAAAAGAATGAGCTGTTGACGTGGTCGGTGCTCAACGCCGCCATAGTTCGCAACAGCTTCGACGAAATCAAAATAGACAAGAAGCCGGGTGCAAGGTTCAAACGAATTGACCCGGTCGACGCAGTTATAGACGCCTATGCGTTGATGCTGATTAACCGAGGCGATGAGCCTGAGGTTGATGTAGAGGACGAGCTTGAGAACTATCTCACGATGATGGGCTGGAAGTAAAGAAGTAAAGAAGAAAGGAAGCAGAGAATGCATACTATACCGATTAAGGACGACCGCATATTTTTAGGGAGACAAGGCGAGAACCATGCAAGAAGGGTTCTCTTTTCTAAGCCTTCTCGCTGGCGGGCTCAATTTGGTGAGGGGAGAGTCGAACTGCTTCACCAGCGCAGCGGCGACGATGCGCCGTACCCCGTTGTACTGACAGAGGAGAACGGGGCGACTTACTGGTACCCGTCCTCGGCAGACACAGCCATCGCAGGCGAGGGCAAGTGTGAGCTGAGGTATAGAGTGAGTGACGTGATAGTCAAGTCCAGCCTCTTCCGCACTACGGTCTTGCAGTCTTTGGGCGACGGCAGCGAGGAACCACCCGAAGTAGCAAGGCCCTGGGTGGATCAGGTACTTGACGCAGCTGAAAAGGTTGAGGACGCAACAACACACCAACCTGTTATCGGTGACAATGGCAACTGGTATGTGTGGGAATTTGAAAGCGGAGAGTATATAGACACAGGTGTTAAGGCAAGCGGTGGCGAAGGCAATGGCTACAGTAAAGAAGAAATCAACAACATGGTGTTGAAATCCGTTGACCTCACCAAAGTCACAACAGTGACAGAGGGCGAAATTGAAATAACAGAAAATTCGCTAACTGGTATTACTGGTGGTGTATCATGGAAAAAATGTGTAATAAATCTCACGGGCTATGTTGACTTTGAGTTTGAATATCGCGGTATTGAGGGTTGTTATATCACCATTAACGGAGGATATAGGCAAAGTGTGTGGGAAAACGACGGAAGAGCAACGTTCTCATATAAAGGTGTTATCAATGAACCTTTGCTCCTTGAAATATATGCTACTGAAGCAATCTATTTCACCAAGTATAACACAACGACAGATTACGAACTTCACAACAAAGTTGAAGAAGAAATCAACTCAAAAATATTAAAAACGGTTGATTTGACTAAGGTTACTACCTTCGGGGCAACAAACGAATCCAACGAAGTAACATTTGATTTTATAAAAGGTTCAGGCAAGTACACTATTAACGTAGTGGGATATGTGGAACTGGAAATCGAGCCGTTAAGTTCAAGTTCGATAGCCAATATTGTAATAAACGGCGTGACCTACAAAATGAATGAAGGTGTTGTAACGTTCAAAGGAGTTGTCAATGAAACGATAACGGGTCGATTGTCAAACGTGTTTGAAGGAATGAGGTTTAAAAAGTTCGTCACTTCAACAGACTACGAGCTTCACAATAAAGTCGGTGACTTCGATGCGGCACTTGATGCGGCGATTGCCCTCTGTGACAAGTACATCGGAGGTGAAATCGAATGACAACAGCAGAAAAATACAGTCTTTTGATTAACGAGAAAATCCCCGCCACATTTGAAGCAGGTAAGGCACAAGGCGGTGGAGATTTAGCTGATTATTTAACCATTCAAGACAATCAATGGTCAAATGCTACATTTCCTGAAGGATATGAGTTTGTTTTGCGAATGAATACCATACCACGTACATTAAACAACCTTTTGTATAGTGCAACGGGTGTTAAAACCGCAACACTCATTTGTGAAGCTGAGGCGGCAATATACTGGACGGGCGTTGTTCGTGGTAGCACAGTTGAAGTGCTTGATTTAACGAGATGCAAACTAACACCAACAAGCATTTCGTATTTTGCACTTGGTGCTTCAAATCTTGTCATGATATTGGGTGAGCTTGATATGTCAAGTTGCACATCGGCAACAAATTCCTTTAACAGTGCGTTTTTACTCCAGGAAATAAGGTTTAAAGAAAGCACAATATCTATTGCACTTGATTTTCACTGGTCAACCAAACTTTCTGCCGAGAGTTACAACAGTATTATCAAGGGGTATTTAAAGGAAGCAAATGTTACTTTGACACTTCCTCCCGAAACGACAGTAAGAAGTGTTTATGATGCAGTATATGGCAATGGTGCGTGGGATGCGATTACAGCAGAATACAGCAATATGACTATTTCTTATATGTAAGGAGATACGGATATGACAGTTGAAACAAGAACAGTTCTTCGTGCTGACGAGGGCAAATATCTTACAGACGGAGAAACATACGGAAAGGTAATCATGCTTGGTGAGAGCAGACGTGCAGAGGAATTTCACGAAATTACCGAAGAAGAATATGAGGAAGTTGTAAAGGCTCAGGAGGACAACCTCTCTGAAACAACATAGTAAATGAGGCGATAAAGATGAAATTATCCAAAAGACTCAAAGCGGCGGCTGCCCTTGTATTCAACAAGAGCAGCGGCTCCGCTAACGAACAGATGACACTCAACCAGCTTATGAGTTGGCTCGGCGTGTATGATGTGTCCGGCGAGGCTTTGTCTGAGGCGACGTACTACGCCTGCCTCAAGGTGCTCTCCGAGAGCATCGGCAAGCTGCCGCTCAGACTGATGCAGGCAACACCCGACACAGGCATACAGCCTGCTCGTGAGCACAGGTACTACAGGATGCTCAACGACAGGCCCAACAAGTATATGAGCGCCAGCGTGTTCTGGACATACATGGAGTATTGCAGACAGCACACCGGCAATGCTTATGCACTGATTGACACGGTAGACCCGTCGCATCCTCAGCTGTGGCCTCTCGATCCTGATAAGATGAAGGTCTACTATGACGACGCGAGACTGCTCAACAAGAGCAAGAAAGACGTCTACTATGTGTACAACACGGCAGACGGGCCCATCACCTTCGGCTCGGAGGAAATATTGCACTTCAAAACCCACCAGACAGTTGACGGCTTGGTGGGTATTTCTGTGCGCGAACAGTTGACCGCGACTATTCAGGGCAACGTCAAGGCTCAAAAGATGGTCAATAAAATGTACGACAGCGGTATGACCGCCAAGGCAGTCCTGCAGTACACAGGCGGACTTAATGACGAAAGCGTTAAGCAGGTCATCAAAGGTATTGAGGCCTATGCCAAGGGCGAGATGAGCTCCAAGGGCATTGAGAACGTCATACCCATACCGCTCGGCATGAACCTCACACCGCTCAATGTAAAGCTGGCGGACAATCAGTTCATAGAGGTCAAGCAGTACAGTGCTCTGCAGATAGCCGCAGCCTTCGGTGTCAAGCCGAACCAGGTGGGCGACTACACCAAGAGCAGCTATGCAAGTGCCGAAGCACAGCAGCTGTCCTTCTTGGTTGATACTTTGCTTTTCAATCTCAAACAGTATGAGGAAGAGATAGACTGGAAGCTCTTGAGTGACGCAGATGTCGCGGAAGGTTTACAGTCCAAATTCAACACCGCCGTGCTTCTCAGGACAGAGTTCCAGAAGATGGTGGCGACACTTGCACAGGCCGTGCAGAGCTTCCTCATGACACCCAACGAAGCGAGAGAACGCCTCGAACTTCCTCACAAGGAAGGCGGCGACGCGCTTCTTGGTAATGGTGCTGCGATCCCCGTGCAGTTAGCCGGGGCGCAATATACAGCCGGTCAGGCCTCACCGCCTGCCGACAACATCACGGCAAGAGAGGAGGAAAAAGCATGGATCATAACCACGATAAAGACCGCACTGCAGGAGGCGCTGGGGTGATATACAAAGCCGCCCAGCTTGAGACTCAGGAAGTGACTGAGCAGGAGATGAAGGCTATCAACAAGTACACCCTCGAACCTTTGGAGGCGTCGGAGGTGTTCACCTTTGCCGCGGTGCTTTGTGACAACGAACTCGACAGACAGTATGAGCAGTTCAGCTTCAAGGCACTCAAAGAACTGCAGAAGCTGTTCATCGGTAAGACAGTCATCAAAGACCACTACCCGACAGCGGACAACCAGGTGGCTCGTATTTATGCGACAGAACTTGTCACCACAGACAAGACTCTTGCAAACGGCGAGCCCTATGTACAGCTCAAGGCACACTGCTACATGGTGAGAACCGAGAGCAACAAGGACCTCATTACCGAGATTAAGGCGGGCATCAAGAAGGAAGGCAGTGTAGGCTGTCGCGTATCGTCCAGCATCTGCAGCATCTGCGGAACGGACAACGCCAAGACCTACTGCAGACACTGGCCCGGTCGCTCTTATGAAAAAGAGGGCGGCTCGACAGTTTGCACATTCAAACTTGACGGCGCCAAGGATGCGTATGAGTTCAGCCTCGTGGCTGTTCCCGCACAGCGTAAGGCTGGCGTGAGCAAGTCCTACACAGGCGAGACTGTATACGAACAGGCCGAAAAACCTGAAGAGCCTCAGACAGACGAGGCAGACATGAGTAAAGATGCAGAGTATGCACTCAGACTGCGTGCTCGTTATCTTAAAACACAAACCACAAAAAATTAAATCTTTAAGGAGGATTTACACATGAACAAGAGAATGAGAGAGCTCCAGGCTCAGATCATGGAACAGAAAAAGGCATTTGAAGGCTTTATGGCTGAAGGCGAAGGCAGAGACCTCGACAAGGCAGAAGCCGCACTCAACAAGCTCGACGAACTCCAGAAGGAGTACGACCTCGAAGCTCGCAAGTACGCAATGGAGAAGGAAGAAGTTCCTGCAGAAGATGTTGCAAAGGACACAAAGGTAAGCGGCTTCGACATCATCGCAAAGATGATGCACAAGAAGGCTCTTTCCGACAAGGAAAAGTCCGCACTCCTCTCCGGCGAAAACGCGGCAAACGGTGAGACATACCTCATCCCCGAGGATGTTAAGACCGAAATCAACGAACTCCGTAAGACATACGTAAGTGCTAAGAGCATCGTAACTGTTGAAACAACAGACGCGCTCGCTGGCTCCGTAGCATACGAAGCAGGCGAACCTGCTGGTCTCGTTGCTTTCGATGACGGCGACGAAATCACAGAAGAAACAGCGCCCAAGTTCGACCTCAGAAAGTTCACAATCGGCTTTATGGGTAAGCTCATCCCTGTTTCCCGCATCCTTCTCGGTGCGGCTAAGGCGAGCCTTATGAACTATCTTAACAGATGGTTCGTTAAGAACGCAATCATCTCCGAAAATGCTAAGATTTTCGAGACACTCAAGAACGGCTACAACGAAGGCACACCCAAGGCACTCTCCGGCTGGAAGGCGCTCAAGAAGTCTATCAACGTAGACCTTGACCCCAGCTGCAAGATCGGTGCTGTCATCGTAACAAACCAGAGCGGCTTTGCTTGCCTCGATGAAGAAGAGGACAAGGACGGCAGACCTGTACTTCAGGCAAACCCTGCACATCCTACAGAGAAGCTCTTCCAGGGCCTTCCTGTTGTAGTGTTCCCTGACTCCCACCTTCCCAACATCGACGCGACACACTTCCCTGTTATCTACGGTAACACCAAGGCTGGTGCTACATTCGTAGAACACGGCAGCATTGAGTTCGCTATTTCTGAGCACGTCTTCTTCGGTAAGAACCAGAACTGCCTCAGAGTTATCGAAGGCTTCGATGTTATGAGCACAGACAAGAGCGCATACATCTACGGCAGCTTCTCCGCTTCTGCTAACTAAGTTATACAGTCGGGCGGCGGTTCATCCGTCGCCTGATACATCAGGAGAGGAGGCGGGCGTATGAGCGACGTTAACAGCGTAATAGTCACGACTGAGGAAGCCTTGCAGCATCTCGGCATTGACTATGCGGATGAGGTGATACTTTCCCTCGTCAACAAGAAGCTGCAGACTGCTATCAAAACCATGCACGGTGCTGTTGGTGAAGACGTTGAGGTCTATCTGCCCGGCGACCCTCGCATAACCGAGCTGGTGCTGATATTCCTCGAAGACCTCTACAGTCAGCGTGGACTGTCGGCAAAAGTGGCCGGGGCTACCCGCCGCTTAGTTGCAGATATGGAGCTCCAGCTCCGCATGGAGTTAAGAGCTGCGAAGGAGGCAGCGAAGGAGGCGGCAAAGATATGAGCTACTTCCCGATAACCATACAGCGCATGGACCCTGATACAGAGCAGTGGTCGGATTTACTGAACTTGCACGCCCTGCAGGTCAATCGTGCCGGGGGTGGCGAGGCATATAATGCCGGGGCTGAACAGTACCACCCTCGCATGACCTTTGACCTGCGCTGGTGCAAGGCAGTGGAGGATATAAGGTGGGACACCCAGTCGCACCGCATCGTGTACCGCGGGCACACTTTCAACATCACGGATTATGACGACTACATGGAACAACACATCACAGTAAGGTTGACAGGTGAGGCGTATGGCTAAAAAGGTCACCCTTGACAGCCTCGGCGATGCAATAGCTGAGGAGCTTACTGTCTACCATGAGGAGGTCATCGAGGCGATAGACAAACTGAGCGAGACAGCCGTGAAGGACTTGGTCAAAAAGACTAAAGCCACGGCACCTGTCGGCGCTCGTGGTAGCTTCAAGAAGAACATCAGCAGTAAGCGCTTAGAGAAGACCAAGCGAGGCAGCAAGCACGTCTGGTACGTTAAGGCTCCAGACCACAGACTCACCCACTTACTTGTGAACGGACACGCCACAAAGAACGGCGGCAGGACAAAGGGCGACCCATTCCTGCAGAACGCATTGGGCGAAGTCTTACCCGAATACGAGAAGGCAGTAAAGGAGGCGCTGCAGAATGGTCAATAAAATACTTACAGCCGCAGGTGTAGCGCACCGCCGAGGCCGTTATACGGGTAAGGCAAAGACCTACGCCGTGTGGATGGATGACCAAACCACACAAGGAGCGGACGGACAGCCTCAGCTGTTAGTCCAGCACGACATCACAGTCGAACTGTACGAAGGCACACCCGACGACGCTATCGAGGCAGCCATTGAGGCTGCCATAGCTGCGGAAGGTTTGCAGTACACCAAGCAAGACCGGTACTGGCTCGCTACCGAGCAGATGTATCAGGTCATATATGAATTTACATACTTTGAAAAAAGGAGGGCCTAAAAAATGGCTAAGAGAGAAAAGAGCACGATCACACTCGGCTCCGGTAAGATTTACCTCCAGGCATTTACAGACACAATGCCCACCGTGGAAGACCTCTGCAAAGAGGACAACCTTCTCGGCTACATCAAGAGCGGTGCTGCTCTTGAATACACAGAGGAAACCTACGAAGAGAAGGACGACCTCGGTATCGTTTCCAAGATTATCACAACATCAGAAGAAGCGATCCTCAAGTGCGGGCTTCTCACATGGAACGGCGCAACACTTCAGAAGCTCATTGACCGTTGCTCTGTGACAGAGGCATCCGGCAAGCGCACTGTTAAGATTGGTGGCGCGGGTAATGCTCAGGGCAAGTATTATGCTATCTGCTTCTCCCATGAAGATAAGGCAGACGGCAACCTTTGGATACTTATCAAGGGCAGAAACACCGCAGGCGCAACACTTACCTTTGCCGCAGATGCGGGTACCGTTATAGAACCCGAGTTCAAGGCTATGCCTCACGACGACAAGGGCACACTTGTTGAGTTCATCGAAGAGACAGGCACATCTGCTCAGGCAGAATAACAACTGATTGAGCGGGGCCACGCAGCCCCGCTTATTTTTGTAAAGGAGGCCATATAAATGGCAAAACTCGATTTTAATAGTATTAACCGTCCTGTTTTGGAACTGACCATGGCGGACGAAAACAAGACAAACATAACAGTTACATCCCCTTATGAGGAGCTCGTGGAAGAGTTGGAAACGACCTTGCCGGAGCTCAAAAACATATTAACAGGTGGCAACACAGAGACAATGGACTGCTGCTATGACTTAGCAGCGAAGCTCATCAGCTGCAATAAGCAGGAGCTTAATATCACAGCAGAAGAACTCAAGACAAAATACTGGCCGAAGAACAAGACCGAGAACTTGCTTTACTTGGTAACCTTCTTTAGTGCCTATCAGGATTTTATAAACGACATTAACAACGCAAAAAACTGAGGCTCCCGTATTATCCGCAGCAAGATAATGCGGGCGGGCACAGATACAATACAACGTCTTGGTGGCAGCACTTGGTGGCTGAATATACAGGCTTAACACTCATTGAAGTGCGACAGCTTGAGTATGTGCAGTATTTAACCTGGCGCCGGGACGCATTTATACATATGCTGAGCCGAACCGAAAAGGGGCAGGAATACCTGGACAATGCTTGGCGTATGGAGCAGACCGAGCCTGACAGACCCGGACTGCGTAAGAAGTTAGGAGGAAAGGAGGTAAACTCTAATGGCTAACAATATAAAAGGCTTAACCGTTGAAATCGGTGGCGACACCACGAAACTGGGCAAAGCCTTAGAAGATGTCAACAAGAAAACAAAAGACCTGTCCAGCGAACTGGGCGACATCAACCGCTTGCTGAAGTTAGACCCCGGCAACACTGAATTGCTCGCACAAAAGCAGAAGGTGCTGGCTGAGGCTATCGCGAACACCGGCAAGAAGCTCGACACTTTGAAAGAAGCCGAGAAGCAGGTGCAGCAGCAGTTTGAACGCGGCGAAGTCTCAGAGGACCAGGTTCGTGCTTTACAGCGTGAAATCATAGCAACCGAGAAAAAGATGAACGGCTACGAGAAAGCCGCAAAGGAAACCGCCGAACAGATAGACAAGCTCGGTGATGAGTCCGCCGAAGCAGAGAAGGACGTGGACGAACTCGGCGACGAAGCTGAGAAAGCGGGCAAACAGCTGGACGAGGCGGGCGACAAGGCCTCCTCTTTTGGCGACAAGGCTAAGAAAGCCGGGGAAATAGCGGCGAAAGGCTTTGCTGCTGTCGGTGCGGCAGTTGGGGCTGCTGTCGGCGCGATGGGTAAGGCTACGGTAGACGCGGCGGCATATGCTGATAACATCCTCACTATGAGCACCGTTACGGGCGTGTCAACCGATGAGCTGCAGGCTTTCAGCTACGCGTCTGAGTTGGTTGACGTGTCTGTCGAGACACTTACCAAGTCCATGGGTAAGAATATTAAATCCATGAAGGCAGTACAGGACGGCACCGCGCTGTCCGTCGAAGCCTATGAGAAGCTCGGTGTAGAAGCACTCAATGCAGACGGCTCAATGCGTGACGGCGAGACAGTATACTGGGAAGTCATCGACGCACTGGGCAAGATGGAAAACGAGACCGAGCGCGATGCCTTGGCGATGCAGATACTCGGCAAATCCGCCCAGGAGCTTAACCCTCTTATTGAGGCAGGCTCTGAGAAGATGAACGAACTCAAGGAAGAGGCGAAGGAAGTCGGCGCGGTTATGTCTGAGGATGCCCTGGCGGCACTTGGTGCTTTTGATGACAGCATACAAAGGCTCAAAGGCAGTGCAGGCGCGGCAAAGAATGCACTGGGCTCTGTGCTTTTACCTGAGTTGCAGATGCTAACAGACGGTGGCACTGACCTGCTGACCGAGTTCACCAAGAACTTGAACGCATCAGGCGGAGGGATGTCCGGCTTTATAAAAACGATAGACAGTATGTCAGGAGAAATAGGCGGCACGCTGTCTGGTATGGTGACACAGCTGCTTGACGGTATTGTACAGCTTGCACCTTCGCTTGTGAATGTAGCAGTGTCGCTTGTAACGACTCTGGTAACGAGCCTCGTGGGTATGATACCGCAGATTATTACCGCCGGTATTGACATCATAATGGCGCTTATTACAGGCTTAACCTCTGCAATACCGCAGGTGGTACAGGCCTTAGTCAATATGATACCGCAGCTGGTTAACGCTTTAGTGACGGGTATACCTCAGTTTATCACGGGAGCGGTGCAGCTTCTCTTGGCAATAGTCCAGGCAATACCGCAGATTATACCGCCTTTGGTGGCGGCACTGCCTCAGATTATAATGGCTATTATTAACGGCCTGCTTGCAGCTATACCTCAGCTCATCACGGGAGCGGTGCAGTTCCTTATGGCGATAGTCGACGCCATACCGGTAGTGATACTGGCGCTCTTGGAAATGGTAGACCAGATTGTATATACAATCACGGACGAATTGCTCGTGATGTTGCCTGTGCTGTTGGATGGGGCTGTGCAGTTACTTATGGCGATAGTCAACGCTATACCGGTTATATTAGAACAGTTAATACCTCGAATACCAGAGATTGTGTACACGATCGTATTTGGACTGCTCGACTCCTTGCCTCTGTTGGTAGACGGAGCGGTACAGTTACTTATGGCGATAGTTCAGGCTATACCTATCATTATAGAGAGCCTTATCCCTGCGGTGCCTATCATCGTCGACACTATCATATGTTCACTTCTCGGTATGTTGCCTGTGCTGTTGGACGGAGCCGTGACTCTGCTCCTTGCCATAGTCGATGCGATCCCGCAGATTATACCGCCGCTCATCGGTGCCCTGCCCGACATCATAACAAGTATAGTCTCGGTGCTCTTGCAGAACATACCGCTGCTGATAAGCACGGCTATACAGTTATTCTTGGGCATAGTTAAGGCTATTCCTCAAGTACTCGGCAGTATCATCTCTGGCGTGGCTGAAATCGGTAAGGCAATACTCGGCTATTTCAAGGAAATGCCCGCCAAGATGCTCGGCGTCGGTAAAGACCTTATAACCGGTCTTTGGAACGGTGTCAAGGACAAGTTGAGCTGGCTCAAGAAGAAGCTGTCCGGTTTTGCTTCGTCTGTGCTCGATGGCATCAAGTCCTTTTTCGGCGTGCACTCACCTTCCACAAAAACAGCTTGGATAGGTGATATGCTCGATCAGGGTCTTGCAGAGGGTGTGCTTGACAACGCAAAAGCTCCCGTCAAAGCTATGCAGCGCGTGGCGGGTGATGTACTGGGTGCAGCTTCCGGTGACGTCGGTGGCATAGGCTTTGAGCGGTCGCTCAACTCAAGACAGGCTGGCGCCGCTTTAGGTGCTGCCGGTGGTATGGGCGATGTGTCCTCACTGCTCACGAAGTTAGACGGCATATACGAGCGACTCGGTCGCTTGCAGGTGGTACTCGACGGTCGCACACTGGTCGGCGAGATACTCGACCCCATAGACGCAGGCCTCGGCATGAAGCAGGCACTGCACGCGAGAGGAGTATGAGTCATGATGCGTTATTTTATTTTTGACAAATTCAATACGTGGTATGACTGGCGGCTCACTCTCACGGGCAAGTCTATACCCGACCCTGAGCCTAAGACCAACTATATCAACATCGACGGAGCCGACGGCAGTCTTGATATGTCAGAGGTGCTGACCGGTAAAGTGACTTACAGCGACCGCACCGTGACAGCATCCTTCCGCACCAGCGAAGGCACACACGAAGAGCGGATGCTGCTGCTCCGCCAGATTAAGGCAGCAATTCACGGGCGGAAGGTTAAGATAATCGAACCCGATGACCCGATGCACTACTTCTTCGGTCGTGTGAAGATTAAAGACCCGACAGCCGACCAGGTGCATCTCGCCTTTACAATCGAGGCGACCTGTGAGCCTTGGAGGTATGCGGTCAGCGAGTCGGAGCGTGTAGTACAGTTAGGCTTTGACGCTGTCACTGTAATCATTAACAACGAGGGAACCAAGACCCTCAGCCCGACCATAAAGATAGACGGCACGGTCAACATCACCGCCAACGGCGTGACCACCGAACTGTCGGACGGCACATACAGGATAACAGACATCAGACTGAGACCCGGCGTCAATGCTGTGGTCTTGTCGGGTGCCGGTGTAGTGACATTTATATATCAGGAGGCTGAGTTGTAATGTATAAAATTTATGCAGACGACACCCTGATATACGACAGCACCCTTGATGACTATAAGATCGTCAAGGGTGCTGTCACGTTGGAGACAGACAAGGCGGGCTCTTTTGAGTTCGCTGTCTACCCTGACCACTTCTACTATCATGGCTTCGTTGAGATGAAGACCATCATCACTGTGTACAAGGCTGGGCGGATTAAGTTCCGCGGTCGTGTACTCACGGCGGTCACAGACTACTGGAACTGCAAGACACTCATCTGCGAGGGTGAGTTGTGCTTCCTCCAGGACTCTATTATCCGCCCGTATAACTTTACGGGCACCTCGGCAGAGCTTCTCACCAAGTTCATCGCTGACCATAACAAGCAGGTAGACGAGGCCAAGCAGTTCAAAGTTGGCACCGTGACTGCGACAGATGTCAGCGGCACGGCTCGTGTAAATGCTGGCTATAAGTCTACACTGAGCAATGTCACCAGCCAGTTGTTGGATGTGGGCGGTCACATACTTATCACCCACGGTGATGATGGGCAGGACCCTATACCGACAATTCATTATTTGGCGGATTTCACGAAAATAGCTTCACAGCCTATTGAGTTTGGTGCTAACCTCAGAAATTACACTAAAACTATAGGCGCTGTCGGCATCGCCACCGCGCTCATACCTTTAGGCGCCAAAGTGGACGACGGGAACAGTGAAACGGAAGGCCCCAGGTTGACTATTGTCAAAGTTAACGATGGCAAAGACTACGTGTACAATGCAGACGCTGTGGCTCAACGTGGGTGGATATTCAATACAATGGAGTGGGACGATGTGACCGACGCCAACACACTGAAGAGCATGGCGGAGGCGTACCTCTCTACGGGTATCACTCCCAACTTGACCGTGGAGCTCACAGCTGTAGACTTGCATCTCCTCGACCGAACCATAGAGAGCTACAACGTGAACGAATATGTCAAGGTCAACAGTGCACCTCACAAATTCCAGGCAACCCTGCTGTGTAACAGGCAAACATTTGACCTGTTGCAACCGGGCAACGACTCTGTGACACTTGGGTACCAGTACACCACCTTCACAGAGGTGAGCAACAAGGCTCTCAATAAAGTGGTGCACGGCGTTGCAAATGTCAGTACATCCATTGCTAACTCGAAGGTAATAGTCAATATTATATCCCGCCTTGATGCGCTGGAAGGTGTGACAGTGGTCATCACCATATCAGATGCAGCAGAAGACCTTGAGACACTACTCGAAACGGCAGGCACTCTGTTGGTAGCGGGTCGAGTGGTCAAGGCAGACAACACCTCCCTTGTGGTCACGGGAGGAGCGGCAGAGGTGCGGTACACCTTAGGCGCCAAGTTGACCACAAAACGCACCATCACAGTGAACGGTGCGGCTGCAGGCACAGTATCAGCCGCGGGCGACTCCGTGTCGGCCACCGTGCCAGTAAGTGCGGGCAGTGTTATCAACATCGCATTTACAAGTTAAGGAGGTAAACGTCCGATGGTAATCACATTAAGCTGGCAGACAATTATCACTGCAGGCGCTGTGGTCAGTGCTTTGACGGCAATCGTTACGCTACTGGTCAAGGTCGTCCGATGGATAGACCACCAGAAAAGCCAGGACAAGGCACTGAAGGCCTTGCAGGAAAAGCACGAAGCCGACAACAAAGCCATACAGGAAGAGCTGACACTCTTAACCTATGGCATACTTGCCTGCTTGAAAGGGCTCAAGGAGCAGGGCTGTAACGGCCCTGTGACTAAAGCCATAGACAAGATCGAAAAACACATCAACAACAAAGCACATCATCAGGAGGTGCAGGACGAATGAAGGAACGCATCACAAAGCTGCTTACAGTCAAGAGCATAGTAACCTTTATACTTACTTTAGTCTTTGCCTATTTGTCTCTTACAGGGGCAATATCAGGCGGCGACTTTATGACAGTATTTACTGTTGTTATTGCCTTTTACTACGGCACGCAGCACGAGAAAAACAACTCAGACACTAAGGGAGTGTAACCCATGGCTAAAAAAGTGTTCATTGGAGTCGGTCACGGCGGGAGCGATCCCGGCGCAATCGGCAACGGACTGAAGGAAAAAGAGTTAAATCTCTCCATAGCAAAGGCCTGCGCAGCAGAGCTTGAGCGGCACGGTGTGGCTGTCTTGATGAGCCGCACCAAGGACGAGAACGACCCGCTCAGGGAAGAGATAGACGAGTGCAACGCCTATGCACCCACGCTCGCCGTTGACATTCACGTCAACGCAGGCGGCGGAGACGGCGCGGAAGACTACTACCATTATGGTGGTGGCCTCGGTAAGACCCTCGCGGAGAACATCCTCAAGGAAGTGGTCGCTCTCGGTCAGAACTCCAGAGGAGCCAAGACCAAGAAGAACGCATCCGGTAAAGACTACTACGGCTTCATCCGGGAGACAACCTGCCCCGCTGTCATAGTGGAGTGTGCCTTCATCGACAACGCGACAGACATAAAAATACTCGACACCGCTGCCGAGCAGAGAGCGATGGGCGTGGCTATCGCCAAGGGAATACTGAAGACCCTCAACATTAAGTATATTAAGGAGACAGAAGATATGAAGTTCAAAGACGTGCCCGAGACACACTGGGCATACAAAGCTATTGAAGAACTCACCGAGGAAGGCATCCTCACCGGCTATGAGGACGGCACCTTCAAACCCGACCAGCCTGTGACAAGAGCGGAAGTCGCAGCCATCGTCTCCCGCTTAAAGAGTAAGTAATGTCGAGCGGATATATCGACACGCCGAGAGACGAGAGGGACTACCCCGTATGTATGGCGTATGAAGACTTTTACGATGTGGAAGTGCCGAAGAACTTCCGCACCTCGTACCAGCCTCCTTATGAGAAGCAGGTGGCGGGGAACTGTGTCGCACAGTCCCTTGCCAACATCATGGAGGTTATGTGGTATAAGATGATAGGCGAGCACGATGACTTCTCGGTCGGCTTTATTTATGGCAACCGCAAAGCTGGGCAGAATAAGTCCGAAGGTATGACCGGATATGCAGCTTGTGGCAACCTCTGCAAAGATGGAGATGTCAAGGCAGCAGTCTACGAAGACCCCAGCGAGGTGCCCTTCATCATTGAAGACGTTGAGCGTTTTAAGGAAGAGCATCCCAGGTGGGCAGAGCAGGCGTATGTCCCCAAGTCTTACATAAGAACCAACAGCACTGACGTGGTGAAGAAGTTCATCACAAAGTATGACATCCCGGTTATGGCTATCTGTGAGGTCAACGACTTCTGGATAGGCGGAGGGCTGCACGCTATGGCTCTGTACGGCTGGGACGGTGACACGGCTATCATGCAGAACTCCTGGGGCGAGAAGCACAAGGCGAAGATCGTCGAGCTTCCCTTCGATGACATCAAGGAATTTTGGCTCATCATGCCCTACTCGGTGATGAACTTTAAGGACATTGACGAGACACACTGGGCTTATAACTACATAGCCAAGTGCGTGACCGAAGAGGTCATGCTCGGCTATCCCGACGGAACCATAAGACCCAACAAGAACATGACGAGAGCAGAACTCGCCGCTCTAATCTACAGGATGATGAAACAGTAAAAAAGGGTACCAGGCTCAAGGCTTGGTACCCTCTTTTTTTATTTACGGGATAACACAATATTATTAACAAGTTTGTTGT
>UZAT01221326.1_pt1 | contig 20012 bp, 24 predicted proteins | sample 2160861 | NCBI WGS metagenome assembly UZAT01 (sample SAMEA5138306, study PRJEB28736) | viral metagenome | reverse complement strand
GCTTCCGGATTTGCTTGCACTGGAATTGATGGTGTAGGAAGATCCAGTTGACACAAGCTGAACCTTTGCAGTGACCGTGGATGTGTTATTTGCAACGGACTGGGAATCCACAGTCCATGCAATCTGGATTCTATAGCCAGTTCTGATGGCTTGCTGGATAGTTCCTGATGTTGCCATGCATATTCACCCCTTCCTGTCAAGTGGACTTTTTGAAGGACAGATTGCCGTTTGCCCTGGGCATGAAAGCGAATCTTCCCAGCTGCAAACTGTGCAGGATTTCAGCATCCGTGACATACAGTTTCCGGTTGCTGAAATAGGCAACTTCTGCACCGTCCTGAAGGAAGCTGATTCTGTCATTGGCAATCTTCAGTTCCAGTTCATTTCCCACTTCACCAAGCAGGATCTGACCGTCCACAAAGCGGATATATTTCCGGATTTCTTCAAATTCTGCATCTGTACCTGTTGCCAGGGCTTCAATGTCCTGGCTGAACTGCGTGAACTGGATTTCAACGCTTTTCTGCGTCTGTTCAACTGCTGTGCTTACGGAAGAAACCAGTGCATCCGTGTCTTCCTTCAGATAGTAGTTTTCTGCAACCACAGACTGAATGTTCTGTTCTGACACCTGGATGGATGCAATCAGGTTCTGTTCCACATTGTAGACCGCTTCAGATGCCATCTGTGCGTTCTTTTCCACGGTCTGAAGAATCACACCCTGATTGCTGGAAATGCCCTTCACAGCTTCACTGAAGGCCGGGATGACCTTTCCTAGGGTGATTTTACTGGCCCACGGTTCAGCTAGATTCAAGGAAAGTTTTGTCACAAGGAACATCTGATTCAGGCCATGCGGTTCACTTACCACCTGCACCAGTGTTCCAAGATGGAAGGATGTGATATCCTTGTTGACCGTTGCCAGGTCAGCTGCTGTCAGTTCAATGCTTTCCCACTGGTTGACAAATTCCGCAAGATGTGCTAGTCCTTTTGCTTTCAGGTTTTCAGGGTCTGTGACATCATCAAAAATGACCGTCTTGACAATGGTTCCATATTGTGCTATAGCATCGGAATCCTGGACAAAGTCAACACCGCCATTCACGCTTTCAATGGTCAAGCGCTTGTCTGTGTCCTTCCCTTCTTCATCCTTCAGTTTGGCACCCAATGGGATGACAACTGTTGCAATGTCTTCCGCTTTTCTGGTTCGCTTCAGGTCAAGAAGATTTTTTCCAAAGGTGATTTTCTGCGGTGCCAGCAGTGTTGATTCAATCAGATAGTCCAGATAATTCACACCGTTTTCATGCCTGACTTGCAGAAAACCGCCAAGCATGTCAACCAGTTTCTTTGTGATAACATCCCAAGTTGATACATAATCAATGTCTGAGCGGACAATATAGTCATTGGGATCCGTGACAGTGACATTGCCAAGGGTGAACTGTTTTTCCGGGTCAACCTGGGCATTATGAATGGACAGAAGCATCCCCAAAAATTCAGGGATGCTTCCGGTGAAATCATATGGTCTTTGAATGCTGTCAATCAGAAAGGCCAGTTCTCCTTCACAGGAAAAAGTTCTTTCGTTGTGCCAGCCAACTTCTTCATCCAACACCCGTCCACGGAACAGCAGGAAATCATCCTGAAAGACCTGGATGATTGACTTCAGCCGTTTCACAAAGGAAAGCCGGGGATGGTCAGGATACATGGTGAACGCAAGGGATCCTGTTTTGTTCAGTTCCAGTTCAACAGAAGGATTGAACACCTTCAGACTTTCCAGATTGTCATGGTGAAGAAGATTTCCGTCACTGTATATCCTGAACATATCCACACCCCCATCAAAGCTTTGCTTGCGTGTAGGTGAATGTAATGGTACCGGTGCCTGTGACCGTGACAGGGTTGTCACCTTCCACAAGTTCCAGTTCCGGAAGCGTATAGGAACCACTGCCCAAGTCCCACACATTGCCAACACCAAAGGAAATGTTCAACCCGGCTTCTGATGTGATCACCACTTCCGGAACCGTCCGCTTCCTGCTATTGGGAAGGATGATGGTTGCAGTGCCAGCAACCGCCTTGCTGATGACCGTGGGGCTTGTCTGCTTCTTGTATGGTTCACAGTCGCAGTCAATTGTCAGCTTTCCAATGTTGCGGTCAACTTTCCATTCAGACACGCTGATCCTTCCTGTGTACTGCCAACCGGGGTCATCGTCCAGGATGATGGGAAGATACCTTCCATGCAATGCGTCCTGCACCATCGAAAACAGGGACATAAAATCTGAAGGGATGACCATGCTGGAAAACTCAAAGGACAGCTGGCGGTTTTTGTACTTTGTTTCACCGAAAAATTCGGTCAGATCAAGAACACCATCACCACCCGGAATGTCAATGTTTTCCGTTTTGGGTGATGGTGTTCCAATGGTTTTGGATGCAAGAATTAGCTGAAAATCATTCCATGAATGATAGTTTCCAAACATGATCCCTTTCATAATTATTCCCCTATTCTGTTGTTATGCTGTGTATGCTACACCATAGCGGTCAAACAGTTCCTTAACAGCTTCATCTTTCAGAAGCTTCTTCTGCTGGCCTTGGTTTAGGGCATCGTAAACGGTTTGAAGGGCCACCTTGGTTTCCTCATAGACAATGTTTGCAGCTTCAGTCCATTCATTCATCCAAAGTCACCCCCAATTTATTTAGTGCGTTCTGCATGTCCAGAATCAATGCTCGTTCATACTCACGCTGTGCCTTGTCAAGTTCAGCGTAATCTTTCCACGGGCAGATCATTTCACCATGGAACACAGCACCGTCATTTCGTGTCCAGCTTTCACCAGTGGGAACAAAACGGTAACCTTCAATCAGGGTGTCACATTTTCTGTCAAAGTAATCCGTTTCCACACTGCGCATAGTTCCGTCATTCGTGACATGGCACTTGAAATCTGAATCAATGTAAATGGTTTTCAATCGTTACACCTCACATTCAAGATAGCCACACGGCAGTTATACGACAGCCTGTTATTTGCGATTGGTTCTGTCCTTCCTCACCAAGCCACACATAAAACGAACCTTTTTCTTCAGCAATATCCAGAGGAATTGTGCCGTTTCTGTTAATTTCTATGAGTCTTTCACAGTCAGCTTTGTTGCTAAATCCAGAAGCATTCCAGTCGTTGTCTTTCGGTTTGGTATTGTTGATTCCGAAATAGCAAGTTCTTGAATAATCTTTGACTTCGACATTGAGAGTTTTATAACTGCTCATGTCAATAGCTTTTTGGGTGAACAGCTGCGCACCCTTCCAGTCTGAATTAAACATCAATTCCAGACAATCGGTACTGATATTGCCTTTACCAAGTGTTTTCCAGCCACCCGTGACGGAATCCTGTGTGTTACCAGAAGTATACAAATACAATGTGGTGATGATCTCACTGAACTGCACCCATTCTCCACCACGGTAAATATAGGCATCAATCTGCACCCACTCACCGCCAATGTACTGCTTTACAGACTGGGGATAGACTTCAATCCCGTTTTTCTTCAAAGCATTGAAATTGACAGTGCTGGAAGTTCCCGTGGGGATCCAGACCATCTTCTCAGACGGGGATGTGGGTTCTGTTGCAGAAAAAATCCAACCATTGATTTCATCCGCAATCACCGCAATGGTGTTTTCTTTTTCTACGCTTGGACGGACAGATTCTGATGCATATGCCTTTACCGAAAAGTTAAGGCCAGCACCGCCACCGCCACCAACCATGTTAAGAATCATGTTTTTTCCCCCTTATGTAGGAATTACAACATTTACCACAAGCGGAACAGCAGGAACGCTTTCGCATGCAAAGGTCAGCTTTCCTGCTTCCTGGGCAACACACCGGACGCTTGCTTCACCATAGTTGGCATGACTGCCGGGATCCGGAGAAACAATGACCAGGTTGTTTGCGGTCACACCGGAAACGCTGACGGTCTGGGAATTACTTGCCCAGCCTTCAACCGTCAGTGTGACAGGCAGTGCGCTATATGTTGCACCAATTGCAAGCTTTGCCTTGGTAACAGCTTTGTCATTCAGCTTTGCGGTGTTCACTGCCTTGTCCGCAATCTTAGCACTTACCACAGAACCATCTGCCAGAAGGCTTGCATCCTCAAACAGCGGAACCAGGGGCTGAACATTCAGGCCATCCAGCGGAATCCGGAACAAAGGCATTTCTGCCAGCAGGACATGGTCATTGATGATGTCACCGGAAGTGTGTGCAGGATCCGTTGCCGTTCCTGCGCTTGCGGTGCCTTTGATCACAACAAGGTTGCAGTCTTCCACACCGGAAAGGCTGTCCTTGGTATATCTGGCAACAATCAGGTCATTCCGGTAAAAGCCCTGTGTTCCGTTCTCAACAGAAAGGTCAACATAGGTGCCTTCATCCAGTCGGATGTGTCTGCCTTGCATGATGATATCACCATCAGCAACCCGGACAATGTTGTTGGAAATGATGGTTGTTGCAAACTTACTGCCACGGTTCAGGACATATTCACCTTCACCAAAGATGGCAGCCTGAAGGGAACCGTGGTCAGCTGCTGTGACATGTCCTGTGCCAGCGTGACCAGTTACAAGATGAATGTTTCCCATTTAGCTTTCACCCACTTCATAAGAAATTGAAATCAGACCATCCCTGATGGTCACTATTTTTTTGCTGATTGTTGCATTGGCTGACAGGCCAGTTGTGCTATCAGTTGCACCAACCCTGTCACCCACATGGTAAAAGTCAGAACTGTCATCCAGTTTGATGACCATTTCATCAGGCAACCACCGTCTTTTCAGGTATTCAATGCCTTCCTTCATCAGTTCTTCTGCGGATTCAATAGCGGAATAATCATATACTTCCGTATACTCATCCATTCCGAACTGTGACTGGACTTGGCTGATGTTGCCGTTTTGGTCTGCATAAAGATGGATCACCAGTCTGTTTTCCAGTTCTCCAAAGCCAAGACAGACAAGGTGGTTGACAGATTTGATGTTCTTTTTCAGCTGCATGTTGACCAGTTCAGGGTCAAATTCTTCATCTGAAGCATAGTTGTATTGTGGCTTTGCGGTTAGAACAACCTTTTTGTCCTGGTAGTCAACAGCCAACCGCATTCCAACGCTTTTCAGCATTTTCACAATGCCCCTATAGCCATCAATGAATCTGTCAAACTGGAAGTTCTTGATGCTGGCACCGGAAGAATCATCAGATGCAGTGAACAGGCTGGAAAGTCCCAGCCTGTCCACCATGAACTGAATGCATTTATTTGCTTCACCGCTGATGACCAGATATCTGTCCACATAGGAAACACCATTGGAATCAACATCCTTGATGGTCACATCCGCAGTGGATGCTTCCCCGGACATCAGGGGCATGATGACCTTGCTTCCAATGATTCCATGCCAGGTTCTGCCGTAGTAGATGACATCACCAATTGCGCTGACAACTTCAATGCTGTCAACGGTACCACCGTATTCCGTGCCTTCAATGTATAGATAGTCACCAGCATTGCAACAATGCTTCGTTGAAGGGATTCGGCATTCAAAGTTGTTTTCATTCGCTCCAAATGCCAAATCCATATCAAAGTCCTGAAGAACACCCTGGTCAACCATTTGGGCATTCATGTAAATCAAGTCCATTTCGGTTCCGACCTTTCTTCCATCAGGATGACATCAAAGCCGAAGCTTCCGGGCCATGTCACTGCATTCTTGCCGGGTGGGATCTTTTCAAAGACATAGGAAGCCTTGTTTCTATCGTTGAAGTGATTGACAGTTGTTCCATCATTCCTGGTCACATAGATCTTCTTGGTGGTGGAATCAATGGTCAGGTATTCACCTTCATTGATTTTGCAATCCACCTGATATGTGTGACCTGCAATGTTGATTGCCGGGTTGGTACACGCACCAAAAACAATCAGTTTGAAGTTGGACGGGACAAAGGCTGTGCTGTTCAGTGTGGTGCTTGCAATGTCCGTGAAGTAATCAAAAGCATAGTCAAAGGGATAATCCAGACCTTCACCGGACTGGCTGGATACACCAAAGGACTTCTTGCTTTCGTTTACCCAATAGGGATAATCAGAAGAAAGTGTCAATGTCAGTATCATGTGACGCTTGCTTCTGATATAATCCTTCTTCACGGACTTGGTTACATAACACTTGAAATAGTAGTTGCCAATGATGATCTGACCATGCTTCATGGCAAGAACATCCTTTTCCACGATTTCAAACAGTTTGTTACGGGCAGCAATTCCTTCTTCTTCCGTTGCACTCATAATGACCACGGGAAGCTTTCTGGTCTGAACACCCCTTGAAAGCTTACTAATCATGTTTCCTTTGGATGTGGTCTTCCACTGATAGTCATGCAGTTCACTCAGGTTGACATAAATACCATCCTTGCCAAAGTCAATGACTTCATTGATGTGATTCTTGTATTTCAGGCTTTCAAACAATCAAGTCACCCCCCTGACAAGTCTGCCAAATTCACGATTGTTCACCTTCAAAGAAGTGTCATCAAGTGCTTCCTTCAGGTGACCGCCCATGTTTTCATCAAGGCTCAGAATTGCGTCATGGATCCGGTCAAGGCATTCCACAAGCATCACATTCTGACTTGCAACCGCAGCTGCCACATATCCCTGAAGTGTTTCAATGGGTGCCACCGCTTCCGGGCCAGCTTCACCGCCAACCATAAGGCTGTTCCCGTTCATGCCAAAAATGGTGGGATCATTCAGAATGCCACCCTTGGCATAGAATTGAACGCTCAGTGACGGAATAGTGCCTTCCAGAAGGTCAGCAGCCTTCCATCCAGCAGGACTGATGGAGAAGTGTGGCATAGGAATCTTTGGCCATGTGAATGTAAAGTCAAAGAATCCCTTGATTTCCTCGATGATTTCTCCGACCTTCTCTTTTGCTTCGGTCATTTTTTCTTCAATATCACTTTTGATGTTTGCAAAAGCTTCTTTGACATCTGCCCATGCATCATTTACCTTTAGCGAAATTTCGTTCTTGATTTCGTTGAATTTGGTGGTAACCGTTGCAACAACTGGTTCAAGTTCTTCCCCCAAAGAAGCACAAAATTCCATCCATTTATCAATCATAGGATTGATTTTTTCGGCGAATTGTTGTTTCAGGTTTTCATGTTCCTGAGTCACGGAAGCAATTGCTTCTTGGGCTTCTTGTGGAAGTAAGGCCATAAAAGCTTGCCAGTGCATTCCGGAAATAGAAGTAAAACCTTCAAGAATTCCTTCTAAGCCATCGAATGCAAGCTTCCAATCCTGCGAAAATATACCATTTATAAAGGTTGTGATACCAGTCAGGCAAGGCATCAGCGTATTGTCCCATAGGAAAACAATATAATCGAAGCAGCCTTCAACTGCAACGGGAATAACAGTGCCAAAAACTTCTTCAAATGCTGGCCCAAGTTCTTCTTCAATATATTTTCCGATAGCTTCAAGACACGGCTGAAGGGTTTCATTCCAGTAGGTGTCAATGTCCTCAAAACAGTCATCAACGAACTGGGAAATCTCAGGCATGAGTTCCTCAAAGGTTTCATTAACTGTTTCAATGCAACCTTCAATGACATCCCAGATTGGCTGTCCGATAATCTCCCAAGTTTCTTCGATTTCTGACCAAGTGTCTTCAAAAACTTTGGACAAATCAGTCAACACTGTTTCAAAGTCATAGTCCGTTCCTAGCAAACCGCCTTCGCCAAATATATAGTCCCAAACACCGCCAACAATCTGTTTCAGTGCATCCCACAAAACGGTCAGTAATTCAGGAAGTGCTTCAATCAAGCCTTGAATCAAAGCACCTGCACCAGAAATGATGCCAGGAAGCAATTCACCAAGCAGTTCCGGAAGTTCCTCTGCAATCACAGCAATAACCTCCGGAAGTGCTTGGCTTATGCCACCAAAAATCTGGACAAGCCGGGGAACAATATTTCTTGCAGCTGTTGTCACACTGCTAACAAAATTTCTGACCAGACGGTCAAGATCCTGGTCACTGTCCGCAAAGCCAACAAGCAAATTTTCCCAGGCAGCTTTGGTCATTTCCAAGGATCCGCTGATAGTTTCAGAAGCTTCAGCTGCGGTGTTTCCGGTAAGGTTCAGGCCTTCAACACCCAGTGCCAGCATGTCAGCAACAGCCTTCTGGTATTCATTGATAGGGACTTGTGTAAGCTTCTTATATTTAGTGGAAAGCAATCCAGCTGCCTGTGCCTGTTTCAGGAAACCGTCTGATGTGGCAGGAAGAATACCAGAAAACTGGTCTGCAATGGACTGATAGGAAGATGTTGACCTGGTGATCATGGCAAATTTGCCTTGCAGTTCATCAAAGCTTTTGCCTGTACCTGTCGCATAGTCAGAAATTGCAGTCAAGCCCTTCTTAGCAACTTCATATCCTGCTTCATTGCCCATTGTCGCAGAAAAGCTTGCACCAACATCATTGATGACCTTCAGATAATCACTGGCAGACATGCCCAGATTCTTGTATGCTTCGGAAGCATCCGTCATGATTTTGCTGGTGTCCATGCCATCAAAGATCTTCTGCATACCACCAGCAAGCTGTTCATATTCGGAATAGGCATCAAGGCCAGCTTTGCCAAGGGCCACCATTGCAGCTGATGCAACACCAAGGGCAGCTGCACCAATTTTGCCAACGGTTGCAAGACCACTGCCAATTGCTTCGGCTAGATCCGCTCCAATTTTCTTTGCCTTGTCTGCACCTTTTTCAAAGTCTTCCTGCCCATCCAGTGCAATTTTGCCTACAATCTTAAAAATATCCAATGACCTTTTCACCCTCTTTCATTGGAAAAGAAAAAAGGCCATTGGGCAAATGGCCTTTATCTTGTATTTCCACGCATAGCGTGGTTCCATCTATCTGCAAGCCTTCCGTCAATGGCTGGCACAAGTTCACCAACCAATGCACCGCTATTCAGATAGACACGCAATTCTGCCAGCTTATCAAGCTGTTCAGAAATATGATTCAGTAAAGAATACAGTCTAGGGTCATTTCCATTCTGGAAAGAACCACTGTTCAGCTGGATTTCATGCAGGTCTTGCGCAACCCTGGAAATCCATGCTTTGTTATGTTCCAGCGGAACAACAGCTTCAGCACCGGAACCTTCAAGCAAGCCAAGCTGACCCTTTTCAAGCACACCACCCCGTGCCAACCGGGGAAGGTTAACTTTGGACACCGTGCCCACATTGATTCCGGGTAGTTTGTTAGCAAGCCTTATTGCGCTGTTAATCAGGCCAATTCCTTTGTTGATAGCACTTTCTATGGTTGAAAGCACCCTGTTCATTGCGGACTTTACGGAATTGCCCATGGCTGTGCCAAGGGAAGAACCGATGGATCCGAACTTGGACTTGATTTTTGACCACAAGCCACCAAAGAAGGAACCCCATCCAGAAAACACGCTTTTGATTGAAGACCAAGCAGACTGAAATTTTCCACGGAACCAGGAACCAACATTCCCAAAGACCTTGGTAACAGAAGACCAGATGCCACGGAAGAAGGAACCGGCACTGTTCCAGGCAGATTTGACCCCATTCCACGCTTGACGGAAAATGTTGGAAAACCAGGACTTGACATTCTTGAAGGACTTTGTTATGGAAGACCAAATTCCGGAAAAGAATTTTGTCACAGAAGACCAAGCTTTTTTCACGGCTGTCCAAGCATCGGAAAGGGCATTGGATATGGCCTTTCCTGCTTTGGATGCTGTGGATTTTATCAGTTCCCAGGCATTTATCCAGAACTTCCGGAAACCTTCGACATTGTTCCAAAGATACACAAAAGCCACCACAAGACCTGCAATCAAGGAAACGATCAAGCCAACAGGATTGGCAAGCATAGCAGCGTTCATGGCAAGGATGGCTGTCCTGACCACCTTGACAGCATTTGCAGCTGCTGTCATTATTGCACCCCAGTTCAGTATCAGCAGGAATGTGCCAATTGCAGTGCCAGCACCCAGGATGACAGCAACCCACTGGTCTATGGTGTCACCATTGTCCTTGACCCATGTACTGATGTCCTTCACCTTCTGAATCAGGGCTTCCAGATGTGGGCCAGCTGCGGAAACCATATCTGCAATTTTGTCTTTGATTGCAGTCAGGATTGGTTCACCGATTCTGCCAAGTTCTGCAAAGGCATCTGTCAGCTTTTCCTGGGCTTTTCTTGCTTCTATGACATCTTTGTTGGTTTCCTTATATTGTCCGGCTGCTTCACCATAGGTGTCCTTCAGGGTCTTCATGATAAGATCTTGCCGTTCTTCCTCATTGGAACACTTTGCAAGTTCATCATTGAATTCCTCAACGGTGATTCCGCTCCATTCCAATGCATCTGCCAGACTGCCCTGTACTTCGCCCAAGGAACTGGTGTGCAAAATTCCTTCCATCAGACCTTCCAAGGGAAGGCTTTGTCCGAATCGCTGAAACACACCTGTGCCAATGGTGGTCAGTTCATTCATTTCCTTTTCATTATCGGCAATCATGGCAATATGCTGTGCAGCTTCCACGGCCTGTTCAGTGTCACCCAGGACAGCATTCAGTTCCGAATATGTCTTCTTCGCTTCTTCGGAAGAATGCCCGGATGCCTTGAATGCACCTTCAAGAAGCCCCATTTCAGCCCGGTATTCCCTGGAGCCTTCAATGGCAGCTATCCACGCACCACCAAGGGCCACACCTGCACCAACTACGGCCTTCACAAGACCACCAGCTGCTGTGCTGATTTTGCCAAAGGTGCTTTCCGTTTCCTTGCCAGTGTCAGAAGCCCTTTCAGAAGTATCTTCCAGGGCTTCATTTGCTTGTTCGTTGTTGATTATGATGGTGCCTAATAACTTAAAAAGTTCCATGCACCAGACCCCCTTCTTCCAGCTGATTGTCCATCAGCCCAGCACCGTGGGATCATCGGTTGGCACTGGAATCCCACATATTAAGAAGGGAAGAATTTATTGTAGATGGACTTGATGCCATCATTAGTCAGGTCATAGTCTTTGCTTTTCTTGCTTGTATTGGAAGCAGTTTTCAGGGCATCACGCTTCCACTCATTGAAGGACTTGTCAGAAAAGCTGTGGCAATACATCACCCACAGCTTCCAATTATCGTCCTTTTCCGCTTCGGCCTTTCTGCGTTCATATTCAGCATCTAGGAATCCGGAAACAAACTTTCCAAACCTGCCCTGGTTTATATAAAGGTTCATCAAGTCCAATGGATTGCTATACGCACGGTATAGCATATCCATGAACTTGACTTCTCCTATCAGGACAATTTGGAAAGCACCTTGAAAAAACCGCTGTTCTTTTCGTTGTTCACAATATCCCAGATCATCATGGGAGTAGTGCCGAATTCCATGTCAGCAATCTCAGCTGCCGGGATGCCAGAAACATCAGACAGCAGGTCATATACATCATCCTGCACCTTGTCCATGTTCTTCAGAATGGCAAGCACAATCTTCAGGATTGCCATTGCACCCACTTCCTGCACAGACTTTTCCTTGGTGGACAGCTGAACAAATACCTTGGACAGTTCATCCGGGAACACCTGGGAAATGATGTTCAGAATGGGGAACAGATCCCTGTCCTTCAGTCTGCGCAAGGTGTAGGGTTTTTCCACGGTTGCTTCCTGCTCAATAGTTGCTTCCTGCTCTCTGATTTCCTGATTCATTATTTACATCCTTTCAGTTGTCGATTGTTTAGGCCACAAGGTCACTTGCGTCAACGGAAGTCCAGCCTTCCTTCTTCCGGATAAAGATGGCATAGGGCAGCTTGGTGGTGCCATATTCAATGTCAGAATGACATGCCATGGTGCCCTTGAAGACGCTGTTGGTCTTGTTCTTGTTGTCAGTGGTGAAACCGGAAGTACACAGGGCATTCTTGAACAGAATGATGATGGGTCTGCCATCCAGGAATTCACCATAGAAGCCAAAGCCACTGTAGAAATGACCGGACTTCAGGACGGAAGAAGTGACCACATCATATTCCTTGTCAGTGGATTCACCGATTTCACCAATGACCATTTTGGACACCAGTTCAGCGGTCAATTCCGCATAGGAAATGTCCATCTGTGCGGTTTCAGAAACCTTGTTCTGAAGTTCCTTGATGGCAACAGTGGCACCGTCCAGTTCAGGTGCAAAGAATTCAGGGGTGATGGTCAGGGTGCCACCTTCCTGAGTTGCACCAATAATTGCAGCCTTGATTGCTTCCTCAGTGGGTGCAACAGTTTCACTGTATTCAACACCCTGGAAGTAAACACCTGCACCAAACAGGATCTTGGAAGGGGTGCCAGCAGTGATGCCAGTTTTAATGCTCATTTAGTTCACGCTCCATTCTTTTGTGTGAAGATTGATCTGGATGCGCTTCAGTTCAGGGTCACCAGTCGGCACAACCATACTGTTTGCATAAAAAATAGCCACAGCTGAACCATTGTCAGCCATGACTATTTTCCCAGATACTTTGTTGAAATAGTTTTCAATGCGTTCCTTCGCATTTTCAAGGGTCATCCATTCATCCCGTGTGAATCCAGTCAGGATGAAAGTGCCTTCCTGAAGTCCGCTTTCTGTGTATCCTTCCACATCGGAGAATTCACCTACAAAATAGGGATACACAATAGGGTGCTTCCGGTATGTTGCAAATGCGTATTCTATGCCAAGGGATGACATGGCATCATCTACGATTTTCAGAATCCGCTTGGACATTATGCCATTCCCCCTTTGAAGATTTGTTCTGCCCTTCGGATGATCTTTCCTTTGTTTTCAGTGAAAGCTTTGTGAAGGGGTCTGTTGGGTGGTCTGCCGTTTGTTGCATGGGCTGGAAGACCTTCTGACCGCAAATATGCAGCTACATCTTCCGCTTCCTGCTGGGTTCTGATTGGCTGGCTGGAAGGGTGGTTGCTTTGTCCTTCGACATACACCCACCATCCCTTTCTGCCATCATGGTTCAGGGCATATTCACCTGTTCCAAGTTCTTCCCAATAGGAAGCTTCCAACGGGTTTCCAATGTCCGCTGTCTTTTTGCCTTCATCAACCTTATAGTCCCAGGTTCCCTTGACATCAAAGCCATCCCTTGCACCCATTTTGGTGTTCCGTTGGGCCTGGGACTTCAGTTCACCAGCTGCTTCATACAGAAAGGCAATGCAAGATTCTTCCATGCTTCCCTTCACTTCCATGCTGAAATCCTGAAATTCCACATCAGCCATTTCACTGACCTCCCGTGAACTTCAAATAGAATTCCAGCTGGGATCCGCTTCCCATTTCCATGGGATTATCAATCAGAAGGATTTCATAACGCTTGCCATTGATGACCGCACGGGAAGATTCTGCCGTGATCCGGGAATCCAGGGACACATAATCAGCAATGAAGATGTGTGTGGATTCCTGAATCTTGGCATTGTAGGTGGTATACCTTGCTTCACCGGAAGACAGGTCAAGCCATCCTTTGATGGTCTGCGCATCAACCCAGGTCTGCACATGTTCACCAATTTCATTCTTGGTGGTTTCGTAGATCTGGATATGTGCTTTGATGTTTCCACCTATGCCTTTCATACTCTGATGCCCCTTCCAAACCGTGCCTTTCCGTAGGGCTTCAGGAAGCCCATCAGGGCCACGGGATATCCCATGATGGTGTTTTCCCCAGTCTGGTCAACATAGGTCACAGAATGTCTGCTGATGCTCTCAGAAGCCACACCAACCTTTTCACGGTTGTTCAGTTCCCACTTCATCAGGTTCACAATGCCCATCTTGACATCCATAGGATACTTCACCTTGGTGACAACCACACCGGATTCATCACTCAGGTCACCGCTCACCGTGATGGATGAACCATCCACGGACAGCACAGTGACCAATTCATCCTGCATGAAGTCAGATTCAGAAATCTGAAGCGTGTCACCAACCTTGAAGGGAACCGGGCTGTTGAACAGAAGGGTGTTCCCTTCTGCAACAGCCACGGCAACCGCCCTGAATGCCCGTACCTGAAAGTTGTTGTTGGTGTATGCACGGATAAGAAGTTCAAGTGCCTGAAGCTTTCCTTCAAGCACCTGGTCATCTTCTTCCATGGTGATATGATTTCTTAGTTCAGATACAGTCAGGATCATCAGGTTTCATTCCCTTCTTTAGGTATCAGGTTGCAGATGCATCCTTGAACTTTGCCAGAACCACCTTGGCAGCGTTGGTCAGGGCAACACCGTAATACTTGGCAGCGGTGATGTCATGCTGCTGCTTCTTGGGGAACCACTCATGGTCAACGCTGGTGTCCTTCTTCAGGAAGATGGTCAGCGCAGGCAGCTCATCCTCGGTATACTCGGTTTCAGCGGAATCAGGCTCCAGCTTGATGATGGGGCAGGTGAAAACACCGGACTTGACCTTGATCTTATTGGACTTCTTGACCCAGCAACCAGCAATCTTGCCAATTGCACCGTTCACGGCAACGCCAGCCTGGAACTTGTCAGCGGACAGGAAGTCAGGATCCTTCAGAAGGGTTGCTTCCTGCTTGGGGCTGATGAACATGACCTTTTCAATGCCATCTTCTTCATCCTCAAACTTGGTCACAGCATCCACAATGCTGGCATAGCCAATCACAGCAGTGCCATCACCGGAAGTGTTGGTTGCCTTCAGTGCAGCTTCCAGAACATCATTGTCCACCTTGCCAACAATGGCCTTTGCCAGCTGGTGTTCAGCCTGACCAACGGGATTGCCCAGACCGGAATTGATGGCTTCCTGGGTGATGCCAACGGCCTTCATTGCCTTCTTGATGGTGAAGGTGGTGGAAGCAGCGGTCATCTGGGACAGGCCGACTTCTGCACCTTCTGCGACATCCTCGGCATCACCAATGTAGTTCCAGGAAGGAACGGTCTTGGTATCACCGGGAACACCCTGAAGGGTGGTGTCAACCTTGGCATAAGGGGTGATCTTTGCCAGGGCTTCAATCTTTGCGGTGATCATATCACCCATAACTTCGGGGTTGATCATCTGTGCCATAGTAGTAACTGCCATAATAAATTCATCCTTTCTTATTTGCTATTCATAGCGTTCTTATATGCTTCCGGATTCTCATTGAAAATGCGCATCCGTTCAGCGTAGGGTTTCTTCAGCAAAGATTCTCTGGTGATTGCATCACCGGAACCGTCACCAGTGTCCAGCTTGTGTTCCTCATACTTCTTGGAACTTGCGGAAGTGAAGTTTGCCGGGAACTGTGTCTTCAGGCCAGCAACCTTGTCATCCCAGCCCTTGATTACACCCTGGTCATCCAGTTCAATGTCACCCTTGGCCTTCAGCTTAAAGGTGATATAGTCCACATCATCAGGCTTGACACCAGCTGCCAGAAGGCCCACATTGATTGCGGAATCAATCCTGGTCTGCTGAAGTTCTGCCTGAAGCTGTTCCATCTTGGTCTGGTATTCGGTGACCTGCTGCTGAAGACCTTCATTGCCCTTGTTGGACTTCTGAAGGGTTTCAATCAGGGTCTTGCCTTCATCCCGTTCCTTGACAGCGGTGTCATGTTCGTCCTTCAGCTTCTTGTATCTGATATCAAGGTTTTCTTCAGAAGAAGTGAAGATCTTGTTGGTCTTCATGTCATCCAGGACAGCCTTGATGATGTCATCACTGATGCCCTTTGCCTTCATGATTTCGTTAAGGTTCATACAATCGTCCCTTTCTATACGCTTTTTACATGGTTGCATCATGTTAGAAATAGATATTTGACACCGTCCCCGGTGAATTTATGTCAAGCGTTTCCGCATAGACAGCAGTAAAAATCCCCATGGAGCAAAAGCCCCATGGGGTGCAGTGTTCAATTAGGTGCCATTGGCATCAACCATGCCTTCTGCAATGATGTATGCCACCACATCAGCACCTGCCATGATGATGGCAACAACCTGGGTGACGGAATTCTCCGATACACCAAAGGCCAGCATCAGGGGAGTAATGAAGGCCACAACAGCCATCCAGAACTTCCGGGAAGTCAGCTTCCGCTTCCAATCAATACTCATATGGATCCGTCCTTTCTTTAATTAAAAAAGCAACCGTCCGGAATTTCCGAACAGTTGCTGGCTTCATATTTGGGGCATGAAAAAAGCACCATGCAAATTTTGCACAGTGCTTTAATGCCAAGCAACAAGACCTTCTTTTTCAAAGGATCCGTTGTTTGCCATTTCTCTGATTCTCTTGAACATCTTCAGTACATACCGCTGATGTCTGTCATTTTTCGCCAAGGCTTCAATGCTGACATTCCCGGTCTTGGCATTGAATGAAACAGTGCCATAATCAGCACCGCCTTCAGGGAAGTATCTATACCGCACATTCCCTTCCTTGTTTTCAACCAAAGTATATTTCAGCATTTCATCACCTACTTTTCCAGTTCATCAAGCCACTGTTCAAGGGCCTTCTGATAATTGAAAGCAATATTGGCCCTTTCGTGCGCTTCTTCATATCCAAGACCTTCATTGTTCATCAGGTCATGTTCCATAGCTTCATGGTAGACCAATATCAAATCATGTTCCTGAATATTCTTGCCATCACGCAACCGCTGAACAGATTCTGCAATGTCATAATCCGTGTCAAATCTCACATGACCCTTGTCCAAGTCATATTCATTGACAAACAGATGGTCATACATCTTTGAAACATATTCGCTGCTTATGTTGGCATTTTGGGAAATAGCATCAACAACAGGTTTCTTCTTTCCGTTGCGGATTGCTTCATAATATCGGTCAGCATGGGCTTCCCGTTTCTTTCCGTCAGGGTCATTCTTGCTGTTGTATGCTCCCTTTGCTCCTACTATCATTTTACCACTTTTTGCAGAATTTTCAAGTGGTAATTCGACATTTTTCGCAGCATTTATGTACTTTTTGTTGAATTTTTCAAAGCTGTCTGTCTTATCTAGTCCGAAGAATTCAGCCCTATTTTTCAGGGTCTTCAGTTCATCTTCATCCAAGGCCCACCTTGCACGGGTCAGGCTGACACAACGGCAATTGCAGTCTTCAGCAGGATCACCAAAGTCACCGGGAAACATGGCCTTCTTGCCATTTGCTTCAAACGGTTCATCCACTTCACGGATCTGACCGTCCAGTTCTCTGTGGGTGGGTCTGGTGTCACCGTCCAGGGTTGCGTCCCACTGCTTCACAACATCCGCACCCTTCGACTTTGCCAGCCTTTGTGCATCCATTGTGGATGCTTGCTGAATCCGGTGTGCTTCCGTCCGGACAATTGTCTTGGCTCTACTATACGGTGCCTTTGCTGTCCTGCTGATGTTACGGGCAATGTCAAAATAGGACATTCCGGATGCAATGCCCCTGGTGATTTCTGCGCTGATGGATTTCTTCAGCTTCTTTACATCCACACCCAGTGCTTCATACAAGCCTTCCTTGACCTTGCTGTCAGTCAGCACAGCCTTCACAGCAGCGTTTTTGTCAATGGGAAGGAGCAGTGGCACATCCTGTCCATGCAGGTCATACATGGTTCCCACAAAGCCCGTGGTGTAGCTATCGGAAAGGAACTGCTGAATGGTACTGTATTCGTCACCATGAAGCTTGTCCAGGATGCTTTCCACCTGGGCCTTCAGAACCTGCTGGTATTGCAGCTGATAGATTTTGGACTGGGTCAGTTCATCGGATTGCAGAATTCGGATCTTCCGGTCAATGTCATTCAGTGATCTTTGATACTGTTTCCGCAGCTCGTCAAGAACCGCTTTTTCAGAATCCATCTGATACTGAATGACTTCTTTTTCACGGTTATTCAATCACACCACCGCCATCAGCGTCTTCTTCCACCTGGACTGCATCAAGTGCGGTCTGCACCTTGAAAGGGTCATCACTGTCTTCATCAGGCTTGGGAACCTTGTCCTTGATTTCCTCATAGTCAATGTCCAGCTGTTCACAGATAAGCTGAAGCCGGGTTTCATCGTCAATGTTGTTTGTCAGGTTCAGAATCGTGGTGATTTCGGTCTGCTTCCGCTGTGCTTCAGTCAGTTCAATCTGTGCATTTTCAAGGGCATTGGTGGGGACTTCTCTTTCAAAGACAAAGTATACATCCTTCTGCTGATAGTCAGTGCCTTCCATGTCATTGATTTCAGCCAGAACCACCTTCAGAAGCTTCCGCATGAACTGCTTCAGTCTGATTTCCATTTTGTTGCATTTCAGATCCAGAAGGGAATATGCAGACTTGATTGCAATGTTGGTGGTTGCATTGGTATCCTTCAGACCAGCGGTGTTCAGGCCCTGTCCGAATCTGTAAATGTTCTTTTCATCCAGTTCCAGCTTGGTCTGTCTGGCTTCCACGGGGATGTCAACGGTCTTGATTTCAACATCACCGTCTTCACCAACACCAATGTGCTTCTTGGCCTTGATGTTCACCATCAGTTCATCCAGATTGTCACCTTCAAAGCCCTTCACAACATAAAGGGATTCATTGGTGTCCTGGATGTTGTTGGACAGGCCACAGGCCATCAGGTCATAATCATCAATCAGGTCTTTGATTGCCTTCAGACCGCTCTGCTGTTTCTTGTTATTGTCCAACCGGAAGAAGGGGATGAAGCCGAAGTCTTCATAATATGTGGCATCGTCACCATCCTTCTTGTAAAGGCTGTGCGGTCTGGGGTTGATCTTCTGGGAATCATCCAGTTCAATCTTCCCGTCACCGTCCTGCACATAGAAGAAGACCTGCTTGCTGTCCCACACCTGGATCCGGGTGATTTTCTTGGTGTCCTTTTCAATCCGGTCAACATAGTGATAGATGACATATTCACAGCCATCATCAGTGTCCTTTGCCCGGACTTCTACAACACCAAGGGAATCTGCACACATGAAGCAGGTGATGCCATCCTTGTTCTTGAATGCATACGCATCCTCAAAGCCCTTTGCAATGGCACCGGTAACCACTTCATACAGTTCAGCCATGAAGTCTTCATTGTCATTGAAGTATTCATCCAGCTTGTTCTGAAGTTCAGGGATATCAGACTTGACAAAGCCTTCTTCACCGGAAAGCAGATACTGGACTTCCTGGTCAACCAGTTCCGTATAGAACGGATGGCAGATCCTGATGTTGGACTTGGTCAGGTCTTCCTGAAGGACACCGTCCGCATTGATGAAGAAGATTCGATATCCCTTGATATCATGTTCACCTTCATAATACTTCAGGCCAGTCCGGGCATGCTGTTTCTTTTTGCTGGCCCGGTCATTTTCAATGAATGTTTGGATTTCATTTATTGTCAGCATTTAATCACCACTATCTTTTCACAGAATGTCCATGTGAACAAACTGGCTGTCGATTGCGTAAGAATAACGAATGTCAGACTGCTTCTGAACAAATGCAAGCACCTGTGCAGCAGTCTTTCCAGCAATGCAGAAGTCCATTGCCTTTCCCGTCAGGTGTCTGCTGTTGGATACACCGCCAACATTTGCGTTGTGCTGTTTGCATCTCAGGCCACTGGACACCGTTGCTGTTGCACCAAAGTGTTCCCTGACCTTTTCAGCCACCCGGACAAGCTTTTCCTGGGGTTCTGCCGGGTAACCGTTGCAGTAGATATTGCCACACTTGCACTTGAATTCCTTCCGGTTGAAGTGCTTGATGTCATCCCAGAAGGTACCGTTCTTGGGTGTTTCAACTGTTTCCTGCTTCTTGGTGATGCCGTATGCAACAGCATGCTTCAGGGCCTTTTCTGTTTCAGGGCCACAGACACCATCCGGATTCAGTCCGAAGTCCTTCTGGAAGGCAACTGTTGCCGTTTTGGAAAGAGTTCCCCAAGAACCATCAATGTTCCCCACATAATAGCCAAGATAGGCCAGCAGGTTCTGTTTCTGCGTGATTGTCATTCTGCTTTCCTCCCTTGTTATGTCAGCCATTTCTTTTCTGTGATGTACTTTTCTAGCGCATAACGCATGGCATCCATCAGGTGGTTGAAGTCATCAATGGGAACATTCAGCTTGGTGCCGAATTTGTCCGTGTCCCATGTGTAGTTGCTGATTTCTGTTATAAAGTTCACGCACCTGGGATGGATGATAATTTCAAGATCCTGAATCCACTGGATGCCGTTCTTGATGCTGTCCTTGCCCTT
>UZAT01101552.1_pt1 | contig 20321 bp, 18 predicted proteins | sample 2160861 | NCBI WGS metagenome assembly UZAT01 (sample SAMEA5138306, study PRJEB28736) | viral metagenome | reverse complement strand
TGGTTTGAAGAGGGTATGATTAAACAAAAGCTGAAAGTATATAAGAGGTAATTACAAAAGTGGAGGTGAGATTATGAAAAACTCCAAGAGGTGGAGCGTTTATTGTCACACCAATAAAATCAACAATAAAAAATATATTGGCATAACCAGTATGAGTATTTCTTTACGATGGGGCAAAGATGGATATGGCTATCGTAAACAAAGTTTTTATAAAGCTATTAAAAAACATGGTTGGGACAATTTCAAACATGAAATATTGTTTGAGAATCTATCAGAGAAAGAAGCTAAGAACAAAGAAATAGAATTGATTTGTGAACATAACACTAAAACACCCAATGGCTACAATATAACTGAGGGAGGGGATGGGAGTGTAGGTTACAAAGCCACTCTCCAAACGAGGGAAAAGTTATCTAAATCGCATTTAGGACAAAAGGCGTGGAATAAAGGAATCAAACCCTCTCCAGAAACACTAGAAAAACTTAAACAATCCCACAAACGGCTCTGGAAAGACAAAGAACACCAAGAGAGAATGAGTAAGGCTCACATGGGGGTTGCACACACGAAAGAAACCATAGACAAAATTTCTAAAAACAGCGCAAGAAAAAGAAAAGTTGTTCAAATAGACCCTCTAAAAAAAGAAGTTGTAAAAGAATGGGACACCATAAAAGAAGCAACAAACGGAGAATTCGTCAGTAGTAGTGCAATCTCAAATTGTTGTGCCGAAAGAACGCTATGTTACAAAGGCTATGTTTGGATGTACTTAGAAGATTGTTCTCCTTTTAACATAAAAAGACGACTAGACCTAGTTGGGACAAGGAGAACAAAGAAATGATGTATTGTGGATTAGATTGCTCTACAACCTCTAGTGGCGTGGGGGTTTTTGAAGATGATAAATTAATTTCTTATTACTGTATAAAACCAAAATCTAAAGATTGGGAAGAAAGAATAGGACTGTTCAGTATAGAATTAAATAAAATATTGAATAAATATCCCACGATAGAAAAAGCGTTTATTGAAGATTTGCCTCTAAAAGACGGAAAAGTAACAATAAAGAAACTATCCTGTGTAAGAGGTGCCGCAAAAGCTATATTAACTTTACATAATGTTGAATTAATCCCCCGTTCAGTAAATGATTGGAGACAAGATGCTTCTTTTTTTGATGGAACTAGAAGTGGTATGACTAGGGACGAAATGAAGAAAAAAGCAATAGAAGAAGTAAAAAGATTATTTAATATAGATGTAAATGATGATGTGGCAGAGGGCATTTTGGTAGGTTACAGAAGTGTATACCCAGTTAGTACCAAAAGGTTTATTGGCAAAGCTCACATTAAATAAGAAAGGAGCGTGAGTTATGGCAACGAACAGGAATTATGGCGTTACCCTTGGTGCTTATTTAGATACAACTGAATATGATAAAAAAATGAAAGAGCTTGAAAGCAAAAAGCATAATGTAAATCTTACTGCTGATAGCAAAAGTGTTAAAGATAGCACAAAAAATGTAAAAGACTTAGACAATGCTCTAAAAAACCAAGACAACACCATGCAAAACAACTTACTTACATTCCAAGCGGCGAATATGATACTTAGTAAAACCATAGATATTATGTCTAGCATGGTTGAGCAAGTCTATAAGCTTAATGGTGCTGTGACCGAATATAAAAAGGTCACTGATTTAACTGGGGATTCTTTAGATAAGTATGTAAGTAAACTTTCTACAATGGGCAGAGAAGTGGCAAGAACTGGTGACGAGATGGTAGAAGCCGCCACAGAGTTCCGTAAAAACAGCTTCTCTGATGAAGATAGTGCAAGCCTTGCATTAGTATCTACAATGTATCAAAACATAGCGGACGAAGCAATTAGTGCTGGTGATTCAGCAAGCTTCTTGATTGCTATGATGAAAGCATTCAATGTAGAGGCCAAGGACGCAACAAGTATCATTGATGCGGTCAATGAAACAAGCAATCGGTTCGCCGTATCGTCTGCTGATATTGCCACCGCACTCCCCAAAGTTTCTGCAACACTGGCGCAAGCTGGTAATACAATGTCTGAATCTATTGCATTGCTTACTGGTGCAACAGAACTAATGCCAGGAAATGCTAGTCGAGTAGCAAGAGGCTTGAGAACAATCACCCTTGGCTTACAAGGCATGGATGATGAAGGCACAGAAAGCTTTGAACTTGTCTCTAAACTTCAAACTCAGTTCGACAAGCTTGGTATATCTCTTGCTGGCGCAGATGGACAACTACGCTCAAGTTACGATATCCTGTACGACTTGAATGGCGTTTGGGGAACTCTTGACAAAAACACAAAAATATACATTTCTGAATTGATTGCGGGTAAATGGTTTTTGCTCGTTCGGGACGAATTGACGGGAACGATGGGATTAATCACCCATATCTTGGCTTTAAGCTAGGATGCCTAAGAGCCTTATACACCAAGCTATAATGGTGACATATATAGTGGCGTAGCTAATCACTACGGTATGGTAAAAGAGATAAGGATATATGGTCAATCCGCAGGTAAAGGAGTCTATGACTTCTGACTTCAACGACTAAGTGGGTGCAAGCATTTGGCACTCCTGTGACCCGACTTCCTATAATATAGGAAGAAGATATAGTCTTAACTTCATGGGAAATCCATGAGCAATAAAGTTTGTGTTTCGCTAGGCAAATAAAAAAGAAAGGAGGTAGAATAATGATAAAATTATCGTTTGAACAATATACAGAATTGTTTGAAAGCAAAGGGTATAAACTTACATCAATCCCCAAGAATACGAAAGACAAAGTTGAGTGTTGTGATAAAGATGGTTATAAATATTTGACAAGTTATGATGGACTTAGAGACAGTCGAACAAAAGAACTTGCTAAGTTTAAGAAAACTAATCCATTTAAGGCATATAACATGAGACTTTATGTTTCTTTATCTGAGCCTAATAGCGAGATACTTATGTCTGACACAGAGTTGGTAGATACAAAAGGTAAGTTAATTGTTTTTAAATGCCCAAAATGTACAAAATCTTTTAAAAAACGATGGGAACATTATACTATTCAGAGAGAAAAAATTTGTCCTGAGTGCAATTGTGCAAAAAGAGCCGAAAAACAAAAAACACCTTTTGAGCAAACAGCTTCTTTGTTCCAAGATGCTGGATTGATTTTATTAGCTAAAGAAGAAAGTTATAAAAATCGAGAAAGTAGATTGGCTTGTAAAGATAAAGACGGATTTAAATTTATTGTAAAATCTGACTCTATAAAATTAAAAGTATTTAATTGTATTGAAAGATATGCAATGAACAATCCGTTTGCCTTAGAAAATTTAAACCACTATATCTGTCTTAATAACTTACGTTGCAAGGCTACGAAGAGAGTTGACAGACGAACTTGGGAATTTGTATGCGAATGTGGTAAAAGCTTTACACTATGTTTGACCAACTTCTTAAAAGGTGGAGTTAGGTGTCCAGATTGTGTAAAACAGGATTCTAAGTATTCTTTAAAAGTCAAAGAGTGGTTAGAGGAAAATGGCTTTCTTTTTATGAAAGAACATAGGTTTGATGATTGTAGAAATATCAAACCCTTACCGTTTGATTTTGCCGTTAAACAAAATGGGAAATGGGTTCTCATAGAGGTAGATGGACAACAACATTTTTACACCACTCCATGGACAAATGAAGAAGATTTACATAATCAAAAAATAAGAGACAGAATTAAAGACGATTATTGTAAAAAGAATGGACATACCTTAATTCGTATTCCTTATTGGAAAGTTGATTCTGGCTCTTACATAGAACTATTAACACAAACTTTATTGGCGTGAATCTAGCGAATTCTCGCTAAAATATTGAAAAATCAGGTCGATGTCTTCACAGCACTAATGTCTAACTTCACCTCAGTAATCTCCGCAAATGAAACCGCCATGAACTCCGCAGGTTCAGCCGCCAAAGAAAATGCCGCATACATGGAAAGCTTAGAAGCTAAAGTTTCTGCTCTAAAGCAAACTTTCCAAGAGCTATCAACTTCTTTAATTGATGATGATGTTGCTGGTTTAGTGCTTGATATTGCAAACTCTTTCTTGGAGCTTGTAGACACCCCTGTTGGTAGAATTCTTGCCATGGCTACGGCGATAACAGCAGTCACACTCGCCGCAAAAGGACTGTTTGGCGCAATCCATCTTGGCACTAATTTAATGGCGATGTTTGGGACAGGGGTAAGTTTTGCTACTGCTGGTCTAGCCGCTTTTAACTGGCCTCTTCTTCTTATTATTGGCAGCATAAGTGCTTTAATCGCTTTTGCTCCTCAAATCATAGATTTCTTTGATGGTCTTGTTGACCCTGTTGGAAATGCTACAAAGAAAATAGAAGATAACAACAACCAACTAGAAACCAACAAAGCTCGTCTTGAAGAGATTAACAATATTCCTTGGTATGATAGAACCCCTGAAATTGATGCTGAAGCAAAAGCCTTAGAAGCATTAAACAAGGAGTTAGAAAAAGCCAATGAGGGGCAGAGGAAAAAGGCCGCCAATAGCATATTTGGAGACATAACGAAAGACAGACGAACCAAGACGGATAAGGTTGAGGGATATACTGTCATGGCCAATGGCGTGGAAGCCTCTTTTGAAAACAGCGAAGAAGCAGCACTCAAAAGACTCCAGCAATATTCTGGCAAAGCATATGACTCTATTCAACAAGCGATAGACGCTGGCGAATATTTAATAACAGTATACGAAGTAATTACTCAAACCAGTGAAGAATACTACAATTCTATCTTGGAAGAACAAAAAGAGTTTAATAAAGAGATAGAAGCAAATGGCGAACTGGTTGCGAAAGATAGAAACAAGTGGACTGAAAATACAAAAGTTCTTTCTGATTATGTAGCAAATATTGAAGCCATTAATAAGCTTGGTTTTGGTGAACTTATCACCAAAGATATGGAAGAGTTTGCTGACAAAGCACGCATAGTTGTTGGAAGTACTAACAAGGTAGTAGATGCCTTAAAAGAGCAAGACAGAGTTGCTAGAATTACAAGCAAAGGGTTTAAAATCACAGAAGAAGCCGCAAAGGATTTCATTTCTGCTAATGCAGAGTTGGCGAAAAGCATTGCCCTAGTAAATGGCGAATTCTTTATCGAACAGCAGTCTCTTTACGATTTAGCTATGGCGGGTAATACTACAGCACAACAAATGGTTAAAGACCAAAAGTCTTTGACTGAAATTACTCTTGAAAACGTTCGGGCTCGCCTAAAAGCATTTAAGGCTGAAATGGGTGTTTACGGCGCGATGTCCCAAGCCCAATTTGACCAAATGACCCCAGAGCAACGTGCACAATATCGTGGCATGCAACAAGAAATATATGAGCGTCAAAAAGCATTGGATATTATTGATGCTCAAATCAGTTCTTGGACGCCAAAAGCGAACTTAGATGTAGGAGACACCACAAGCAAAGCTACATCTGATATCCTATCCGCACTGAAAGACTCATTGTCTCAAATGGAGCATTCAGCATATCTGCTTTCTAAAAAAGATGCCGAAGCGAATGCTGATGCTATCATTGCTATCTATCAAAATATGCAAACAGCTGTGTCCAATAAGGCGCAAGAACTACGTAAAAAAGGATATTCTAATAGCAGTAAAGAGATTATGGAGCTTCAAAAGCTTTGGTGGGGCTACTCTGACGAAATAGATAATGTTTATAAGTCAATAGCCGAAACACAGAAGAAGTTTCTTGATGAATCTGAAAAGGCTCTAAAAGCTCATCTTGAAGCAGAATCTGCTCGTTATAAAAAACTGGCAGACCAACAGCAAGAGATTAGAGATGGCTACCAAGACCAAGCTGATGCTTACAAGATATACGCCAATTTTGTTAAAGCTTCTATTGATGAAAAAATATCTGTTTATCAAAAAGAGATTGATGCTCTTGAGAAAGCTAATGAAGAACGAGAGAATGAAATTGCTCTTCAAGAGAAACTAAACAATCTTGCTAAAGCAAAGAGCACCCAAGTCATGGTGTACAAAGATGGAAAGTTCCAGTACACCAACGATATTGATGCTGTGTCTTCTGCTCAAAATGACCTGAATGAGTATCAACGTGAGCGCCAGCTAGAGAAAGAGAAACAGTATTGGCAAGACAAAATTGATGAGTTAGAAAAGTATAAAGATGAGTGGAATGACTTCACTAAGGATTATGAAGACAACGCCAATTTACAAATCTTAATCCAAAGCAAACTCTTTGTTGATGAAGATTTAATCTTCTCAAATCGCATTAAGAGCGCACAAACTTTTGCCGATAAATATTCAGAAGCAATGAGTCGTGCCGCAGAAGCCGCACTAAAAATGGAAGAGTATCAAGCAAAAGCAACAGAGCTATCTAATTCTGCATCTAATCTTGGAAGCGGTACAGGAAAAGATTGGAGCCAAGCTTGGCTAGATGTCGATGCCGCTCAAAAGGCTGGAGCAATTTCTAATGCTGAGGCAGAGGCATTGAAGCAATACTACCACTCTGAGAAAACTAAAGAAATGGCAGGGACTGGTGCAACATTCAACCCCGGAACAGGCACTTGGTCGGGTGGTTCAAGCTCTGGTTCTGGGTCGAGTTCTGGTGGCTCTAGTATTGGTTCTATCATAGGCAGTATAGGCAAGGCTATTGGCAACGGATTGGGCAACCTGATAAAAGGAGCGCACGCAGATGGCACAATGTCTGCCCCCGGAGGAATCTCTCTAGTGGGTGAGGGCGGCCCAGAAATGCGTGTACTTAATTCTGGTGACGGTGTTATTCCTGCTGATGTTACAAAGAACCTATGGTCTTTGGGTTCCAATCCATATGCTTTCATGTCCAATGCTTACAAAGCGTTGGCTGGCACAAGCTCTAGCAACACTACATATCAATTTGCAATAGATAAGCTTGAGTTGCCTAATGTGCCAGATGCCCCCTCCCTTATTGCTGGTCTTAGAAACTATGCTCATCAAAGAGCTTCACAAAGAGTCTAATCTATAAGGGGTGCTAAGCCCACCCCTTATAATATTTTAATGTAAAGGAGTGATATAATGGGTTATAGTCCAGAGCAAAAAGAGTTGCTTGATGCTATTCAAATTATGATTGACAACACCCTCAACTCTCAAGTTACAAAAATTTATTCATGTATTATGTACGACATTGGCAATAACAAACAGTGTACAATCTTGTTGAATGGACAAACACATGCGGTTCAGTATTATGGCAACGAGCCAACAGTTGGTCAGCAATATAAAGTATTTGTCCCTTTTAATAATATGGCTCAAGCATTTGTCATTACTGGTGGAAGTGCTGGTTCAGACCCAAGTACAACCAATGATTACTCTCAACTAACCAACAAACCCAGTATTAACTCTGTAACATTGTCTGGTAATAGTACATCAACAGACTTGGGTTTATACGGAAGTGGAAACGAGCCAAACTACCCAGTAACGAAAGTAAACAACAAGACTGGTGAAGTAAGCCTAACGGCTACTGATTTAAATGCAGTACCTACATCAAGAACTATTAATGGAAAGGCATTAAGCACCAACATATCGTTAACTTCGTCTGATGTTGGAGCATTACCTAGTTCTACTGTTATACCAACACAAACCAGTCAATTGACTAATAATTCTGGTTTTATCACATCTGTACAAGCCCCTGTGCAATCGGTTAATGGGGCGACTGGCGAAGTGGTGCTTAGCGCAAGTGATGTTGGAGCATTGTCAGAATCAACCACCTACGTTGAGAGTGTTAATGGTTCAAGTGGTTTAGTAACTATTGACAAAACTGCTGTTGGATTGGGAAACTTGGATAATGTAAGACAATATAGTGCTTCAAACCCCCCTCCTTATCCAGTATCTTCAGTTAATGGGCAAACAGGGGCAGTAAACTTAACCATTCCTACGGAAACTTCTGATTTAATAAATGACAGTGGATTTATTACAGCAAGTGGCGCACCTGTCCAATCAGTAAACGGTAAAAGCGGAACAGTTGTTTTGACCCAAGACGATGTAGGCAATGGAACAACATATGTGCAAACGCAAAATAATTACACCACTACAGAAAAAACAAAACTTAGTGGGATAGCAACTGGGGCGCAAGTAAATGTAATTGAATTTGTTAAGCGCAATGGCGTTACCTTGACTGCTACTGGCAAAGCAGTAGATATAGTCGTTCCGACTAAAACCAGTGAAGTTACAAACGACAGTGGGTTTATTACTAGTGCTGGAGCGCCAGTACAGTCAGTAAGTGGCAGAACTGGTGCGGTGATTTTGTCTAAAATAGACGTTGGCTTGGGGAATGTGGACAATATTCAGCAATATTCTGTAAGCAATCCTCCCCCTTACCCCGTTACTAGTGTGAATGGGCAAACAGGCCCAGTGTCGCTGTCTATACCAACCAAGACATCTGATTTAACAAATGATAGCAAGTTCCTTCCTGTGACACAAACATCCCCAACTAATGGGCAGATAGTTGCATTTGATGGGGTTAAATGGGTCAATCAAAATCCAGCATCATACAGTCAACAGCAAGCAAATTGGAGCGAAGCAAATAGTGGCAGTGTTCAATTTATTCAGAATAAGCCAACTGCCCTAAGTCAGTTTAGTAATGACAGTGGTTTTATAACCTCGGTGCAAGCCCCAGTACAATCAGTTGCAGGTAAAATAGGCGTGGTAACTCTCGGTAAATCGGATGTTGGTTTAGGCAATGTTGATAATACCGCCGATGCGAACAAAAATGTGTTGAGTGCTTCTAAATTAACCACATCTAGGACTATTGCATTGTCGGGTGATGTAACTGGTTCTGTATCTTTTAACGGCTCTGCCAATGCCACAATTACTGCTACTGTGGTAGATGATTCACACAACCATGTCATTAGCAATGTTGATAATTTACAAACAGCACTTAATGCAAAGGCTCCACTAGCTTCTCCTGCTCTCACTGGCACTCCAAAAGCTCCTACTGCAACCGCTGGAACTAACACAACTCAGATTGCCACAACAGCTTTTGTAACTAGTGCTGTTTCATCTGCTGGAGGTAATGTGACTTATTTATCTGCTACAGCCCCAACGTCACCAAAAACAGGAGACACTTGGTATCAAATTTTATAAGGAGGTGAATATATGCTGACTAAACCTGTATTAAACAACGCCCCTGCATTTGACGCTACAACAGAATTTATATTCACTTTTGCTGTGCCCTCTGGTGGCGACCAAGTAACTAGAAACCGTCTTACAATTATTGACCAATCAACTGGCCTACAAGTATATCAACAAACTCAAATTACTTTTGGTCTTTTTCACAACCGCCCTGCGAATACACTAATAAACGGTAGTTATTATAGCGCCTACATCAATACTTTCAATGCAACAGGGAGCATGAGTGTAAACAGCAATACTATTCAATTCTATTGCTTTACAACTCCATCATTTGCTTTTACTAACCTTCCCGTTGGCAACATTGTTGCTAACAACTCTTTTAACTTTGAAATAACATATAATCAAATTGAAGGCGAGTTGTTAGATAGTTATAGATATGACTTATACGATGCTCAACAAACTCTTGTGTCTACAAGTGGTGTGAGGTTTGTTGGCAGTGTCGCTTCTCCTCCGACTGTATTAACATATGAGTTTGGTGGGTTTGCTGATAACACTGTATATTATGTCAAGGGTTTTGGCTCTACTCTCAACGGTACATCAATTGAAACCCCATTGACTTTAATTACTGTAAAATATACTCAACCCAATATATTTGCAATTGTTGAGTTGTCCCAAAACTGCACTGGTGGTTATGTTACAGTTAAGTCTAATATGGCGAACATTGAGGGAACCAGCAACCCAACCCCTCCTACATACATTGATGATGAAGCAGTGGATTTAACTCAAGAGGGTTCATGGGTGAATTGGAATCAGAATCAATTTGATTTTAGTGGTGATTGGACTTTGGGTGTTTGGGGGCGAGATTTTACCCCTCATGAGAACACTGTAAGACTTCAAAACAATCAAGGAGATTCTATTACTATTTCTTATAGGCAAGGATATTATCAAGGCGAAGGTGTTTTAAAAACATATGTGGATTGCATGGTTACAAGTGGGACTTTGAATTATTATGTTTATAGTAATTATATTGACAACCCACTCTCTACTGACACTGTTCAAATATGGCTTCGCCGTATCAACAATATTTATCAAATCAATATATATAATTTAACATAAGAAAGGGGCTGTGTCAATATGTTTTCAATTGTAGGATATAACTTTTGTTCAGATGGAAATTGCCTTGATGCCGTTCCTTCTGTTGTTAATAATATAGTAGATGTTACTCTTCAAGGCGGTATATTTGACCACTTCAATATGACTGGCGATGTTACAAGCCCTTACTCACCTGACATTCCAACTGTATGGGAATTGTTAACTATGATGGATGCCAGTTTTGAGGGCAACTTAAATGCTGGTAACGTAGGGTTCGCGTTAAGTGAATTGTCTGGCTTTAGGATTAAGAGAAGAAAAATAACTGACTTTAATTGGGTCACTTTAAGTTTTGTGCCTATTGCTGACGTTTCTCAATTAGAGTTTATATTCAATGATAATCTAGCCGCAAGCCTTGAAGATTATGAGTATGCTTTCGTCCCTGTTATCAATGGGGTGGAGGGCAATTACATGACCAATACAATCAGCACCAATTTCAAGGGTGTATTTATTTGTGACCAAGAAACCATCTATCGCTTCTATGCTGGTGTTTCTTATGGAGGCTCTGAACAAGTACAGAAAATTGGTGTAATGGAACCCTTTGGAAGTAAATATCCAGTGTTTGTATCTGGTGCTATGACCAACTATCAAAAGGGTCGTGTTGAAGGCACTGTATTACAGAACACATACACCGAAACAAGACAAATTGATAGGGTGGCTATTGCAAAAGAGAGAGATGAGTTGGTAAAGTTTCTTACTGATAAAAAGCCCAAAATCATTAAGGACTGGAACGGAAACTCTTACCTTGTGATGGTGACTGGCAATCCTCAAACCACCTACTTGAACAATAGTGGGATGGGCCTCATGAACGTTGGATTTGACTACACAGAAGCTGGTGACAGTAATTCTCAAGATGATTTGGTGAGCACTGGTATGATTGATGGTGATTACTAATGGGAAAAGTTACTATTGAGAGGATTGCAAAAGAGTTCAAGGACAGAGGATATGAATTGTTATCAGACTCTTATACCTACAGAGAAAAGTTAAGATACTCTTGCTCAAAACATCCAAATGAAGAATTGCTCATACGATATGATAGTTTCCAAGCAGGAGCGGGATGTAAATTTTGTGGTAACGAAAGCAAAAGAAAACCCAAAGAAAAAATACAACTTGAAGTTGAGTCAAAAGGATATACTTTTATTGATGTATTTTATACAGGTCGAAGAACCATTATAAGATATACCTGTCCAAAACATGAGCATGAGATTCAAGAAATGCTTTATGAAAATTTTCAAAAAGGGGCAAGTTGCGCCATATGTACGGGACACAAAAAGAAAACTTTAGAAGAAATAAAAGCATATTTTGAGTCTGAGGGATATGAGCTTTTATCAAAAAAATATTTTGGCCCCCATCACAAACTAAAGTACATATGCCCCCAACACAGGGGCAGGGTTCAAGAAATAACATGGAACAACTTCTTTTATGGAAAACAAAGATGTCCTATTTGCAAAGAAACAAAAGGAGAGAGAGAAATAAGAAATTTTTTAGAGCAAAAATCTATAGGTTTTGTAGAGCAAAAAAGTTTTAGTGACTTAAAAGATAAAAGGAAGTTGTCTTTTGATTTCTTCGTTCCATCTTTCGACCTTTCGATTGAATACCAAGGGGAGTATCATGATGGAACTATAATGAAGACCAATCCTAAATACCAAACCCCAGAGGATTTTAAGGGGCAACAACGAAGAGACGAGCTAAAGAGAGAGTATGCGAAAGACAATGGTTATAAATTGCTTGAGATTTGGTATTGGGATTTTGACAATATTGAAAAGATTTTGAATCAAGAGTTTTATAGCGGGGCGGGTGATATTTAATGATAACTCAACCAATGTACAGTGTCACCAAGCAAAGGGCCAGAACATTACATATCAAGATAAATCTTCTTAATTTCTCGTATCAAACTATTGATAGCCTAGAGGGGCTTGCTATATCAGGCAATATTAATATGGATGCAACAAGCGACCTAAGAAGAAGTTGTCAAGTCAAATTAGCAATCAAAGACAGTAGTTTTGACGTATCAGCAGGAGGCAAAATCTTTCTTGATAGATATATTCAAATCTTTGTTGGCATAGAGCACATTAGAACGGGTGAGATTATATGGTTCAATAAGGGAATTTACCTTATTAACGCCCCCTCTTATGTATATGATGGTACAACTAATACATTGACATTTGAGGGTCTTGATTTGATGTCCAAGATGACTGGTGTAAGAAATGGCTATCTAATTGGCACGACCTATAAAATCCCCCAAGGCTCAGATGTTCGTGGTGCTATCATTGCTGTACTGAATGAGGCTGGTTTCACTAAATATGTTGTTGATAGTATTGAACAAAAAGTGCCTTATGATATGACGTTTGACCAAGGCTCCACACAATATTCTATACTAGCGGCATTGAGAGACATCTTACCCAATTATCAAATATATTTTGATGAGGATGGGGTTTTCCACTATACAATGATTCCAAGTGGAGAGAACGAGAGTGTAGTAATTGATGACTCTACATGGGAGAAAGTTATAATCTCTGAACAAATTAATGTAGACTTTGAATCAGTTAAGAATGTGATTGAGGTATACGGCAGAACTCATGATGTGCAACATTACAGTAGTTCAACAACTCTGTCTGGAAGTACATTAAACCTGACTATTGCATCGCTGACTAGTTTGGCAGAATTTATCATGATAGGGTTTACCCCCACTGTAAATGTAAGTGGCAATATTAATCTATCTGTAAACAGCTTTGGAAGCAAATCTCTAGTTGATAGCAATGGGAATTTCATCACGAATTTAGACGCAAACACATATTATGTAGCTTCGTATCAGGCTGATGGAACATGGCTATTTTTAGGCCATTTGCAAGCATATTCAACTATAAGTGATACCAACCCTGAAAGCCCCTTCTACATTAACAATGATGCTGGCGAGATTAGAATAGCTTTATTTGGTGGTGACTATGATAACATTATGAGTGATGAATTGGCGGCAGAGAGATGTAATTTTGAATTGTATACACGTTGTAGATTGAACGATAGCATCACCCTCACCTGTGTTCCTGTATATTATCTTGATGTATATCAGCTTGCTAGTTACACTACACACAACAACAAAGCAACAAATAAGTACATGATTCAATCAATAAGTATGGACTTAGACCCAACTGGTACGCAGAGTATCAATATGTCACGTTTTTACCCATTTTATCCCACGATTTAATATGAAGAAAGGAGTGGTAAATATTGAGCACTCTATTTCCTGACCTCCCCTTTACCCAATTCCCTACGAATATTCAAACCTTTATCACCATGCTCAACATGACGGCTTCTGACGCACCCCTAATCAAGCAATATCAAACGGCTATGGAGAATGGTGATACAGCATTGGCACAATCCCTTTATGCTCAAATCACCAATGCAGATGCTAAATTTATTGATGCAACTAAGCTCAATACCCTAATGCAAACCTGTGTTGCTTTGCAAAGATTCTACAAGACTGATATTAAACCTTACATTGTCACAAAACAAACTGAGTGGCAAGGGATTGTTGATGAATTTAGTTATCAAGGGGTTTATAGCCCGTCAACTCAATATGAAGTAAACAATTTTGTGTTGTACAATTTAAATGGTGTAAATTTTGTTTATATTTGTACATCCAGACCACCTACAAACAATATCCCACCTACCAATACAAACTATTGGAGACAGTTAACTATCCAAGGTGTTAAGGGCGATAGTGGCACAGGCTTGGTATTTTTGTATGAGTGGAATAGTGCAACCAATTACAGTATACAAGACCTAGTATCTTATAACAATAAATTATGGGGCTGTATTGTACCCAACTCAAACCAACCTCCATATGAAGGTTCAACATATTGGCAAATAGTTGGAGCAATAGGGCAAACAATCTATCCATTTCAAAGCAATGCTCCTCTGGGTCAGACTACGGGCGAACTATGGCTCCAAATATTGTAAGGTGATGAATATGGCAGAATTTACAATTAATACATGGCAAGACAGGCAACTTGATGATAGCGAGCTTTTTGCCCAGTTTGTAAGTAATTGGCGAAACGGCGAATATCAAGATGCCTTAAACATCTTAAACAACAATGCTCAATTATCTACAAAAGCCATGACCGCTGGTGTATTAAATACAATAAATGCGGCTTTGACATATCTCCAAGACAACTATTTTGAAAATGTTGAAGATGTATTGGCTCAAAACCTTGAAGAGTTAAATCTTGCAATTTCTAATTTTATGGATGAACACACATACAGTCCTGCTAAGCAATATTATGTAAATAACTTTGTTTGGTATAATGACCAGTATTATATGTGTATTCAAGACTCTTTAGGTAATTTGCCTACTAATACAACCTATTGGGTATTTTTGGGGTTGAGGGGCGAACAGGGCAACCCGGGTACTGGGTTAAACCTAAGATACACATGGGGAGCATCAACTAGCTATTCACAATATGATGTGGTGTATTTAAGTGGGGTTTTGTATGTGGCTTTACAATCAAATCTAAATCAAAACCCAACAGCCGCAACAACATATTGGCAAGTATTTATGACTGTGCCTAAGACTTCAATTACATGGGGTAAGCCCCTTGCCCCCTATGAAGGACAAGTATGGATAGAAACACTATGATTAAAGGAGGAAAATAAATGGCTCAAACATATAATGTTCAAATTAACAGATTTAATGGCGTAGATCATGATGTGTTATTGCCCATGACATCAAGCAAAAGAACCGCCCGATTCACGGTAGGTACATCAACCGCAGGTTGGACTGCTGCTGACTGTGATTACCTTTGCGATGGTACAGCAGACCAAGCGGAAATAAACACTGCAATAACCGCTTTACCTGCAACTGGTGGCGAGATTGTAATCTTAGATGGCACTTACAATATTACCGCAAAGATTAATGTCACTAAAGATAATGTTAGCATCAGAGGAAATGGCAATGCCACTATACTAAAGAGGATGTTTAACTCTGGCTCTGCAGAAGGAGTAATAACGCTAACTAGCAGAAGTGGCTGCAAGATTGCTGATCTGCAAATAGAGGGAAACAAGACAAGCTATACCAATAACTATAACTATGGCATCTACTTAAACTCCTCAAGCAACAACACTGTCACCTGCAACACCTGCAATAACAATAACTCTGGCATCCACTTATACTCCTCAAGCAACAACACTGTCACCTGCAACACCTGCAATAACAATAACCGTGGCATCTTTTTAAACTCCTCAAGCAACAACACTGTCACCTGCAACACCTGCAACAATAACAATACCGATGGCATCGGCTTATACTCCTCAAGCAACAACACTGTCGCCTGCAACACCTGCAATAACAATAACTATGGCATCTACTTAAACTCTTCAAGCAACGACAATACTGTCACCGGCAACACCTGCAACAATAACAATAACTCTGGCATCCACTTATACTCCTCAAGCAACAACACTGTCACCTGCAACACCTGCATTCGAGGAACGGGACAAGCCAGTGATTACACAGGCACCCAACACACAATACGGCTAAATGGAACAAACAACAGCTACAATCTAATAGCCATGAACAACTGCATGGGCAAAGCAGTCACCAACGAAGGTGGCACTGGTAACACGCTCGTCAACAATAAGTTCGATGCAACATAAGGGGTGATAATATGACAATAGAGATTGCATTGCTTATTTCCATTATATCTGTTTTATTCGGAGTTTACCAAGGGATAAACAACATCAAGCGAAATAACAAGCAAGATGATAAAAAGGATACCACACAATTGACCACAGTAATTGTGAAGCTTGAAAACATCGGTGATGGGGTTACAGAAATAAAAAGTGACCTGAAAAACATCAAAGATGATATCAAGGAATTCCGGGAATGGAAGGCAACCGCTACACAACAGATTAAGGTACTTGAAAAGAATGTTTTCAAAACTGGTTCTTTGAACGATTAGAAAGAAGGTGCTGATGTGAGGGTTTACAGTAGGCGAAGAAAAGCCCTGAAGAAGAAACGGCATTTTGCTGATTACATCGTATTTCTTTCAATCTTTGCGGTAACTGGTTTCACAGTTGCCGCTTTTATTTTGCAGTTCAAAGGATTGATGGAAATATCGTCAACCCTCACCGGGTGTTGGTTCGCATTTTGGACGGTGGAAATCATAGCTTTGGCTTCTATCCGAAATCAAAAAACAAAACATGAGAAAAAGGAAGGTGCAGACAATGAACATTAACTGGAAACAGAAATTGACAAGCCGCAAATTTTGGGCGGCAATTATCGGTTTTGTAACCGCTATACTGGTTGCCTTTGGCGTGAACGATTTGACCATTGAACAGGTGGTTGCCCTGATTATCGCCGCTTCAACCTTGATTGCGTACATCATCGGGGAAGGTATGGTGGATGTCGCAAGGTTGAAAACTGATGGAAAGGATGAAAAGCTGGATATCTTTTTCGCCACGGACAAGCTGACCAAAGCCGAGTATGACGAGCTGACGGCTCTCCTACACCCTACAACTCCCGAAGAATAATCAAATACTTAGAGGATGGGGAATTATGTCTCCATCCTCTTTTATAGAACGAAAGGAGTATACTTATAAATGTTAAAATATATCCCCCTAAATAAAATAGACAAAATCCAAATCTATATCAACAAATCAAAGAAAACTCTCGCCCAAATCAAGAAAGAAACAGGTGCAGATGATATTATCAACGCAGGGTTCTTTAATGGTAACTGGACACCTTGCGGTCATGTGAAAGCCGATGGTGTTGTATATGTGGATGAGGGGTATATCTACAATTGCATGGCTTGGAACAATCCTCCTCTAGACCTGTGCATGACCCCCATCCCCACTAATAAAGCCAAATACTCAAACTACATCTCTTGTGTTGCTTTGATTGTCAATGGTAACAAAGACACATATGCCATTTCTCAAGCTGACAAAGCGGTTGGTGTAGGTAGGTTAGCGAATGGAAATCCATATTACACAAGAAGAAGTGCAGTAGGCATGAAAAATGGTCAATTAGCCTTATATTGCGATACTAAGGGATTAGTTCCTTCACAATTGGCTGATTTGCTTTATAGCCAAGGTTGGAGTGAGCTTCTAATGCTTGATGGTGGTGGAAGTGTCCAGTGCAACTTTGAGGGTAAGACCATCACTTCTACTAGAATTGTTCATAACTTCATTCTTGTTTATTACAAAAAGGATAAACCTGCTCCTATCCCCACACCTCCCACTCCTAACCCTGAGAAGCCCAAAGCAGATACAGGGTTGAAGATTAATGAAGTGTACATGAAGAACAACCGTTGCTACACTAATCAGATAAAGTGTAAAAAGACCAAGATGATGCTACATAGTACAGGAACCCCTAATGCAATGTTTGAGGCTATCTTCAATAGCATGAACAAGACCACTGTAACCCTGAGTGTAGAGTCCATTATTGATAACACTGGTATCTATAAAACTTTGCCTTATGGCATTAAATCATGGCATTGTGCAAGCTCTGGTAATGATACTCACATAGCTTGTGAAATCTGTGAACCTCAAGATACAAGATTGCTTGACATCAATTGGAAGCCTTTGAGCAAAGGCGGTTCTGGCAATACCACATGGGCTGTTACTATGCTACAGAAGGAATTGATGGCATGGGGTTATAACCCAAATGGTGTTGATGGGAAATTTGGTGATGGCTGTGACAAGGCCGTAAAGGCGTTCCAAAGTGCTAATGGTCTAGTGGCTGATGGTAGTGTTGGGCTTGGAACCTTACACGCTTTACAAAAGAGAACTGGTAGCCTGTTGAAATATGATGCAAAGAAGAATGAAGAGTATTTCAATAATGTTTACAACAAGGCTGTACATTACTTTGCCACTACACTGAAAGAAATTGGTGGCAAGGCTAGTGAGATTGTTTGCCATAGTGAGGGGTATAAGCTTGGTATTGCTTCTAACCATGCTGACGTTATGCACTGGTTCCCCCAACATGGTAAGTCTATGGGCATATTTAGGGCTGATGTAGCCAAGGCCATGGCAGGCGAAGTTAAGCCTGTAGAACCTGAGAAACCCAAGCCTATTCTCAATAATGTAGTTGAAGCTCAAACATTATTAAATAATAAATTTAATTCTGGTCTTGTTGTTGATGGGTCTTGGGGGCCAGCTAGTAAGAAAGCATTTATCAAAGCTATTCAATCTACCCTCAATGTTGTTTACAATAGAAAATTAACTGTAGATGGCTCGTTCGGCCCTGCCAGTCAAACTGCTTGTCCTGACCTTAAATACTTCATTTCAAATGATTTGGTCTATTGTTTACAATTAGGGCTTCTTGCAAAAGGCTTTGAAATTGAAGTGGATGGGTCTTATGGCAGAGGTACAGAAGCCGTTGTGAAGAACTATCAAACTAGCTGTAGGATTAATGTCGATGGTATTGCAGGTAGAGGAACATTCACCAAATTGGTGAGCTGATAAAAGGAGTTAAGATATGGAAAACGTTATCGCATTGGTTATTGACAATTTAATTAAACTTGGCGCAGGGCTTTGATATTCCTTGTTGCGTATCTGTCTAATATGGGACTAGGGGCTTGGAAGAATGTTTCTCTTGATGCAGGTAAATTTGATTGGAAGCTTATTTTCAATAGCTTGATTAAATATCTTGTATTGGTGATTAGTACAAGTGGCCTTTGTATTGTGGTCACTGTAACCCCTGCTTACATAATGTACGTTGGATTAAATTCAGAAAGTGAATATATTGATATTGCAAATAATGTTATTAGCAATGCTGTGATTATTGGTACTTTTATAACTGGTATTTATATCTATGCTAAAGATGGGTTTGACAAGCTAAAAGCCCTAGTTATTAAAAATAAATAAATAAATAAAGTTAAATAAAGGGTGTTTCATTAATTTGTAACGCCCTTTAATATTATCTAGCAAGGAGAGTTTTTATGGTTTTACAAAATAGAACCTTGAAGTGTATGCTTAGTGTTGATTAGCACAAGATATACCAACGCATTGGAAATTAATATAAACATAAGAGAGGGATTGTCCCTCTCTTATTACTAATAAGGAGGTGGAATATGGAAATTCAAGGCTATAATATCTCGATGATACGAGGTGACACAGAAACTATAAAGATATCATGCAAAGATGCACAAGGAGCTGGTGTTCCATTAAAAGATGGAGATACCTTGTATTTTACAGTTAAATCCTCTGTCGGCACAGAGGAAAAAGAAATGCAAAAGGTTATAACGGAGTTCCCAAATGGAATTGGATATATAAACATTTCACCTGAGGATACTAAAATTATGAGATTTAGAAGTTACTATTACGATATACAACTCACTAGAGCAGATGGGACAGTAAAAACAATAATACCTCCAAGTATGTTTACTGTTAAAGGAGAGATAACATATGAATAATGAATTAAAGGGTGTTATTGAGGATAATAGCTTTAATGTAATAGTTCAAATGGCGGAAACTGGTGCTAGAGGACTACCAGGAAGCGATGGCTATACTCCAATAAAAGGCATAGATTATTTTGATGGTATTGATGGTCAAGACGGCGAACAAGGTATTCAAGGACTTAAAGGTGATAAAGGGAATGATGGATATACGCCCATTAAGAATATTGATTATTTTGATGGTGAAAAAGGCGATAAAGGAGATAAAGGTGAACAAGGTATTCAAGGTATCCAAGGACCAAAGGGTGACGATGGTTTACAAGGTGAACAAGGCGAACAAGGTGAACAAGGTCCTAAAGGCGAACAAGGGGAACAAGGTATCCAAGGACCTAAAGGTGATAAAGGTGACACTGGTTTACAAGGCGATAAGGGTGACAAGGGCGACACTGGAGAACAAGGCATCCAAGGCCCTAAGGGAGATAAGGGTGATACTGGACTCCAAGGAGAACAAGGTGAACAAGGAATCCAAGGTATCCAAGGTGTCACAGGTATCCAAGGCGAACAAGGCGAGCAAGGTCCTAAGGGAGATAAGGGCGACACTGGAGAACAAGGCATCCAAGGCCCTAAGGGAGATAAGGGTGATACTGGTTCACGAGGCGAATCGGGTATCCAAGGTATCCCAGGTGAACAAGG
>UZAT01237966.1_pt1 | contig 20518 bp, 27 predicted proteins | sample 2160861 | NCBI WGS metagenome assembly UZAT01 (sample SAMEA5138306, study PRJEB28736) | viral metagenome | reverse complement strand
TAACCCATGGCAAAATTCTCGTCCATAATATTACTCCTTTCATGATCTCACCAGTTTACTTGACTGGTAGTTGACTGATGATTTGTTGACGTCGGCAAATCATCACAATATGTCAAAGACCGCGTGCACTCGGCCTCTGCATCATTTGATGCCCATCCTCTGCATCAGCTGCGGGATGGTCACGCCGCGCTTTGCGGCGAGGTTCTGAATGATCCCGGTGACCGCCTGCGGGGCGTTTCCGCTGATGATCTGCATGGCTTGCATGACAGCCGGGTCTTGCTTTGCCAACTTCGGCAGCACGTCCTGTGGCTTCTTGCCAGACCTCATCGCTTCCATCAGCTGCTGCATTGTGTCATTATTTGTTGGATTCTGTCGGAACAGGCTGCTTGCCATTCATGATCGCCTCCTTCAGCTCATTGAACTCCTGCCGGGTGACGTACTCGGTCGGTGCAGACGGGGCAGCCTCCTGCAACGGTTTGAACTCGTACGCCTCAATGGTCGGGTATCCGCCTGCGTCGGTGCGTTTGAGGTAAAACACGTCACGGTTTCCATCAAATAGCGCCGCCTCCGTGTTGGGGGGCATTGGGTACGCCTTCGCACCCTCCAGCCCCGTCACCTGGATCAGGCCCGGAGCTGTCTGCTGCTGGGGGATCGGGGCCATCGGCGTGTAGTAACTGCGCGCCGGCGCCTGGGGCTGCTGGTACTGCATCGGATATGGATTGCCGTACATAGGCTGGTTGAACATGCTGCATCGCCTCCTTGCACCAAAATTCTCCCACATTCCGGCATTTTTCACGATGAAAGGACCGGGCAATGTCTGTGCAACGAAAGTGCAAATTCCGGGCAATATAAAAAGGCCCACCCCGTATGGTGAGCCTGCTGGTCAGTATATCTTGTTTTTGTTGCGCTGCACGACGTACTTCACGCCGCGGGTGCTCATGCCGACTTCTTCAGCCAGCGCCTCGTAGGTGATGCCGTCGATCAGCTTGCGGGCCATGATCTGCCTGTCCCGCTTGGAGTGGATGCGTTCCCGGATGTTGTTTGCAAGGGTGCTGTTGTCAATGTCCGTCGCGCATCACCCCCTTTACATCAGCGGTGTCTGCGGTTCCTCGTCCTCGGTGGATTCTTCCTCTTCCACCGTGTCTTCATCACCGGCAGAATCAGGATGTCCGAAATGCTTACGGACGGTGGCTTCAATCATATCAACATCCACGGTGTATCCGTTCTCCATCAGGCGTGCTTCGACGTAGTGGAGTTTTTCCTTGCCCCAGCCGGATCCGTAGATCTGCTCGGCGGCGAAGACAAACATCTCCACGATGCCCTCCAGCTTTTCGCGCTGGGCAATGGTCGCCTTGGCTTTGAGCCAGGGTACAAGGTAACGGGTGATCAGGATGCCGATCACGACGATCAGTCCCTGAACGACGGGGGTCAGGTCGATGTTCTGAATCATGTTGTTTCTCCTTTCTTTACGTCACAACTTCCCACTCATCGACTTCCTTTTTGATCTTGTCGATGAAGCTGTTGCCGTGCTGCGCTTTGTACGCAGCGTACAGGGCCAGGAAGTTCTCGTACTCATACTGCCGGATGATCTTCCGTTCTCGGTTGTGGTAGTAGATATTGAGCATTTCCGACCTCAGCAGGCAGAGATTGCCGTTTTGCACCTTGCGCACAGCCATAAAGATGGGCGTGATCGCGCTGATTAGCGCCACCACCTCTACCAGCAGCGCGACCCATGCCGTCAGGTTATCCATTGGACTCACCTCCCTCTACCTCTCGGAGGCGTTCGTTGAGGTTCTCAACCTTTTCCTCAATGGAAAGAGTTTCCCAACGGTCAGAGGGCTCCTGCGGGCCGTCAGGGGCTTCTGCGGGCTTGTCCTCGTCCTCGTCATCGTCCCGCTGCTGGAGCTTCGCCCACGTCAGCGGGCCGCAAATGCCGTCAGGAGTCAGGCCGTGGTCCCCCTGAAACGCCCGCACGGATGCCATCGTGGCGCGTCCGTACACACCGTCGACTTCCAGCCCGCCATACCGGCTGTCAGCATTGAGGATGGTCTGCAGTTCTTTGACCGCTGCGCCCTTATCACCCCTGCGGAGCGTGGGAAGGGCAACCCGGATTTCGTCCGCCGCAACGCCCTCATAGTCCACGTCCGTCAGTTGGCCCCACTCGTCCCATCGGCTGATGTCGCTTTCGACAACGCCGGTGCGGGTGCCCTGGGCCTCGATGCACTTTCCGTTTCCGACGTACAGGCCGATGTGGGTGCGCTTGCCGTCATTCTCCATGAAAACGGCGGTTCCGGGACGGATAGAGAGCGTACTCTCTACCCGCCCGGTCATGCTGGTGTACTTCCGCCAGATGGTGTCGCTGCCGTGGTAAATGGACTCGCCAAAGCGCTTGTACGCCCATACGAACATGCCGGAGCAGTCCGCAACCTTGCGCCCCACCCACTTCTGACCGTACTTGACGGTCATCTCACGGGTGGCGGCGTTTTGGTTTGCCTGCGTCCATACCTGGCCGCGCTTGCCCCAGATGTAGCCCCACTTTTCTGCGAGGGGGATTCGAAAAGCGGACACCAGGTCAAGGGCCTTGATGGTCATTTAGACCACCTCCTTATTACATCGTTTTCACAGAAAGTTAATTACCGTTTTGCGATAAGCTGTGCGCCGATAAACTCGCCAAGCCGCTTGCGCCCAGCCTGATTGTGATGCGCACCATCTCCGATGTAGGTTGTCACATTGTACTTGTTAATGCCGAGATCGTGATAGCTGTCAATCACAGGCAGATTGTGTTCAGCCGCAGCCGTCCTCAATGCTTCAACAAAGTCAAGAGTTGTATCGCCGTGGTCATCTTTGCGCGTGTCGGTATACTCAACGTTGCCCTCCACTTCCCAATATCGGAAGCAGGGAAGCGACACAAAGATGCGGAGATGCGGATACGCCGTCAGCAGCTTGTCGATGCTGTAACGGAAAGCACCGCAAAACGTCGAATAATCCTTCTGGTCATTTGCGTTATCAAGCATCACGCTTCCACCGAAGTCATTTGCGCCGTAATGGATCACCACATAATCCACAGCGGTAAAGTCGATGGATTTAAGCACGGCAAGCTGTTCCGGGAAATACGCAGCACCGGATGCAGCAGCAGCTTCCTGCGCTGTCCAGTTTCCTTCGCTGATCGCCTTCGCCAAAGCCCACATACAAAACTCGTTATAGCCCGTATACGGATGCACAGCCATGCGACACCCACCGAATCCGACATTATAAACCGTTGCTCCTGTAGGCCCAGCCACATATGCAGGCGCAGAAGTATCTCCACGATACATGCCAAAGATACTATCGCCGAAGCACACAACCTTTTTCCCATACAAAGGAAGCAAGGAAGATGCTTTTGTCGGAAGTGCGTTATATTCTTCTGCGCTGATACTCATGCGTGTCATCAGCATGTTTTCAGGCTGCGGCGCTGTGCCGCTAAAAAAGGAGATCGACATAAGGACTTGATTTGCGCCCGATGTGATTTCAAAAACAGCATTCGGATCACTTGTGCTGACCACAAGCTCGCCGTTTTCGCCGTTCCTGTCATAGAAGGTAATTTGCCCTTTGAACTTCTCGACAACATAGGTGCAGTTCGGAGCAATAGGCACCTTCTCCGTGGACGAACGATACTGGTTCGTAGTAGTAATCAGCGTCCCCTTGTTCCAGAAATATCCCGTTTCTGTCCACTCCACGCCAGCCAGCGCATTGACAGGTTGCCATGCGGAAACATCTTTCTGGAAAATATCATACTTGACAATGATGTTTCCGTCTTCGTCCGTGCCGAGGTTCATGTTAGGTGTCCAGCCCGTTTTGTTCGCTTTCTCCTCAGAAAGTGCAGTAAGCCGGTCACCCGTAGCCTTCGCATCCGCCGCTTTCCCGGCCTGCGTGAGCGTCGTGTCTACCTCGACAGAGCCGGTCCCACCACCAGCAAGGAATGCATCAACCGCTGCATCGATCTGCTTGCCGGTATGCTTCGAAATGTAATTAGCCAATTACATGCCTCCTTTCACATGAAGCAACGCTTCATCAATCGTGTAGAATGACTCCCCATCAGCCGTGTAGAAGACCTGGGATGTATCGGTCCCGCCTCCAGAGCCTGATCCGCTGGCTTTCGTCCGCAAAACTCGTCCTTCGATGATGCGCAGCGTTGTTTTTGCATTACCGCTAACAAGTTTGAGCGTGAGTTGGTACCGACCAACAACCGCATAGCAAGCAGGGGTAAGAACGACAAAGGCAACGCCGTTTTCGACACCGCCTTGAATTTCGATTGTCTCTCTATCCTCGCGGATAAAAACACCTTGTGCAGACGCTCCAGCCAAATCCACTGACCGGTCAGATGCTACAACCTTTGCGCCGAATCGGTTTGCATACGCATCCGCCTCGCTGATATCAACAGAGGCAAAGCGGATGCCTTTGTTCAAATCAACCGTTACAGTATTGTCCATCACGGGCATGAAATCACCTCTTTCTCATGCCCCTCTCCTGTCTGCTTACCGATGTCGATCACCGGGGGCAGGTGGGTGATGGGGTAAATGATCTGACTCATACAGGTCACCTCTTTTCGATGGTCTTGAGGACAATTTTGTTGCTGATCCAGCTTTCTTCGCTCAACAAAGATTTCGGTTCCAGCGTCAGCTTATGGGTACCGACAAGCGGCACGCCGCTTTCGTCGGTTTTGAGGTAGCGAAGGATGTCAACGCTGCCCGTCGCAGAAACGCTGTCGTCTACAAGGTTCCCATCCACATACACCTTGCAGGGGATCATCGCGCCGGTATCCAAATTCCGGCATTGATACGCAATGCGAGCCGCCAGCAAATTGCCGTATCCCTTGATATCAAAATCCTGCGCGAAGGGAGAATCCGGGTAGATTTCGCCCGATGCGGCATCAAACTCTTCCGTATTGACGCTACCACCCAGCAGCTTGCTCTGCGTAGCCTCACGGATCAGGTTCGAAATCTCGTCCGTTGCCGTCCGAATCTTGTTCGCAAGGGTGATGGTCACCTTTTTCGGATCGCCGTACACGTCCGCATAATCAAGCGCAATCACACGCTCAATGAAGCTGGATGCATATTCGGGCAGCGCCACCCGGCAAGCATGTCCCAAGCGGAAGTAGTCGATTTCGATGCCTGTAGCCCCGTAAATGTCTGATGCGTCAATGCCGATGGACAGCTTCGGTTCCTTGTGCGCATTGAGGTAGCGTTCTGCAACGTCCTTCAGCGTGATGGAATCGAAGATGTTGTCGTTGGTGAACGTGCGGGAAATGGCTCCCCATTGAGCCACAGAATCCGCATCGTCCAGGTATTCGGAGCCAATCAGGCTGGTCAGACCAATACGGTCAGTACCTTCGCCCGCGCCGAATGCATACACGCGATTGCATTGCTCGCTACTGTCCACATTGATACGGACGCTGGACGTGTTCCGGCTGAGTCTGCACTCGCAGAAATCCTCCGGCAGTTTGCGGATGTTGATCTTCCACGGATAGGACAGCGTGTCCGTCTCCATCAGGTACTCATCCGGCAGCAGATTCACAAGCCCCATGATGGCTTGCAGGAGGTTGTCATAGCTGTATTCGTACACCAGCTCGTATTCGTCCGGCAGCTCAACATCACCAATGGCCCACCGCTTGACCGTCTGTGCTTCCAGCAGAGTCGATGCCACCTGACGGAACGTGCCGCTCATCGCCTGCACGCCGATTGCGATGTCATCGGACAGCGTCGTGAGTGCGTCCTCAAGGTAAAGGGTCTGCCCTGCACCATGCCCGCGGGTGGTCTCGGCTTCGCGAACGCGGAAAATGCCTGCGCTCTCGTTCGGTGTGAAAAGTTCCATGAACGCCCTGACAGGTACTTCCGTTTCTCCGGGGGAAACCTTGAGCCGCGCCGTCGAAAGCGGGGTCAGGTTGAGGAACAACGCGACCCGCGCTTCCAGTCGGGCGATCTCGTTTAGGTTGTTATCAAGCAGGCGGGGCATTCCCCAGGCACTTCCAATGCGGTCAGCAACCGTCGGTGCATCATCTCCGCCTGCGCTGTCCGCCGTGTACTCCACGTTCAGCGTCGGGTCGGTGATGGACAGAATGCCGGAATGAGTGTCCGTGTCGGTGAAGATCATTCCGTTTGCACGGAAGGTGAAATTCGCACCAAAAGACGTGGACAACGCCGTGACACCAGTCACATCGACTTCGCCGCTGGACGGAATATCCGCGCCATTGACGCGCTGATAGTCAGCCCCGGACAGAGGGCTTCCAACGCCCATGGTCAGCCATGCGCGTTTGATGACCGCATCCGCAGGCAGAGAAACAGGGAAAACAAGATTCGCGCTTGCTTCGTTGGGGAGGTCGAGGATGTACCACTTGACCGTTCCGTCAGAACCAGTGTGGAATTTGCACGTCCAGGAGCTGGTCAGAGAAAAAGACGGCTGCGTGTTTGTGTAAATCACACCCAAAGCCCCCTCGCTTGCATGTGGATGTCCATTTCCGCATCAGCAGAGATGGAAAAATTGTTGATGACTCCCGTTTGGAACAGGAGATCGTCGTTGCTCTGGGCAGTCCTGTATTTCAGCAGAGATTTACCGCCGCCCATGAAATCGTCCACGTGCAGGCGGTCGTGCTCGTCATAGCGGATCAGGATAGCTCCACCCGCGGCAATGTTCATGCCGGTAAACTCAAACATTGTTTTGTCGCACGTGATCTTCATCTGCGTCAGCGGGGTGGTACCCACGACAAAGATGGTCATCGTCGCCGGGACGTACGGCACGTTGCCGGACGGGGTGATGATATCCGCAAGCCAGCATTCTCCGCTGTCGAGTCTCTTTACCTTGCCAGCTACGGTAACAGGCGTTGCATCTTCCCAATACGGTTGTTCGTATGCCGTAAGGGTCAGCGCGAGATCCTGCTCCCATTTCAGTCCGCTGTTGACGGACGGAGGGACGGCAGGCACGACATACAGGCGCATGTCGGGGCGGGTGTTGATCTGCAACGTGCCGCCCTTTGCGCACCAGGTAGCGATCAGGTCACGTACCTCCGTGCGACGAACAATATCCTGCGTACGGATGCGGTAGATCACCCGCACAGACAGGCTCTGACGCTTGGATTGCGTCACCCGCATGCCGGGGCGATTCCCTCTGGGGACAGTCACCACGTCCATGTCAGCCGGTTCTTCGATGATGTCGCGCACGATGATTTCATCCGCAAGCGACGCCATGCTTGCACCGTTGAGGGTTACTTCAAAACGCTGTTTAACCATTTTTTATCGTTCGCCTCCTGTATATCGTGACGGAGCCAGTTCACGCGCGAGACCAGCTGCGATGATGGGCAGGATGATTTCGCCAACGTCTTCGCCGTTCAAAACGACCTTCGCGCCGGATACAGCCGCGGCGGCAGCACCGGGGAGGCTTGCAGCCGCTTCCGTCAGCATTGTCACAGCCTGTTGCAGGAGACCAAGTGCGTCCCCTGCTTCCCGGCTGGCTCGTTCGTCGGCCTGGAAGTTAGCTTGTGCCTGTCGAGCCGCTCCGAACATATTGAACGCGCCGCCGTGCTTTTCGTACCACCAATCAAGCGGGCGGTCGGGTTCGTAGTATCCGTGCGACTCCACTTCGCTTCTGGACAGAGGACCTGCCGCAGGAGTGTATCCAGATTGTTCGAGTCGTGCAACGGGCATTCCATGATCTTCGGCGGCTTTCTGTAATGCTTGCGCGACAACGTCCTCGCCTTCCTCGTTTTGGGCTCCAGGCAACATGGCAATTAGTTCATCAATCAGGATGCCATAGCCCTCCACGACACCTTCCAGCAGGTCGAAAGGCTGTTCAAACGTGGTTTGGAAAAACGCCTTGATTTTCCCCGCGCTTTCCGTGTCTCCGGTGATTGCCGCGTACAGGTCAGCCATCAGGCTACCGGCACCAACAACAAGGTTGCCCATCGCGTCGATTCCGGTGCCGAAAACACCAGCGACCTTTTCTCCTGCACCAGCATCATCGTCACCGATTGCAGTCGCCAGGTCCGTCATGAACGTGGACGCACCATTCAGCAGTCCGCCGAGGCCGTCAGCACCCGCGGAAATGACTCCACCAAGGGTAGACCCGACGTTTTCTGCCGTAGGCTCCAGCCCTGTGATCTGCTCGTAAATCGTGCCCAGCAAACCGCCAGCCGCGCTGGTAAAGCCGGAAATGGACTCGTTCGCCGCTCCGATCCAGCCGGTGATCTCGTCGGTGATGCCCTTTTCGCTGGCTTCGTCACCAGTCAGGCCCTGCCAAATGCCATTAAGCACACCGCTTCCGGCATCGATAAAGCCCTGAACATCTGCCTTGGCATCCGTCCAGATCTTTGCCAAGTCTTGGCTTACGGAATTTTTGTTGTCCGTGTCGCCAGCAAGGCCGTTGAGAATGCTTGCGAACACAGACCCAGCCGTGGACGTGAAGGCCTCGACCGTTCCAGTCGCATCCGTCCACACGCTTTCCAGTTCTGCCTTGACAGCGTCCTTGTTGACTGTGTCGCCCGTGAGTCCAGTCAAAACGTTCGCCAGCAGCCCTGCACCGGCATCAAGGGCGTATTCTCCCCATTCGCCGAAGTACTGGCTGATCAGCTCGCCGCCTGCCTTGACTGCCGCGGCAAGTCCGCCCGAATCGAACGCCTTGTCCATCACACCGATCAGGTCGATGCCCTTGGGCAGGAGATCGTCCGTCATCCAGTCAGACAGAGGCTTGAAAACCTTGCCAAGCAGCGCGCGGGAATCATCCTCAAGCGTGCTGACGAGGCCGTTGAACGTCTTGGATGCCGCTTCCATTGCGCCGTAGAAACGACCGCCGGGGGACGTTTCGATGGCGAATACCTGGCCCAGCAGGTCGGCAGAAATCGCGCCGTCCTTGCTCATCTGCACCAGCATCTTCGCGCCTTCGGAAGCTTCATCGCCGAACAGCTTGACTTCCCGCTTTGCGTCGCGCATTTGCTTGCGGAGTTCAGCAGAGGCCTTACCGTTCGACATGAATTCCTTCAGGTCGCCCATGGACGCGCCGGTCTTTTCAGAAATGGTCAGCAGCGGATTGAATCCGGCATTGACCATCTGCATCAGATCCTGACCCATCAGCTTGCCGGAAGACGATGCCTGTGCAAATGCCAGCGTCAGGGATTGCAGTTTCTGCGAATCACCCATGGCAATGTCGCCAAGGGATTGCAGGGTGTCCATCACCGTGCTGCTGTCCTGACCAAAGGCAAGCAACGTCTGTGTCGCATCTGCAAGGTCAGTCATGGCGAAGGGCGTTGCCGCCGCCATGTCTTCAAGCTCGGCGGTCAGGGCCTGTGCGGCCTCAGCACTGCCGTCCAGCATGGTGCGGAAGTTGGTTTGGTACGTTTCCATCTGGGCATTGTATTGCATGCCCACGGAAACCATTTGCTTGCCAGCAGCCGCGGAAGCCTTGACCGCATCCGCCATGAGGTGGCCCATCATGATGGTTGTCGCGCTGACCTGCTTGCCTACATACCCAGCCGCACCGCCCAGACCACTTCGCAGGGAGGATGCGAGCGACTTGCCCATGCCGGAAGCTTTCTTTACGCCTCGTTCAAAGCCGGACGCATCCAGCCCCAACTCGGCGTACAAATCAAACAGTTTCACGTCTTTTCACCTCCCCGCTTTTTCCTTCTGCGGTTTACGATACTGTCAACGATTTCCTGACCGCTGCGGGTGTCGACCTGCTTCTGCCTGGAAATCATGTCGCTGTAATACGGGGCTGTGCTCCGCTTGTTCAGTTCATGCACGATGCGGCAAGCGGCATCTGCGACATACGTCTGCCATCCGCGCTGCTCTTCATCGTCCTGAAGCAAAGCGACCAAAGCCCCTATCGTAGGAGGCGTGCCGTAACGGTAAACTGCCGAAATGACCTTACTTGCCCCGTACCTTCTGCAGAGGGCGAAAGATGGTCTGAATGTCCCTGTCGATCATGAACGCCTTGAACATGGTTCGCATCACGTCGAAGCCGTTCTTGTCTTTGATTTCAGCCGCAGAAACGCCCTCCAGAGCCGCGAGGATCGCGAAGGTATCTTCCTCATGCTTACCCATCATCACGGGCACCAGGACGGCGCAGAACACGGAAAACGCGTTTTCTACCGTCGCCTTGTCCTTCAGCAGCTTCGCCACTTCGTCAAACGCTTCGTTGACTGCTCCGTCGGTGAAGATGTTCTCCGCCGGGACGGAAACCTTGCACAGGAAAGAGGACAGTTCAGCCATCGTCATTTCGTCAATTTTCTTCATGATTTATCCCTCCTATAAAATCAAGGGAGGCACCCCATGTGGAGTGCCTCCTGTACGTTAAGCCGCCTCGTCGATGAAGTAAATGCGGGCAGGCGCGACATTCTGCTGGGCAAGATTGCCAACGTGCGCCTGGAATTCAACGGGGATCTGACCTTCGCCGCGGTCGGTGAAGGTGAAGGTCGCACCGGCGATATTGAGCGCGTTGTCCAGCTCGATCATCACAAAGCCCTTGCTGGTGTCGCCGACCCAGCACAGCTTGGGGATGTAGTCGTTGTCCTCAATGTCGGTGCGGATGGTCAGCGTAGTCACGCTGCCGGAAGTGGTGGCATCGCAACTCGCCAGCGCACGCTTGAAGTTGTCGGGGGTGATCTCCTTCATAGTGGTGGTCAGCTTGATCGTCCACATGTCGTTGACGGTGCTGCCGATCACGGGGTAGCGCATGCCGTCCGCCTCGATCTGGCGGATGGAAGGGGTCGCCACGAACGTGCCGCCACCGACGGTAGCACCCAGCACGTTGGTACCGGCTTCCAGCGCATCAAGAATGGCAGATTCCAGCGCATCGGCGGTGGTGTGATTGCTGGCATCGAAATTCACCAGGAACACGCCCGCATTGAGCTGGAGGTTATCGAACGTAGCAGTCCGAAGTCCAGTAATCATGAGCTTCTTCTCCTTTACAGATAGTAGTTGATTTGATAGCTTGTGCGTCCGCCAAGCACGTCAGGGTCTTCCGCATCCGGCATGTACGTCTGCCAGTCGGATCCGTTCCTGTACAGAGCAACGCGCCCTTCCGCCGTTTTGATAAGCGTCCCGGAGCGGGGAATCGCCTCGGCAATTTGCTCCAGTACAGCAGCGCATTTGGGCATCGGGCTTTCGCCGTTTTCTCGACGGAACCACACAAAAGCCGTGTTGATGCCTTGTGAAAAAGCATCTCCACGGCTTACGCTGAATGTGATATAGGGAAATTGTGCATTATTGGGGACCATCCCCGCGTAGTATGCAGGGATGGGTTTCCCGTCGTGGGTAAACTGCGACCAAAAGGCAAACAGCTTCTGATGCAAAGAGGTCATACGTCAATCGCCTCCGCGCTGACCTGATACAACTTCAGATCAGAAATGTCGGGCGTTTTGAAGTCCGTTGCGTCCGATGTGACGCGCAACGTCAGCCCATCCTCGATGCGGCGGATCTTCATGTCCCGCTTGAGCCGGACCGTCTGACGGGTGACAACGGAGTAAATCTTCTTCACGCCGCTTTGGTACGCGATCAGGGCTTCGGTGTTGCTCTTGATTACGGCGGCAGCGTCAAACGGCGCACCGTCCGCCAGCACTTCGTCGTATCCACCGAATCCGTCCGGCACGGTCACCGTGTCGAGGATCACAAAAGGCTTCATCCTGCTCTCAAGCAGCATCATCCCACCTCCGTGAACATCCGGCGGTACGCCGCAAGATCCACACCGAACACCGTCTGCCAGCCCATATCAGCCGCAGTACCATAATTTGCACGGGTGTAGCTGTACTCCCCAAAGCGCTCCTGCATCAACGCCCCCACGGGGTTCTTTTCCTCGTAGGTCTTGATGGTCTTGCACAGCTCCAGGAATTCCTCAGGCGGGTCTAAGAACCACACGCGGCCCTCAAACTCCTCGTCGTGCAAACCCTCCACGCTGCGCCCGGTCAGATAACCGTCGCAGACCTCCCATACACCGTTGTGAAACGCGCTGCCGGAGATGTACACCCAATGAGCGCCCTCCGCCCCGGACAGGGCGTTGCCGGTGATGCGGAAGGTGCCGTCGATGTACCCGGTCTCGAAGTAGTTACGACACTGCCGCATCACAGCGGCAACGCTTACGCTCATCCTTTACTCGCTTTCTGCGGCTCTGATCGCCGCAATCATGTCCGCCTTGAGCATGGACGTAGACACGCCCTCGATGCCGTTTTCGGCGGCATACTGGGCAAGCTGTGCCTTGGTCATGCTCTCAAGGTCAACGGAAGGGCGAAGGGAATACCCCTCGCCCTGATCGCTTCAGGCGGTGATGGAACCGACGACGATGCCGTCCAGACGCTCGGGGAAGAAGGTAACGCCGGACATGACCAGGTCGTTCACGCAGGCGTGATCCTCGTCCGGGTACTCGCGGATGCCGATGTAGCCGGTCTCGTCAGCCACCAGCTTGAACACGCCAGCGACCTCGCCGGAAGCGATGTTGATGTAGTAGGCGACGATGTTCTCCTTGGCGGTGGCGTAGAACTTGCCCTGAGGAACCTTGCTGCTCATGAACACGGTGCCCAGGCCCAGGAAGTTCTCGATGTAGCTCATGCCGAAAGCGGTCTGCAGAGTGATCTGCGCAGTGCCCAGGTAGGCAGCAGCGTCCAGGGGGTTGATGAAGTACACGGTATCGACGGTGTCATCCTCCCACAGCACCTGCAGATTGCCCCAGCCGGAAGCCAGAGCGGCCTGCAGGCCCTTGCCGGTAGCAGAACCGGTGCCGGTAGCGATGAAGGTGAAGAAGTCATTGCGGATCTTCGCCTGCACGTCCTTCACCATCTTGTCGGTGGTGTCGCCGACAGCCTGCTCGTAGCCGCCCTTCAGGATGGCTTCGGCGGTGGTGGACTTGCGCCACTTGTTCAGAACCGCCTCGCCCACGGGGGTCTCGACGGTCTCGTAATGGGACAGGGGGATCAGCTCACCCTCGGCAACGGAGCCGTTCTCCAGAGAGCCGGTGACCTTCAGAGCCTTCAGGGCGGTGCCTTCCTGCACAGCGATCTTACGGGTAACGCCCATCGCCTCCATGAACTTCTTCAGAGAGCCGGTGAACTGCAGGTTAAAGTCGATCGCACGAACGCGAGCGATGTCTTCGGTCAGAATGGTATTGTTTTCAGCAGCCATTGTTATTTTCTCCTTTCGTTATCAGTCGAACAGGTCAAGGTTGGCCGCAATCGCGGCGCGTCGTTCGACTGGGTTCTTGATCTGCTCGATCTGTTCCTTGGTCATTCGGGAATTTCCGCCAGAAGGCGGGGTGGTACGATCTGCGCCCTTTGCTCCGCCGCGGCTGACGAAAGACGAGTACTTCTCTCCGTAGGACTTTGCAAGCGCGTCCGCATCTGCGATATCGCCCTTGTCGTCCAGCTTGATTTCTTCGTAGTTTGCCGCATCGAGGATCAGGGTGCGGGCTTCGGGACGCTGGATGTTTACCTTGTCCTTGAGGAAAGTGTCCAGCGCGGTGCGCTTTGCGCCCTTGGTCTTTTCCGCCTCGATCTGGTCCTTGTACTCCTTGTGGGCCTTGACTTCGGCTTCGTACTTTTCCTTGTACCCGCCATCGTTCGCAGCCTTAAGGTCGTCCAATTCCTTCTGGACGGCAGGGAGCTTGTCGGCAGTTGCCTTGTAGGTGGCCAGGTTGTCCTTCAGGGGGTCAACAACACCCAGGTGAAGGGCAATCAGACGGTTTTCGATGTCGTCGGTGTGCGCCTCGCCGAGAATGTTTCGGATTTCAGCGCGGGTAAAACTTGCCATTTGACATTTCTCCTTTTCTTCGGGGGCAATTCTTCGCCCATGTCGGTGATATTGCAAACAGCCGGGGACTGTACTTCGTCCTCGGCTGTGGTTGCTTAGGTCATGCCACGCCGCAATGCTTCGCGGATGGCGGTTTGGATTTCCTCCCTGCTCTCCATGATGCCGTCTGTGATGAACGGTCTCCCTTTGAGCTTGTACGTTCCCTCATGCACATACTCGGCATACGGAACGTCCGTACCAACGGAGGTTTGGTACACATTTGCATTGACCGCCTTCACCTGGCCTTCGATGCTGTCAAACAGCCGACCAGTGTCAACGATCTCGGTGTGGGGCGGGTTGCCATGTACATCGTGATAACCCCACAGCATTTTCTCCTGCACTGCGTCGCGGGCGATGTCTCCCACGTCAATAGCGGCCTTTTTGAGATTGCCCTGCACACGGCGGAGAACCTCGGTGCTGTGATCTTCAAAGCGTACAGCCATCCTCAAGCCCTCCTGACGTAACAATGGCAGTTGACCGTTTGGCTCGCCGGTGCGTTGGGGTCTCCGGGGTATCGCAGACCGGGTAGGAACTCCTCGCCAACAGGACGCTTGCTGCCGGAAATGGCAACATGCATGTGTCGAGGTTCCTTTGCACGCAACGGGTTGACCCATTGGAACACAGGCGGATTGGTGATAACACCGTTTTCCAGCTTGTTTTTGTACTGCCGGAGTGCATCTGCGTACCGCTTGCCGTTCAGAGCGCGCGTGCGCTCCGTCTGGGCGATTGTCTTGGCTCGGTTGATGTTTTCCCCCATGACTTTCTGGATGCGCTCTACGAGGCCTTTACGGCCTTCTTTTGCGCGTAGGGATTTTTCAAACTCAACCTCAAGCCTTTTCTGTATGGCTCGGCTGTTTTGCAAACCACGGAAGGAAACCTGCGTGAAGGGCGAAATGCGCTCCACTTCTTTGATTTCCTTCTCCAAGGTTTTGATCTTGGCTTTAATCTTGCGATTCAAGCTTGACCGCCTCCTTGATGCCCTTGATCTCGCCGCGAATGAGCGAAACAGCATCCGAACCAGCCCCGGCAATAGCGACAGCCAAATCCTTCAGCAAGCCGCTGCGGCGCATCACAGCCCTTGCCCGGCCAGTCGCGCCACTCTGCATCAGCTTATCCAGCTTGTCCAGCGTCTTTTTGTGCTTCTTAATCAGGGGGGATACCGCTTCAGGATACATGCGTTCCAACTCGCGGAAGGTTTCAGCCTCAATGCGATCAGCCTGAGCAACAGCGCGGTCATACATCTTCGTCCTCCTCCGGGATGGCCGGTGCGGCAGTCATGCTTTCGGCGGCGAGGCGGTCAAGGATGTCCTTGATCTCCTCCTGGTCGATGTACGGATTGATCTTGAGCGCCGTTTCCTGGTCGATATAATCCCGCATGACGCTGATGTCCTGCACGATCTCCGACCTATTGGCGATGGTCTGCCGCTTGAACTTGATCTGCTCCGTCTCTACGCCGATCAGCGCAAGGATGCCCTGCACGAACCGGAAGACCTGCCACTCGTAGCGGTCTGCCTTGAGGTTGAGGTTCGCCGTGGCGGTTTCGATGGCAACGTTGGTCAGGCTTCCGCCGGTCAGCGCGTCCATATCCAACGCCATGAAGTCGCTGTAGAGCTGCTTTTGCAGGATATCCAGCGCGGTCTGACGTGCGGCATAGGGCACATCCACCGTCTTGAGCTCCGCCGTGGAGCTGGTGCCGGTGCCGTCGGTCATGTTCGCAACGGCCTTGACGCGGTTGATCTGCTCCAGCATCTCCGCCACATCGTCAATCGTGCCGCCGAAGTTATTCAGCACCCAGTACACATCGTTTGCGCGGTCAAGGTTGTCGCCGAAGTCAGAGAAGATGCGGTCATACAGGTCGATTTTCGACTTGATGGCCGGGGTCAGTTCGCTTCGACGTTCCTCGCTCGCCCACAGCGGCACAACAGGGAGCCGTCCGCCGTAGTTCTCGCCGGTAACCTCCACCGGGCCATACGCATCCGACTGCGTCCTGACGACGTAGGGACGGCGGGTGTCGGGGATCTCTTCCAGTTCCTCCTTGCCCATGCGGTACTTGACCACACCGTCAGGGGAAAACACCCGAAGATACAGGGGGCGGTTGCTATTGATCTGCCAGAACTGCACCAGCACCATCGGCTCGGAGGTTTCCTCATCCAGCAGCGCAACCGCGCCGGACAGGCCATCCTTCACCGCCTCGATGATCTCCAGGTGGTCGTAGTTCCAGAAGCCCCAGCAAACGCCGTGCAGGAGGGCCTTCTCGCCCGCGCGCTCAAGCTGCTTATCAAAGCCAAGGCCGAGACGCTTTTTGAGGTCGGCGTTGTCCAGCGTCACGCCATTGGACAGCAGGAACTGATTCTGCTGAATGACGAAACGCGGGAAGAATCCGCTGCGGACTCGGTTGCCCGCGATCTTGACCGGCTGGGACTTCTTGCGCGTCCTGCCGTTCTTGTCCTTGTACTCCACAGCGCGGGGCTGCATGAGCATCTTGTTTCGCACTTCGGTGTTGTCGGTGCGGAAGTACTCGTTTGCGGTCAGGCCGGACTTGAAATCGTCGGAGGCTTTGTAGTCCCGGACGATCTTCTCCAGCATGGCGATGCGATCCGCGTCGGAAGCGGCAAGCCAATCCTGATAGGTGTAATCGGTGTACATGGGTGTCACTCCTCTTTGCCGCCAGTAGCATCAAGGTCTTGGTTAGTCAAGAAAGCGAAGCCCTGACTGTTACAGTTTGGGCATTCCAGATGTTTCAGCAGAGTGCTGACCGGGTAGGTCGCAATCCAACGGTGACCACACTTCCAGCACATGGCTTCTGCTACAACGTGAGGATCATATTCGCCATGAATTTCCTCAAATGTCTTGCCTCCGATGGACATGCATTTGCTCAACGCCTCGTCCAGCAAACCCTCAAACTTTTCGGAGTCAAAATCAACCTGAAGTTTAAGTACTTCTTTCTTGTGAAACACCTTGGGCAACTTGAAAAACATCATTTTTACTCCCTTCGGTCGAGTGCGCGGCAGATGCATGCAGCACCATCGGGTGCGTCGTCGTGGGCCGCTTCCTCGTTGTAGTCCAGTATCATGTTGATGTACGCGGGGTCTGTACCGTCCAAAAACACGACGTTCCCCCACCATTTGCGGAGGAACGTGCTGATTTTGTAGTACTTGTTCATCTTTTCGGGGTAGACGTGGGATGAGTACCCCCGGCGGCGCAATTCGCGGAAAAGGTAGCCCTTGTCGGCGTTGTTTTCCACATGGATGGGCTGACACATCAGCCGGTCGCAGTCCGTCAGGATGGCATCCAGCACCGTGTCAACGTGCTTCTGCCACATTTTGCCGTACAGGTAGATGGTATCACCGTCGCGCTTGCCACAGGTGAAGGCTGTGTAGTCCTCGCCGCCGTATGCCGCGTCAATGTGGGCGATGCCGTTGTGGATCATGCTCTCGTCCTCCGTCATGGGCGGGCGGGTCGCGAACAAGGCGTTGCCGCTGGCGATGTGCTGCAGCTCGTAGTTGGCGGCGAACAGGGACGGCTCCATACTCTGCCGCAGTTGCTCGATCTTCTCATCGGACAGCAGGCCGGTGGTGTAGCAGTCGTACACCTTCGGCGCGGGCATGAGGTTGAAAGCGTCTTCCTTGTGCCACGGCGTGCCGGTGTTGATGATCCGTCCGCCGGGGTTTCGGATGTTCTGCAATTCCATGTAGGCCGCTTTGGTCTTTTCACGCTCGGCAGCGGACACACGGTCTTTGACGTTGATGATATCGTCCGTGATGACGATGTCCGCATGTTTGCCGGTGATGCTGCCGCCAATGCCGATGCCAAGAAGCTGTGCCGCGCCTCGCGGGGCATTGTACGCTGACGTGGTGACCTCGGTGCTGGTTTCCTTGATAATGACTAAATCCTCGCCGGTTAGGGCGAGGAAAATCTGCCGGAAAACGTCCGACTTGAGGATGCGCACCACGTTCTTGATGACTTCCACCACGTCCGTGTCCGTCTTGCGCAGGAAGATGATGTTGCGTCCCCTGTACAGGATCATCATGCAGGCGATGCTCTGTGCGAGGCAGGTGGTCTTGTAACTGCCGCGATGGGCCTGCAGCGTCATGTCCTCTGTGCCGAGGATCATGTCGCGAATCCACTCGTCATGCAGCCCCCGCCGGAAGTCCTTGTAGCCCAGGGCGGCGCCCAGGGCAATGGGGTCGGCGATCAGAGCGCGGGCCTTTTCAGCGGGGGTCATTTCTTGCCCATCCCCTTGAAAGCGTCATCCAGCGCGGAGAAGTCCCCCGTGGAGACCTTCACGTCCTGCACAGGTTTCTCGCCGATGGTGTCGCGGATCATCTCAAAGGCGCGGGTGTCACCGTTGGCAGCTCTCTTGACCAGCGCGGCGATAATGGCATCCTGCGTGGTGTTGGTGGTGGGGTTTCCCGCCTTGTCCTTCAGCGGCTCATTGAGCAACAGCAACAGCCCTTCCCGGAAGGTTTTGCGCTCTGCTCTCTTGGCTGCAGAAGCCTTGCCGCCCTTGCGACCCTGTTCTCGGGCTTCCTTCGGGCTTAGTGTTCTGAGGTTTTGTTCGTTTGCCATTGCTGTCACCTCCTTTGTGAAAGCGGTCGTAGTCGTATAACTCCCGTTCCATCCGGCGAATATGGCGGGTCAGGTCTTTGCGGTGAATAGGGCCTGCGGTTTTGAGTTCCTGCCGGGCGGCTTTGAGTTTGACAAGGAAGTCTGTGCGGACAGCATCAACCATTGAGCAGCACCGCCTTCTTGCCGGTGAACTCTTCCCAGCGGTTGATGATGACATCGGCGTACTTGGGATCGTACTCCATCACATAGGCAACGCGGTCATTTTGTTCCGCAGCCATGATGGACGTGCCGGAACCACCAAACAAATCAAGCACAATTTCGCCGGGTTTCGTGTTGCACTGCATTTCATAATCAAACAGCTTGATCGGCTTCATTGTCGGGTGCTGCTTGCTCACGGTGGGACGGTCAAATTGAAGGATGGTCGTCTGCTTGCGGTTCTTAAACCAGTAGTGCTTACCATCTACCCAGCCATACAAGCAAGGCTCATGCTCGTCGACTTCGTCTTCCACAGGGTTCTCCCCATATAAACACGGTTCATGTTTCCATTGGAAATCCTGTCTACCCAGCACAAGGGAATTTTTGACCCAAATCAGGCACTGGCGCACCAGCAGGCCTACGTCCTTGCATGCACCTCGGAAGTTGTATCCTTCGGAATCGGCATGCCAAATGTGAAAAGCCGCACCCGGCTTCATGTTAGCCTTTGCATTGAAGAACGCCAGCCGCAGGAATTGCCGGAAGTCGTCGTCCTTCATGCTGTCATTTTGGATCTTGCCAGCCTTGCCCTCATAAGACACGTTGTAAGGCGGATCCGTCAGGAGCATATCAGCCATGGCTCCGCCCAGCAGCGTTGCAACAGCAGCTGGATCGGTACTGTCTCCACACATCAAACGATGACGGCCCAGCTGGTAGATTTCTCCGGGCCGCGTTTTCGGTTCTTCCGGGATAGGAGCATCATAGTTGTCTTCGACAACGTCATAACTGGTCACGCCCCCATTTTCTACATCGAAAGAAAAGTCGAATCCGCTAAAATCCAGCCCTTCGATATCTTCTGCCAGCAAGCCCAGATCCCACGGGCTTTCGTTGGTCTTATTATCCGCGATGCGCAGCTCCTTGATCTCATCCTCCGTCAGGCCGCTGGCAACGGTGACCGGGACTTCCTTCAGCTTGAGCTTCTTCGCCGCCATCAAACGGCAATGACCGATGACCACAACGCCGTTTTCGTCAATGACGATGGGCTGCTGCCATCCGAAACGCTTGATGCTGTTGGCTACGTTGTCGACCTGCTTGTCGTCGTGCTTCTTTGCATTCAGACCATACGGTGTCAGCTCTGACACCTTCCGCATTACGATCTCCATCGAATTCCTCCTTTTCGATGTCCTCTTCCCCCAGGCCCCGCCACCCGGAGGATATCCCGCGCCGCATATACCTGTCTGTCAGGCTGTGAGGGTCGACACCCTCTGACGCGCACCACTATATCGCCACGTGCGGAATCGAACCGCATTCCCTCGCGCGTAGGCCTTATGTGTGTTTCAACCGCCTACGCACAACGAAGGAAATTCCCACGAATCTATGGCATGAAAAAGGGGAGGCGGTTGTCCGTCTCCCTCTGTTCCACGTTACCATGATACCACGGTTGGAACTATGACAACTATGATTTTTCGGAAGTTTCTGCAGGCCCTGCCCATTGTTCTGCCATCGCGCGGGCAATGCCGGGGAAGGTCTTTGCTCTGTTCTTCGCATCTTCGCCGCGTTTAGCCGCGCCATACTTGCTCCGATCTTTTCTCCCGGTTCCGCTTGGCACATACGGCCCGACGGGGATTGCTTCCGGGCTTGTCGGCTCCAGCGGGTCAAGCCCAATCAGCCATAGCCCTGTACGTTTTGTGTACGGGTGAACAATTCCATCTTCCTCGCGTTGCATCTGATACGGATGTATCCATTGAGTAGGGGGGGGGCAGTTTAAAGACGCTTGACGGAAGCGGATTCTCTACAGCTATTCTCGGACAGCGTGCGTTATAGAAAGCCATGAAGAAAGCCTTCGCCGCCAGCCCCTTCGCGTACCTGTCGGGATCTATCTGCCCCTTGCGAGGATACAGTCGGCAAGCACCGGCATTGGATAGGTATGTGCACGGCGGGTGAGCGATCAGCATGTC